>Ga0172379_10003501_pt1 | contig 24883 bp, 26 predicted proteins | sample GrowelOW334metaG_FD_119756 | JGI IMG/M metagenome (GOLD analysis project Ga0172379, IMG submission 119756) | Groundwater microbial communities from an aquifer near a municipal landfill in Southern Ontario, Canada - Groundwater well OW334 metaG | ecosystem: Environmental > Aquatic > Deep...
ATTCTGATAATTATCAGCTTGCAATAGATTATTTCTCAAAATCAATAGGGTCATACGAAAAATATGGCAATTCTTATACTAACCGAGCTTATGCAAAAATATTACTTAATGATTACGCTGTAAAAGATGAGGCGTTAAAGAATGAAATTAACCAAGATATTGAAAAGGCTCTAAGTTTTTATGCTAATGACTCGTTTGCTTATGTTGTCAAAGGTATTTTAATGGAAGCTACGGCCAACAAATCTGGTGCTTCAGAAGCTTATAAAACAGCATTAAGTCTGGTAGATAAAGACATTACCCTTGGTGCGTCAGAAAAAGTAGATATGAAAAATAAAATAAATCAATCTATTACTAATTTAACAAAGAAATAATAAATAAAAATATATGAATAAAAAAAATATGAAAAAATTATTTATGATTTCAGGTTTGGTTTTTGCTACAATCTTTGTTTTCGGTATCAATGTTGAAAATGCAGAAGCTAAATGTAAAAAAGGACACGTTTGTTATTCAGATTCTGGTTGTGGAAATTTTAACATAGGTAGTCATCACTACGGTGGGGATCAACAATGTGCAATGCTAGGACAAAATTGTCCTACTAATTCTGGCGGAGGTGGAGGAGGCGGAGGAGGTGGTAACGGAGGTGGAAGTGGTAGTGCTCCTGTTGACGTTTGTGCAGGAGTAACAACTTGCGGTACTTGCGGTAATCCTGCTTGTTGTCCTCCTGTAGTTCCTGTTGTTAATCAATGTGATGGTACCTACAAAAAAGTAACAGATCAATGCGGTGCACCAATTACAAATTGTTCGATCACCAAAGGATCAAAACAAATTTGTTATTCAGGTCTTTGTATGGACCCTCTCATTGTTCCTGTAGTTAACCTGTTAGTTCAAAATGCAGATAAAACTATTAGAGGCCCAGTTACAATAAGCAGTTTCAAAATCGTACCAAGCACAATTAATCCATATAGTTCAACTAATCCAGCAACTACTGGTAATTGTAATCTTCAGTGGACGTTGAATGAATACGATACAAATACTTCTACTTGTACTATTTCTGGAGGAAAAAATATCGCAAATCCTACTTTCACTCCTAGTGGATTAAGTGGAAATACTACTGATACACAGGTTACAAATGAAACTACCTATAAATTAACTTGTGGTGATAAGGTTTCCGGTGTAATTACAGGTACTTCTACTAAGTTTGCTACTTGTTACATGAACGCTGGATTCAATGAGGTAAATCCTCAATAGGTTTGTTAATTATTTAAAATTAAAAGAGAAAAGTTCGGCTATCACTTTGTAGCCGGACTTTTTGATTATTTCCTCAGAACAGCTTAGTTCGTAAAAATATATTACAATATAAAGGTTTTACGAGGATAGGCTTAGCAAGGTGTTCTATTCACTATTTGGTTGACTTTTCTAACCATTCTTGCTATCCTCTAAGGAAGCTCATTTAGAGCTTTTTTGTTTACATTAACTTGGAAGCAAAATCGGGAGTACAGCGATTTGTTCAAATGAACAATTCATTACCCCTTAAACTTTTTACCGTTGTATTTTCAAGCAAAATACGAGAATCTAACGGCAAAAAGTTTATAGGTTGATGACGCCTTCTACTCCCAAAAAAAATACCAATGGCAAAAGCATCAACAATCGCAAGAGCAAATAAAACACCAAAATTCTCAACAAGAATTGTGAGAAGATGTTTTAAGTGCGGAAGAAAGCGTGCATTTATGCGCGATTTTGGAATGTGCAGAATTTGTTTTAGAGAAATGGCAAACCAAGGAAAGATCCCTGGGGTAAAAAAATCATCATGGTAAACAGCAAAGTAGCAAACCTAATAATCAAAATTAAGAACGCAGGCTTAGCCGGTAAGGAGTCTACTACTGTTCCTTATTCAAAATTTTCAGAAGCTATTCTTCAGGTTCTTCAAGATAATGGATTTATTACATCTTTTAGCAAAGAAAATAAAAAGGTAATCAAAGAGATCAAAGTTGTACTTGCTTACGAAGAAGGTTCTCCAAAAATTACTGAAACAAAGCTTATGTCTAAACTTTCAAGAAGAGTTTATGGAAGTACAACAGACATAAAGCCCGTTAAGAACAATTACGGATTACTTGTTGTTTCGACTTCAAAAGGAGTGCTTTCTGGAGATGATGCAAAAAAAGCAAAGGTCGGAGGAGAATTATTGTTTAAAGTTTGGTAAAAAAATAATATGTCACGACTAGCAAAACAACCAATACTAATTCCTTCCGGCGTTGAAATTACAATCAATGCAAATGTTATTTCAGTAAAAGGACCAAAAGGTTTGATTGAAAAAAAAGTAAGCGAAAAAGCTAATGTAGAAGTGAAGGATGGAAATGTTATTGTTGCCTTTTCTCCGGAAAGTTCTGGTACGGTAAAATCAATGGCGGGTACAGTTGCTTCTCATGTTTTAAATATGATCGAAGGAGTTACAAAAGGTTTTGAAAAAAAACTTATTCTTGAAGGAGTAGGTTACAAGTCAGAAGTTAAAGGAAAAGAACTTGTTTGTGCTCTTGGTTTTTCACATCCTACAATAATTGCAATTCCAGAAGGATTAGAAGTTAAATCAGAAAAAGGAAATATATTAATTTCAGGAATCGATAAAGAAGTTGTGGGTAGTTTTGCAGCTTTTGTAAGAAGTCAAAAAAAACCAGAACCTTACAAAGGAAAGGGATTTAGATACAGCGACGAAGTGGTTAACAGAAAACAAGGAAAGAAAACAGTATAGTTCATAAAGTAAAAAGTTCGTAAAGTTAAAATCATGGCTAAAACAAATCAAAAAACACTTAAAAGAGAATCAAGAAAAAGAAGGATCCGTTCAAAGGTATCTGGTACTCTTGAGAGACCCCGAGTTTCTGTTTTCAGATCAAATAAATTTATTTACGCTCAACTTATAAATGATGAAGAGGGTAAAACAATTGTATCTTGCACAAGTGCTACAGAAAGCAAAGGAAATAAGACTGAAAAAGCTACAAAAACAGGAAAAGATTTTGCAAAGCAAATTCAAGAAAAAGGTATCAAGAAAGTAGTTTTTGACAGAGGAGGATATATTTACACTGGAAGAATAAAAGCATTTGCCGAAGCTTTAAGAGAAGCAGGATTGGATTTTTAATATAAAAAAAATATGTCAGAGCCAGAAATCACAACAGAAGAAAAAGAGATCGTAACTACAGAACCAACTGCAGCTGTTGTTGCTGATGTAGTTGCTAAGCCAGCATTTGGAAGTAATTCTTCTTTTGGCAACCGAAGTCGAAATGCAAGACCTCAAAGAAAAACAAACAAAAGAGACCCAAGATCAAAACCAGAATACGATCAAAGAATGATCAATATCAGAAGAGTAACTAGAGTTTCTTCAGGAGGACGAAGATTTAGTTTTTCAGTTGTACTTGTTGTAGGAAATCACAAAGGTTCTGTTGGGGTTGCTACTGGAAAAGCTGGAGATACAACTTTGGCTATCGACAAGGCATACAGAGCAGCAAAGAAAAATGCTTTTCAAATCAGACTTTTGAAAAACATGTCTATTCCTCACGAAGTTCAAGAAAAATTTAAGGGTTCAATCGTTTCACTTTCTCCTGCAAAAGGAAAGGGAATGATCGCTGGAAGTGCCGCTCGAGATATTATCGAGCTTGCAGGTATTAAAGATATCAATGCAAAGATCCATTCACCATCAAAAAATAAATTAAACATTGCACACGCAACAATCAAAGCTCTTAAGGCCCTAAGAGTTCCAAGAAAATTTGAAAGAGTGTCTAAATAAATTCAAAAGTTAAAAATCAAAATGCAAAATTACAAGTCAAAATTTAAAAGTCTAGAAAAAAGAAATCAGAAAAATAATTTTGAGTTTTTAATTACACTTTTGACTTTTACATTCTAAATTTTGAATTAATAAAAATATATGCAAATACACCAAGTAAAAAGAACACATAAAAGAAAGTCTCCAAAAGAAATCGGACGTGGAGGAAAGAGAGGAAAGACTTCTGGAAGAGGAACAAAAGGCCAGAAATCTAGATCTGGTAGAAAACTTCGTCCCGAGATCAGAGAGGTTATCAAAAAAATTCCAAAACTTAGAGGTTATGCTTTTAACAGTATTCAAACAAAACCTTTAGTTGTTAAACTTTCACAAATTGAAAAAGCTTTCAAAGCAGGGGAGGAGGTAACTCCAAAGGCTCTTGCTGATAAAGGAATCGTTTCTACTTACAAAGGTAGAATTGCAAAGATCAAAATTCTAATTGGTCAGCCTACTGAAAAAGTTCCAAGTAAAATTTCTTTTAAAGGAGTTTTAGTATCGAAGACAGCAAAAGAAGCTATCGAAAAGGCCGGAGGAAGCGTATCTTAAGATGAACTCAATAACAGAAAAATTAAAACTAATTTTCGGAGACAAAACTCTAAGAATGAGAATAATTTTTACTCTTGTTGGTTTAGCAATTTTCCGAGCACTCGCATCTATTCCAATTCCAGGAATCAATAAAATAGCTCTTGCTAATTTTTTCCAAAACAATCAATTTTTTGGTATGTTAAATGTTTTTTCTGGAGGAGGGCTTTCAAATCTTTCTCTTGTAATGCTTGGAGTTGGTCCTTACATCACTGCTTCAATTATTATGCAACTTTTGACTATGATGTCAGAAAAATTAAAGGCTATCTATCAAGAAGAAGGTGAAATTGGAAGAAGAAAGTTCAGTCAATGGACAAGACTTGCTTCAATTCCACTTTCAGCACTGCAAGCTTTTGGATTTATGATCCTTTTGAGCAAACAGGGAGTATTAACCTCTCTAACAACTTCAGATTTTATAATCAACATTATTGTTATTACTGCTGGTTCTACACTTCTAATGTGGATCGGTGAGCTTATCACCGAATTCGGAATTGGAAACGGAACTTCATTAATTATTTTTGCAGGAATTATTGCTTCTGCTCCAACTTCGATCGGCAGACTTTTTTTCTCATACGATGCAAGTCAGCTTCCGCTTTATGTTGGTCTTGCTGTGGCTGCAGCGGTTGTAATTTACTCTGTTGTATTTATCACAGAAGCAGAAAGACCAATTCCTGTTACATATGCCAAGAGAGTTCGAGGAAACAAAATGTTTGGAGGAATTTCAACTTATCTTCCTCTTCGTTTGAACCAAGCTGGAGTGATCCCAATTATTTTTGCACTTTCACTTCTTCTTTTCCCTCAACTAATTCTTAACTTTATTAAAGGGGCAAGTACTGGTGTAATTTCAAATGTTGCAAATGTTCTTTTGGGATGGCTTGCAGACAATTGGATCTATGGAATTATGTATTTTCTTTTTGTTTTTGTATTTACATATTTCTACACAGCTGTTACTTTCGATCCAAAAATGATCTCAGAAAATCTTCAAAAAAGTGGAGCCTTTATCCCTGGAATTCGTCCAGGTCAAGCAACTGCTGAATATCTTGGAAAAGTTACAACTCGCATAACTTTAGTTGGAGCGCTTTTTCTTGGTGTGATCGCAGTATTGCCTCTATTTATAAAAGCAGTTACAGGAATTACATCTATTGCTATCGGAGGTACCGCTCTTCTCATTGTTGTTTCCGTGGTTATTGATCTGATAAAAAAGATCGATGCGCAGATTTCGATGAGAGAGTATTAAGAAAATAACGAGCTTTGTAATCAAAGCGACTATATTTTCTTAACCCTGTTAAATAATTTTTCTTTGAAAAATTAAATTTGATAATTAGTAAAAAATAAGACACAATAAGCAAAAGCGGTAGCAAAGTAAGCAGTTCAACTCTCTGAAAAATATCAAATTTATTTAACAGGGTGATGATTTTATAAAGCTCGCGTTGCTCGCTAAAAAATCATCATGAAACCTCAAATTTTTGTTTTTTTTGGAAGAAGCGGATGCGGTAAGGGTACTCAAGCCACGCTTTTAACAAAATATTTAAATGAAACTGATCCCAAAGCTGGGGTTTTTTATGTTTCTACTGGAGATGAATTTAGAAAATTAATTAACGGAGACACTTACACAGGTAAGAAATTAAAATCAATTGTAGATGGCGGACAATTTGCTCCAGAATTTTTGGCTTCAATGTTGTGGGCAAATCTTATGACTCAAAACTACAAAGAAGGTCAGCACATGATCATTGATGGATCTCCTCGTAAGATGGCAGAGGCGCTTACATTCGATTCAGTAGCTCCATTTTACGGCTTTGGTAAAGTCAAAATGATCTACATGAACGTTTCCTCAGAGTGGGCAACTGATAAGGCTTTGAAACGCGCAGAAGCTCAAGGAAGACTTGATGACACAACTGAAGCAATTGCAAAAAGAATGAAAGCTTTTGATGATTTTCTTTATCCTGTAATTATGTCCTACAAAGAAAATCCAAATGTAGATTTTATGGAAATAAAAGGAGAGCAATCAATTGACGAAGTTCATCAAGAAATAATGTCTGCACTAGAACTTCAATAACCATCGTACGTGTCATTCCCGCGCAGGCGGGAATCCAGAGAAATCAAATAAGAAACTAGATTCCCGTTTCCACGGGAATGACAACCAAGAGAAAATTTAAAACAAAATGTCAAAAATAAAAACAGAAGCTGAAATAAAAATTCTCAAAGAAGGAGGAAAAAAACTCGCAATGGTTTTGAGAACTGTCGGTAAAGAAGTAAAACCAGGCGTTTCAACTTGGTTCTTAAATGAGAAAGCAAAAAGTTTGATCGATAAAGCTGGAGGAAAAGCGGCCTTTTTGAATTACACTCCAGAAGGAGCTTTAAGACCGTATCCTGCTTCTATTTGCATATCCATTAATGATGAGATTGTTCACGGAATTCCAAATGAAAATCCAAAGATCTTAAAAGATGGAGATATTGTTACTCTTGATTGCGGAATTTCTTACAAAGGACTTTTTACTGATTCTGCAATTACCGTTATTGCGGGAAAAGGAGACAAAGAAAAAGATAAAAATGCAGAAAAATTAATTCGTGCGACAGAGGAAGCTTTGATCGCAGCGATCAAAGTAGCTGTTCCTGGAAATAGAATTAATGACATAGGTGCTGCAATTGAAAAAGTTGCTCGAAAAAGAGGTTTTTCTCCTGCTAAAGATTTAGGAGGACATTCTGTAGGACACGCAATTCACGAAGAGCCGTATATTCCAAATTACAAAGTCTCAGGCAAAAGCGCTCTTATTGAAGAAGGAATGGTTTTAGCGATCGAACCAATGCTTGTTGAGGGAAAAGGAGATATAAAGCTTATGCCTGATGGCTATACTTATTCTACAAAAGACGGAGGCCGTGCAGCTCACGCTGAACACACTGTGGTGATTCGTAAATCTCGTCCAGAAATTTTAACTTTGTAAATTTTCTAAATAAAATATATAAATAATTTTAATTATGTGACTTCATCTGTCATGTTATAATTTATAGGATATTTATCCAGTCACTACAAAATGACATTAAGGATATAATCAAATAAATGATTGCAAATATGATTTTTCAAGTCGAATTTAAAAGTAATTTTGAAAACAGCAACGCTTGCAAAAGCGATGTTATTTTCTAGTGCTGGATGGAGAAATCTTCAAACATTGAAATTCTAGAAAAATTTTCTTCGCCTGAAGAAGAAATTAAATTTCTGAAAGAACGAATCGCTATTCGTGAAAAAGAACTTTCAAAAAATTTTGAAAATGTAGACAAAGAAAATTTGATTAGGGAAGAGATAAGAAGATATGTCCAAGCTCATCCTGACGACCTCCTAGAAAAAGGGCATAAAATGATCTCTACTGAAGCAAAGGAAATTGCTCTTGAACTCTCACCTGAAACCCACGATAAAAAAATGGAGGAGCTTTTGAGTATCCTTGCTAAAAAGGGTCTCAAAAATACTCTTTCGATCGTTCAAATGATGGGTAATGTTCATATTCAAGACGATTTTCATAGATTTTTGGTCCAGTTTTTTAAGGCTGGATTTTTAACTGAGAATGATAGAAAAGAAAAAGTAGTAAAGTCTCTTGGATATACTTTGTTTGAAGTTTCTTTTCCTGAGAATAAACAAGAAAGTGATAAAAAACCGCTTGAAGAAATTATTTCTTCAATGGAACAGTGGTATGAAGGAATTTTATCAACAGGTCTTAATGAATCTATAACTTTAGAGCTGGCAAGCGCCGAAGGCTCAGCCGAAACTGCTTTTTATATTTCAGTTCCAGACAGCAAAAAAAATATTTTTGAAAAACAGCTTCTTTCAGTTTTTCCTAAAGCAAGGATCTATGAAAAAAAAGATGATTACAATGTTTTTAATTATTCAGGTATTTCTATTGCCGCCGAAGCTCATTTGATGGGTAATCCTATTTTTCCGTTAAAGATCTATGACCGATTTGATTACGACCCATTAAATGTTATTTTGAATGCTTTTTCAAAAATTAATAAAGATGGCGAGGGTGCTGCTATTCAATTTGTGTTATCTCGAGATGAAGACGGTTATATTCGAAAGTACAAAGAAGCCTTGCAAGCTATTCAAAATGGGATGCCTTTGAAAAAAGCGATAGATATTAAACACAGTTTGTTAGGGGAATTTTCAAAAACGGTTAAGGATATAGCTAAGGGTGAAATGAAAGCTCTATTTACAGGTGCTGAACCAAAAGAAAAAAAAGAAGAGAATAATGAAGTTTCCGTTGAAGAAATAAAAAGAAAAGTAGCTACTCCGATAGTGCACACTAATATTCGAGTTCTAACTTCCGCTCCAAATAGAGGAGAAGCAGAAGACATAATGCACTCGATCATTGCTTCGTTCAGCCAATTTGAAAATACTTTAGGAACAACTCTTATTTGGAAAGAATTTTCAGATAAAAGTTTTGATGAATTATTTAAAGAATTTTCATATCGAACATTTAATAAAGAAAAAAGTATACCCCTTTCAATCGGGGAAGTAACAACCTTAATTCACTTTCCTCAAGAAAATATTTCTTCACCTCATCTCAAGACAGCTGTATTTAGAAGCGCTCCTGCTCCAATGGGTCTTGCTCAAGAAGGTGTATTGCTTGGAGTAAACAGAGATAGAAATGTTCAAACTCATATTTATATGTCGGATGAAGATCGCTTGAGACATTTGTATGTTATCGGACAAACAGGAACAGGAAAAACTACTTTCCTTAAGGATATGATCGCGCAGGATATTCAAAGAGGAGCAGGTGTTTGTATGATCGATCCACACGGAAACGATATTCAGGATATTCTTTCAATTATTCCACCAGAGAGAGTAAATGACGTAATTTATTTTGATCCTGGATACGCTCAAAGGCCAATGGCTTTAAATATGCTTGAGTACGATGTAAATTTTCCTGAACAAAAGACTTTCGTTGTGAACGAAATGCTTTCTATTTTCAATAAACTTTTTGATATGAAAACAGCCGGCGGTCCAATGTTCGAGCAATATTTTAGAAACGCCGTACTTCTTGTGATGGAAGACCCAGAAAGCGGTAATACTCTTTTTGATGTTTCTCGCGTGCTTTCGGACAAGAACTTTCGCGAAATGAAACTAACAAAATGCAATAATCCAATTGTTGTTCAGTTCTGGCGTGAAATTGCTGGCAAGGCAGGAGGAGAGGCATCATTGCAAAACATTGTGCCGTATATCACTAGTAAATTTGATGTTTTTCTTTCAAACGACATCATGCGTCCAATTATTTCTCAAGAAAAATCTGTTTTGAATTTTAGAGAGATCATGGATAACAAAAAAATTCTTTTAGTAAACCTTTCAAAGGGAAGACTTGGAGATATAAATGCCAATCTTATTGGTTTGATTATTGTTGGAAAAATTTTGATGGCAGCGCTTTCTCGAGCAGATTCATTCGGAAAAGAATTTCCTCCATTTTATTTGTTCATTGATGAATTTCAAAATATTACAACGGATTCTATTTCTCAAATTCTTTCTGAGGCTAGAAAATATCAATTGTCACTTACTGTCGCCAACCAATTCATTGCTCAACTAGAAGATGAGATCAAAGATTCTGTTTTTGGAAACGTAGGTTCTATTGCTGCCTTTAGAGTCGGAGCAGAAGATGCAGAATATTTGGAAAAACAATTCCAACCAGTTTTTGAACAATTTGATCTGATGAATCTAGATAACCGAAATGTTTATATGAAATTACTTTCAAAAGGCCGTCCTGTGCGTCCATTTAGTTTAGAGACTCTACCTTTCCCTAAAGGAGACTTAGCTCGAGCAGACAAACTTAAAGAGCTTTCATATTTAACATATGGAAAAGACCGCAAAGAAGTTGAAGCTGAGATTCGCCGAAAATATGAATCGGGAAGAACTCCTCCGCCAGAGGCTCAAATAAATCCTTTTTCATCATTAAAGTCTTAATAAATAACCCTTGTGCGAGGCTTAGCCTCCCACATTCTCAAATAAATCCTTTTTCATCATTAAAGTCTTAAAAAATTAGATCTTCTGTGTGGATAACTTCACATCTCTCCCTTAGCGACATAACCATTGAAAATCAGCGAAAAAGGCATACAATGAATCTATGAAAACCTTAAGTCTCGTTGTTACAGTCTTAATCATAGTTTCAAGTCTTTTCTATTGGTATGAATGGAGGCCGACAAAAATCCGAAAAGATTGCTTTCTCACATCTGAAAATTTCCCTGTAGACTCCCAGGATTCATTTTATAGAAATTGTGTTATGGGTAATGGTATAAAGCCTTAAATTTTAACGTTGTCTCTTGTTATTCCTACCTACGCAGGGGAATGGCAACTCCCGTTAGTTTAATCGTCAAACAGCCTAAATTCTTTGAATTTAGGCTGTTTTTGTGTAGAATTAGCTTCTAATTACAAAATAATCATTGAATTTATGGATCATCCAAAGAAAGAAAGAACATTTGTCATTGTTAAGCCAGACGGCGTTCAGCGTTCTCTTGTCGGTGAAATAATCAAAAGATTTGAAAAAACAGGATTAAAGATCGCTGCTCTTAAGTTTTGTACCCTTCCTGAAGAAAAAATTTGGAAGCATTACAACAAAGATGATGCTTGGTTTGAAAAGAAGGGAATAAAGATTGCTCAAGATAGAGCAGAACACGGAATGGTGGTGGATAAAGCTCCTATTGAGTACGGAAAGGACATCATCAGAGCTCTAGTTAAATTTATGACATCTGGTCCTGTTGTTATGATGGTCCTAGAAGGCAATCAGGCTGTAGCAGTTGTTAAAAAAATAGTTGGAGAAACAGAACCAGCAACATCAGATGTAGGAACTATCAGAGGAGATCTTACTTTGGATTCATATCAAATTTCTGCAATTGACGATAGGGCTGTAAGAAATTTGATTCATTGTTCTGATGAAGTAGAAAATGCAAAAAGTGAAATTTCACTTTGGTTTGAAGAAAGTGAAATAATAAATTATCGATTGGTCTCTGAAGCAATTCTTTATGATGTGAATTTAGATGGAATTTTTGAGTAAAGATTTAAAGATTGACCCGGCAGTGAATTTTGGCATTATTTGCTCGCAAGACATTTCTTTTAGTATTTAATTTTACTGATCAGTTCTTCGTGAAAAAACTTTCTCATTATATTGCTTAACTTGGCATCGCAAATGGATTGCAATGCCAAAATCTACTGACCGGGTTGACGGGAAGTTAAAAATTTTTTCTCTTGTATTAAAAAAGCCTTTAAAGAAAGGCTTTTTTAATTTCATATTTTTTTGTCCACTTTTTCTATTGCAGACTTTTTAAAAGAGTTCATACTGAATATAGGTTACGAAGCGGTATTGCCTTAACTTATTGAAAAATTAGGGAGCACCACTTTCGGAAAGCTTAGGCTCTCCGTCGAATGCACCCACCTAACTTACGTTAGGCGCAATACCGCCACTCGTATCCGAAAAAGAATCTCCATTTTGTGGGGATTTTTTTATTCCGCCAAATGAGAGATGTCGCGAAAGACGAGCGAAGCGAAGTAATTCACGACATCCGAATGCAGGCGGAACAAAGGGTAAATACCCCACCCCTCGGGGCGGTTTAAGTACGAGAAAAGCGAGTTCGGTATTTAATACCTCTGTTTGCTTGCTGCGAGGGACTTTACTGGTCACAGCTAAATTTCACTTAAAGTAAAAGTTTTGTCATTCCCGCGCAGGCGGGAATCTAGGATAGAACAATAGAAAAACTGGATTCCCGTTTCCACGGGAATGACAGAAAATATATTCATAAACTCATTACTTTCTAGTCAACTGGATTCCCGCCTGCGCGGGAATGACACACGGAGAGTTTCATAATTCAAAGAAGGAGTAGACTTAGTGTGCGGATGAATTTTCTAGTGACGGGGTGTCAGGTACAGAGTATAATATCAGTACGTAATGTCAGGAAAAAGCACATATCTTTTTTTGAGTCTGGGAATATTCATCTTACTTTTCCTCGTTCATTTTTTTGCGACAATGACAGGTCTTTATTGGATAACTGGCTGGTTTGACGGTGTCTCGCACTTAATAGGAGGTTTTGGAATATTTTTTGTTTTGTCTTATGTATTTTCTTTTAAAAGTAAAAAACCTTCTTTAGGAGTTATAATTACATTCTCTTTATTAATTGGGATTTTATGGGAATTATTTGAGATTAAATATGGAATTACATCTATCTTAAGTCGTCAGTATTTTCCTGATACTTCAATGGATCTAGTTTGTGACATTGTTGGTAGTTGTATTGCTTTTTTAATCACCCGCCAAAAATTTTAAAAAAGTTTATAATAAATTTAAACATCAAGGAATGTAAGTTGTAATTTTTAAAAATTTAGGCCAGTAAACAAGAAAATATAAAAAATAATGCAAACAGAAGAAAAAACACAAATTAAGGTTGAAAAAAAACTGAAACTTACTTTTGCTTCTGGTGCCACGACTGTTACTGGTGCCAATTATATTCTTGAGACAATGCCAGAGGAGGGAAGCCTAGAGGAAAAAGTTTTCGTCATGGTGGATTGCGGACTTGTACAAGGAGATGCAGATCCAAGAGAAAACGCAAAACCTTTTCCATATGATCCAGCTAAAATAGATTATCTTTTGATCACTCATGCGCATATTGACCACATCGGAAGAATTCCAAAGTTTGTGAAAGACGGTTTTAAAGGAAAAATATTTTCAACAATTGAAACAAGAGAGCTTGCACCGATCATGTTTGAAGATGCCGCAAATCTTATGCTTCATGAAGCAGAAAAAACTGGGAATCCTCCTCTTTATCTGACAATTGATATTGAACACGCAATGAGATTATGGAAAGATATTTCCTACCATCAACCCTTCAAACTTTCAGGAGGATTTGAAGTAGTCGCCAAAGATGCTGGACATATATTGGGTTCGACTATGTATGAGATCACTTATAACGGGACAAAAATTGTCTTCACTGGAGATCTTGGAAATTCTCCGTCTCCTATTTTGCCGAATACAGAAAAAATTACTGATGCAAATTATTTAATTATGGAAAGTGTTTATGGAGATAGAAATCATGAATCAACTGCTCAAAGAAGGGATAAGTTGGAGGACGTTATTGAGGACAGTGTAAGAGCTGGAGGAGCTTTAGTTATCCCTTCTTTTTCACTCGAAAAAACTCAGAATCTTCTTTTTGAAATTCATACCCTTATGGATGAAGGAAGAGTGCCAAGTATTCCTGTTTTTCTTGATTCTCCTTTGGCTACTAAGGTGACTGATGTTTACATGAAAGAAACTAAGAATTTTAACATTGCAGCTCTCGAAAGGATCGGAAAAGGAGAAGAGTTGTTTTCTTTTCCTGGACTAACTGTGATCGGAAGCGCGGAAGAGAGTAAAGGGCTTCTTAAAGAACCAAATCCTAAAATTATTCTTGCTGGAAGTGGAATGTCTACCGGAGGAAGAGTTATGCATCATGAAGTTAATTATTTACCAGATCCAAAAAGTACAATTTTACTTACTGGGTATCAATCTTTTGGAACACTTGGCCGACAAATTGCGAATCGTTCAAAAACAGTCAATATTTTTGGAAATAAAATTCCAGTTAATGCTCGCATTGAAAGTATTGATGGATATTCTTCCCATAAAGATTCAGATCATCTTTTAGAATTCGTGAGCTACACTCGAGATACTTTAAAAAAAGTTTTTCCGGTAATGGGCGAGCCAAAATCTTCTATGTTTTTGGGTCAAAAAATTGAAGATAATCTTGGGGTTAAGACCTATCATCCTGAAGATGGAGAGTCTGTGATACTATCATGTTAATCCCGTAGTAGAAAAAGGTAAATGCTAATCGATGAGTATTTGAATAAATTGATATAATTATTTTATCGTAAAATATTCGAAGGGAGAAATTGTTTAAATAATTGGCAAAAAAATTTACCTTTTATCACTAACAGGACAAGCCCTCAAAATTAAAAATACATTAAGTTATAAAATTCAATGACAGATCCTGAACAAAAAATAAATATAGATGATAAATTAGCCGCTCTTAATCTTGATAAAAAAAGACACGGGCATTTTAGAATAAAAATATGCGTTTCAGGAGCGGCAGAGCTCGACCATTTAAATCCTAGAGTGCACGATATTGGAAAAGAATTAGGCAGGCAAATTATTCTTCAAGGGGCTGATCTGACTACAGGTTCTACAACTGGTTTTCCTTTTTGGGCTGCGATGGGAGCAAAAGATGCTGACGGATTGTCTATTGGCTTTTCTCCCGCACGAAATGAAAAAGAACACGTGCAAAGCTATAGATTGCCGATAGATTTTATGGATATAATTATTTATACAGGTTTTGGTTATCCAGGAAGAGATCTGTTTCTTACAAGAGCATCGGATGCTGTAATTATTGGTCCAGGAAGAATTGGAACGTTTCATGAATTTACAATTGCTTTTGAGGACAGTAAGCCGATCGGTGTGTTGACGAGTGATGATTGGGAAACAGACGATATCATTAAAACAATTATTGAAAAAAGTAATAGAAAGGATACAGGATCAATTGTTTTTGATTCAGATCCAAAAGCTTTAGTTGAAAAAGTTATTGAAGCGACAAAGAAGATGAAGGTAAATGATACTTATTGCGATAGAGTTTTTTAAAATAGTGGATAGTGGTTGGTGAAATAAAAAGAAAAAGCCCTTCCGCCTAGGCGGAAGGGCTTTTTCTTTTTATTTATTGTTTTTTACTAATCACTAGCCACTAACGACTAGTCACTATTTATTACATCACCTTCTCAACGATCTTTTGGAAAGTAGAAGGGCTTTCTACTACTAGGGCAGCAAGCATTTTTCTGTTTATTAGAACTCCTGACTTCTTTAGTTTATCTGTAAATTTACTGTATGAAATTCCAGCTACTTTTAGAGGCATTGAAATAACAACTTGCCAGTCTCCTCTTCTGTCAGCTTTTTTGTCTTTTCTGTGAGCAAAAGCATATCTTCCAGCGTGAACGATAGCTTCATAAGCTTGTTTCTCTTTTGTTCCTCTTCCAAAACGGTAACCTTTTACAGCTTTGAGAACGTTTCTTCTTGTTTTGAGTGCATTAACTCCTTTCTTTACTCTTGTCATGTTGGTACTTTTTAGTAATTAGTAATTTTATTATTAATATTAGAAGTTTAGGTATCGGCGTTTCTCACCTGTGGTCATAGGGAAGTTACCTTGTCTCTTTTTACTTAGTTGTTTTGATCTAGATTCTTTTGCATTGAAATGGTTTTGACCTGGCGCTCTAGCCTTGATCTTACCGTTTTTACTGACCTTCAATCTTTTTGAAAAAGACTTATTTGTTTTCATATCTTTAATTTATGTATAATTTTTATCTTTAACTAACCTCCAAAAGCCAAGTTTTTAATGACTTTTTACTTCAATCTCAATAATTTAGATAATAGAAGAAGTTCGTACAATTCTACCTATATCTACCCAAAAGTCAACACAAATTCAGTAATTTTGAGCCTCCTCTAGCCTTTAAGAAGTTTTTTGCTTTTCGATCACAGCGTTTAGTCCTTTTGGACCTCTTTTTGGTTCATCCATGGTATACGGTACAGATATTAGCTTTAAAACTCTGTCTAGCCTTATTTTAAGAAAATTTGTATCTAGCATTTTTGATCTGCCTGTAAGGAAAAGGTCTAGTTTTACTTTATGACCTTCAGCCAGCCATTCGGAGATCTTTTTAGCCTTGAGCATTAGGTCGTGGTCGCCTGTACCAATTTTTATCTGAAGAGATTTTACCTCAGCACTTTTTGATTTTGCTTTGGCCTCTTTTTGTTTCTTACTTTCTTGGTATTGATATTTTCCAAAATCTTGGATTTTGGCGATAGGAGGAAGAGCATTAGGGGAGATCTCGATCAGGTCTAGTTCTGCCTCTTTGGCTTTCGCTAAAGCTTCTGCAAAAGGCAATACACCTAAGTTTTCACCAGTTTCGCTTATAACGCGAAGTTCTTTAGCTCTGATTTGATTATTTATTCGTGGTTCCAATGAATTTTAGTTGTTATCTCTATTGGCAAAATATTAACATGAATTTGGAAGTCTTACAATAAACAGTTCTAAGTTTGTAAAGTTAGAAAGTTCATAAAGTTGAAGGAAAAAAGAGTGTATAACTTGTTAAAACTAGGTATGTGACTTTGTTTTCTTGGGAGCGACCTAAATTTCTTACGAGTAAAACGAGTGTAGAAATTGGAAATACTCTTGCGGTGAAAGCGACTTAGAAAAGCAAGAAGTAGTCTCGTGGTACAATTAATAGGAATCAAATGCTGTTATGGAAAATCCAAGCTCTATCAGTGAAGAAGAAAAACAGTTTGTTTTAAGTTCCTCTCTCGTGAGGTTCTTTAAAAGATTGGAATCTGTTCGTAAAAGTCCTGAAAATCGTTGGTTTACAGGTGAAAAGGTTCACCACGAACCAAACGACTCAGAGTGTGATGCTCATCTTCGCGTTCAGTGCGGTGTTGTGCAGAATGAATTAACCGAATTTCGCAGAGAAAATCACCTCACTGTTCCTTCTGAGCAACCCTGACTTTTCAAGCCGGGGTATTTTTTTAGAAATATTTATTTTTGAATTTTGATCTGACTCTCTGTATTTAAAATCATCTCTGCTTTTCCGTTGTATGGCTTGATAGTTCCTGAAACTAAAATAGTTTTACCAATATAAGTTGAAAGATTTTTAAAATTAGAAATTTTATCTGAAAAAATTACTACGCTAAAGGGACAATTTTTATAACTCGAGCAGTAATCAAAGAAGGTAAGTCCTTTGGCTGATTTGTAAATATCAATAACTTTGCCTTGAACACTGATGCTTTCACCAATGTGATTTGAGGCTTCTTTAAAATCAATGATCTTTGAATAATCTACTACTTTTGTTGAAACTGATGCATTGACCCCTTTATTTATTTCAAGAATTCTTTTTAAAATATTTTCGTATTGACTACGAAGTGATTCATCCGTTCCAACTTCAAGAACCTCATCATTTGCAACTGTTGCAGAAGATGTCCAATTATAACTCCCTGACGCAAAGGCTTTTTCACTTACTATTGTTTTAATGTGCATGATGCCGTCTTGGTGTAATTCATTTTCTACGATTATCCCAGCAGATTTAAGTTTTTCAATGATTGGTTTCTCGTAAGAATCTTTTGCATTTTCTCTGTCTGTGATGCCTTGAACAATAACTCCTCGATTTTTGGCATCAATTAAAGCGTCTGCAATATTGTCTTTGGTAAACATGTAAATCGCGAAATAAATATATTTGTCTGCTCCATTTATTATGTTAATTATTTCTTGATCATTTTGCATTTTGTCCAAGCTGTAAATTACGCGAACATTATTTTGTTTAGGAGACCCGGAAAATTTATGTCCAATAAAGACACCAATAAAAATAAGAACAATTGCTATTGCTCCGTAAATAATTATTTTCTTGCTACTGAATCTTATCCCCGATCTTTTAGATTCCATATAACAATATTTTACACTCTTTTAAGAAAATTTGTAATTTGGTTTAGGTCTGGGTTTAGGGCGGTCTAAAAGGTTTTAGACCGCCCTAAACCAAATTGAGATAGTAATAATAACGTAAAATAGATGATGAAAATTGAAATAAAAAAAATGATAGATGACCTTAATATAATGTAAAAATCATTGTTCAAGATGTTATAATTATCGCATGGAAATACATCGTCCGAGATCAAAACAGCCAATTCCTAAAGATGCAAAAAGAGTTTTCAGCGGAATTCTTTTTGATGTTTATCATTGGGAACAAGAGCTTTTTGATGGAACGAGAACTATTTTTGAAAAATTAAAAAGACCAGATACGGTAGTTATTTTTGGGGTACTTGATAACGGAAATATTTTGCTTTCAGAACAAGAACAGCCAGGCAAGGAATCTTTTATAACAGGACTTGGAGGAAGAATTGAAACTGGTGAAGAAGTTTTGGATGCCGCAAAAAGAGAGCTGCTTGAAGAAAGCGGATATGAAGCCGACAGTTTTATTCTTTGGCGAGCAGAGCATCCTACAAGCAAGATCGATTGGGTTATTTATACTTTTGTGGCTAAAGGACTAAAAAAAGTAGCAGATATGAATTTAGATCCTGGTGAAAAAATAAAACTTAAAGAAGTAACATTTGATGAATTTTTAGAACTATCCAAGAATCATAAATTTTCTGAAAAAGAGGTCATGCTTGAATTATTAGAAGCAACCTATGATCAAAAGAAAAAAGAGGAATTAAAGAGCCTGTTTAGTCCACTTAGTTAGGTACCCTTTGTTTTGGTATTTGATATAATGTAATTATGAATCTGAACTTAATGAAAAAGAGTGTTCCTAATTTTGTAAAAAATAAATATTTTATTATTGGAGCGGTTGTTGTCTTAATTATTTTAATTTATTTATTTACTAGAAGCGGAAAGGCTTCAGGTATCGAATCTGCTTCCGCTACTATTGGAAATGTAATTGAAAAGGTCAGTGTTACAGGAAAAGTATTACCTATCGGTAAAGCAGACCTTGCTTTTGAAAGAGGAGGAGTTCTTCGGGTTTTAAATTTCAAAGTAGGTGATCCTGTTAAGAGAGGGGATCTGATCGCTTCTCTTGATAATGGAGATGACCAAGCTGCTCTTTTAGCAGCTCAAGCAAACTTGAGTGAATTAGAAAGAGGGCTTCGTCCTGAGGAGCTAGCTTTAGATCAATCAAATGTTGATGCGTCTTTAACAACCCTTAATAATTCAAAAGATTCAGCTATCAATGCAGCTCGAGATGGATATACAAAATCTCAGAATGCAATTTTTAATTATGCTGATGGTTTTTTTGATAATTCACAAAGTGCAAATCCAACAATAAATATTCCTACCGATTCTTATACGCAATCCAATTCAATAAATTTTGAAAGATTACTTGTGACTGAAGCTTTTAGAAATTGGAAAAATGATCTTGATTCTTCTGAAAAACTTGGAGCAAGCAAATTGCTTTTAAATTCTGAAAATTATTTGAATACAATAAAAAGTTTTGTGGGGGATCTTTCCGGAATAGTAAATAAATTAACTCCTGGCACTTCCGGATTTTCTCAAGCTCAAATTGATGCACATGTACTTGCAATGAATACCGCAATGTCTAATTTAAATACAGCTATCTCGTCTGTAACAAGTGCCGATACTGCCTTAAAGAATGCATCTGCAAGTTATAATCAAGCTAATAATCAATTTTTATTGCAAAAAGCTGGATCGTCACAGGAATCAATTAATTCAATGAGGGCAAAAGTTTTGGGAGCACAAGCAACTTTAGCAAAAGATAGTATTTTTTCTCCTATTGACGGAACAATTACGAAAGCAGAACCAAATCTTGGTGAATTTGTTTCCGCCGGACAAAATGTTTTTGGAGTTATTAATAGCGGACAATACAAAATTGAAGCCTTTGTTCCCGAGGCTGACATTGCGAAAATAACTTTGAATAATTCTGCTGATATTACTCTAGATGCATATGGGTCCAATGTAATTTTTAAGGCTACTGTTACTTCTATTGATCCTGCAGAAACAATTCTTGAGGGAGTTCCTACTTACAAAGTTACATTACAGTTTGATCAAAAAGATGAGAGGATTCGTTCGGGTATGACCGCAAATACCGATATTTTGACGCATGAAAAAAATAACGTGCTCACTGTTCCATCACGAGGAATTATTGATAACAATGGCAAAAAAAGCGTTAGAGTTTTGAATAAAGATGGAAAAAATTTTACATCAGTTGATGTTGTCACCGGCCTAAAGGGTTCAGAGGGAACTACCGAAATAATTTCTGGTGTTGTGGAGGGGCAAAAAATTGTGACATATGTAAAGTGAGTCAAAATGCAAAATGCAAAAGTCAAAATTACAAGAAAAAAGTCACGACATTCGCTCTGCGAATGTCGTGTATTTAAATTTTGATTTTTGAATTAATTATGAACATAATTGAAGTAAAAGATCTTAAAAAATCTTATTACGATAGTGAAGAGCCAACACATGCTTTGTGCGGAGTAACTTTTTCTATACGAAAAGGGGAGTTCGTTGCGATCATGGGTCCGTCTGGAAGTGGCAAATCAACTCTTCTTCATTTGTTGGGATTACTAGATATTGCTACGAGCGGAGAATATATTTTCGATGGCAAAAAAATTTCTAGTTATTCAGGTGATGAATTGGCGTTGCTTCGAAATAAAAAAGTTGGCTTTGTTTTTCAAGCTTTTAATTTACTTGCTCGTACTAGTGTTTTAGAAAATGTTAAATTACCACTCAGTTATTCTGATGTTCCCGAAAGTGAGTGGGATAAAAAAGCCAGAGCAGCTGTTATTGCAGTAGGTTTGGGTGAAAGAATGAGTCATCAACCGTCAGAACTTTCGGGCGGCGAAAAACAAAGAGTGGCTATTGCACGGGCGCTTGTAAATGATCCAGATGTAATTTTTGCAGATGAGCCAACAGGAAATCTAGATTCGAAATCTGGAAAAAATGTTATGTCTATAATTCAGAGATTAAATGAAGAAGAAGGAAAAACAATAATTTTAATTACTCACGAAACTTCAACAGCCGAACATGCCGAAAGAATTATTCGTCTTGTAGACGGAGTCATCAGTACTGATGAAAAAGTTAAGAAGCGTTTATCTGTTAATGATGAGTTTTTGAAATAAATAGAAAACATCGCAAAAATAAATGACCTCTAAACATATATTAAAAACAGCCTTGGTCGGACTTCGAACAAATCGCTCAAGATCTTTTCTTACAATACTCGGAATTGTAATTGGAATTACAGCTATTATGTTGGTAATTTCTTTAGGAGCAGGAGCTCAAAATTTGATCCTCAGCCAAGTTCAAGGACTGGGAACAAATACAATTGCTGTTATTCCTGGACGCGAGCCGACAGGTCCATCAGATGTTAGTGCTTTGTATAGTGATTCACTAAAATTAAAGGATGTTGTAGCACTACAAAATAAAGCTAATGTTCCAGACCTAAAAGTTATTATGCCAACAGTTTTTGGAGCAGGAACAGCTTCTTATGGTTCGGATGTTTATCAAGTAACAATTTTTGGAGCAACAGAATATATTGCTGATATTTTTGATATGCATCCAAACAATGGAGATTTTTTTACAAAAGATGACGTTTTATCAAGAGGAGATGTGGCGGTGATCGGATCAAAAGTAGTTGATCATCTTTTTGGAAATGACAATCCGATCGGTCAAAAAATAAAAGTTAAAGGGAAAAATTTCAAAGTAGTGGCAACTCTTCCTCCAACAGGTGGTGGATCACTTTTTAATTTTGACAGTATGATCTTGATGCCATATACAACAGCTCAAGATTATTTGCTCGGCATAAAATATTTCAATCGAATCATTATACAAACTCAAAATGATTCTCAAGTTCCTTCTGCATCGGCAGATATCACGCAAACTTTAAGAGAATCTCACAATATTACTGATCCGACTAAAGATGATTTTACTGTTCAGACTCAGCAAGATCTGGCTAATCGTCTTTCAACAATTACTTCGGCTTTGACTTGGTTTTTGGTAGCTGTGGCTTCTATTGCTCTTTTTGTAGGAGGCGTTGGAATTATGAATATTATGCTTGTTTCAGTAACAGAAAGAACTCGGGAAATTGGTTTGCGAAAAGCGCTTGGGGCAACTAACAGAGATATTTTGACGCAATTTTTACTTGAGGCAGTTTTACTTACGGCCATTGGCGGAATTGTTGGAATTATTTTAGGAGCAGTTTTATCTTTTGCGATTGCTGTTGGATTGTCGCGATGGCTTAATTTAAATTGGCAGTTTGTTTTTCCTTGGAGTGGGGCAGCTATGGGACTTGGAGTTTCTGCTTTGATCGGTCTTGTTTTTGGAGGATATCCTGCAGGTCAGGCTTCTAAAAAAAGTCCGATCGAGGCGCTTCGATATGAATAAACAACCCCGAGGAAAGTCCTTTTTCTAAGAGGTATTTTCTCAGAGTTGTAAGTAAGTTTGAATTAATAGTTGAAAAAATAAAATGGTTTTCAAGATTATTTTAAAAACAGCTTGGATCGGACTGACGACAAATCGCTCAAGATCTTTTCTTACGATACTTGGAATTGTAATTGGCATTACCTCAATTATGCTCGTGATCTCTTTAGGGGCAGGCGCGCAAGATCTAATTTTGGGACAAGTTCAAGGTCTTGGAACAAATACAATTATAGTTACTCCTGGACGCGAACCAACAAGCCCTTCAGATATCACTGAGTTAAATAATGATTCTTTAAAAGTAAAAGATATAGAATTATTGGAAAACAAGGCTAATGTTCCTGACTTGAAAATTCTTATGCCTTTCGTTGGAGGGGCTGGAACAGCTTCTTTTTCTTCGAATGCTTATCAAGTAATGATCTTAGGTGCGACTGAATCTTTGCCAGAAATTTTTGATCTGCATCCAAATAATGGAATTTTTTTTGCAAGTGATGATGTTTTATCAAGAAGGGATGTGGTTGTTATTGGATCAAAAGTTGTTGAACATCTTTTTGAAAACGAAAATCCGATCGGTCAAAAAATAAAAATTAGGAACAGAAATTTAAAAGTAGTCGCTACTTTACTTCCAACTGGAGGAGGAGCCATTTTCAATTTTGATAGCATGATAATAGTACCCTACACTACAGCTCAAGATTATTTGATAGGCAACAAATATTTCAATCATTTCATTATTCAAACTCAAACTGGCGACCAAGTTCCAGTTGCTGCAGAAGATATAACTAGGACTCTAAGAGAATCTCACAATATTACTGATCCAACTAAAGATGATTTCACTGTTCAAACTCAACAAGATCTAGCAAAGAGACTTTCAACAATTACCTCGGCCTTAACTTGGTTTCTTGTTGCTGTTGCTTCCATTGCTCTTTTTGTAGGAGGGGTTGGAATTATGAACATCATGCTTGTTTCAGTAACAGAAAGAACTCATGAAATAGGACTCAGAAAAGCTGTAGGTGCAACTAACAAGGATATTCTTTCACAATTTTTAATCGAGGCTGTGATCCTTACTGCTATTGGAGGAATTGTTGGAATTATTTTAGGTATAGTTTTGTCCTTTGGAATTTCTACTGCCTTATCGTACGGACTTGGGGTGAATTGGCAATTTATTTTTCCTTGGAGCGGGATTGCCCTAGGACTTGGAGTTTCCGCTTTTGTAGGATTTGTTTTTGGAAGTTATCCAGCAAAAAAAGCCGCAGAAAAAAGTCCGATCGAGGCACTGAGGTATGAGTAAAATAAATTAAAAAGAGGATTGTTAATTTATAGGACTTTTTCCTAAATGATATAATTAATTTGTTTAAAAACTAAGATCGGTCGGAAAAAAACTAATCGTACTTGGGGGTCTGACACCCAAGTAAAACAAAATGGTATATAGAAAATTTTCATTCGCAAATGAGGAAGTTATTCACGCCTTTAATAGAGGAGTAGACAAGAGAGATATATTTTTAGATAAGTTTGATCTAGAAAGATTTTTTATTAGTATGCTCATGTTTAATTCAATTGCTCCATCTGGAAGTATTTATGAAAAGTCTTTTGAACTAGAGCTTATGCAAGAAATCAAACTTGGCGGCAAGGCCGCCAAGTTGGAAAAGTTGATTGATTATTACAACAGTAATTCTGAAAATCATTTAGTTGAATTTGTTGCGTATTGTCTAAATCCAAATCATTTTCATTTTGTGCTTATACAGAAGGTAGACGGCGGAATTTCTGAGTTTATGAAAAGAATGGGTGGATATACTTCTTATTTTAATGAAAAGTATAAAAGAACAGGTGGACTTTACGGAGGTAGATTTAAAGCTGTTCAGGTTAAGGATAATGCTCAATTACTTCATCTTAGTGCATATGTAAATCTAAATAATCAACTTGGGTGTCAGACCCCCAAGTTGGGGAATAGGTTGAGTAAATCGAGTTGGGGAGAATATGTTGGTGGAAATATAGATACAGATAAAAGTAAAAAAGAAAAAGGAATTTGTACGAAAGGAATTATTTTAGAGCAGTTTAGATCGAAGGAAAAGTACAAAGATTTTGCTTTGAGTAGTTTGGAAGATATTGTGAAAAGAAAAAGAGAAGAAAAGGAATATGAGGATCTTTTGATGGAGTAAATTTTACTTGGGGGTCTGACCCCCAAGTTGAAGAAACAGTGAAGATTTTTTTTGTTGCTTTTTCCACTAAATTTATTCATCTCCTACAAATTTTCATGCTAAAATATATTGTCAAATGAGTATTTTTAAAAAACAACTCACATTTTTTTTCGTCATATCTATTTTGTTTTTTTCTGTGTACGCTCCTTCTACTGCTTTTGCAACAAGCGGAGTCCCTTCAACCATCTCATACCAAGGACACCTCACAGATTCAGGAGGCAACCTTCTTGGTGGAGCAGGCACACCTTACTACTTCAAATTCTCATTCTGGGATTCATCTACAGTAGGATTAGGTACAAAACTCTGGCCAGCAACTTCTCCTTCTTCTGTACCACTAACAGTCAGACAAGGAGTATTCAATGTA
>Ga0172379_10003502_pt1 | contig 24883 bp, 22 predicted proteins | sample GrowelOW334metaG_FD_119756 | JGI IMG/M metagenome (GOLD analysis project Ga0172379, IMG submission 119756) | Groundwater microbial communities from an aquifer near a municipal landfill in Southern Ontario, Canada - Groundwater well OW334 metaG | ecosystem: Environmental > Aquatic > Deep...
CAGATGAGTGGAAAACAAATAGCTCTCTGGCAAAAGAACTTGGAATGGCGTATGACTCAGTGCAAAAAATAGCAGAAAATTACCGCCAATCTAATCCGGAATATTTTAAATATTTTAAGGATAAAGTGGGGAAAGTCACAGAGCACTATGCTTCTGGATTAGTTGAGATTATTTTTCGGGATGCATTTAAAATCGAGATTGCTCCTGAAGGATGGAAGACGAAAAATACATTGGCGAATGAATTGAGTGTGGCTGAAAGGACTGTAAGCAGAATAGCAGACAAGTATCGAGAGTCTAACCCAAATTACTTTAAAAAATTTAAATTAGGAAATACGGGTTCGGTTTATGAACACTTTTCGCCCATTCTTGCAGATATTGTTAGGGCGGAATTGCTAAAAGTAGAGAAAGCGCCTGTTGGATGGAAAACTAATAAAAAAATTTCTAATGAGTTATCGGTTAGCGCAGACGCGATAAAACATGTAGCAAGAGACTATCTCAAGACAAACCCAGAATATTTCAAAAATTACAGAGATGAGGGCAGGAGAATATTTTTGCACTATTCTCCCGAATTAGTGCAAATAATAAAAAATGTAATTGAAGCGAAAAAAATCGAAAAAGTAAACGGAGAATCGGAAGAAAAATTGAAGCAGTCTCTTGAGGATTTTGTCCAAGAATTGTCCGATAAGGAAACCAACGATGAAAAGGCGAAAAAGTTGCGGGAAATTATCAGTCTTTTGCCGGAAAACGCCTGTGACATTCTTTTTAAATATCATCCGGAATATAAGGGGTTGCACGCTGATTATGTGAGAAGCGTCATCGCGGAATATCTTGGGGACTTTCTTTTGGTCAGAAAAGCATGGGAGACGAAAGATATCAAGATGGCCGAGGAACTTTTTTTTGAAGAACAATTCGCCGAAGCGCTGTTTCTGAAATTCAAGGATGCCAGTCTGGCTTTTTTTCAGAAAGAAAAAAAATCTAATCCCAAGGCCAATGAATATGAATTGGTGATGCGATATTTTCAGAATGAAAAAATTCAAGAATCCGCCCTACGAATTCCTGAATTGCAAAAAACGATAGATAGATTGAAAAAATATTATGCTGAAATTTTTCAATTGGCTGAAAAAAAGCCGGCCAATATTGTTGACAGCCTAAGGGAAGGGAGGGTTTTTCCTGATATAAACCAACTTATCAACATCAAAGAATTAGCTGAAGTTAGAAAGAAGAATGAAGGCAAAGAAAATGAAGAAGACCTTGGCCACAAATTACTCATCGCTGATGAAATGGGATTGGGCAAAAGCGCTTCAGCCATTTTGGCCAAAGAATATTTTGGCCTTAAATGCGCTGTTATTGTGATGCCGAGCAATGTTGAAGAAACTTGGCAAGGCTATCTGTCCGACAACATAAGCGATGGAGGCAAGCAGGAGGGATATTTCAGAAAAGGATCGGCGCCAAAGGTACTGACGATTGAAAATCAAAAAGATCTGGAAAGATTAAAAACAGGAGTTTTCGATTACATTTTGATTTCACAGGAAAAAATGGCTGGCGAGCACTATTTTGAAGCGTTGAGAAACTTTGATTTTGACATGCTAATCATTGATGAAGTGCATAAACTCAAAAATATTGAGGAAGGAGTGCGGTCGGAAAATGTCGTAAGATTATCCGAAAAAATTCAAGGCCAAGACAAGTATTTAGCCATGCTTTCCGGCACGCCCATACCTAACAAAGTTAAGGATTTAGCTGTTATTCTCAAACTGCTTTATCCAGAAAGATATAAGGACAGCAGCGACCAATATTTGATTAACCACATAATTTATGGCGATCTAATGAAGTTGCGTCAGGAGCTTTTTTCACGCATGCAAATGAAGGAGCTAACATCCAGCATCGAAATACCGGAGCCGGAATTTAAAGACGTTAGATTTGATTTATCAGATGAGGAGAATGAGGTTTACCAAATCCTTTTGGAGGAGGATGAATTGACTGCTTCAGGGAAGATAATTATGTTTCGGCAATTTTTATTGAATCCGCAGCTTTTGGGCGTAGAGCCCGGCTTTGAAGGCTCAAAAGTACGGGAACTGAAAGAAATGTTGGCGGAAGATTTAAAATCAAAAAATAAAATAATTGTGTTTGTCAACAGCTATATCGATGGAGTGATCCGTGACAAGGAAGATAAAGATACTGGAGAGATTTTAACAGAAAGTATTATCAGTAAGCTCAACCTGCCGTCAGGCATAAAATGGAAAACTATCCATGGCAAAGATAAAGACAAGGACAATTACCGAAAAGAAGTACAAAAAGAATTTAACGCCGACAATGAGGAAAAGATGATTCTTTTTGTCAGCGGAGACACGGCGGATGTCGGGGTGGATTTTTCCGGCGCGGACGAACTGATTTTTTATAACGAACCGTGGAGCAAATATGACAAAAAACAGCAGGAAGGACGTTCTCAAAGGGAAGGGCGCAGGGGCGTGCTGGTCGTAAAGACTCTGATTGCCCGCGGGACGATTGAGGAAGGGATTAGGCGCTATATCGATGCTAAAGAAAAAGCAATCGAGAAGCTTCTGCGGGGGTTTGACCGGACAAAATCGGAAAATAATCTTTTGAGGAAAGACGCCAATAGCAAGAAGCGAGATCTGGAAGCGGACAAGGATCTCTCCAAGGATTATATAAGCGAATGGGAGAAGCTGATGTTGCATTTCGGCAAAGGCTGGGAAGCGGGAGGTCGGTGGTTCAAAGAAATGCCGGAAGATGAAAAGGAAAGTTATGCGAAACTCTACCGGGAGGCGGGCGGACTTTCATATCAGGGCAACAACGCGCGTGCCAGCGTTTCTCTGATCGAAAAAATGATTGCCGAAAAAGATAAAAATGGTGAAAAATTGAGAATTTTAGACATTGCTTCAGGGCCGGAGATGCTTAAAAGACACGCTGCCAAAGATTTGCATAACCAGATTTATAGCATGGATATAAATGAAAGGCATTTTGACGAAACCATTGATGCTAGAAGGACATTCAAAAAAAGCTATTTAAATCTGCCCGTGAGAAGCGGTTCGGTTGATTACTACAACATCGGTTTTGCTTTTCATCAGACCAAGCAAATAAAATTTTATAAGAAAAATTATGAAAGATTGCAGGTTCTGGCTGAAATGAACAGGGTCTTGAAGGTTGGCGGACGGGCGATCATAAGCGAGATCCATAATGCCGAGTTTGTTAATCCCGGCAAGCTGGAAGAACTGATTGAAAAATTAGGATTTAGGATGGTTAAAAAATATAGCGGGGAAGCTGACGGTGGAGAAAATTATCGGTCTCATTTTATAACACTGGAAAAGATCGCGGAAACTCCAGGCTATGGCAGTGATATGTTTAGATTAAGCGATGAAGAGAAGCAAGCCAAGATAAAAGAATTGGGTGAAGTACTTGATAAAGATTTGCTTAACGGTCTGGAAATAAGAAAGACAGCCAAAAGCGGCAGGCGATTGAAGGATCAGCGGCGGATGATTGAAAAATTTAAATTAGGCAACAAAGAAATAAAAATAGCTTTTACATCGGAAGACGAAAAGTTGTTTTTGGAAGAAAAGAAAGCCATTAAGGACGGTGAAGCGCTTAGCCAAAGATTCGACGGCAAGATATACGATATTCCTTTGGAAGAAATGTACAAGATCGGATTCAAGAGAAAATTGCAGAATCCAAATCTAATGTATAGAATTATTGAAAATGGCGGCGCAGTTGTGGTCAGAGGTGATAAAAAGAAAAGGAAAAATAAATAATACTATTTCGCATAACTTCCAGCCGGATGAGTCTCTGTCCATTTAGTAACCCATTTAAGTTGCCCTTCACTAATCCCGCCCTGGAAAAGACGTGATTCTTCTATGGCTTTATCCAATGGCCAGCCTTGGATGGCGTATCTATATAGTACGACCATGATGCCGGCCCGCCCGATGCCGCCGCGGCAATGGACATGTGATGGCTGATTTTCCGGCTTGGTGACGAAAGATAAAAATTGTTCGGCTTGCGCGTCAGTTGGTGCCGCACCGTCCAGCATTTGGATTTTCAAATAATTGAAGTCCAGATCATTGAAGCCGGGAATTTTTGAGTCATCAGATATTTCGGGCGAATGATCGCCATCGATACGTAGATTAATATCGCTTTTCCAGCCATTATCTTTCAGCCATTTGAAGCCGGCAAGCGTCGGTTGCCCGGAACGTGAAAGCACGCCGGGGACAGGAATAGCGAGCGACCAGAAACCGTAATCGTTGGGTGCATCATCTGGTAAATTGCCACGCGGTCCGACAAAAAATATTTCTTCAGTTTTTGGAATTTCGGATTTCTGTGATGGCTGAGCCTCCGGAGAAATATTTTCTATTTCGGAGGCGGGGCTTTCATTGTTTATTTGCGGGGCGATGGTTTTGTGGCTGCGGAAAAGAAAAAATCCGGCCAAGATGAGTGCCAAAAGGACAGCGTAAAATTTGTATTTTTTAATATATTGCATAAGTTTGTTGTTTCTAGTATAGCATAATTGGAGCTCGCTTAATTTTTCTGCTAGAATAAGGTATATGCAACTAGTATTTATTTTAGTCGCAGTTATTGTGTTAGGAGTCTTTTTTGGGGCTCATTATTTTTTCTATTGTTCCTTCGTCCGTTTTTTTGAAATAACCAGTTCGGCTAATAAAAATATAATTTTAGGAGTCATTGTATTTTTATCGCTCAGCTTTTTTCTGGCCACGCTGGTGTCCCATTTCAAAGGGGGAATCGTTACCCGGACAGTTTATTTTCTAAGCGGTTTTTGGCTTGGCCTTTTGGTTAATCTTTTGCTGGCGGCTGTCGCCGGTTGGTTGATTATCTGGATTTCCGGGGCATTGGGATATAATATCAATTCAATCATAATCGGCAGTTTATTTTTTGGCCTGGCTTTGGCTTATTCTATATATGGCGGCTGGAACGCCTTTGAGCCGCAAGTTAAAAATATCCATGTCACGATTAAAAATTTGCCGGACCAATGGAAGGGCAAAAACATCGTGCAACTTTCGGATATCCATTTAGGACATATCTATCAGGCGGGATTTTTGGAAAAAGTGGCGCAAATGTCTAATGATCTCCATCCGGACATCGTAGTGATTACCGGTGATTTGTTTGACGGAATGGATGGTAATTTGGCCAGCCTGGTTGGGCCGCTCGATGATTTGCAGGCGCCAGACGGAATTTATTTTGTCACCGGCAATCACGAAACTTATTTGGGTGTTGATAAAGCTTTTGCGGTTTTGGGAAATACCCAAGTAGTTATTCTGGATGATGCCGTAAAAAATATCAATGGACTTCAATTGGTGGGTGTCAGCTATCCGGAAAGGGGACAGGCGAAAGATTTAGGCAAAACCTTGGGCGCACTCACAAATTTTGTTCCGGGCCAACCGACAATTTTGCTATATCACTCGCCGACTTCAATTCAGGAGGCAAAAGACGCCGGAGTCAATTTGCAGCTTTCTGGGCATACGCATCTGGGCCAACTCTTTCCTTTTAATGTCATTACTTATTTGCTATACAAAGGTTACGATTATGGGCTACATGTTATGGACGACTATTCTATTTACACAACTAATGGAATCGGGACTTGGGGTCCGGCCATGCGTACTGGCAACACGCCAGAAATTGTGAATATAATCTTAAATTAGAAGCATTGCATTTTCCTCTCTCGGAGTCCGTCCGGGGGATTTTTGATGTTATCTTTTGAAATAAGCAAAACTCGTCATCTGTATTGTCAGTACAAACAGAAATATCATCAAACTTATGAAAAGTGTGATTATTGCCCTTGTAATTGTCATTATTATCCTAATAGCTGCTTGGTATCTGATTAATCTCGGTGCTCCAGTTTGATTACCTGTTCTGATAAAGCAAAAAATGTCTTGCTCAATTGCGGTGTTATCGGGTAATATGGATGCATGCATCCAGAAACACAAACCCTCTTAATCGGAAGTTTTTGGGGATTTCCTTATCTCGCGTCTTTTGCGACGGCCATTTTGGCGGGCTATCTAATTCCGGCTCCGGAAGAAGTCATCTTTGTTTTGCTGGGTTATGCCGCGGTTTTTCAGGATGTGAATATTATCTGGGTAATTGTCGCTGCTATTTTAGGTATCGTGGTTTCAGATAATGTTTCTTATTGGCTGGGGCGCAAGGGAAGCGTCTGGGTGGAAAAATTTGAGAAGATGGTTGGTACGCAGATAGTCGTGAGATATGAAAAAGAAATTCACATGCATGCCGGAAAAACCATTTTTACTTCCCGCTTCATCCCGACCATCCGCGTGCTGGTGCCGATTTTGGCGGGAACGCTGAAAGTAAGATGGAAAATTTTTTTTATTTATGATCTTCTCGCAACAATTCTAAATGTGGGAGCCTTGATTGCAATTGGTTATATTTTTGAAAGCCAAATTTCCAGCGTGCTTTCCAAAGTTAACTCAACGCGGCATTTCTTGAGTCTTGTCTCCCTGGCTATTATCGGCACAATCATCAGTTTGATCTTGAGATCGATATTTTTTAAGAAGGATCAGTAAATTAAAGAATGAAACAGGCTGTTTTTTTGAGAGCATATTATCAGCGGATTTTTATGTCTCAACAAAGACTGACTATCAGTTCATAGTATCTGCTGTTTTTCGTCGTTCATTTTTATTTGATTTTTGTTCTGACTACAGATAAAATTTAAGCAAGGATAATTTATCTCTAAATTTATGTCTATTGAAGAGCCCAAAAAATTGCCAGTATTTGCGGAGAAAAAAATGTTACCAGCAGTGCAAAAAATTGCAGAGGAGCAAGCATATGTCAGAGAAACTCTGAAGGGCATGAAAGAATTTGATCCGACTACACATAAGCATCTGATTGAAACAGCCAATCTGGCATTTTTAATTTCGAAAAAAATTAATCTTTCTCAAGATGAAACGCAACTTATCGTGGAGGCTGCCTTGGTTCACGATAAGGGGAAAATGGATATTGATTCGGAAATTTTGTTTAAACAAGGAGCATTGAGCGAAGAAGATTGGGAAGAAGTCAGTAAGCATGTTCGCGAAACCTTCAATTATGTGAAAAAACATGGTCGTCACGAAACAGCAAAAATTACAGTAGCTCATCACGATCATGGCGAAAGCAAGAGCACTTCAAGGCCCAATGGAGAAAGGCGGACGGAAGATGCCGCCGTTCAGGCGGAAAGGAGAAATGGAGTTGATCGCCGGGAGGATGATCCGCAATTAAACAAACTTTCAAGAATTTTGTCTATCATTGACAGCTTCGAAGCGTTGCGAAGCCCGAGGCACTATAAAGAAGGTATGCCGCTTGAAAAATGCGAAAAAATATTACTGGAAAAATTTACGAAAGATGAGGATAAAAAAATCATCCAAGCGTTGATTGAGGTTGCAAAATAGAATTAATTTTTTTCAAATAGCAATATAGCCAAGCAATACGAGAAAATATTAAAAGAACTTCGAAGTTTGAAAAATCCAAAGAAGGCTCGGGAGCTGACCAGGTTTTTTAAATGTGGGAAGGGCGAGTATGGCGAAGGCGATCAGCTCTGGGGAATTATGGTGCCGTTCCAGCGGCAAGTCGCGAAGAAATATTTTCAGGACGCCGATCTTCAAGATGCGCAAAAATTACTGAATAGTCCAGTGCACGAACAACGCCTCACCGGGCTTTTGATGCTGGTTTTCAAATTCGAGAAAGCTGATGAAAAACTGCGAAAAGAAATTTATAAGTTCTATTTGAAAAACACGAAGCGCATCAATAATTGGGATCTGGTTGATCTTACGGCACCGAGAATCGTTGGCGAGTTTTTATTAGATAAGGATCGCAAAATTTTATATCGGCTAGCTAAATCCAAAAATTTATGGGAACGGCGCATCGCTGTCTTGGCGACGTTTATGTTTATCCGAGAATGTGATTTCAAAGACGCACTAAAAATTGCGGAAATATTATTAAACGACAATCATGACTTGATTCATAAAGCCGTCGGCTGGATGCTCCGTGAGATTGGCAAAAGAAACATAAAAACAGAAGAAAAATTTCTGCAAAAATATTACCGCACCATGCCGCGCACCATACTCCGCTACGCGATCGAAAAATTTCCGGAGAAAAAGAGAGCAGACTATCTAAAGGGATAGAAAATAGTTGACAAAAAGCGACTAAATTGCTACTTTAACTTATCGTTCAACACAACGAAGATTTAAAAATACGGAAATATAAAGGAGGCGCAATATGGCAAAAAGAATGAGATGTTGGCATTTAAAGTGCGGATTTTTTCTCCACGAGGGTAAGCTACTTTTTGCTTCCACTTGGGGAGATTTTACCGGACATTTTCCTGTCAAAGATGGTAAAATTGCTCAGCAAGCGACAGGTGATGATCTTGTCCATCCAAATGCAGTTATAGAAGTGCTTACTGAAGAGGAATGGGAGCAGCACGGAATAACAGAGGAAACTCTGAAAGGATGGAAGTCTGGATATAAATGAGTTTGTTCTTAATATTCGGAGACGGCGAGGGGAATTGTCCCAGCCGCCTTTTTTATTTACCTCTCCATCTTCCTGTGTTAGAATTGAGAAATGTTGGTTTAATTATTAAAAATAAGAAGATGTTAGACATGCAACAAGTGTTTTCAGAAATCCGAGAAGCTAAAAAGGAGATGAAGGATCTCAGGGCGCAATATAAAGACGCGTTAAACCAAGCTGATAAATATCAAGAGACAGGTGATAAAATCAAGGAACTGCGCGAGGAAAAGAAAAAAATCGAAACCAAAATCCAACAACAATTGGGGAAGGCTTATGAAAAATTGGAAGAATTGAAGTCAGAAGTGGCAGCTAAAGAGGAACTATTGAATGACATCGCGATGACGACCTTGATGGACGGTAAAACCGTGGAAGTGGTAGATGAATTTCAAAACCGCTATGAGCCGACATATGTGGTGCGTTTCAAAAAAACCAACGAGATTCAAAAGGAAGAGGTTTGAGTCTCTTTTTTGACAAAAATTTTGAAAAGTGCTTTTATGGAGTACTATAGTTTTTTCACAAAAATTAAAGATTTGCTTTAATCATAAAAATTATAAAATACGAAAAATAAAGAAAGGAAGGGCAAAATCCATGAAAAGATTGAGGCTGTCAAAACCGGTAACTGTTTCCGGAGAAGATTTTTTCGGGAGAAAAGCAAAAATAACATTTTATCCCTGCTACAATCCCGGTTGGCACTGGATGTGTGGAAATGAGCTCATTCCTATTGCCAGCGATTTAGTAGTTGGTGATCGGAGACGCATAACTCTTGGATACAAAAAACACCGTCTTGAAATTTATGAGCATATCGGAGCCATACGTTTTACCGGGCTGGATTATATAGCAATCCAATCATCAACATGGCCTCCATACTTCGGAAGAATTGCTGAATACTGGGAGGCCCTGAAACCGCATTGTGTTGAGGGTGATGGCAATATACCCTGGATCATTCCGCGTGGACAAATAAGGAGCACCAGTTACAAAGATGATTCAAGATTTGTTGAAATATCACCAAGATTGTTTGGTGGTCTCTACGCTTTTGTTAAGGTTGATATGTCTGAAATCGGGAGTGAATATGTAATTTGTGAATTGCCAGGAAAATTAACAGACTTTTTTAGTGCGTATACACTGGGCTGGCCATCCTGGTTATATTATCCATCGACACTGGCCGATAAAATCTTAGGCTGGTCGCATCATGAACGCATAACCTGGCAAAATAATAATGCCAAAGAAGAGCTTTTAAAAAAGATTGCTCTGCACCGAGTCGGAGACCTTCTTGGAGCCCTGAGCCTGATCTCACATGTTGATTTGATTTCCGGAGAAGTTATTTCGCATAGAGGAAGCCACAAGTTAGATGTGGCTATAGTAAAGGACATGAAGTCGTTCTGAACACAGAGCGCAAAAGGGCAAGCCAAACACTTGCCCTTTTGAATTTCAAAAAATAAAAAAGTAGCCCATTTGATTTTTTTAGCAAAAAATTATAGATTGAAAATATGACCAAGTATATTCTCAATGGCGGAATGACCAGAATTCCCTGTGAGAGCAACGACAACTTTTTTAAGGAAATAATAACCTCAGTGAAAAAGCCGGTAAAAGTTTTGCTGGTTTTTTTCGCGGCTGAAAGGAAAAGGTGGCCGGAACTAGAAGAAGAGCACAAAGAAAAATTTTTTAGTCGTGCTAACGGCAAAAAAATTGAATTTGGAATTGCGAGTGTTGATGTAAAAAAATTCATTCAGCAGGTAGGGTGGTGTGACGTTGTATATATTCGCGGCGGGCTAACGCCAGTGTTGCAGAAACAGCTGGAAAAAGTTCCTAATTTTAAAGATTTGATAAAAAATAAAATAGTAGCTGGTTCATCGGCTGGGGCCTTGGTTTTTGCTAAGTATTATTACGAGCAGGATTATGACAAAATTTTTGAAGGTCTAGGATATTTACCCGTAAAGATGATTACGCATTATTTATGTTCTGGAGAATATGCCGCTACCAGTGGTAAAGATAAGCTCAAAATATTGGAAAATTACAAAGAAAAATTACCGATTTACGCGATTCCGGAAACCGAATTTATAATTGTCGAAAAATAATAAGCTACACGGTGAATAATTTCATCTCGTGTTGACACAACCGCATTTTTACTATATACTATGTAAGTAGATTAATTCTGCCAGGGGAGGCAGTTTTTTGTTTAAGAACTATGGAGATACGAAACATCGCAATTATCGCTCATGTGGATCACGGCAAAACAACTTTGACCGATGCTTTGATGCGTCAAACCGGGATGGTGACAGATGAGGCCGTGACGATGGACTCTAACGCGCTTGAAAAAGAACGTGGGATAACTATTTATTCCAAAAACACTTCTGTTTTTTACAAGGATACGAAAATTAATATTGTGGACACTCCGGGGCATGCGGATTTTGGAAGCGAAGTCGAGCGGGTTTTGCGAGCGATTGACAGCGTGATTTTAGTCGTGGACGCACAGGAGGGCCCGATGCCGCAAACTAGATTTGTTTTGAAAAAATCTTTGGAGCTCGGCCTCAAGCCGATTGTAGTCATAAATAAAATTGACAAGCCGGCAGCTCAGCCGGATATCGCACAGGAAGAAGTATACGAACTATTTTTGGATTTGGGTGCGAGCGATGAACAATTGGATTTTACGGCAGTGTACGCAATCGGGAAACAAGGGATCGCCAAAATGCATTTGGACGATGAAGGGAAAGATCTGACGCCGCTGCTTGAAACTATTTTGGCCAAGGTAAAAAAGGCTAATCAGGATACGCAAGCTCCTTTGCGTATGCAACCGTTCAATTTGGGCTACGATAATTTTTTGGGGAGATTAGCTGTCGGGCGGGTTCAGGAAGGCCAAATAAAAGCCGGTGAAACAGTCATTATTAAAAAACCGACCGGAGAAACACGCAGTGGGAAAATTACTAAACTCTATACTTTTGAAGGTATTTCCAGAAAGGAAGTAGAAGTTGCGGAAGCTGGAGACATTGTCATGATTGCCGGGATAGCCGACATTTATATCGGAGAAACTATTTGTGCGAGTATCGATCAGGAAGCTTTGCCGGCGATCCATATTGACGAGCCGACCATTTCTTTGAATTTTTTAGTCAATGATTCACCATTTGCCGGTCGTGAAGGAAAATATGTAACCAACAAACAGTTGCGCGAACGTCTTGAAAAAGAATTGGAAGTAAATGTGGGTCTCAAGATCGATTTCGAAGGAGATCATTATAAGGTGTATGGACGGGGAGAATTGCACATTGCTATTCTTTTAGAAAATATGCGTCGCGAGGGTTTTGAAATGCAAGTTTCTCAACCGCAAGTCATTATCAAAGAAATTGATGGCGTGAAAAGTGAACCATTCGAAGAAGTGACGATTGATGTGCCGGAGGCGAGTGCGGGAACGGTGATTGAAAAAATGGGGAGAAGAAAAGCGATTATGATGAACATGAAACAGATAAGCGGCCAATCGCGGTTGATTTTTGAAGGGCCAACCAGGGGGCTTCTGGGATACCGCGGCGAATTTGTGATTGATACGAAAGGCGAGGGCATTATGTCCTCGCGGGTGATTGGGTTCAAACCATACGTTGGGGAAATTCAACGACATTCAGTCGGATCGATGATTTCGATGGCGGGCGGAAAAGCTCTAGGATTTTCTCTGGCGAATTTGCAGGAGCGCGGCGTACTCTATATCGGGCCAGCCGTGGAAGTTTATAATGGCATGGTGGTAGGCAACACTTCCAAGGGTTTGGATATGGAAGTCAATCCAACTAAGGGCAAGCAGATGTCCAATATGCGTTCATCTGGCGCGGATGAAGCTTTGCAATTAGTGCCTTTTTGGGAAGTGACGATTGAACGAGGCTTGGAAATTATGGCCGCCGATGAATATCTGGAAGTTACGCCTAAATCAGTGCGCCTCAGGAAGCAAGGCCTAACCGAGGTAGATAGGAAAAGAATGGCCAGAAAATAAAAATGAACGATAAATGAGGCAGGCTTGTATTTATAGGCGTAACTAACTTACGCCTTTTTTATGCGCACGCTTGCTTGTAAAGATCTGGGTTTCCATTGTGACTATGTGGCCAGAGGAGAAACTATTCATGATATTTTGAGGCAGATAGTTGATCACATCGAAGACCGCCATCTAGAAGAATGGGGCAAGATGGTCGCAAATCTTGATGATGGGCAGGAAAAAGACTTGCTGATCCGACATATTAAGGATGACAACCGGACGCCGATTTAGCTTGCTTGTAATTCACTGGAAGTATTTTTGGATAAGCTCAAGTTCTTCTTTTCTTTCCGGGTGGCAGACAAGTTCAATTTCTCCTTTCGGAAGATTATTCGTGAATTTTTCAAAATTGCGAATCCAATCCAGGCTGGCCATAAAGTCAGAAGAATTCAAATTAGAAGCGGCAAAAAGCCGTTCATTTTTTTTGTGCAACCGGCAGAGTATTTTGTAAGTGCTATTATCGCTGTCAAGCAGTCCAGATTTTCCGAAACGAACAAAATTAATTTTATATTCCTGTGCTAGCCGCAGGATAATTTTAAAATAGGCTGGAAAAAAATGGATGTGCTGGTGGGAGTTGATGCCATCCGGACTCTTCCCAAAAATTTTCTGGAACTTTTGGAGCTGGCCTGTCCACTCGCGTTCAATTTTTATGGGAGTGATCTGGCGCAAAAAATATTTCAAAAGAAAAAGGAAGGAACCCTGCAGCGTGCTTGTTTTTTGGCCGTGGCCTCTTATCCGTGCTCCAGACGGTAGGTCAAGATGTAAATCGATTTTGGCGCCCGTTTGCAAAAGTTCAGCGGCCTCTTCTGAAGAAAAAGTTCTTGTGATCAAAACAGAAACGCGGTCGAGTTTACCGCTTTTGGCCAAAGATAAAATATTGGTATTGGCCTCCGGGCTTCTGCCGAAATCATCAGCATTTAGGATAAATTTATCCCTGATTTTTTTTGTTTCCATGAGTTTTCGAATTTGCTGTAATTGTTTTCGATTAGCCGTCTAGAGTAATCTTATCAAATTAGGCACTTCAAAACAACATCAAGCTATTTTTGATAGTTTGATGGAAATGGGCAATAACACAAATTTACTGCGGAGTCAAAATTGACGTTTACACTTCAAACCTGCTAACTTGAAGGCAGGTTTTGTTGTTTAAAAACCGAATAAATCCTACAAAATCTGATTGAAAGATAGAGGTGAAAAAAATGGGCAAGCAAGTTGTAGTCATTGTGTTTTCGAGAATAGATAAAATGCTCCCGTCTGAATACGCGAAACTTTTCTATGCGGAATGCGCGAGAAGGGGCGCAAAATTTATCTGTTTATGCGGGCATGAGGAAGATTGGCAAAACAGAGAATATGAAACAATGCATTGCAATTGTCCCGATATGAACTGCAGCGGAGTTATGGTGTTAACAATAAATGGAGAGGAGGCGGAAAAAGAAGTGAAGCCGGAGGTTGAGAAAAAAGTTTGTCCGGGAGGAAGGAAGGAAATACGCACGGGGCGGATCATGGTTGTTGACGTTTCCGAGGATACTGGATGCGCGCAGGCCAGGGATTGCCGGTTTTTTAAAAACTGCGAAGGATTTTTATGTAGATACTATAAACCAAAAGAGGGAAAATGAGGTGAGTAAATGGAAATTTCAGAAGATCGGGATAACTTCAAGGTCGATGGATGCCAAAAAGGCATAAGGTACAAAGGGGGTCCAAAGGACGGACAGCTTGTAATGGTCGCTTTTTTCACAAGTGGGTATATTGGTTGCCCGATAATCGGTAAATGTGGCACTCTTTGTACTGCGTTTTATCGTCCGGAGGAAACTGAATTATCAACAATCAGAAGCCCATAATATTTTGGGTGAAGCAAATTGAAAGGAGGGGCAATTGTTTGACATGGTTGATGCAAGAGAAAATGTCGTCGGAATATTTATTATTGCGGTTTTTGCAATAATCGCGCTTTCGATTGTAGTGGCCAAATGGCGTACCTCCAGACATGATCTCGGAGAGAAGATAGACGAGTAAAATAGTTATTGAAAGGAGGCGACACGTAATATGTGGGAAAGAAAACCCGTGATTGGTGTTTTTGGATCGGCAGGAGGAAGTAATTTGGAAGCTCTTAAGAAAAGTGCGAGTGCTATTGGTTACGAAATTGCCAAAAATGGTTGTATTCTTGCGACCGGTGGCTGTCCTGGTCTTCCCAATGAAGCAGCTCGAGCAGCTCGCAGGCTAAGCGGTATGGTAGTCGGATTTTCTCCGGCTATGAATGAAGATCAACATGTCCACCAGTTTAAATTTCCTATTGATCCGTACACGCTTATGGTTTTTACCGGGATGGAAAAGAAGGGCAGAAATGTTATCAGCATAAGAACATGCGATGCCACGATATTCATATCGGGTAGGACAGGAACCCTTAACGAGTTTACAATCGCTTACGACGAAGCTACTGAAAAACACGTTATTGGTCTGTTAGCTGGCTCTGGAGGAGCCGTGGATGAGCATATCATTCCACTGATAAAGACAACCGAGAAAAAAGGGAAAGCCGAGATCATTATTCATAACGATCCGCAGCTACTTGTAAAAATGGTTTATGAAAAACTACAGAGTATCAAGTAAAAAAGGAGGAACAGAAATTGGAGAAAACAGAGAAAACACCAAAAGATCGGCTTGTATTTGCATTAGATGTTGATGAAGGTAAGGAAGCAGAAGACATCATCGAAAATATCGGTGCAGATGTTGGGTGGATGAAGATGAATTCAATCTTCCTTGGTGCTTACGTATATCTGCGCGATACAGGGAAAGACCTTCTGGCTATGATCGATGCAAAAGGATCAAAGCGTTTTATGGACCTGAAGTTTCACGACATTCCGTTCACACTAAGCAAGTATGTCAAGCAGTTAAAGAAGCTTGGTGTGGGTATGTTTAATGTGCATACCCAGGGATCAATTGCAATGATGAAGACAGCAGTAGAAACAGTCAATGAAATCTATAAGGACGATCCTGAAAACAAACCTATAATTTTGGGTGTGACCATTCTCACCAGTATTAATCAGCAGATGCTCGAGGATGAACTGGGATACAAAGTTCCCCTAAAAGAGCAGGTTGTTTTTCTGGCAAAAAAAGCAAAAGAAGCAGGGCTCGATGGTGTTGTTGCTTCAGTGCATGAAGTCAAGAGAATTAAGGAAGCCTGCGGTGAAGACTTTCTGGTTCTTACTCCAGGGATCAAGTTCGAAGAGGAAATTAAAGACACCGGGAAACAGGATGATCAGCAAAGAAAAGCAACTCCGGATGTGGCTGCTGAAGAAGGATCTAACTTTATCGTTATGGGGCGTTCGCTTCTGAAAAACGTCAAGGAGAATGTACCCAGGGCACTCAACCTGATTGGGGAAGGCCTTAAGAGAAGAAAAGCTGCCTGATTCGTTGAATGAATATTCACACAAACTTTGGCGGGTTTAAAACATTTATTCCCTTTCCGCCGAAAAAATTCAGAAAAGGATGGAGGTGAAAAAAGAATGGAAGAAAAAACGAAAGAGATACTGGCTAAATCTGAAGCGCTAATTGATAATGATCACTTTGTCTACAAGGCTGGCACTCATGGTCCGGCTTATATAGACAAAGAAAAGTTCTCTCTTATTGGCGCAAGAAATTTTGTAAATCTGCTCAATCAGGTTGCCCGCAATGCTGTAAAAAACGGTCTCCAGATCAAAACAGAGCATACGATGGTCGGAGTCATTGGTCCGGCTTATGGTGCGATATGTTTTACTCCTACGATTGCTGCCGTGCTTGAGGAAGAATTTCCTTTCAAAACTTTTTTTCCGGCTCGTACGGAGTTGGAAATAGATGCCGCAGGAAAGAAAGTTCATGTTATTCCTGAAAAATTTCATGCAGCGTATCGGGGAAAATCCTTCATTATCGTGGAAGACATCGTGAACAATGGAACGACCATAAGGGAAGGCAAGGCAGTTTGTGTGGAGCAGGTGGATGGTGAAGTTATTGCCGCGCTCTCTATAGCTGAAAGGGGAGGGCAAACGGCCGAAACTCTGGGCGTACCGCAATTCTTTCCATTGATGCGCGTGAATATGGTCCAGTATGACGTAATAAAGGCAGTGTGTCCTTTGTGTGAAGCAGGCACTCCCATAAACACGATTTTAGGGAAAGGGAAAAGGTGGGTCGAGTTGTTTGGCCAACCACCATATAATCCCCAGGCAGATTTCAGCGAATTCTGGAAATAAGGACGACGAGTCAGCCATGGATTACCAAAGGAGGTAAATAATCTATGGGCTGGCTCTTTTTATTTTGCCAAAAAATTATAAAACCTCTAAAATGTAATGACTATGAAAGAGTATGGCGAAAATAACAAACGCGAATATATGCCCCTATCCGACCGGATGCGGCCGGATAGTTTGGCTGATTTTTTCGGGCAAGAGGAGCTTTTGGGCAAGAATTCATATCTCAAAAAAGCGATCGAGCAGGATCAGATTCCATCTTTGATTTTTTGGGGTCCGCCCGGATCGGGGAAAACTACCCTGGCTTCGATTATTGCCAAACTTACGAATTCTGAATTTATGATTCTAAGTGCGGTGTCGAGCGGCGTGAAAGATTTGCGTGCGGTTCTGGCAGAAGCGAAAGAAAATCAGAAACAAAATAAGCGCACGATTTTATTCATCGATGAAATTCACCGCTGGAATAAATCTCAACAAGATGGTCTTTTGCCGCACGTGGAACACGGAGTGATCACCCTTATCGGCGCGACTACCGAAAATCCCAGCTTTGAAGTGATTTCGCCGCTACTTTCGCGGGCGCGCGTTTTTGTTTTGCAAAAACTCACAGCACAAAACATTGAAAAAATAATCCGACATGCGCTTTCGGATAACGAAAAAGGTTTGGGCAAGAAAAATATAAAAATGGCGGACGACACTATAAAACTACTTTCTAATTTAGCCAACGGCGACGCGCGCATGGCGCTCAACACTTTGGAAGCGACAGCGAATATTTCCAAAAATATCACGGAAGAAATTATCCGCAAATATTTGCAAAAGTCGCATCTACTCTATGATAAGACTGGTGAAGAACATTACAACATTATCTCGGCACTTCACAAATCAATGCGTGGAGGGGACGCTAACGCCGCACTTTATTGGTTGGCGCGCATGCTCGAGGGCGGGGAAGATCCATTGTATGTCGCAAGACGTTTAGTGCGCTTTGCATCAGAAGATGTCGGGCTGGCCAATAATACAGCGTTGCTTCTGGCTAACGCGTGTTTTGATTCTTGCCACAAACTTGGCATGCCGGAATGCGCGGTGCATCTGGCGCAATGCGTGGCCTATCTCGCACAATCCAAAAAAAGCGTGGCGGTCTATCTCGCTTATGAAAAAGCTAAGGGCGATGTGGTAAAATATGGCAACCTGCCGGTCCCGCTTCATATCAGAAACGCTCCGACCAAACTTATGAAAAATCTCAACTACGGCAAGGGTTATAAATACACGCCGCTTGAAGACAGTTCTGAGCAGGAATATTTGCCGGACGAATTAAAGAACAGAAAATATATTTGACTTTAAATTTTGTATATTGACAAAGCATGCTCGCGGAGCTATGCTTTTTTGACGTACATTAAAAAAAGAAAGGTGGTGAAAAAGATGCGGTTTTTTGGTTATCATCCAGATTACATAAAGGCTATTCGTTCAAATGAAAAAAAGGGAATATTTCTGTTTCCTAAGGATGTTCCGCTCAGTGATTTTCTATGCGAGGATCATCCAGACGTGTATCTGATACCACGCGATAGGCCGTTAGTTGTTGTTGATGAATGGGGCGAGTCGATAGATCATTCTTGTCTGCAGATAGTTTCTTTTAGTTCTTTCGATTTTTATGTTAGCCCGGAACTAAAAAAAGGAGTGTTCGTTGAATTGGACGAAACGAAGGCTTTTTTACGTTTGGCGGGCATAAATCAATTGGAATATCTGCATTCTCCGCCATCAATCAACGTGCCTAGACATGTGAAGACATACTATATGCCTCGGCAATTTTCTCATACTCGGTGGCATCATTCACGACTGGTGGCAATGATGGGTGAGGTGTTGCTTGCCAGAAATGGGTTTTCAAAAGAAGAACGCGACCCATTTGTTCTGGGCGCTTCCTTGCATGACATTGCGACGCCAGCCGGAGGAGATTCGGTCATGCATATCGATCCGAAAAGGCTTTCTGAAGAAGAGAATTTTTCCCTTGTCTTAAGGCGCCATGGACTCGATCGAAAATGGTCGAAAAAATTTGGATTTAATCTTGCAAAAGCCGAACAATGGATAAGGGGACATGGTCCGTGGGGAGGCCTGCTTGATGTCATTGACAAAGTGGCCTATACAATAATGGATGCTGACCACATTGGTTACAATTCAGACAATCTGGTAAGAAGATATTGCCTGCAGTATCCATTGGTGGGTGATGTATGGCAGGACATCAGGTTTGACGGAACAAAGACGTGGTTTATTTCTCCGGACAGACTATTTCGCTTTCTTGTATTGCGTGCTTATAACCATACAGAGTTATATTTAAATCCGCGTTCCCGTTCTTTGGACTACACGCTTTACAATAAAGTAAAAAAATATTATGAATCCGGGGAAATTAAGCGTGATGATTTGCTTAATTGGAACGACCAGCAATTGGAGCGCTGGTTAGAAAAGAGTGGTGAGATAGAGAATTGGCCAGTTTCCCCTGATGACCTTGAATGGTTTAGCTTTAAGACTGAGGCGGAGGCGGGGGCTTTTGCTAAAAAGGAAAAACATCGCTTCAGTCATTTGGAACACGTGCGCGCATTCAAAACGGGTTTGGACTGGCTGGTAAAAAGCGGCCGCCATCTAACACCCTTAAGGTTTGTTCTGCCACAAAGGAAAGTTGAACAATTAGAATACCTTTCGCGGAAATACGAGGGTTGGTATGTACATTGTTTCCGAGACGATGCCTGATGGGCTAGTGGATATTATTTCTATCTGCTAGTCCGTTTTTATTTGCATGAAAAAATGCTAAGCTTATATTATCGAAAAACTAAGGAAAATCGTATAAACATTTAGTAAAAAAATTTATGGCAAAACTAAAAATTGGATTGGTTTTCGGCGGGAAAAGCCGGGAACACGAGGTATCTATAAAATCAGTCAAAATAGTGCTGGATAATTTGGACAAAGAAAAATATGAAGTTGTCCCAATTGCTATCACTAAACAGGGGAGCTGGCTGATCGGAGAAAAGGGCCACGAATATATGCATCAAAATTTGCCACTAGCTCATCAGGAGGGAGGCATTAGTATTGAACAATCGCAAAGTCTGGTTATTTCCAGTGGAGAGCAAGATCTTTCCAATTTTTCCGCCGGTGATTTTGTCAATCAAAAGATAGATTTGATGTTTCCTGTTGGCCATGGAGAATATATCGAGGATGGCAGGTTGCAGGGTATGTTTGAAATGCTTGGCATACCCTATGTATTTTCCGGAACACTCTCGAGCGCGCTGGCGATGGATAAATCCAAAACAAAATTAATTGCCAAAAATGCTGGGTTAAAAGTGGCGAAAGAAATAAAATTGGATAAGAAGCAAAAGTCCCATCCGGAAAAAATTGTTAAAAAACTGGGCCTGCCAGTGGTGGTGAAACCTGTTTCTGCCGGGTCTTCCGTCGGAGTAAATATTTGCAATGACGAGGATGATTTAGAAGGCAAAATAAGCAAGGCTTTGGAGAAAAATAATGAAGTAATGCTTGAACAATTTATCAAGGGCAGAGAACTCACTGTGGCTGTCATGGGCAACAAGAATCCCAAAGCCATGCCGGTTATTGAAATCATTCCGAAAGTCGCAGGATTTTTTAGTTATGAAGCGAAATATCAACAGGGCGGGAGCGAGGAAATTTGTCCGGCGGAAATTCCGGAAGAAATCAGGAAAAAAGTGCAAAAATATGCCGTAAAAGTCTTTAAGGCGCTGGATTGCCAGGATTTGGCGCGAGCTGATTTTATTTGGAGCGAAGACGACAATAAACTTTATTTTCTGGAAATAAACACTATTCCCGGCATGACCGCGACCAGTTTGGCGCCGAAAGCGGCTCAAGCCGCTGGCATGAGTTTTCCGCAATTTCTGGATAAGCTGATTGATCTGGCTATAAAAAGAAATAAAAAATCCTAAAGCTTTGCTTTGGGAAAAGTATGGAAAATTTTTTAAGCAATTATCAGCATCTTCCATATCATATCAATCCGATTGCAATTCAGATCGGAAGTTTTCAAATTCACTGGTATTCGCTGATGTATCTGATAGCTTTTTTAATCGTTTATTTATTGCTGATATATCGGATTAAAAAGAAGGAGGGGGGCTATAAACCGGGATTTGTTTTGGATTTTCTGCTTTATGCGATTGCTGGATTACTTATTGGCGCGCGCTTGGGCTACGTTTTGTTTTATAATCTGCCTTTTTTTATTTCTCACCCGCTAGCAATCTTTTATCCTTTCGACATGAGTGAAAATTATGTCGGAATTTCTGGCATGAGTTTTTTTGGGGGAATGATCGGCATAGTCTTGGCGGGAATTATTTTTGTATATCTTAGAGGCTTGGCTTCTCTCAACCAAAACTTACCCGCCTATCCGGCAGGCGGCCAAAGGAAGCCGAGCCTCTCTAATAATTTTTTTAGACTGGCTGATTTTGTCGTACCAGCGATCCCGGCAGGCTATTTTTTCGGCCGGATCGGTAATTTTTTGAACGGCGAACTCTATGGGCGAATCACCCAAAAACCTTGGGGAATGTATTTTCCGCTGGATTTATCGGGTTTGTTGCGCCATCCCTCCCAGCTTTACGAAGCCTTTTTTGAAGGGCTAGTAATATTTGTAATTTTATGGACGATTCGGAATAAATCCAAATTTACCGGGCAATTATTGTTAACTTATCTTTTTCTCTACGGCCTTTTCCGCTTTTTTATCGAATTTTTTCGCGAACCGGACCCACAGATCGGATTGGTGTTTAGTTTTTTTACGCTCGGGCAGATATTTTCTTCGCTGCTTATGGTTGTTGCAATAGCAATTTATTTTTTGAAAAAAAATACTTTTAGGACTGTGGATAAATGTGGGGTTTAGCTAAAACCATCCTTTTGTGGTATAATAAAGGCGTTAAAGTTTCTTTTTTAAAAACAAAAAAATGAAAAACAAAATCACTTCCTCATTTATTTTTTTAACATTGCTCTGCCTGTTTTTTGCTTTGGGATATTCCGCGCTGGCGCAAACAGCAACAAATGAACAGCAGGCGACTGTTGTTGCCAATGTTAACATCTATAGCGCCCAAATTATTTCTCAAGATGGAAAAAATATTAAAATTGGTTTTGATTTGAACAACCAGGACTTTGTCCAACCGGATGTAAAATATGCAGTCGTGATTCTAAAGATAGATGGTAAGGGCCAGACAATTGCGGATCAGGTTGTTTATGATGAAACACTAAATCTTGGTATCGGAGAAACAACACACAAAGAAATCACCTATGCGGTCCCCAATTACCTTTCTGGAGAGTATGAAGTTTGGGTTGAAAGCAGGACTACCAGCGGTTTGCCTTTAGGACAGGGTAAGGCAGGGGATATAACTCTGAACGGTGACAACCAATATGTGGAAATTATTTCCACATCCTGCTATTTAACCATTCAGGGTGACGAAAGCGGCAAGAAATATACCCTTCGCCAAGGAGTTGATATTTCCTCTGCTGAAAAATTAATCAGCACTTGTGATGTGGTAAATCATTTTGATACCGGCGTAAATCTTTCTCCCAAGTTTACAACCTACTGGCGGACCGTTTTTGGAAAAACAGTGGAGGATAATAATGAGCCTCAGGCCGAGGTCGCATTAAGCCCACAAGAGAAAAAAACAATATCCTTCATAATTCCCGGAACATCAATCCCGCAGGCCTATGATGCAAAACTGGCTCTTTTTAAAGATGGCCAATCTGCTTCAAATTCAGTGATTTTCCATTATGTGCTTCAAGGTTCCAGCGCCACAATACAGAATCTAAGAATAGACAAAGATAAATATCAAAAAGGCGATGTTGCTCAAGCTTCTTTTTCTTGGACTCCCTCAGCTGATAGCTTTCCCGGATCGAGGTTTGGAACTTCCAATTTAGGAGACATTTCTGCACAAATAGATTTAAAGGGATCCCAAAATGTAAGTTGCGCTAGCCCGATCAACAAAAAAATTACTGATCATAATATCGAGGTTAGTGTTCCGATAGTGGAAAATTGTACTGATCCTCAAATAACTGTGGCACTTAAAAATGCCCAGGGCAATACTTTAGACCAGAAAACTTTTGAAATAAAGAGTAAAATTTCTCCAATAGCCACCGTGCCGACCAAGCCAGGAGGGAATGTTTGGAAAATAATCATAATTTTAGTAGTTGTAATTTTGGTTGTAATTGTAATATTAATAATTTTTAAAAGGAAAAATAGAAAAACTATCATGCCGGTTATTTTCTTAGTGTTTTCCTTGGGTATTTATGCTAGTTGTACTCATGTCGCAAAAGCAGTTACATGGGCTGTAGATGACTGGGACACAGCAACTTTCACTGCGAATATAAATAAAAGCACATATTCACCAGGAGAAGCTATTCAAGTTACTGGCCAAGGCTCTATATTCGTCTGTGATAATGGAACGGATTCCATAAGTCTTACTGAAACTACTAATGGTGTAGAGAAATACCTCTTTAATAAAAATAACCTGTCTTATGGTTTCCAAACTTATTTTGGCAGTGCAACTGCAACTGCGCCAACAACTCCGGGAAACTATGTTGTCCATATGATTGGTAGAGCTTCTTTGCTTTCCCGGTCAGCCGATATTCCGTATACAGTTGTGGCTCCGCCTACCTGCAGTATCTCATATTCCCCGGGTACAATTACCTCCCCGGGCAGTTCAACAGCCACTGTGACTATGAATAATACTACCAGCGCCACTTATGGCTGTACTGGTCCTCAGCCCGTTGCAGCCGGAACCGGCCTAGGTGTTGCCGCTAGTGCTACTTATGTATTTACCTTTCCCGCTGGTCAAACTGGTACGGAAACATGCACGGCGTCCGTGTCGGGGCCTGGTGGGACAGGAACCTGCAGCGGATCGGTCGTTGTTAATCCTCCTTCTTCCTGCAATCTCCCCTGGGGCGGCACTATTGCCAGTGGAGCCAGTGTCACCGCTTACCAATCCAGTTCTGTTGCTTGCGGCAGTAGTTGTGTTAGTCAAACCAGAACCTGCAATAATGGAGTTCTCAGCGGCAGCTACACCAATCAAAATTGTACAGGAGCCTCTTGCTCCTGTACTCTCCCCTGGGGCGGCACGCTAGCCAATGGTTCCAGCGTTACTGCCTACCAGGCCAGCTCGGTTCCATGCGGATCCACTTGTACCAGCCAAACTAGAACTTGTAACAACGGAACATTAAGTGGTACCTACACCAATCAGGCTTGTTCGGTTTCCGGTTGTCTTTCCTGCACGCGTCCTTGCGGCGGATCAGTTGTCAGTGGCAACTGGGGCGCTTTATGCTACCAAGCCAGTTCTGTCCCGTGCGGTTCCAGTTGTTCCTCATCCCAGGGTTACTGTAATAATGGCCTCTGGACAACTCCATATGCGGCTGGCTCTACCGCAGCCAGTTGTAGCGTAGCGGCTTGTCCGACTTGCACCCTCCCATGGGGCGGCACGATTGCCAATGGTTCCGGTGTCACTGCTTATCAATCCAGTTCTGTTGCTTGCGGCAGCAGTTGTACCAGCCAAACCCGGACTTGCAACAATGGAGTTCTGAGTGGCACTTACACTAATCAAGCTTGTAGTGTGGCAGCTTGTTCTTGCACCTTGCCGTGGGGCGGCACTCTAGCTAATGGCTCTAGTGTCACTGCCTACCAAGCCGGTTCCGTCCCTTGCGGTTCCACTTGCACCAGCCAAACACGTACCTGTAATAGTGGCGTCTTGAGTGGCTCCTACACTAGTCAAGCTTGCAGCGTGGCGGGCTGTACTTCCTGCGTCTCTCCTTGCGGACTGGCTGCTACGGCCAGCGGTAATTGGGGGGTCAACTGTTATCAAGCGCTTTCCGTCCCTTGTGGATCAATTTGTTCAGCCTCGACGGGCTACTGCAATAACGGTTCCTGGACAACTCCATACACGTCAGGTTACGCGGCCGGAAGTTGCAACGTAGCGGCTTGCGCTTCCTGCGTCTTGCCATGGGGTGGCAGCATTCCTTCCGGCAACACGGTGGTAGGGTATCAAGCTAGTTCCGTTCCGTGCGGATCCAGTTGCTCTCCCCAAGTGAGAACCTGCACCAACGGCGTCCTGAGCGGCAGCTATGCCAATCAAAATTGCTCGGCCACGGGTTGTCTCGGCTGCACTGCGCCGTGGGGAACAGCAATGGTTTCTGGCGG
>Ga0172379_10003503_pt1 | contig 24881 bp, 19 predicted proteins | sample GrowelOW334metaG_FD_119756 | JGI IMG/M metagenome (GOLD analysis project Ga0172379, IMG submission 119756) | Groundwater microbial communities from an aquifer near a municipal landfill in Southern Ontario, Canada - Groundwater well OW334 metaG | ecosystem: Environmental > Aquatic > Deep...
CAGGGCCGGTTCCCCGGCGAAAGGAATGAATCGATGACAGCCAATGGACCAAAGAGAACCGGCGGCATGATTTTGCGGCAAGGCGGCTTTATCGCGATCTTCCTTCTCCTCTCTTTATTGGGCGCGGTGGCCGCGGAGCCCCTCATTTACCAAGTCCCCTACGATCCGCTTCCCACGTATTCACCTACAGCGACGACGCAAGTTCAGGGGGTGGTCACTCTGGAGAGCAATCATTATACGGGTCCGGTTTGTCTGGTATTTACTGAACTCTCCCGTACCCCGACGCCGCAGGTGCCGCAGGAAAGCGTTGACTACGGACTCTTTTCCGCCAATGGGGTTTCACGGCTCTCAGTTGACGGAAGTCCCGCGACCGCGCAGGAAACGCTTACGGGGTCATTTCCCTCCGGATCAAAGAAACATGACCGGATAACGCTTCCTTTCCTCGTCGACGTGTTCCCGAGCAATCTGCCCGCTCCGGGCCTCTATAGAATTACGCTCCGCGCAAATCTGTACTCAAGTTCATACCCCCCCTCGGGCGCAATCGCCGATTCGGTCATCTTTTACGTAAGCGTTCAAGTCGGCGGTTTTTACGACGTCTCGGTTATGCCCAGCGGCGGAACGTATTCTGTCAGCTCAACAACGACGGCCCTGGATTTCGGCATTCTACAACCCGACGTGTCCAAAGGAGCCGATCTCCTGGTGAAGGCGAATATACCCTACGCGCTTTCGCTCAGCTCCGCGAACGGGAGCGCGCTCGTGAATCCGTCGGATGGGAGCAAGGTCCCGTACTCGCTTGCCTCCAACGGAACCCCGGTGCTTTTGTCGGCGGGCGCTCAGACGCTTGCCCAAAGCGGCGCCTCGCAGAGCTACGCGGTTCCTACGCGCTACGCGTTACTCGCGACGATCCTTTCATTTTCACAACTGCCGACCGAGGGTTCGTTCTCGGACACGATCACGATAATTTTGTCCGCTCGTTGAAGACCGCGTGTTGAAAAAAGGAGTCCGTTTTATGGGGAAAAAAGATATGGATCTTACTACTAACGCGGGAGCGCCCGTAGTCGACAACCAGAATATACAGACGGCGGGGAAACGGGGACCGGCCCTGCTTCAAGATATCTGGTTTCTGGAAAAGCTCGGGCACTTTGACCGCGAAGTGATTCCTGAACGACGCATGCACGCCAAGGGTTCCGGGGCTTACGGAACATTTACCGTAACTCACGATATCACCAGTTACACCAAGGCAAAGATCTTTTCTAAAGTGGGAAAGAAGACGGAAATGTTCGCCAGATTTTCGCTGGTCGCCGCCGAGCGCGGCGGAGCCGACGCCGAACGCGACATACGCGGTTTTGCCCTGAAGTTCTACACCGAGGAAGGCAACTGGGATCTGGTGGGCAACAATACGCCGGTATTCTTCATGCGCGATCCGCTCAAGTTCCCGGACCTCAATCACGCCATCAAGCGCGATCCGCGCACCAATCTTCGCAGCCCGAAAAACAATTGGGATTTTTGGACTTCCTTGCCTGAAGCGCTTCACCAAGTCACCATCACGATGAGCGATCGCGGAATCCCGTATTCCTACCGGCATATGCACGGTTTCGGCAGTCATACCTTCAGCTTTATCAACGCGGATAACCAACGGTTCTGGGTCAAGTTCAGTTTCGCGACGCAACAGGGCATCCGGAACATCAGCGATCAGGACGCGGAAAAATTGATCGGTGAGGATCGCGATAGTCACCAACGAGATCTCTACGAAAGCATCGAAAATAAAACCTTCCCGAAATGGACGATGTACGTCCAAATAATGCCTGAAAAAGATGCCGCGAAAATGGCCTACAACCCCTTCGACCTGACCAAAGTCTGGTTCCACAAAGAGTATCCGCTGCTGGAAGTCGGGGAGATGGAGCTGAACCGAAATCCCGAAAATTATTTCGCCGAAGTGGAGCAAGCGGCTTTCAATCCGGCCGACATCGTCCCCGGCATCGGTTTCTCGCCGGACAAAATGCTGCAGGGTCGCCTGTTCTCCTACGGCGACGCGCAGCGCTACCGCCTTGGGGTGAACCACCACCTCATTCCGGTGAACGCTTCGCGCTGTCCCTTCCACAGCTACCACCGCGACGGAGCCATGCGGGTTGACGGCAACCATGGCGGTACGCTCGGTTATGAACCGAACAGTTATGGAGAGTGGAAGGAACAGCCCGATTTCTCGGAACCGCCGTTGGACCTGGAGGGGTCAACCGGTCACTGGAGTCAAGACGACGATACGGATTATTACAGCCAACCGGGGAAATTATTCCGCCTGATGGGTGACACGCACCGGAGAGTTCTGTTTGAGAATACCGCGCGTTCTTTGGGCGACGCTCCGCGGGAAATTATGCTTCGACATATCGGCCACTGCCTAAAGGCGGACCCAGCGTACGGGAATGGCGTAGCCGACGCGCTCAAGATTCCGATCAGCGAATTGGAGGGAAAATCATGATGGGGAAGGGAGAATGATATGCCGTTTTTTAATGTCGGCGAGGAAAATACCGGCGCGATTGATTTGTATTTTGAGGACTTCGGCTCGGGCAATACGGTAGTACTAATTCACGGATGGCCGCTGAGCAGCGCCGCTTGGGAGAAGCAGGTATCGGCCTTGCTGTCGGCGGGATTCCGGGTGATCACTTACGACCGCCGGGGCTTCGGCCAATCCGCGAAACCCTCTTCGGGTTACGACTACGAAAATTTTTCCTTGGATCTGCACAAGCTCCTTACAAGGCTTGGCCTGCGGCACGTCGCGTTAGTCGGCTTCTCCATGGGCGGCGGAGAGGTGGCCCGCTATCTGGGGCGCTACGGATCGGAACGAGTGAACAAGGCCGTATTCATTTCTTCCATCCCGCCGTTTCTTTTGAAAACTCCCGACAACCCCGATGGAATGGACAGTTACGTCTTCCACAGAATTAGAAACGCGCTTATCGCCGATCGGCCGGCGTATCTCTCCGCTTTTCTCGCGGATTTCTACAATGTAGATCTCCTGCGCGGTACGCTAATCAGCGATCAGGTCATCCAGTACCATTGGAATATCGCGGTCGGCGCGTCGGCGAAAGGCACGCTCGATTGTATTTCGGCATGGGCTACCGATTTCCGCAAAGACCTTGAGCACATCAAAATACCAACACTGGTAATTCACGGCGATGCCGATCGGATTCTTCCCATGGCCGCTACGGGACTTCGTACGTACCAATCCGTTAAAGACGCGCAATTGGTGGTGGTGAAAGACGCGCCGCACGGCCTTACCTGGACACATGCGGACGAGGTGAACAAAGAGCTGCTGGCGTTCCTTAAATAAAAGAATTCGTGATAAATGTTTTTTTCATGTTCCGAAATTTTTCCCCAATTCCGCGAAGATGTTGATTTTGGTGTTGAGTAATTTTTGAAGTTTCTTTAGTTGAGTAATCATCGCGATATTGAGCGAAGTACCGGTCGGCATCAGCATCGCGCCGTTTTTCAACTGAATATCCTGACAGATGACCATCCCGGGAAGCAAGTTTTCTATATCAACCGTAAAGGAAGCGGCCGTATCAAGGCCGTCGTGGCAAGTCATTATAAATTTCTCGGCTATTTCCGGATCATACAATTTATCTATTTGGTTCAAGATGTAATTACGCGAAAGAGCCGGATTATCGGGATTGAGCACATAGAAATCCGAAGCCACCCGCAGCAAACGGGCTTCCATCGGGACGGCGTCACCTTTTGATCCCAAAGGTCCTGTTCCATTGTAGTTCTCCTGGGCCCCCATAATTAACCCGGCGATTGAGGCAAATCCTTCTATCGACGACAACAGGCGTAAGAAAGTATCATCGCCGTTCACCGAAGCCGGATCGACGAATACTTTCAACATCGCCGCGAATGGAAATTCATCACTCAATACCAGGCCGGTCTTTTCGGCGAAGAATCGGATGGATTCCCAAATCTGTCGGGCCATTCTTCCTTTCACGAGGTCATACTGACCGACTAGGGCTAACATCAATTCAACCACGCTTGTTCTCTGTTCTTTCAACGCCGTATTCTGTTTTCGAAGGGCATCAAGAGTTTTGCGCAGCTGGATAGTTCTGTCGGCGACCGTTTGCTCCAAGATCGCGTTGTTTTTTTCCAAAATTTCATTCTGCGCTTGGACCTTACGGTTGAGCTCATCATTCGCGTCTCGTAATCGCTTGATCTCCAACGCAAGATGGACTGTCGCAAGGATCTCGGCCGAATCGCACGGTTTGATCAGAAACCGGAATACCTCGGCTCTATTGATCGCGTTGATAGTCGTTTTCTGGCTTGCGTCCCCGGTTAGTATGATCCGCTGGATGTTCGGGTAGTGTTCGTGGACGAAACGTAGAAACTCGGTTCCCGATATCTGCGGCATATGCTGATCGGCTATAATAACGTCCACCGTTTTTCGGGTAAGGATGGCTCCGGCATCTCTAGCGTTGGAAGCCGTCACTACTTCCATATTTTCATCGTCCGAAAAGATGAGTTGTATGGAACTGAGGATCATATCGTCATCATCGACAATCATTAAAGTATTCATATTTCTTCCACCGGTTCCAGCATGCAGTACTCGGGGCTATCGCGCTTATGGCGACCCTCCGCAATCGCGTGTAGGCAGCGCGTCTTGTATATTTCCACGGGTTTGTCCGCGATACTCAACGGAAGGAGAGACTGGAACAGATCGATGGCCGAGTTGTATCTACCGGCGTGGAATTCGTAGATCGCTTTTTCAAAAACATCGCGGGTAGCGATTTTTTGTTCGATTAATGCCGGAGGGTCCGCATCGAACATCTCGTAGACGGGAACCGCTTCCGTTTTGCCTTTCAGCCGTACATTATCCAAAAAGCGGTAATGGTAGCGGTCCGCGTCCTTAAGCCCGAAAAGCACGTATCGGGAAATGATTAGGGTTACGCCGTATTCCTTTGTCAGTCCTTCAAGCCGCGACGCGAGATTTACCGCGTCCGAAATCACGGTCCCCTGCATAAATCGTTCGCTCCCGATTATGCCGAGCATGACGTTTCCATCGTTGACGCCGATTCCTATTTTGATTGGTTCGTACCCGAAACGTGAACGTTGATTGTTATACACGGGAATGTGTTTCAGCATCAGAATCGCGGCGTCCAACGCGGCGTCGGGCCCGGTCGGAAAAAGCGCCATGATCGCGTCACCCATATATTTATCAATGTATCCGCCGTTTTCCCAGATGTACGGGTTCATTCGGCTGAAATAGGAATTCAGGAATTTGAAATTCTCTTGGGCCGTCATTCTTTCCGACATGGCGGTGAAGGAACGGATATCGGCAAAAAGGATAGACAGATTCGTCTGCACCTGGTCGCCTAGCGCGATGTCGATAATATTCTTCTTGGAAAGGCATGTAAGAAATTCACTCGGTACGAACCGGGAAAACGTCTCTAAGGCCGCCGTCAACTGTCCGGTCTTACCGGCGACTTCCGCCACTAAAGCCTCTCGTTGATCGAGGGTATCGTTGTGGTACGCTTTCAATCTTACAATAGAAGCGATCTTGGCCGCCAGCTCTTCTCTCACTAACGGTTTCATGAGGAAATCTACGGCGCCCGCTTTCAGGGCTTTGATCCGATCCGCGTCTTCAATTAAACCCGTCATCATAACGATGGGAATATTCCGCGTTTTTTCGTTCCGGGAGAGCGAAGTCGCGGTTTCGTTCCCGTCCATTCCCGTCATGTGTACGTCAAGGAGGATCACATCCGGGGATTCCGAGCCTGCGATACGGAGGCACTCTTCTCCGCTGTGCGCGTGAAGAACTAAATATAGGGAAGGGTCCAGCATGAGGGAGATGATCTCAAGAACTTGAGGATCATCGTCAACGATAAGGACGCGCGCCATGTTCTTCATGATGAAAACCGCGGCAAATAGATTCTGAACTCGGTGCCTTTACCCGGACTGCTTGAGCACTCGATGGTACCGCCCGCCTGCTTTACTACGCCGTATACGGTCGCTAGTCCCAAGCCTGTGCCCTTTCCTATCGCCTTCGTGGTATAAAAAGGTTCAAACATATGATTCATCGTTTCTTCATCCATCCCCGTGCCGGTATCTCGAACTGATAGCAGCACGTAGGCGCCTGTCGGTAGCGTGACGTTTGAGGTCTTCCAGCTGAGCTTTCCGCCCTCGCTCATGGCGTCCCTCGCATTTGCCGAGAGGTTCATCAACACCATATCGATCTGAGTCCGATCGGCTTCGATATCGGATAGACTCGGTGAAAAATCCAAGATCAGTTCGATGCGTTCCCCGAGGAGTTGCTGAAGCATAGTGGCTATGTCCGTTAATACCGTGTTGAGATTTAGGACTATTTTGTTCTGCGCTTGATTCCGGCTGAACGAGAGCAGCCTCTGCACCAGCGCGGCTGCCTTGTCGCAGGCGACGCGGATTTGTTTCAACCAAGCCAAGCGGGGATCCTCTTCCGGTGTTTTTGTGAGTATATGATCGGTAAAGCCTTGAATGACTTGCAGGATGTTATTGAAATCATGAGCGACACCGCCTGCTAGTCTCCCGATCGCTTCCATTTTTTGAGACTGAAAAAGCTGATGTTCAAGAACTTTATTTTCTTCGAACGATTTCTTCAGTTCCTCGGTCCGTTGAGCTATCTCGGATTCCAGTTCGGTTTGATAATTATTTCTCAGGTCGTTGTAGGCTTTTACTTTTAAAAGAGATTTGACGCGAGCTATCAGCTCATGCTTATCAACTGGTTTCGTAATAAAGTCGTCACATCCCGCTTCAATTCCTCTTACGCGATCTTCCTTTTCCCGTAACGCGGTAACTAAAATTATCGGAATCTGAGGATTGGGTCCGTCGCTTCTCACCTTGCGGGTGAATTCAAAGCCGTCCATGACGGGCATCATAACGTCCGATAAAATCAGATCTATGTTTGTTTTTGAAAGAATGTCCAAAGCTTCAATCCCGTTCGTCGCCGAAACGATTTCATAGCCTTGCGGAATCAGATGGGCTTCAAGAAGTTCAATGTTTTGGCTTTGGTCGTCTACTATTAAAAGTACCGATCTGTCTTTCATTTTGACTCTCCGATGTCTATTAACCTCATTTGAAGTATTGACTTATTTCTGTAACAAAGGTTCGGGTGTTTATCGGTTTTCCGATAAATCCGGTATTCGGGATAGCGCTTATCTCGCCTCTGCCTTCAGCAAGAACGGAGGCGGTGACGAATACTATGGGGATATCTTTCGTCATATCATCTTTCCGCAATATTTTCGCGGCTTCGGTCCCCATCATGTCTGGCATCCGCACATCCATAATTATGATGTCCGGCTTTTCCTTTAGCGCCATAGCAATTCCGCGTGCGCCGTTCTCAGCGGTAAATACCTCAAAACCGGCGACCTCAAGGAGGTCGTTTTCCAACAACAGATTGTTTTCATTATCATCCACAACTAAGACTTTCTTTTTCATATTACGCCTCTTTTCCAGATAATATGGGTAGAGTGAATCGTACCGAAGTGCCTTTATCCAGGCCTTCTGAATACACGTAGAACTTACCGCCGTGCAATTCAACCATTTTTTTTGAGAGCGGTAAGCCGAGTCCGGTTCCTTCGGTTAACCTGGAATAGGGCGTATCGACGCGGAAAAAACCTTCAAATATTTTATCCATATTTTCAAGCGCTATGCCCACTCCGGTATCCCAAACTGTCACTTCAATTTCAGAATCTTGCTTGCTCGCTTTCATTCCTATTTTGCCTCCATCCGGCGTGAACTTCACCGCGTTTGAAAGCAAATTATAAATGACTTCTTTTATCTTAAGCTCGTCCGCTTCTATAACCGGCAGATCCTCCGCTATTTCAAGCTGAATTTGAATATTCTTTTTGCCGGCCAAATCCTCTACCAATAGGACGATCTCGTTCAAAATTGTTTTAATCGGCACATTTGTTAAAGCTAATTTCATTTTCCCGGATTCTACCTTCGCCATATCAAGTATTTGATTTATTAGCAGAAGGAGGTGTTTCCCGCTTGTTAAAACATTATTTACGTATTTCTTTTGTTTGTCGTTCAGAGCTCCGAAGGTTTCGTCGTACAATACTTCGGAAAATCCGTTGATTGAGTTGAGCGGAGTTCTGAGTTCATGCGACATGTTGGCAAGGAATTCCGATTTTACTTTCGCGACGCGTTTTAATTCGGCGGTTAAATTTTCCAAATCTTGATGAGCTGTTTCCAAGCCGTATTCAATTTCCTTACGCTCGGTGATGTCTTCAATGGCCAATAGGATGATCCGCTCTTTTCCGGATGCTCTTTGAATTTGGCGCGCGTTCAGCAGCATGATGCGGCGTCCGATATTGGTGAAATCGTGTTCGACTTCATAATTGTCGAAAGAAGCTTCTTGAGGAAGAATTGTTTCCAGTAATTCTCGGAGTCTGGGGATGTTCCACTGTTTATTTCCCAAATCAAAAATAAGCTGTCCGACGGTATCTTCCGGGTTGACCTTAAAGACATCGTAGAAAGAACGGCTGACAGTAACCACGCGCAGGTTTTGGTCTAAAGAAATCAAAGGTTCGCGTACGGTATTGATTATGCTTTCCGCAAACTCACTCGCTTCATCAGCGGTCTTTTTGATGATTTCCAATTCTTTGCGAGTTTTTTCAAGTCCGTTCTCAATTTCTTTCCGTGCAGTGATATCTCGGGCGATTGTTGATGCGCTTATGATAGTACCTGCTGAATTTTTTACCGGCGATCGAGTTAACGAAACATCGATAATTTGCCCGTCTTTTCTCCTGCGCTTTGTTTCAAAATGTTTAATGCCCACTCCCCGGACTATTTTAGCGATACCGATTTTATTTATGTCGGGATCTCCGGGCGGCATTATAACATCCGTCGTCTTTCCTATAATTTCTTCGGCGGTATACCCATAGGTTGTTTCAGCGCCTTTGTTCCAGCTTATTATTTTCCCATCCAAATCCTCAACGATAATCGCGTCATCGGCGGATTCGACGATAGCCGCCAATCTGCTGTGCGCTTCTTCCAATTCTCTGCGAATGGTTATGTCTTCTATTGCTAAAAGGATAATGCGCTCTTTCCCCGACGCCCTTTGAATTTGACGCGCGTTCAGAAGCATGATGCGTTTCCCGATATTGGCAAAATCGTGTTCAACTTCATAGTTCTCAAAAGAGGCTTTCTGAGGAAGAATTGTTTCCAGGAGTTCCCGCAGTTTTGGAATGTCCCACTGCTTATTTCCTAGATCGTAAATCAGCTGGCCAACGGTCTCTTCCGGATTAACTTTAAAAACTTCATAAAAGGATCTGCTCACGGATACTACCCGCAAATCCTGATCCAACGCAATTAACGATTCACGAACGGTATTGATGATGCTCTCTGAGTATTCGCGGGCCGCGTCTTCGGATATCTTTGTCGTTTCAAGTTCTTTACGGGCTTTTTCCAAACCGTTCTCAATTTCTCTGCGCTCGGTGATATCTTCTATCGCCAGGAGAATGATGCGCTCTTTTCCCGACACCCGCTGAATTTGCCGTGCGTTTAAAAGCATGATCCGTCTGCCGATTGTCGTAAAATCGTGTTCAACCTCATAGTTGTCGAACGACGCTTTTCGGGGAAGGATGGTTTCAAGCAATTCGCGCAGCTGAGGAATATCCCACTGTTTATTTCCCAGGTCGTAAATAAGCTGTCCGACGGTCTCTTCCGGGTTCACCTTGAAAACTTCATAGAAGGAACGGCTGACCGTGACGACTCGGAGATCCTGGTCCAGAACGATCAAGGGTTCACGAATTGTGTCGATGACGCTTTCGGCGTATTCGCGTGATTCGCGGGCCTCGCGGGCTTCATCCTTGGTGATCTGCACCGTGTGCTGAGCGTCTTTTCTTTGTTCAACTTCCAGAGTAAGGGAAGCGGTTCTAGTCTGAACTTTCTCCTCAAGTATTGTATTGAGGTTGAGTAATTTCGCTTCTGAATCGGCAAGCCGCACGTTGAGTTGAAGGATGCTGTCGTACGTTGAAATCAAATATCGCAGGATACGGGAACGGTTGGAATGAATGCGATATTTCTTGCCTGAGAAAATCACTTCGGGATCACCACCTTCGCCGGCGGCATCCGATTGTTCATCGCTTGTAAGGAGCGCCTCAACCTTTTTTAGAAGGCGCTCTTTATCGTACGGCTTGGTGATGAACGCGTCCGCTCCGGATTCCAGTCCCGCGATTACTTGCCCCTCATCCGCAAGGCTCGTTAAAAGAAGAATGGGAATGTTTTTAAGTTTTTCATCAATTCGTATCGCTTGGCATAGTTGGTAGCCGTTCATTTCCGGCATGATGACATCGCTGATCACAAGATTCGGTACATTGAATTTGAGATATTCGACGGCAGCCAGTCCGTTCGCGGAAGCGTTTACTTGATATCCGGCGTCTTCAAGCACGTTCTCCAGCAATAGCGATTGAGTCGGACTGTCTTCTACAATCAGGATGTGTTTATCCATGAGGAGCCTCCTTGGCTATCTGCTCGAAGATCACTTCAATACGCAGTCCGTTCGATGAAAATGCTTCGAGCACTCGCGGATCAAAATGGGTAGGACGGGTTCGTCCGTCGCCTTCGGAAATGATCCGCATGGCCACGTCATGGGTAAAGGCGGGCTTGTAACTGCGCTCAGTTCGGAGCGCGTCGTACTGGTCGACGATGGTGGTAATGCGGGCGGCAAGGGGGATGTCCTCACCTTTGAGCGCGGATGGATAGCCGCTTCCGTCCCAGCGTTCATGATGGGAATGGGCGATCTGTTCCGCCATGATCAAATAGGGGGAGGTCGATCCGCTCAAGATGCGGGCGCCCGTTTCGGGATGCGTTTTCATTATTTTCCATTCCTCTTCGTTCAGGGCGCCGGTTTTCAGCATGACGTTATCCGGTATTCCTACTTTCCCGATGTCGTGCATCATGGCGGCATGGAAGATCGCCTCCGTGAAATCCTTGTCCATACCGAGGAGTGCGGCAAGTTCCTGCGCAAGGAACCCGATGCGCTTGATGTGCGTCCCGGTATCCGCGTCTTTGAATTCCGAAACAACCGCCAGTCGGTATATGGTGTCAATATACCCCTGCGTCACCTGGATGTTCGCCGTTTTTAATTTTTCCAGCGCATTGTGGATATCTTCGGTCCTTCGCTTTACTTGTATTTCCAAAATAGACGCGTGGTTTTGAAGGAAATCATGGTATTCCTTAATTTTCAGGTTGTTGGAAACTCTGAGGGAAAACTCTTCTCCGTCCACGGGTTTAGAGAGAAAATCATTAGCCCCGGCAGCAAAGCCGCGGAGTCGATCATCGCGGGTCTGCATCCCCGTGAGCATCACTATCGGAATGTGCTGCGTCCGCGGATTTGATTTCAATTCGCGCGTGGCGTCAAAGCCGTTTTTTTCCGGCATGTTTCCGTCCATTACGATGAGGTCCGGCATGCTCCGGATTGTCGTTTCAACCGCTTCATTTCCATTGACCGCGGTGATCGTGAGATACCCGTAGCTTTCGCAAAGCATTTTCAGCAGCGCGGTAATCCCTTCATCATCGTCGGCGATCAGTATTGTCTTTTTAGTTTTTGTCACCATTATTTACTCCATCTCCCCAATCCGGCCGTTAAGCATCTCCGTGATTTTGGCGGGCGGGAGAACGTACTGCGCCGCTCCGAGCTTATCAGTCTCCGCGGGCATGCCGGTGACCACCGAAGACTTCTTATCCTGAACGATGGTGAGCGCCCCGTTATTTCTCATCTCCAGAAGTTCCGCAGCGCCGTCTTTGCCCATCCCGGTGAGCAGAATCCCTATCGCCGATCGATCGAAATTCGCGGCCACCGACCGGAAAAGAACCGATATTGCCGGACGCATTCCGTTTTCAGCGGCATTCCGCGTCAAGTGAATACAGGCAGGCTTAAGCGCTTCCATATGAAAGCCGTCCGGAGCCAGATATACGTGACCAGGCCGGAGTTTTATTTTCTCCGACGCGATTTCCACAGAAACTCCTGAACTTGACTTGAGCCAGCCGACCATGCCGGGTAGGAATCCCGGAGCGATGTGTTGGACAATCAGGATAGGCGCCGAGAAATTTTTTTTCAGTCCGGACAAGATTTCGCAAAGGACCGGCGGCCCTCCCGTAGAAGCGCCGATCGCGACGATTTGGATCGTATCCTCTCGCGTTGAAAATGCTTCCTTGGTTTTCGCGTGCAAGTGGTGGGCGCGGTTCATCGGTTCCCAGCGGTGGACTACTTTTACCTCGGAAGCCATTTTTACGGTCTGCACTATCGCGCGTGACTGGACATCGAACAGCGGATGCGTAGGGCCTTGCGGTTTCGCGCAGACAGCGATCGCGCCCGCCTGCAGTGCGCGGAATGCCTCCCCTGTTTCTTTCGGGTCCACATTGGTGCTGACGATCACCGTCGGTATCGGGTTGGTCGACATGATCTTGGCTATCGCTTCGACTCCATCCATCACCGGCATATAGATGTCCATCGTTATGACGTCGGGATGTGTATTCAAGGCCATTTCTATCGCCTGATATCCGTCTTTGGCGGTCGCGACGATCTTGATCTTCGGATCCGATTCCAGGATGAATGTCAGGAGGTCTGTTACTACAGGTGAATCATCGACAATCATTACGCGGATCATACCTAACCCCGATATCAGAGCAGCCGTTTGACGGCATCCAGCAGATTGCTCTGATCAAAGCGCGACTTTGCGATATAAGCGTTAGCTCCCGCTTCAATGCCCTTTTCCCGGTCTTCCTGAGAACCAAGGGATGAGACGAGTACGATGGGAAGGTCCGCCGTCTTGGTTAGACCGCGAACTTTTTCACAGAGAACGAAACCGTTCATTCGCGGCATCTCGATATCGGACACCAGGAGATCAAACTTCTCAACGCGCAAGGACGCGTAAGCTTCAGCGCCGTCGACGGCGGTTTGTACTTGGTAGCCGGCGGATTCAAGCAGGCTTTTCAAAAGCATTCGGGATGTTGCCGAATCATCCGCGACGAGTATTTTTCGGTTTGTCTCTTCACTTGTGACGTTGATATCCGTCACCGGAGCCGGCCCCGGCGTGAGCGGGACTGATTTGCTCAAATCGTATGGGTTTAAAATCGGTACCACCTCCCCGGTGACTAGGACGGTCGCGCCGATCAGATTGCGTACGCGAATAAGCTGGCCGCCTAATTTCTTCGCGAGCACTTCCTGCTCTCCCAGCACCGCGTCGATCCGGTAAGCGATCCGCGTCCCTGAGACGAAAAGTACGATCGCCAAAAATCTCTCGGTGTCGCGCTTTTCCCGCGGGACCGCTTTCAAGCCCAGAACGTCGCCGAGGTTGACCAATGAAACGGCACGGCCCGAAAGCGGAATGCTTTCCCGCGTCTCAATGAATACGACCGAAGATTCTTCCACGTTCAAAACCTGATCGATATTCACGGTCGGGATAACGAACAAATGGTCCCGGCTTTTTACCAGGACGCCTCGGAACGTAGCGAGAGAAAGAGGGATCCGAATACGAAAAACCGTGCCCTTCCCTTGGGTTGTTTCAACGGATAGCGCTCCGCCTACTGTTTCAATGTTTTCGCGCGCGATGGCCAGCCCGAGTCCCCTTCCGGAGATAGCCGTGATCAACGGACTCGTGGAGAGTTCAGAAAGGAAGATAAGCTCCAGCGCATCCCGGTCATTCAAAGCCTCCGCTTCCACGTCAGTGAGGAATCCTTTCGCGACGGCCGCGGCTCTGACCTGGGTAAGGTCGACCCCCGCGCCATCGTCGGCCACCGTAAGTTCGATCGTATCGTTATCCGCTCGTTCGATATGAAGAGAAATGGTACCCGCGCGCGGTTTCCCGTGTTTTTCCCGTTCGCCGATCTTTTCTATGCCGTGGCTGATGCTGTTTCGCACGATATGGATGAGGGGATCTTTAATTTTCTCCAACACTCTTTTATCTATCTGGACGTCGTCTCCCTGAACCGCCCAAAGCACTTCTTTCCCTTCCTCAACGGCGAGATCTCGGATCATCCGCGGGAAAGATTCCAGAAGAACGGAGAAGGGAAGAATGAGGGCCGTCTTGATCTCCGCCAGCAGGGAATCAACACGCTCACCCGTGTGAAGGTTATCCAGGACCGCCTCGGTGCTCATTACTTCAAGCTTCTGCCGAACCGAAATTCCATACGCCATGTAGCTGTCCAAAAAGTCGACAACCTTGGTCATCGGGGCGTTATTCGCGGATTGATCCCGCATTTTTCTAATCGTGGGGCTGATCTTGATCCATGACTTATGCCATCCCCCCTGAAGCGTCTGAAGCTCGTTGAGTTCGGACGCGTGTCTGGCCATGGACTGCTTAACGGATAGCATTTCCTCCGCCTGCAGATAAATCGAGCCAAGCCGTTTGGCCGAGATCCTGACGGTATCCGGCATGGTGACCGTAGTTTTGCGGGAAGGGACGCCGGCGCTCCGCGGCGCGTCATCTATGACGCTTTCGGTCTCCGCTTGGCTTTTGAGGAGCTTCAGCAACGCTCCGAGTTCCGTCTCGGATACCGGAACGGTCCCGTTCGTCATCTCTCCGATCAGATCCATCGCTTTATACAATGAATCGAATATCTTTCGCTCGGGCCGCCGATTTCCCTTCTTCAGGGTTGAGAAAATACTTTCAACCGTTTGGCAAAGTCGTTCGATCCCACCGATGTCCACCGCCCGGGCTGCTCCTTTCAAGCTGTGCGCCTCTCGGAAAATAATTTCAATGATGGCGGAATCGCGTTCCTTTCCCGATTCTCCTTTTTCCAATTCCAAAAGGCCGGCTAATATCGCCGCGCGGTGTTCTTCGGCTTCCGCTTTGAAGGTTTCCCGCAATCTGGTCAGGAATTCGCTTTCTCTGCTCATACCGTGCTCCTGACGGTTTCATTGACCAGCAGCTTTTTGTCCGCCAGGAATTTCTCCGCGTCCAGAAGAACCAAACCTTCCGCAGTAACGCCCTTCAGATACTCTGAACGTATATCCGTCAAAGTCGGCAGCGACACTTGAAGGCCGGATAGCGGAATAGTCGACATCCCCAGAATTTCGTCAACCAAAAGACCGAATTCGATGAGCGGCGATTGAAGAATGATCGCGCTGGTGGTAGACGTGGAGTCTATATCGGGAAGACCGAATAGTGATTTCAAATCCAGAATTGATACGATCCTGCCGCGCAGATTGATAATCCCCCGTACGAATGAAGGTACGCAGGGCAATGGCGTCACATGTAATAATGGGGCAACCTCGACGATATGCGCGTATTCGACCGCATACGTTTCCGTACCCAGGAGGAATCGTAGGACCTGAACCGTTTCTTCGTTCGTCGGCTCGGGTACGAACGCGAGCTTTTTTGCCCTGTCCCGGAGGATCGCGCGATCACCGTTATGCATTTATTTTTCCGTTTAAACGCAACGCCGCGATCATTTCAATCATATTCCCGGCGGTGATTCCTTCCGATTCCGGAAGTTGCTCCTCCGCTCGGTAATGGCGAAGTATTTTGAGCGTGTTTTTTAGGTGTCGTTCGGATTCCGCAAGTTTTTTCTCTCTGCGATAAATATTCGCCAGGGTAAAATGCGCCACCATGAAATCCGGCTCAAGGTATATAGCCTGTCGCAACGCTGAAATTGCGTCATCCGGTTTTTGTTGTTCTATTTTAATCAGGGCCAGCAAGTACCGGCTTGCGGCATTCTCTTTTTCGGCCGCGATTGAGCGGCGGCACCAGCGCTCAGCTTCCGAAAGTTTTCCGTTGTTGGCATACGCGCGCGTGAGGAGCCGGAATACAGCGGCCTCGACCGGGGGGCGCGACGCGAGGCTGCTCAGGATTTCGATCGCGCCGTTGTAGTCCGCGTCGGCGTAGAACGCTTGCGCGAGGGCAAAGGTTATCGCGGGTCGGTTCCGTTCGGTTTTCGGTTCAGGAGGTTTCGAATCAATTTTTATTTTTTGGTTTGTCGGTTTTGAGGGCGGCCGGGTTTTATATTCTGGTTTCTCAAAAGCTTTCCGATGCAGTACGGCGCCGGTGTGGACAAGGGGCGTGAATACGGAAGGGTCAACCAGCGGGACTTCAACCGGACTCACCAGGAGCCATCCGTCCGGAAGTAGCGATCGCCGGAATTTACGGAGTACATTCTGGGCATAATCGGGCGTAAGATACATAAGCACGTTTCGGCACAAAATAAGGTCGATCGCGTTTGTATAGTTTATCAGGGCGGGAAAAACGTCATCAATAAGATTGAGCTGGGCGAAGGTCACCATGCTTTTCAGCGCGGGCATGATCTCAAATGTGGTGCCGGTAACTTTATTAAAAAACTTCTCTTTGATGCGTGGATCGACGCCGCGAAAGGACCATTCCGTATAAATACCGTCTTCCGCTTTCTTGAGAGATACCTGATTGATATCAGTCCCGAGGATGCTGACTTCCCATCCTTTGAGTTCGGCTGATTCCAAAACCATCATGGCGATCGTATACGGCTCTTCTCCGGTGCTGCATCCGGCGCACCAGATCCGCACACGCTGTTCACTGTTGGAATGCGCTTTGATGATTTCGGGAAATGCCTGTTCCGTCAGGGCTTGGAGACTTTTCGCTTCACGGTAAAAATACGTCTCTCCGACGGTAAGACAACTCGTGAGAATCTCCAGCTGACGCTTGTCCGTCTTGGATGAAAGCATCCATTTTATGCATGAAGGCGCATCTTCAAAGCCGAGAGACTCCGCCGCCAAGACAACCTTTTTTTCGAGCTCATCCCATCTCTCCCGCGGAAAGTTCATTCCCAAGCGGAGTCTGACGTAATCGCTGAGATCGGAGATAGCGTGTCTTGAAACGGAAGCGTTCATACATTCTCCAATGCTTTCTCGTCTTCTTCGCTGAGGAATAATTCCAGGTCGTGGATCATCGTGATTTCGCCATCTATGCGCGCGGCCCCCGCGACGCAGCCGAGCCCTTCCGAGATGGCGTCGGCTTTGATGAAATCATTTCGCTTCATTGGACGTACGCCTATAACTTCGTCCACAACCAACGCGATGCGTCGCCGTGAGGAACGAACAATGACTATCCGATCACTGGCCATAACACGCCGATCCGGAAAATGAAGCCGTCGGCGCATGCTGATGACCGGAAGTATCTGGCCTCTCAAATTAATGGCTCCGATAACTATTCGCGGGGCTTCGGATATCGGAGTCACTTCCGCCGCGAGTTCGACCTTCTCCACACCGGAAAGGGAAAGCGCGTGTTTCATTTGCCCGATGGCGAATACGAAAATCTGATCAATCTCTTCCGCGGCTAATTTTGACATACCCTACATCCTGACTTGTTCAACAAGCTGTTTTAGTTTCAGGCCTACGCCATGAAGATTCTGCGTTCCATTCTCAAGTTGTCTCGTTCCCTCAACCCCTTGCTGAATGGCAACCTGGATGCTTTCCATCGCCATCGCCACCTGGTCCATACCGACCAGCTGTTGTTCACTCGACGCGGCAATCATCGCGGCCCCTAACGCGGCTTCAGCCACAGTCTCCGTCAGACTCGCGATGGAATTTCCGGATTCCCCCGCCTGCTTCAATCCTTGTTCTACCGCCTTGGAGCCCTGATCCGTCGCCATGACCGCGCCGTTCGTCGCCTTTTGGACTTCCGTTAGAATGGTGCGGACCTGCGCGGTGGCTCGTTTGGATTGTTCAGCCAGGTTCCTGATTTCCTGGGCGACGACGACGAACCCTTTTCCCTGCTCGCCCGCTTTCGCCGCTTCGATAGCGGCGTTCACCGCCAGCAGGTTCGACTGGTCCGCGAGATTGCTGACCGTCGTCGTGATTTCCCCGATCGCGGAACTCTGCTCGTTCAGCAGCACGATGCTTTCCAGGATAGTGTTCATCTGCTCGCGAATCCGTCCCATCATATTGGTCGTCTCTTCCACGGATTCTCTTCCCATTTTGGCGATTTCTTCGGTTTTTCGGGCGGTTTCGGCCATCCGTTTCGCTTTTTCGTTAGAGAGGTGCGCGGTCTGTTTTACTTCTTCGATGGTCGTCGTTGTCTCGCTCACCGCCGCCGCGGTCTCGCTGGAGTTCGCGGCGAACTGGGTGGTGGAAGCGAATATTTCGCTTGCCGCCGCCGCGAGTACGCCGACCCCTTCCTGAATATCGCGAGTCTGTCTGCGAAGATTCTCCAACATGCTTTCAAGCGTGATCCCAAGAGTGTCTTCTTCGGAACGTTTTATCGACTGCGTCGTAAGATCCCCCGACGATATCCGTTGGGCGAATACGGTAATTCCCTGAAGCGCTTTCTGCATTTCAGCGAACGACCGCGCAAGCATGCTTAGTTCATCATTTCCCTTTGATTCAATAACCAAGTTCAGATTTCCCTTGGTAATCGCCGCTACGGCGGTCTGCAGCGCGGCTACCGGGCGCGTAATGGAACGGGAGATCAATAGGGCAATAATCAGGCCGAATAAGAGCAGGACCAGTGACGCGAATAATATATTGTTGCGTAAAATAAAACTCTCCGCGAGCGCTTCGTTCACATCAGTGCTTGAAATCAAGATCCACGGCATCCCGATGAATCCAAGAGCTTCTTTTGAACGCGCATAGGTGAATAATGTTTTTCGCCCTTTCTCAAGGGAAACAAACGAACCGCTCGGGCCTTTCAGGTTTTTAAAAAAATCTTCTTTAGACGCATCCGCCAGGAACTGAAAGGCTTTGGTGGAATTGATGATCTTTCCGTCCAGAGTAAGTATCCGGACCTGGGAATCCTCATGCTCCTGATTTTCGCTATTCAAATTCCCGAAAATTGGATCGGTCAAAAGCTTTACCAATATTACTCCGTCGAATTTATCTTTGCTGTCCATTACCGGTACCGCAATCGGTATAATGACTTTTCCGATAGTTTTGTCAAACTCTGCCGCTCCGATACTGGATCCCGACTCCTTCGCGTTACGCCATAACTTGGTACCGTCGTATCGATACTGCGGCGCGGTTCCGGTTGCCGCTATCGTCGCGCCGTAGCGGTTCGTAATGATGATGTCCGAGACGAGTAGCGCCATGCCTTTTTTCTCGTAATGGGTGAAGTTCAAATACTTCATATTTTGAGAAAGATCATTCTCAATAATTTTCAAAACTCCGACTTTCCATTCCGCTTCCATGCGGTCCATATACGCTTGAGGAGAACTCATCGCGTCGAATTGTCTATTGGAGCGATCTAAAGACTCTTTAACAAGCAGATACTGCGTATGCTGTTCAAATCTATCAATCCTGGTATAAACCCTGGTATTGATGCCCGTAAGCATGGTGTTGGTTTCAAACTCTGATTTTTGCGCAATTGAATGTTCAAGTGATCTCTGACCCGTTAAGGACGAATAAAATCCGACCGCGACGATCATAAGCAGAATGACAAGAAAGCCGCCGATAAGCCTGACGCTTATTTTTTTCATTTTTTGGAAACCTCCGCGCTACCGTCGCGCGAGTACGCCATTCATGATTAGCCGGCTTTTTTCAGCAGGCCAACTCCAATTGGAGCTCCGTAATAGCTTCTACCATCCGGGCCTGTTCACGGTCCTTATCGAAAAAATATTCCGCGCCCGCGCTGTGGCAGGCCGCGCGATATTGGATCGAGGAAGATCCTGAGAGAGCGATTACGACAGGGGGGTGTGAGACGGATTTGATGGTACGGACAAGATCCAGCGCGCCGTCCTGCATGCCGATATCGATGACGACGATGTCGGGCCGCATTTCCTGTATTCGTTGAATAATGCCTCCCGCGCGCGGCGCGCAGGAATCGACTTCTAGTCCGTCAATTTCGCCCAATACATCCGCAAGGCGAAGCCGCACTGCGTCGGCATCATCTATGATGAGTAACTTCATAGTTTAAAGGTATGTTCACCGGCGGTTTCAAACAATCAGAGGCGCGCTGATTTTCCCGTAGGGCTTGGGGCAAAAGAACGTCAGCGGGAGTCCTACATTTAAAGGGCTCTTCAAAACCTGAAGGGTTTTGAAGAGCCGCTAGGCTATTGTTCGAGTGTATTCTGGAGCGTGTATTTGATAAGCTGCGCGTTTGTTTCCATGCTCATTTTCTCAAGGAGTCGCGCGCGATAGGTGCTGACGGTTTTAATGCTTAATGATAATTCCGCGGCGATATCGGATACCGATTTTCCGGATCCGATCATGACCAGCACCTGCAGCTCGCGATCGGATAGGCTTTCATGCGGAAGAAGGTCGCCATCATCCTCAATGAAATTGGCAAGTCGTTCGGCGATTGACGGCGTAATGAATCTTTTTCCATTAGCCACTATTTCAATCGCCTTGACGAGTTCATCCGTCGCGTTTGCCTTGGTGATGTACGCGGACGCGCCGTCGCGCAAACTGCGAATCGCGTACTGTTCTTCCGAGTACATACTCAGCATGATGACTTTGAGGGACGGCTTTTGAGCCTTGAGCGTTTTCAAGATATCAAGCCCGCCGCGTCCGGGCATCGCGATGTCGAGAATGGCGACGTCGAAGTCGCGTGTGCTCACCAGGTCAAGGGCTTCCTGACCGCTTGAGGCTTCGCCGGCGACAAGCATCCCGGGATGTTCGGCTAGGATTTGTATCAAGCCTTTGCGGACAATGCCGTGGTCGTCGACGATGAGGATGCGGATCAAATTCGTGCTCCTTCCAAGGGAAGCGGTATCGTCGCCATAAGCGCCGTGCCTTTTCCCGGTCTCCCCAAGATGGAAATTTCTCCCCGTAAGCCTTGAACACGCTCACGGATGCCGATAAGACCAAAGGCCGAGGGCGATGTGGCTTGTTCTTCCGTAATTCCTAAGCCGTCGTCCTGGACTCGTATCGTCAATATCCGATTCTCTTCCCAAAGTTCTACGGAAACCTGCGACGCGTGGGCATGATGGGCGACGTTGATAAGCGTCTCCTGGACAATCCTGAACAGGTCCGTGGCGTGTTTGCCGACGATCATCGCCTCGGGAGCGGTGATATCAACCCTGCACGGAATGCCGTTTCGTCGGGAGAAGTCTCCCCCAAGCCATTCGATCGCAGCCGCCAGTCCCAGGTCGTCAAGTATACCGGGCCGAAGCTCGGAGGAGATACGGTGTACCATTTGAATCGTCTGGTCGGCAAGGGCAACGACTCCGTGAATTTTTTCCATAATTTGCGTCATGCGCGGATCGGACCTTTTTTCTATCCATTGGAGATCCATCTTCAACGCGGTTAGTATCTGCCCGAGTTCGTCGTGAATTTCCCGCGCGACCGTTTTTCGTTCTTCTTCTCTCGCGTGCAATAAGTGGACGGCGAGGTTCCGCAGTCTCCCTTGAGAATTTTCAAGTTTCTTTTCCGAATTCTTTTGCGCGGTAAGATCGAAGTAAAAGGCCAGCATGGCTGGGCCGTCCGAAAGGATGAGCAAGGTCACGGCGACGCGGCAAAAAAAGGGTAAGCCGTTCTGAGGGGCCGCGGTTATTTCAAACTCGGCGACGGTATGCTCGTGATGGGTTTTCTTCAAAAGCCGTTCCGAAACCTCTTTACGGCTTTCCGGCGCTATTTGGTCCATGATGGATTGGCCGACGACGTCCTCAAGGTTTGGAATGCCGAACATCTGAAGATAGGCCGTATTCACGTACAAGGTTTTACCGGCGCGCGAAACGCCGATCGCGACGGGCGCGTCTTCAATGAACGTCCGAAACCGTTCCTCGCTTTCGCGATGCGCCAACTCCGCTTCATGGCGCTGTGTCGCCTTCATATAAGTGATGAGTAAGGCCGAAGCTCCATGGTAATCGGTACGGACGGTAGTCGTCTCAACCCAACGGGCGCGGTTGCCTTTATCGATAAATCGGAATTTCTGGTCGGGTTCGGGCGTTTTTCCCGCAAGACTCGCGGTCAGGATAGAGCGCATGTAGGGTTTATCGTCGGGATGAACGATCCCGACTATGTCTTCCAGCTTCATTGAGCGGAGTTCATCGCAGGAATAACCGGAAAGAGACGCGAGCGCGTTGTTGCAGAAAACGATCCTTCCCCGTTGAAGAATGGCGAATCCCTGAACGGAAGTTTCGACAAGCAAGCGGTACGTATCGTCGGCGCGCTTTTTTTCGCTAATGTCTTTCACGGTCGTGATAAAGCCTGACGTTTTCCCGGTATCATCCGGCAAGGCGTTGAAATGGATTTCGGCCGCCGTTTTCGTACCGTCTTTTCGGGCCAATTTGGATTCAAAAGGTTCGTTATAATTCAGCGTTTCGCGCAGATATTGGTTTTTTGCCGTCTCGATGGAAGATACGTCGATAAAATCAAAAAGTGATTTTCCGACAACATCTTCACTGGAATAGCCAAGCAATGTACAAAGATAAGGATTGACGAAAGTGACGACACCCTCGGTATCGGTCGTCCAAATCCCTTCCCGGACGGAATCAAGAAGCAAGCGAAATCTTTGCTCACTTTCTTTCAAGTTGAAGCCTCCAGGATAACGGGAAATTATCGGTCCGCGTCAAAAAGAAGTCAAGGCTATGCTTTCCAATCGATTTCACTTACTATATTCTCCTTGACTATAACCCGGTAAATGGGTTGAATGACGCGATGGAACGCCGAATAAGAAAGAGGGGACTGATTGGGTAAGAGGATTCTGGTAATTGATGATGAAGAGATGATCTTAACCACGATCAAGTTGACCTTGGAAGATCTGGGTCACACCGTTTTTACCACTTCGGATACGGATAAAGGCATTGAGGCCGCTCTTACGGGCGACTACGATCTTGTTATCACGGACATTCGAATGCCTGAACGGACCGGCGCCGAGATAGTGGAAGCCGTGCTTGAAAAGAAACCCGGTGTTCGGATCCTCGTGATGACCGCCTATCCCGGTGACCCGCTCGCCGAAAAGGCGATGAATGCGGGTGCCGTAGGCCTCCTGAAAAAACCTTTTGAAGCGCATAAAGTCCTGGACTTTATTAAAAACCCTGCCGATTAAGGCGCGGTGACGATCGCTTGGTTCACGGAAACCTGGCTTTGCGCCAAAGCCCTTCCGTCAAGCGTGGCGCCAGTCTCCAGGATAATCTCGGTTTTGCCTAAGATAATCCCCTTGAACTGGGAAGTCGTTCCCAGGCTTGCTATTCCGGCGACTTGCCAAATGATGTTTTTCGCTTGAGCTCCACCGCTCAGGATAACCTTAACCGCGCTACTTACGGTGAGTTCTCCGGATATCTGGAAGATCCAGACGTCGCTTATTCCGCCTGAGATCGTGACATCGGTCGGGATTACGACGGTAGTGTCCCAAGTATAGAGTCCGTGGGTGAGGGTCAAGCCGCCGATATTGCCGGCGCCCAGGTTGTTGAAATCCGGCGTGGTTCGCGTAGCCGCGTCGGTGTACGCCGTTTCCATGTCGGAGACGGCCGTGGTCAAATTGATAGGCGTGGGCGGCGCCATGTCGGCCGCGTAGATTTTTCCGGTGACTTGAGTAGAGGTCGCGTATCCGGTCGCGTCGGTTTGGGAGAAGCCCTGCAAGTACGATTCTGCGGCCGGACTCAAACCGATGTCTCCCGTGACGGCGGAAGTCGGAACGGTGATGATGGCGGTTTTAGCCAGAATCACGAATCCCGCGGCGCTTCCGAGGTCCACCGGTCCGGAGCCCGCGGCTCCGCCGGATAGCGAGCAAGATGCAATCAGTGTTAACCCGAGGATTGTGATTAGCGATAAAAACGTCTTGGAAAGGATTGATTTCTTCATATGTTTTCGTCCTTAGTATGCGTTGCGCGGCGATCGTATGGGACAGGCGGTGAGGGGGAATCCCCTCACCGCCTGTCCCACTTTTCTTTACTGGATTTTTTGCATTTTTATCAGTCCGGTTTTGTGACCGCGTTCTGATCGAGCGTTACCTGGGTCTGTGCCAGCGCCCGTCCTTTCAGCGACGCGCCGGTTTCCATAATGACTTGAGTCTGGCTGAGAATATTTCCTTCTATGTGGGAACCCGTGCCGAGAGTCGCGTATCCGGCGACTTGCCAGAAGACGTTCTTCGCCTGCGCTCCGCCGCTCATGATAACGTTGACCGCGCTGCTCACGATAAGATTTCCCGACATCTGGAATATCCAAACGTCGTTAGCTCCGCCGTTGAGGGTGATGTTGGTGGTGACGTTGACCGAACTACCCCAATGATACAGGCCGGGAGCGAACGTCAAGCCGCCGACGGTGCCGGCGCCCAAATCATTGACGGCCGACAAGCTTCTTCCGGCCGCGTCGGTATAGGCGGTTTCCATATCGGAAATAGCCGTGGTCATATTCGACGGAGTCGGAGGAGTCATATCGGCGGCGTAGATAAAGCCGGTCACTTGCGGCGCGGTTGAATATCCGGTCGCCTTAGTCTGCGAGAATCCGGTCAGATAGGATTCCGCGGCCGGGCTCAAACCGATGTCGCCGGTGATTGCGGAAGCCGGAATGGTCGTGATCGCCGTCTTGGCCAAGATCACGTAATTCCCCGCGGTGCCGAGTCGTACCGGTGCCGGACCTGCCCGTGATGCCTCGGAAATCGTAGTGAAGGTCCATACCTTGTTAGCGACCATCGCGTTGTTGGCTTGGTCCTTGACGAGGTTTTTAATTGTCGCGGTATAGAGGGTTCCAAACCCAAGAATATCGCTTGGTGTAAATATTGCCGTTTTGTTTGTTATGTTATAGGTGACATTGCCTACGACGGAAGTTCCGCCGGCTTCAATAGTGAAGTTTGACGGAATCATGGTCGCGATGTCCATCGTTTCACTGAAGGTCGCGGAAATGTTGTCGTTGACTGAAATATCCGTGCCGCTATTGGAGGGGACAACCGAGACCACTGTGGGCGGGTTTGTATCAAGCGTAGTGCCTGTCGTGAATTTCCATTCCACGTCAGCCGCCACACCATTCCCGGCAAGGTCCTTAGCTCCGGTCGTAACGGTCGCGGTATATTCGGTGC
>Ga0172379_10003504_pt1 | contig 24878 bp, 26 predicted proteins | sample GrowelOW334metaG_FD_119756 | JGI IMG/M metagenome (GOLD analysis project Ga0172379, IMG submission 119756) | Groundwater microbial communities from an aquifer near a municipal landfill in Southern Ontario, Canada - Groundwater well OW334 metaG | ecosystem: Environmental > Aquatic > Deep...
GAAGACCGGGGTGTGTTAGGCCCCGAGGGGTAAAAAATTACTTATACTTATTTTTTAAATGCTTTGGAAGATTATCTTACACACCCCAACCCCTCTCAAGAGGGGAATCTAAAAAACCCAGACACAATTTATTATACACTCCCTTAATTTTTCCAGAGTCACTACAGTATACTAGTATACTGTAGTGACTAAAATAATTGATAATAAAAAACCACCCCGGTGTCCAACGGGGTGGTTGAGTAAGGTTGATTATAAGTTATTGGAGAAGAATTCCTTCAGCTCACTGACCTTGACTCTCTCTTGAGTCATGGTGTCACGATCACGAACTGTAACCGTGTCATCTTTTTCAATGGTGTCGAAGTCGATGGTGATGCAATAGGGTGTGCCAATTTCATCCTGACGACGATAGCGTTTACCAACATTACCGTTGTCATCAAATTCACATTGATAAACTTGTTTGAGATCGTGGAAAATCTCCAAGGCCTTGTCGACTAAGGCTGGCTTATTTTTCAAGAGGGGGAAGACGGCGACTTTGACGGGAGCTAGCGACTTGGGTAGCTTCAAAACGATCCTTACCTCACCCTGGCCCTCTCCTTGAGAAGGAGAGGGAACTTCCTCTTCTGTGTAAGCTTCGGTTAACACCGCTAGGAAAATGCGACCGACACCAGCTGATGTTTCGACAATGTGTGGTAAATATTTTTCATTGTTAGCTTGGTCATTATAACTTAAGTCCTGTCCAGAGAATTTACTATGTTGAGTTAAGTCGTAATTACCGCGAGCATGAACGCCTTCCATCTCTTTGAAGCCGAAGGGGTAGTTGTATTCAATATCATAGGCCTCCTTGGCGTAGAAAACCAAATTCTCATGTTTGTGCCATTTCAGATTTTCTTCTTTGAAGCCGAGGTCCAGATAAAATTGCCAACGTAATTCTTTCCAATCTTCGTAAGCATTCATATCTTCATCAGGTTTGACGAAGTACTGCATTTCCATCTGCTCGAACTCTCGAGTGCGGAAGATAAATTGGCGGGCCGTAATTTCATTACGAAAAGCTTTACCAATTTGAGCAATACCAAAAGGAATCTTAACGCGAGTCGTGTCTAAAACATTTTTATAATTGACGTAGATACCTTGGCAAGTCTCACCGCGCAGATAAGTCGGTTCTTTGTCCCAGTCGCCAGTGAAATTACCGAGATTGGATTGGACAAGGAGATTAAAATTTTTACCAGGGGTGAAGTCTTGAGCGCCACAGCTAGGACATTTGACCTTGGCTTTATTAGTTTCAAAAATATTATTAATTTCCTCCTCGCTCATCTTCTCATCTGCTGGGATGCCCGCTTCTTCCAGTAAAGTATCTAGACGTAATCGACTATGACACTTCTTACACTCAGTCAGAGGATCGCTGAAACCTTTGACATGCCCGCTTGCCTCCCAAATCTTAGGACTCATGAAGATGGCACTGTCGAGACCGACGACATTGTCTTGCAACTGCACCATAGCGCGCCACCAGGCTTTCTTGATATTATTAGCCAACTCCACGCCGTAAGGACCGAAGTCATAGACTGCAGTGAAACCGCCGTAGATGTCAGAGCTGGGGAAGACGAAGCCACGTCTCTTTGCTAAGGATACTAATTTTTCCATTGTAACTGAATTCATATAATATAATGCGAAATGCGCGAATGTATGCGAATACCGCGAAATTAAACTGCAAAAGATGCGAACGATCTACGAATACAACCAAAAATGCTAAGAATATTACCAATACAACTAACCTACGAATAATATGAAATACTAAGAACTCTAATAGAATATGGTATATGTAGATTAGTAGTCGATTAGTGGATATGTATTAATAGTTTAAACTAATGCTCATAAAAAGTCCACTTACTTGAATTGAGTCATCTAAAATATCACCGTAACTAATAATTACCACCCGTCATCCCGTTGAAGAACGGGATCCAGAGTAGAACGCGTCCAATATGAATTTCAGTAATATTCAAGTAGACCTGAGTTTATCCTGGATACCGGCCTCCGCCGGTATGACCTAGGAATAATTTAAGTAACTAATTTGGTTTTTGATGTCTAAACGCACTTCATAAAAAAATCGCCTATGTTCGTAAACAAAGGCGATAATATTTTGTGTATTTTCAGGAGTTCAGCTCGTTGATACCGAGCAGGTAATGACTATTTGGCTTTAAAAAACTTGTAAATTTTTCTGAAGCCGAATACGACGATGCTGGTTGCTAAAATGGTCAGGCCAATTCTTGGCCAGTTGAGTTCTAAGTCTTCGGTCATGGTCAATTCCTTATATGATAATACATGTAAATGAACCATTACATAATTATAGCATAATGGTGTAGATAAGTCAAATAAGGCAAAAATAGCTAAAAACATTAATTAATCATGGTAATGCCTTGGGTTTCATTGATATCGCTTTGGGCGGTATTGACCATTAATCCTAAGCTAAACCATAGCAGATAGATGCCGGTCATTTGACTCCAGAGATAATGGTCAAAGATCATGAGGGTTAGCAGAGCGCCGATTAATCCAGCGTTCAGAGGAGCGTAGCTGGCGCTAAAGCGAGGCTGGATCACCCTGACGCTTATCAATGCAAGTAATAAGACGAAAATTGCTAAGGCGATAACCCCGCTCTCGCTAGCGATTAACAAGAAGACATTGTGAACTGGTTGGTAATAATATGACAATTGTTTGACGGCAATTTTTTCACTGTATATCGCCAGACCGAAATTGGCGATGCCGAAACCGGTCCAAGGTCTGCTCTTGATTAAGCTGAGGGAGTTGGCGATATAATCCAGTCGTTCAGTGTCCGACTTTATTTCCAGTCGAGTCGCTCCTTGCCAGCGCGAGTTGTAAATATAGCCACATTGAATACTGAGCGCTCCGACAGTCAAGATAATTAACAGTAGGGGGATGGTTATTTTTTTTATCAATGGTAATTTGTATAAGAGGATTACTAATAATCCGACTCCGGTAGCTAATATTGCTGTTCGTGAGAAAGTGAAGAATAATCCAGCACTTAATATCGGCAAACTGAAATACCATAAGGTATCTGACCAATTAAACCTACTTTTTTCCATCTCAGTTTGATCGGTTCTGGCTATCTGCCTGACTATTAATCCAAAGCTCAGAATCAGAGCGATGCTTAAAAATGCTCCGAGTATGTTGGGGTGAGGTAGAGCACCATAAGCGCGTAACCAGCGTTCTTGAACTCCCTCTGAACTCATAACTTCAATGACGCTGGTGCCTGCCGATTCATTTAGATGTAGTGCTAGACCTAGCCACTTATTGGCGAAAGTGCTTTGACTGAGGAACTGCCAAGTTCCCCACAGCGCTTGAATGACAGCACTGGCGATGAAGACATTGATTAGAGTTGTACGCTGGATTCGACTGTTGGCAATGATTTGAAAAAGTATCAGCCCGGCCAGTAGGCGACCCAAGCCATACCAGGCCAGAGTTTGATCTGGGGCGATATTGAAGGATAAGAGACAGGTGATAATGAATAAGGGGAGTAACCAGCGCAGGCCTCGATAAAATTTGCCAATCTGCCATTCTTGCTGTCGCTTGACTATTGAGCTGATAATTAAAACAAGTATCAATAATAAATCCAAGCCGTAGAGAGCGATATGGCCGAAATCCCAGGGACCATTATTAATAACACCAGCTCGGAATAGATAATGAGTTTGGAGCGGTAGTAGGAAGGCGAAGAGGTAGATTGTAATTTTGTTAATTATATTCATAGATAATTATTTTATAAGTGATGGTTTCAAAAAACAATTATAACAAACAATGTCAAATATCCAATTTCCAATTTCTAATCAAGCTCTAAATCCAAAAACCAAAATTAATTTCAGGTTAATTGTATTGGAAACTCGTGTTATTTGTTTGAGTTGTTAATTTGAAATTTATTTGACGTTGGTAATTGGTTATTGGAAATTATATACTAGACATCACAATTCATCTGCTTCAGTCTGTATAAATATTTCTTCATCAATTCTTCTCTCTTGTCTGACAGATGTAATTTCAACACTTGGTCGTTGACGACTACACCACATCCTTGGTTAGCCTGAGATTTGATGGCCTGTGGAAATTTATTCAACTGCCACTGTTTGAGAATTTGTTCCAGAGCGCCCCAGGGCTTAAATAAAGTGCTTAACAATTTATTAGATCGGAGATTGTGGTCATTGGCTAAGGCCTGCCAATTTGGCAAATTAGCCTGGAGCCAGGTATTCTCATTAATTAATTGTTGATAATAATCAGCGCTGTCGTAGAGTGGTCGGAGATTAGCTAGCCAATAAGTGAAATAGAGATCATCTTGGTTTGGCAGATGTAAGGGGCTGAGATTGAGTTGGTCGGCTGTGATAAAGAAACTGAGACAGATGGTGTCTTGGTTTCTGTTCGTTGTCGGTCTTTGATTTAGAACGGCCATCAGGCCGGCGCAGAAGAAGCGACTGGTCCAGATGCGACCGGGTTGACAGATAATGAAGAAATCCAAATCACCATCGTTACGTAAATTATGTTGGCCAATTTGATTGGCTAGTCCGATAAATCGCACCCAGGGCAATTGCGTTAACATTCTGGCCATTAATCTGGCCCTGTTCGCTTTGCGACGGCTGGTAGCATAGCGACTTTGACGAATAATATATAGGTCAGGACGCAGGCTGTAGAAACCTTGTTGTTGATAAATAGTGTTAGCCGTTGTCAGTTCCTCCAAAGCTTTTAATAAATCAGGATAATCCGTTTCGATGCTTAAATTATGCCACAATTCCAAGGCTGTCAGAGGACAGTCGAACAGGTCGTAGTAGGCGAGAGTGCTTAGGATGGAGGAGTGGATGGGGTGCATAGAGGTTCGAAGTTTAATCGCTAAGATAAACGTCTCCGATAAATATCTAATGACAAATATCCAATGTCAAATAAAGTTCTAAAGACCAAATGTCAAAATTTAAAAAATTAGTCATTTGTTATTTGGATTTGTTTGTCACCGCGGAGCGGGATCCCGCCTCAATTACATTAATATAGAGCGGGAGAAATTTGAAATTTGAAATTTGAAATTAATGCTGGGATTTAGTCATTGCGGCCTAGTCCGCTTGCGGTTTATCTAGAACCAGGGTTTCAATTTCGGACTTGGCGTCAGTAATCCTGGCCACATCTTTGTCCACTTTTTTGAATTCGCCGTAAGCGTTATTGTAGTGACTGACGGTGGTACCCAGCGACTGACCGACTTTCTTCATGTAATCGTCATAGGTAATGAGGTGGCGTCCTAATTTCTCCACGTTATCGCGAATTGCTTTGGCGCTTTCTTCAATCTGTAAGGCGCGTAAGCCTTGGAGCACGGTTTGCAAATAGGCCAAGAAAGAAGTGGGGGAGACGATGATAACGTGCTTTTCCTTGAAAGCATACTCAATCAAATCGCGAGTATTAACTTGAACAGCGCCGACTTTGTTGACTAATAAATCGTAATAGATGGCTTCAGATGGGATGAACATGAAGGCGAAGTCCATGGTCTTCTCCGCTGGTTTGATGTATTTACTAGTTTCGTCAATACGGTTCTTGAGATCCTGCTTGAAGAATTTCTCGTGTTGTTCTCTGGTGCCTTGGTCGGTGCTATTTAGAATTTTCTCATAATTCTCCAGACTGAATTTGGAATCGATTGGAATTATTTTGTCTTTAACGAAGACGACGGCATCGACTATATCGCCATTTTTAAATTTGTACTGCATCTGATAATTGGACGGTGGCAGAACATTTTTCAAAGTTTCTTCGAGGAAATATTCACCGAGTACTCCTCTTTGTTTAGGATTTTTCAAGATGTCTTGGAGGTTTTGCAATTGACCTGAGAAATTAACAATCTGTTTGTTAGTTTCATCTAATTGAGTCAGTTTCTCAGTAACATTGGAAAGGTATTTGGATGACTGGGCGCTGATTTCTTGGATAATTCTGGTGGTGTGGCCGAAATGCTCTTGATTGGCTCGGTGAGTTTCTGATAACTTGGAATCCATCACTTGGCGATGTTCGTCCAGGGACCGCTTCATGTCACGATTTTGTTCAATCAGGACTGCTAAGGCTTCATTGGCATTGTCACTTTTATTACTTGCAGTGTTGCGAAGCATTAAAATAGCTAAAATTGCGACAATAATTACTAAGGCGATAATGATAAAAATTTCCATATTGTATTGATTTTAGTTTTCTTTATCTTATCAGCTATGAGGGGAGTATTCAAGTAGCTACCAATAACTATACCCATTTCTGGGCAAGACGAATACCACAAAAATTTCTACGAATACTACAAATCCAACAAATCTACGAATAGCTACCTGACACATACTAACTGTAGCATTTTAAAAATTTATGATATAATATAAATTCATCATTAATTAATCATAATTTATATGTTTTTCAGTCAATCCAAAAAGATTTTTGATTTCAAGAAAGTGGCCTTGGTTTCTTTGGCTACCGTCTTACTTAGCTTAGCCTCTTTCTATGTTGGAATATTTTTAACCGAGAATCCTCAGTTGTTCAGCACTATTGATTCATCCAAGTCCAAATTTCTGGATCAAGCCGAGGCCCAGACTTACACTAAGGCTAATGACAAATTTGACTATGACCTCTTCTGGCAGGTCTATAATACCTTGCAGAAGAAATATGTTGAACCGGGCGTTATGACTGATCAGGCTTTGTTCTATGGCGCTCTCAAGGGTATGGCTGAGGCCAGCGGTGATCCATATACTGTTTATATGAATCCTGAAGAGAATAAAGAGTTTCACTCTGATGTGGCGGGCAAATTCGAAGGTATCGGCGCTGAAATCGGACTCAAGGATGAAATCGTAACAGTTATTTCTCCTCTGGACGGCATGCCAGCACAGAAAGCCGGTCTGATGGCCGGTGACCAGATTCTGGAAATTGATGGCGTCAGCACCTTGAACATGACAGTTAATGATGCGGTCAAGAAGATTCGTGGGCCAAAAGACACTAAGGTGGTGCTGACTATTAATAGACCGGCCACCAAGAAGATTTCTAAGGTTACCATCGCGCGCGCAGTCATTACTATTAAGAGTGTTAAATATGAACTCAAGGGTAAGATTGCCGTCATTAAGGTTAATAATTTCAATGAAACAACTGAAGGGGAGTTTAACGCGGCTTTGACCAGTTTAACTAAGGATAGAGCGGAAGGCTTGGTATTGGACCTGAGAAATAATCCCGGAGGTCTCTTGAACACTTCCATTTATATGGCTGGTCGTTGGATTGGCAATGATGTGGTCGTTATTGAACGCTATAGTCAGAGTCGTGAAAATGTTCACAAGGCTATCGCTCTGCCAACTTTGAAAAAGATGAAGACAGTTGTCTTGATTAATGAAGGTTCGGCTAGCGCCAGTGAGATTGTGGCCGGCGCCCTGCAGGATTATAAATTGGCAGTGTTGGTGGGCAAAAAGACTTATGGTAAGGGCAGTGTCCAGACTCTGGAAGATTTCTCAGACGGTAGTTCTCTTAAGGTAACGACTTCTAAGTGGCTGACCCCTAAGGGTCGTTCTATCAACAAGGAAGGCGTCAAACCTGATGTCGAAGTAAATCTAACCGAAGAAGACATTAAGGCTAAGCGTGATCCTCAGATGGCTAAGGCCCTGGAAGTACTGAAAAATTATAGTAAATACCTTAAATAATCTCGTAACACATACTGATCTCCCTCTCCCAGACGGGAGAGGGTAAGGGGTGAGGGATGATTTAAGAAGTAGTTCAAATAAAAATTTTTATCTGTAGACTCCAGACCTCACCCCCCCCGACGATTCTGTCGGGACAGGCAACCCTGTTCTCCCGCTTTGCGGGGCTCCTAACTTAGGAGAGGGAATAATAAAGTGACCATTTAACCATTAGACCATTAAACATTCATTAGAAATTTTTTATTTATGTCTCACTCTTCACCGCAACTCAGAGTCAAAGCTTTTACCTTGATTGAATTGACTGTGGTCATCGCGGTTATTATTATCATCTCGGCTTTGGTTTATACTAATTATCAGGGTATTAGCGACCGTGGCGATATCTTGGCGACTGTTTCTAAAGTACAGGGGCATATTCGTCAATCGCAGGCTTACGCCGTCACCGGCAAGCCGAATAATGACAATCTGCCTTATGGTTGGGGAGTTCACTTCGACCGTTCTCGTAATAGATATACGATTTTCTCTGATATTAATGACAATAAGACTTATGATTATCCGGTCAAATTATTAATTCACGGTTCGGAAACAGGCAGTCCTTTTACCGAGAGCTCCGCCTCTAGTAGTAAATCAGTCACCATTACTGGAGCTACCCGTAGCACTACTGGTGGAAAGCCTAGTGGTGATGGTTATTGGAGCTTTGACGGTGGTGATTATTTGTCACTAGCTCACAGCGCCGATTTTGATTTCGCGACGAGTACTTTCACAATCGACGCCTGGATTAAACCTGGCAGTACAGGTTCACTGAAGCACATCTTGTCGTTATCAGAGGGTGCAAATCATAGTTGGTATCTTAGCAAGGACGCCAATAATTACCTCAGCTTCTATTTCAAAGACAGCTTAAGCAACCAATGGACCGTGGCTACTACTAGTGGCTCGACCATTATTAATGATACAAATACTTGGTATCATGTGGCTGTTTCCAGATCAGGTGCTTACCTAAGGACCTATGTTAACGGTGTTCAAAGCGAGATGGCTGAAAATTTTTATGCTACTTCCAGCGTAGCTGTTTACGGCTCCAGCCAGTTGTATCTTGGGAGTTTGGGATCAACCGCTTCCTGGGACGGGTATATTGATGAAATACGCATTACCAAGGGTAGTGCTCGTTGGACCAGTGGTTTCACGGTACCAACTGATTTAAGTCCCGCCGATGAAGAGTTGTATCGTACTTATAAATTGATGCCTGGTGTCGTCTTTGACCGTCTCTATGTTGGAGGCACTGGAGGAACGGCTGTATCGGAGTTGAATACATTTTGGCTGACTAGCGACCCTTTGCACTATACTTATTCCAATGGCACTATTTCGGCCACTAGTTCCATAATTATCAATCATGCCGGTGCTGAGGGGACTGGTAATTCCGCTGATACACCAAGTACAGTTAATGTCTCACCTGGCGGTTGGGTGAAGTAAAGAAAAGGATTTATGAATTAGGATGTATGATTTAGGATTTTTCAATACCCACTCTACCCCCTCCCAAGCTCCCCCTTCCCTTCGACAAACTCAGGACGGGCAGACAAGGGGGAGGAGAACTGGAAAAGGAGGGGAATATCGCAGACGGGATGGGGTGTGTTAAAAAAAATATGAACAATAATTTTCACCATAATAACAATCAGCAACAGACTAAATCTGAACTCAGGGTTCGGGCGTCTTTTTCCTTAATTGAACTGATCGTGCTGGTTAGCGTGGTGGCACTCGCCTTTGTTGGGGTGATGGGTATTCTCAACCGCACCTTACAATTGGAGGGCATGCTTAAGGGTAATCTGGTGGCCCGGGCTCTGGCTAGTGAAGGGGTGGAATTAGTAGCTGCTATCCGAGACCGTAATGAGGCCGTGGGCTCTGAGTTCAATAGATATATTGCTGGAATGTCTGTAACACCAACCATTCTTACAAATGTGACTGATCTTATGCAATCAAGGGTAGATAAAATGTATGTACAATCCTATGACCCAGCTAGCAGTGAAGGTACGAGTTGGATTGATACTAATCCACCATTAGATTTTACTGACAATTTTTATAGGTTGTATTTTGATCCCACGAATTATTATACTCACAACTCTGCTGGTACAGCTACTGACTATTATCGTATTATAATTGCTAATAAAACTGATACTTATTTGGACGTAGATAGTTTAGTAATTTGGAAACATCGTGGTAAGACTTTCTATTATATCGCCGAAAGAAGATTATATGACAAACCCTAAGTCACATTTGAAGTCAGCTCTGACACTCTTGGAACTGGTCATCACCGTGGCCCTCTTCGCTATACTCACTCTGGTGATTACCAGAATATATATGCAGGTTTTGTCAGCGCAAGACCGTATCCTAGACGAACAGAACATAGTCAGTAATCTCAATTATGCTACAGCCGTCTTCATCGATCAGGCTAGTAAGGTGACGGCGCACACATTGCCTGATTGTTTTGGAAATAATACTTGCAACGGTCAATATTATTGCACAAATGGTGATAATGATAAAGCCTGTTTCAATAATCAAGAACCTCCGACAGCTGTTAACTTCATCAAGACCGCCGAGGGACGTTTCCAGGTGCAAAAAGGTGCCACCTATGATATAATATCTAGTGATGTAACTTTCAGTGATGTGAAGATGGAATCGGCTACCAGCACTGAATTAATGATTCAGATAGAGGCTACCGGCAATAGTCAATATGGCCAGAAAATATATTATCAAAACTATATTACTAAATCATTTTAATACTATGAATTTATTAAAAAATGAAAAGCCTGATTTGAATTCCAAACCTCAAGGTTTTCTGATGACTTTCGGCGTCATCCTCTTCGCTGTTATTAGCGTTATGGTGCTCCTATCCAGCGTCTTGATTAATGCCAGGCAGACCACTAATGTCTATGGTGATTTCGCCAATATTACCAATTGCTCCAAGAGTGTGACCGAGGCGGTAGTCTTCGGCATTGGTGGAGCGAATATTCAGGCTAATTGTGGAACTATGTTCGGCTCTTGTGTTGATTTCACTAATGGTACCTGTATTGCCTGTGGAAGTGCTAATGCCAAATTTAACTGCTCAGGCTCCGGTGGTTGCGCCGCCGGATTTGATTGCAATACTTGCACTAGCCAAGCGATGATTGATCAGACTGCTGTTAAGATTGTTACTACTTGCCCCAATTCCAGTTACACCTTCAATTTGAAATATAATCCTGATAATGGTGGTGGTGGACAGGGTGGTTCCGGGTTTATGGGAATTCAGTAACGTGTGGTAATTTCAAATTTCTAATTTCCAATTTCCCCCGACTTTTCTTTTGCGTAATTAATGAAGTCGGGACAGGCAAACAAATCCTACCTGCCTGCCGGCAGGCAGGAATCCTAAATCCTAAAGCATACTTCATATTTTAAAACCTTTAAGCTATGACAAAGTTCGCCAATAACAAATCATTCCCAGCCTTCACGCTGATTGAGGTTTTGATTGCCTTGATTATCGTCGCTTTTTTGGCTACGGCCAGTCTCATAGTCTTCGCCAAGGTGCGTCGTCAGACACGTGATTCGGCTCGGGTCTCTGATGTCTTACAGATTCAGGCAGCATTGGCCGCTTATCATCGAGATTTCGGGGTGTATCCCAGTATTATTACTGGAGGTATGTCCTTAGTCGGTTCACCGACCTTGTATATGGAGACGGTGCCGACTTACCAGACTCCGGTTGATGCCCCCTGCGCTTCTGACAGCTCCTATCTCTACAGTTCTCCGGCCAACTACACCAGCTACACTATTCAATTTTGTATTTCGTCTCCAGTCAGTAACCTGCCGGCTGGCATCAGCACGGCTACTGCAAGCGGTATTCGATAACGCTACGAATACAACTAATCTACGAAAATTGCTATACCCATTTCTGGGCAAGACGAATACTACTAATACAGCGGATAACTGCGAATACAACTAATGTATAGTGAATTGAGGCTATTTGCATCTTTCGTAGTAAAATTTGCTATATTAGCGCCATTGGCATCTTTCGCTAAACGCCTGTAGTATTCTTATTATAATTATATGTCTTATCATCGTCATGCTTTCACATTACTCGAAATGGTAGTCGTACTGGCTATCATTAGTTTGATTAGCGTGGCTACTATCTACAGCTTTACCGGCATGCGTCAGGCTAACCGCGATGCTAAACGAGTTGCTGATATCAGTGAGATTCAAGCCGCCCTGGAGCAGTATTATTTGTCATACAAATTTTATCCCTTGGCTATAACTTCGGGTATGTCTTTACATATGACCAGAGGACTGGCTAGTGATGCCGTCTTCATGGCCAAGGTGCCCAACAATCCCTTGCCTAGCAATGATGGCACCTGTCCTAGCGCTAGCTCTACTTACAGTTATCTACCTAAGAATGTTTCACAATCCTATGAATTAAGTTTCTGCCTCGGTGGTCGTGTCGGGACCTGGGGCGCAGGCGTTAACATCGCCAGTCCTGGCAATAATACCACCTGCGTGCCTGATTGCAGTATGTCCTGTGATACTGGTTCTGAAAATAGTGGTTCTGATGGTTGTGGCGGCATTTGCTCCAACAAGGTAGCGACTTGCGCCACTGGATTTACTTGTTTGTATGATCATTGTGTTAAAGACTAGCTACAAATATTATAATACGATTACTACGAATTATATCCGAATACTACGAACATTAATTAATGTACCCATATCTGTCAGCCTCGCCTATGCGAGTCTAGGCGGGGGCAAAACGAATCCACGCCCGAACGACTAAAGTCATTCAGTCGGGCAGGCCGCAAACAGTATAGCGAAAAACGCGAATAGTTGGAATAGTTAATTCGAATTCATAAATTTTAGATTTGTGGGAGTGGCGAATTTGTATATTTGTAATGATTTGTATTTGTAGTAGTCTTGCTATGACCGGGCGAAATATGTTATAATCAAAAATAATATGTCACAAAAAGTTGCTATCATAATTTTACTCCTGGTGCTGGTCGTGGCGATGTTCGGTCTCTATATCTTCGCCATGAGAAATAAAACTTTACCCAGTATCGATAATCAAAATACTCAACAGGGCCTAGTAGAACCTGTTGTTAATAATGCTCCTAGTGTTACTCCTGAAATTGCCAGCACTACACCGAAACGCCCACCGACAGAGGAGGAAATTTCGGCAACTATCAGCTCCACTATGAAGCAGATTAGTGATAAAAGCACTACTAAGCCGTTAACTGCCGAAGAGCTTAGGTTTATACGCAACCCTCGTCAAGAAGTAATTAAAGAATTAAGCAAATAATTTTATATAATATGTCTAAGGCCATGATTAAGATCTTAGCGCTATCAACCATTTCCATTGTTATACTGGCTTACGCCGGATTTGCCGGCGTGAAGGCTTGGACTGAGCCGTCAGACGTTCCAACTAGATATAATATTGACGAGCCGGTCAATGTTGGTGTTAATCCTCAGAATAAATTTAGTGATGATATCGCTGGAACTTTAATGATTAGTAATGTGAATGAAAACGTTGTATTTAGTATTAGCTCGGTTCATCAAACTGACAATAAAACTGTGTATTTTAGAATTGCTGACAATGTTACAAATGGACCTACTTATGTTGATTGGGTATTGCCTTCAACTGCTGGTGGTAATGGTCAGGTACTGACGATTGAAAACGCGACAGGTAATGTTTTAAATTTGAAATGGAGTGATGCTCATAGTTTGCCAGGCTCAACCAAAGAATGGGAGCATGCGTCTGGTGAAACTTATGACCAGATACCAAAGGGATATCCTAGTGGTGTTTTTACAAAATTTTTTGCCAAGGTCATTGCCACTCTTACTGCTAAGGGCGATAAGACGAGCTGGGGTCCGGGCGACCTGTACGTGGAAAAGGAATTGGAAGTAGATGGCATGAGCAATTTTGATAACACGGTAATAGTTGGGAAAACAGCTTCAAACGTAAACCCTGAGCTTCGGCTGGGCTCCGGCGTGGATTATTGGAGTCTTATTGGTAACGAAATAGGATCAGGTGAGTTGTTTTTTTCGTACAAAGGCGTGAAAGTAGCCTGGGATAAGACCGGTAAGATGACCACCGGTATCGTGCCTTGGGCTCGTCTGGACCCAGCGGTCAAGACCTGTCTGGCCGGCGAAAGTATCATTGGCAGTAACTCCAATGGTCTTATTTGTGGTTTCGGAGGTGTGACCAATGGTACGGATAATCAAACGCTGAGATGGGATGGTGCTAGTGGTAAATGGTTACCAAACAACAGCCTACTAGTAAATAATTCAGGAAAGGTTGCTATTAATAAAAGTATTATAGACACCAACTATATATTAGACGTAGCAGGCTTTAGTGGCGCGAAATCTAGGATAGATACTGGTCTTGAAACGCAGAATATTAATCCAATTCAAGGTAGTACGTACCAGTTGGGTAGTGCTACTAAAACTTGGAGCGCCTTATACCTTGATGGCCTCGGTAGTTTGTATATAGGCATGAGCGAAGGAGCTATTCCTTATGGTAATGCTGTAGGTTCATTAAGTCTTAATCAAACAACATTTAAATTTGATCGAAATAACAATACTCTGTTGGTTGGCGGTGCAGATGAAACTACTGGCGTCGGTACTGCCATCAGCTCTCGTGGTAACATCCTCCCATCTGCTAACAACATCTTCGACCTCGGTAGCGAACAATTCCGTTGGAAAAATCTCTTCGTTTCCAAGCTTAACATCTTTGATTTCAAACCGGGTTCAGTTATCTTCCAGGGGGCGGAAGGATTAGCCCAAAACAATGACAATTTCCACTGGAATGATGCTAATCAGTCGTTGTCACTTGGCTCAAAAAATAATATTAATAATTTTCAATTATTAGGTCCTGAAATAGACGGTATCGGCGCGGTTGCCACTAATGGCACTACGGTTAGCTGTGTTGGATATTGTAGGTTTATGGCCGATCTGGCACCGGGCTCAGAATTAATTATTTTGGATCAGGTCAGAATAGTGACCAAGATAGTTGATAATAAATTGATGTATATCAATGCACCATTTGATTTCACTGCTAACGGTATAAACTATCGATATAAAAACAGAAGCTTCGCTATAGAATCTTACAAAAGTAATAATTCAGAAGCTACTGGTCGTGACGGTCTTTATCTCTCCGGTATCTATGATGAGTTATACCAAGGTGGCTGGGGCTCGATGGCCAGTGTCTATATTGGCAATAAAATCTTCATGCATAATGCAGGCAAAGACATAACTTTACCGTTAGAAAAAAAAGGCGACAACTATTATTTTAGTAATACCTTCCTAGGTTCTGAAGCTGGCTTCTCGCAACTTAACTCATTTTTACAAAAACCAGTTGCAGAAGGAGAGATTCAAACCAATCCCTACTTCCCAACTGCTTCCCTGACTGGTCTGGGTTATAAATCAATGTATCAGTCAGGTCCAAGTGAAGCCTCAACTGGCGTTGGTTCTTATTCCCTGTTTCATAATGCCAATGATTTTAATACCGCAGTTGGAGCCTATGCTATGTATAGTAATGATACTGGTCTGGGTAACACGGCAATCGGTCATCAGGCTTTGTACCGTTATAAGGGCAGTGAATATGGTGATGATTTTGAAGGAAATGTAGCTGTAGGCAACGGAGCCTTATTCAGTAATACCACCGGGTCTAATAATATCGCCATCGGTACTAAGGCGGGCTATGGAAATCTGGGCTCTAATAATATTTTTATTGGTTATAAAGTCGGCTTCAGTCAGTTCACAGGTGACAATAACTTCGTTGTTTCTAATTCTGATACCGGTCCATTGGATAGTTTACTTTATGGTCGTTTGAGACAAGCTACTACCAATGATAAGCCTTTCCTAAGGATTAATTCCGAATTGCAATTTGGAGTCTCCGATGAACGATTTAATATGCCTCCTTATAATAATGCAGTCAGAGGTTTGTCGGATCAATTTGGCATCTGTATTCCTGGTAACACTTCTAGTACTGAGATTTTCTTGGTTAATGGCGCTATTATCTGCACTCAATATTTGACAAGCTGTGCTGAAGCCGGTGGCACCACTCTCAAGGATTGTTGTTTGAAGCAACTTAATGGTTGTGGTTATTAAAAATATAAAATAATTATGAAAAATCAAATAATATACACCATTGTCTTAGTGGTAGTCGGCGCTTGCTTGGGATTCTTCGGTCTGGTCTATTGGAATTTCTCAGCTCGCATAAGTCAGGCACAGACTATTGAAAACCAAGCAGGAGGCAAATTGCAAGCAGTTGATGAATTTTTACAAAAAGCCTTCTCAGAGCCAGCTAAATAATTAATACTCATTTATACCAACTCTATTTAGTTTGGAAATTGTGTCTAAGGAAATTCCCCTCTAGAGAGGGGTGTCCCGCAGACGGGACGGGGTGTGTAATAATTAATAATCTAATATTTTGAAAATAATATGAAGTCACTAGATATCAATCAAAAAGAAATAATCAAGACCGTCAGTATTTTGCTGTTGATAGGCGCTGTCATTGCACTAGTTGTCCTGATTAATTATTACATGTCTTACCAATTGATGCAGTTAGAATCACAGTCACGTCTCAATCTGCAACGTGCTACTAATATTGAGAATTTCCTCAATGAGCAGATTCGAGCCTCCCAGCAACAATCTCAGCCAGATGCTGGGGCGGAAACTAAGAAATAGTACCGTCATCCCGGCGGAGGCCGGGATCCAGAGCTAACTCCGACTCAGAACTTAGATGATTGCCAGTTAATATAACCTATTCTCATGTGACTCCTGGATCCCGTTTTTCAACGGGATGACATGGTGCAGGAATACGCTTGAGGGATGTGTAGTGTTCTCAGTATACTTAAATAATTTTTAATCTTATGGTCAAGAGGCCATACATTTATCTAGCCTTTAGCCTATTACTCATAATAGGCTTTTTCGCTTTTTGGTTTGGCTCCAATCAATGGCGACCAGCCTGGGCCGATTCGCTTGATCCGGGCGACACCCCTCTGCGTGGTTGGGCCTGGACTGAGACTATCGGTTGGATTAGCTTCAATAATTGTAATATTGACGGTTATCGTATGCGTTGTAATGAGGACGAAAACGGCAATGATAAAGGGTACTTGGTTAGTGTCGGGCCTGACGATAAATTGAAAGGTCATGCCTGGAGCGAGAATGTCGGCTGGATTGATTTCGGTGATTCGCCAGATAGTGCCAATTGCCACAGACGCAGTGAATGCCCTGACATTAATGGTTGTAGCGCTAAATACGTCAATGGAGCCTTGACTGGTTGGGCCAGGGTCTGCGCTCTGGACGATGGCAGTAGTACCTACGGCTGGATTCATTTAGACGGAAGGGTCGCAGACAACTCAGCCTATAAGGTGTTAGTGACCGGTCCAAATAGCACAAATGATAATCCTGATTGGGGCGACCTGACTGGTTGGGCTTGGGATGGTGATAAATCTATTAATCCTGAAGATAAGGGCAGGGGAATAGGCTGGATTAGTTTCAAAGGTAATATCTCTAATGGCAGTCAGTACGGGGTTACCGCTCAGCCGGTGGCTATTGGTATTAAATCAATTAGTCCAACGACAGGCACCGAGAGTACTGATGTGACTCTGAGCTGGGGGCCAAAGTCTGGTGCGATAGGACCGATATACGGAGCCACTAACTATGAAATCCACCAAGCGTCTGCCACTTGCAGTAATAATGTCGGACAAACCTGCAATGTCGTAGCTTGTGCTAAGACGATTAGAGATGCTAGTTGTATATGTGATGAAACCGCCACTTGTAATATTAGTAATACTTTTACTCCGCTAGTCGATGATTTAAGTCAGAATCAAACGTCATTTGATGTTATAGGTCTAAAATCGTTTAGTACATATCGTTTTAAGATTCTAGCCAAGAATCGTTTGGGTGGAGTTTGGTCCGAGACCCTGAATTATAGCCCTAGTCCTTTAGCGCAGAGTGCTTATTTTGATATTAGTGGAGCCTGTAATAGAGCCGACAGCCAGATTATAATTGATTTGAAATGGCAGAGAGCTTTCGATGCCCGACAACAGCCACCGCCATATAAAACTAAAAATTATCAATTCTCCTTCTGTGTTCATAATGTCGGTGATCAACCTGGTCCAGGTCATGTTTGTTGGTCGTCACCTACTAAAATTGATCCGCAAAATGAGTTGAAAGAAGACGGTGAGTATTGGAAATTTAAACACACAATCACTGATAGCGATGATATCAACAAGCTAAAGTCCGGTTCGGCTATTAGCTATACCATACAAGCAGTAGGCGATGATCAAGTCTGCCAAGGAGGACCAAATGATGATCAAGTCTGCACCAAGGATGACTGTAGTTATGGTGGTGGTTATTGTATGGGTGCTGTTTGTGTTGAAGGAACTAATGCTGGAAAAGTTTGTAACACCGCTGTGTCTTGCAGTGTCTGGAAAGAAAATGAAGGTGTTATAACCGGTACTTGTGGTCCGTCACTAGGCACCTTGCAGATTTCTCTACCCTTACAAGTCTGTCCATACGATTCTAATTACAAAGAAGTCAAACCACAGAACTAATATAATCGCTTAATGTCAAAATCCAAATAACCAATTTCTCCCGCTCTATATTAATGTAATTGAGGCGGGATCCCGCTCCGCGGTGACAAACAAATCTAAATATCAAACATCCAAATAACGCTATACTAACATTATAATTTGCCATTTTGATTTAGGATTTGATTTGTCATTAGATATTTGTAATTAGAAATTTATACTCAATAAGATAGGTGCTCCAATATGACGATTAGTCTCAAAACCAATTTACGAGCAACATGTCCTGCCTTCACTCTCCTCGAGCTGACTGTCGCTATCGCCATCATTGGCGTCTTTTTGACCTTGGTTTCTATTAATTACCGCAGTTCCAATAGTCGTAGCGTCTTAGTGATGTCCGCTTATCAGATTGCCTCAGACGCGCGTTTGATGCAGGGTTATGCCGCTTCAGCTCGTCAGCTCAAGACCAACACCCCACCTGACAACCAATGGGGTATTTATTTTGATAAAGACCAACCAGGCCAATACCTCCTCTTCGTGGATCAAAATGATAACGCTGTCTATGATTCTACTGACTTTACCTGGAAGACGGTTAAGATGCCGAAGTCAACTAGTATCTTCAAATTATTCAAGGCTAACGGTTCTAGCGTTGTTGGCGGGGCACAAGACAAAATATCCGTAGTCTATGTTCCACCTCAACCTACTTCCAGTATTCAGATATATAAGGATGGTAATAATAGTAATCAATGGAGTTCTACTGATGAAGTCTTGATTCAAATCAGTAATGATAATACGACGGTGGGCAAAGAAGTCTACCTTAATTTCTACGGCTTGATTGATGTGGTTAAATAGGAGATATTTGAAATAATCACATAGCACAAACACCTCGTCATCCCGGCCCCGATGATAATCGGGATAAACTCTGGCCTGTCCCGATGAACATCGGGAGATCCAGGATAAATAGCTATCAACTTGACTGTAGTAATAATCAAATTAATACTGACCAACTCTGGATACCGGCCTTCGCCGGTATGACGGAAAAAGAAACTGATATGATGAAGAATAACGACAGGGGGTTTACCTTATTAGAAATATTGATTGTGACTGGCATCGTCACTGTCTCTTTTTTCAGTATCGTCGGTTTGGTTCATCGCGCTATCACTCTCTATTACAATAACAAGAATATTTTGATCGCTAACACTATGGCTGAGCAAGGTCTGGAATTGGCTCGTTACATCAGAGATGACAACTGGATGACTTGGAAGGCTTATCGGGCTACTGAGAATTTCTTCGCCTTTTCTTTAACTCCTTCTGATATATATGTGACAGAAACAAAAATAATCGATGATACTAAGAAAAACATGATTATCGCCACGGATTATAGAATTGCCAGGAAATATAATGTCTGTCAGGGTGGCACCAATAATGATACGGTCTGTACTAATAAATCAAACTCCGGGGATGAATTTATGGAATGTCCAGGGGCCAACGAGTTTGATCCTTGTGGACCATTCAATAACAATGTTTTAAAAGATTGCGGATCTATTCAGGACTGTCTCAAGTTACCAGAGGCTAAGTTATATAAAGATATTACTGATCCTAATAAAATATTTTATCGACATATTTTTAATGACAATTTACCTGATTACACTAATTTCAAGGAAACTGGTTTTAGTCATCTACTCTATACCGAATATCGTGATGGCGGTGTGGCGGATGAAACCAAGGATGATTATCTCCATGTGGAGTCCTGGGTCTATTACCTTGATCATGGTCGTGAAAAATATTTCCATATAGATACCGATTTATATGATTACAGCTGGCGTTATGAAAAGAAATAATCTAAAAAAAGCAGTCACAATGTTGGAGCTGGTCTTGGCCATGGCTCTGTTTAGTGTCATTATGATGATAGTCCTCGACTCCTTTATTAAGGTGATTAATTACAATCGCCAGTCGGTGCAGAATCAAGGCATTCAGGATCACGCCGAATTCCTCTTCCAGTTGATGGGTCGTGAAATCCGTTTCGCCAAGATTAATTATAGTGCTAATTGCGCTACTTTTTATAAGGCTACTGTTGGATCAGGCAATGGCGTAGCTACTAATCAAGTTTACAAAGTTTATACCACTCAATCGCAGGCTGAATCTTGGCCACAGTTGATGTTTGAAAATGCCAATGGTGAGTGTGTTCGCTATTTTATCGCTGAAGATAATGGCATTAGTCGTCTCAAGATACAGCGTTATGATTATGATGCTGATAATGATGATATAATTGATACTCTTGTTACTAGTGAAGTGGCTGATGATATCCAAGAGGCCTGGGTGACGCCGATAGATATGGACATCTTGGCTCTGAATATGGATGCCAGCGACTTCTATGATAGTTCAACACCGAATCGTCATACCCCAGCCTCCGTCCATTATCATCTCAAGCTCAAGAGTAATATTTGGGATTCACCGGAAATTGTATTGGATAATTTCATTACCTCCAGAAGCGCGGAACAATTTTAACGATATGATTAAGGATTTACGATTTATGATTAAAGATAATTACAAAACTTCGCTTCGCCCCGGTTCTGCTATCCTCACGACGCTAATGATCCTCTTCGGTATGACTGTGGTGGCTATGATTGGTATCGAGATTGTGATGGGCGGGTTGGTATCTCGTCGTGTTCAGGGTGCCAGCACTAAGTCGTTTTATTCCGCCGAATCAGGGATTGAGCGAGCGATTAGCCTGATTAATCTGGATCGTCAAAATCCGACTTTGTTTGCCAACAATAAATGCGCTAGTCAATTTATTGATTGGGATGCTTCCACGGCTGGGATAGCTTGTGTTAGTGATGTGCGTAAGACAGGTAAAGTTGATCCCATAGTAATTGGAACTTACAATCCGGAATATTGGACTCATATACAATATGGCGATAATAATGACGCGCCTAGACGCATTATCTTGAATAGTGGGGCTAATTTCGACATCAGGGGCGATTATGAACGTGTTAGTCGTCAGCTCTATGTCAGCTTCTGCCTACCTGATTGTACTGTTGAGAGAGATAATAGAAGTGATGGTTGCGGTGGAACTTGTTTGTAAATATTCCCCTCCTTGACAAGGAGGGGTGGCCCAGCCTCGCCGAAGACGACGAGTCGAGGCGGGCGATAGGCCGGGGTGGTCAAAAAAAGGGGGGGGGAGAGTCTAATGCTTCAGTTGAAAAAGTAACCAAGCTGTGTTACTTTTTATTATATATGACTTATGAACAAATAAAATCCAGAATCCTCAAACTCCGTGAAGAGTTGAATCGTCACAATTACCTCTATCACGTACTAGATGCGCCGGAAATCTCCGACTCTGCTTTGGATAGTTTGAAGAATGAATTGGAGACTCTGGAACGTCAATACCCTGAACTAATCACGGCTGACAGTCCGACTCAGCGAGTCAGTGGTCAGGCTCTGGACAAATTTACCAAAGTCCGTCATAGCCAAGCGATGTTGTCCATTAATGATGGCTTCAATTTTCAAGATTTATCCGACTGGCAGGACAGATTATTGAAATTGTTAAATCCTGACCAAGCTCGTAAATTACATTACTTCGCCGAATTGAAGATGGATGGTCTGGCCATGAATCTGCGTTACCAGGCTGGTGTCTTCACTCAAGGCGCTACTCGTGGCGATGGTGCAGTGGGCGAAGATGTCACTAATAATCTCAAGACAGTCAACAGTATCCCTTTGCGACTTCGTGTGCCGACTCTCGAGGAATTGCAAAATCTGGGTATGACTACCGAGCAGGCCAACTCAGCCTTGGAAAAAATCCACGATGGTATTATCGAAGTCAGAGGTGAGGCTATTATTTCACTGAAAACCTTTACAGCTCTTAATAAAAAATATGCCAGTGAGGGTAAGGCTCTGCTAGCTAATCCTCGCAATGGCGCTGCCGGCTCGATTCGTCAACTCGACCCAGCCATAGCGCGTGAGAGAGGTTTGGAATTCTACGCCTATGACATTGTCACTGATTTCGATTTGCCACTTCATCACTTAGAACACGACTTGGCCGAACTCTTGGGATTTAAAGTGCTGAAGCAAAACAAAGTCTGCAACACCATAAAAGATTTGGAAAAATTCCACCATCATTGGCAGGAACATAAGGCTAGTGTCGGTTTCGAATGTGACGGCATGGTATGCGTCGTTGATGATCTCTCGCTCTGGAGCGTCTTGGGCATAGTTGGCAAGGGGCCTCGTTATATGTTGGCTTACAAATTTGCCGCTGAAGAGGCGACAACCAAGGTGTTAGATATCGTCTGGCAAGTCGGTCGCACCGGCACCTTGACTCCTGTCGCTAGTTTGGAACCTGTCGCCGTTGGTGGTGTGATTGTTAGTCACTCGACTCTACATAACTTCGATGAGATTAAGAGGCTGAAGTTAAAAATAGGGGACACTGTCATCATTCAACGTTCTGGCGATGTCATTCCTAAGGTCATGAGAGTTTTAGAATCCCTACGCACCGGTCATGAAAAAATTATTCAAATACCAAGCGTCTGTCCAGTTTGCAACGGTCCTGTGACCCAAGCCTCTGGGGAAGTCGCTATCCGCTGTCTCAATCGCGATTGTTTCGCCTCGAACCTACGTCGCCTGTCTCATTGGAGTTCCAAGGGAGCTTGTGACATCGAGGGGCTGGGTCCGCGTATTGTGGAACAACTGATGCAGGCTGGCTTGGTTAGTGATCCAGCTGATTTCTATACTTTGACTAAGGGTGATTTGTTAGCCCTCGAAGGATTTAAGGAAAAGTCCTCTGATAATTTAATCAAGGCTATTGACGCTAAGCGAGCTTTGCCCCTCGAGAGATTGATCATCGCTCTTGGTATTAGACACGTGGGAGAGGAGACGGCGATTATGCTAGCGCAAAAATATTTTTCTTTACCACCCTCCTCCTACGCCAAGGCTACGGAAGGACAAGCTGGCCTTTCAGGCATCCCTCCTTATAAAGGAGGGGATAATCCTCCCCTTAACAAGGGGAGGTGGCTGGAAGCCGGAGGGGTCAATAATAATCCTCCCCTTAACAAGGGGAGGTACCCCAGCCTCGCCGAAGACGGCGAGTCGAGGCGGGCGAAGGGGGGAGGGGTAAACCTTAACGAAATAATTTACTACTTTCAAACTTTAGAACTTGATGAACTTTTAAACTTACCTGACATCGGTCCTATCGTAGCAGAGAGTATTTATCAATATTTCCGAGATGAAGTCAATTTGAAGTTGCTAAAAAAATTGGAAGCTGTTAACATTACTATATTACCAAGTACTTCTCAACAATCAGGCCCTTGGAGTGGTCAGAGCTTCGTCCTGACCGGAACCCTAGCCACTATGAGTCGTGATGAGGCCAAGGCCAAGATTCGAGCCCTAGGTGGCGACATTAGCGAATCGGTCAGTAAATCCACAACTTATCTTGTCGCTGGTGACAAGGCCGGCAGTAAGCTGGATAAAGCCCAGAAGCTAGGAGTTAAGGTGCTAGATGAAGAAGAATTTGTAAGATTAATTTCATAACACATAACACATAACACTAATTTTTTTCAAGTTACGAGTTACGAGTTACGAGTTGTGAGTTACGAGCTCTATGTTAACTACAGACAAGATCCAACACATAGCCTCACTGGCTAAACTAAAAATTACAGATATTGAGGCTGAGCATTATGCTGACGAGCTCAGTAAGGTCTTTACCTATATCGATGAATTAAACAAAGTGAATCTTGACGGGGTAGAACCGACCGCTCAAGTGACTGGGCTGACCGATGTGCTACGTGAGGATAAGGTCCACGTCTGGGATTCAGCTGAGCGTAATGTAGCGCTGTCCCAAACCCTGTTAGATGACCAAAATAGAGTAGTGGTTAAGAAAATATTATAACACATAACACATAACACATAACACATAACACATAACACATAACACATAACACATAACACATAACACATAACACTAATTTTTTTTCAAGTTACGAGTTATGAGTTGTGAGTTATGAATATATATTTTGCTAGTTTTTTAAATTATTAAATTTTTAAATTCTTAAATTAACGTATATGCGTATTCTCGTTATCGACAATGACATCAACATTAATGGCTTGATCAAGAGCGTCTTGTCCATGGATAAGACTTATGAAGTCGATTTTGCTTTGTCGGGCAAAGAGGGCCTGAAAAAGCTCAAATCAGATCCCTATGACTTGGCTTTGGTCGATTTGACCATGCCAGAGGTCAGCGGTTTCGATATCTGCCAATTTATGGCTGCTGACGAAGACTTGGTCAAGGTGCCGGTAATTATCATCAGCGCCATGCCGATTAATGACAAGAATTTCCAGACTGAGCATGGCAATTTCCAAGCCTTGCCGGTAGTCAAAGGGCTGATAGAGAAACCCTTCGATGTCCATGACTTGCTTAACAAGATTAAGGAAGTCACAGCTAAATAATAACATTAAACCCCTCCTAGTGAGGGGTTTTGTTTAGCATAATTGCACTAAAAAAGGCTAATATAAAGCAAATAATTGGGAACTGCGCCACGAGGTGGCACTTAGCCACTTTTCGTAAGCGTATTATATAGTGTTGCTAGTCTGGTAGTATTCCGTAATCAAACCAATTGATTTTAGAGCTATCTATTCCGGTTAATTGCAAACGGCTCTGGCCATTTTTGTAGCTATTTTCACC
>Ga0172379_10003505_pt1 | contig 24872 bp, 25 predicted proteins | sample GrowelOW334metaG_FD_119756 | JGI IMG/M metagenome (GOLD analysis project Ga0172379, IMG submission 119756) | Groundwater microbial communities from an aquifer near a municipal landfill in Southern Ontario, Canada - Groundwater well OW334 metaG | ecosystem: Environmental > Aquatic > Deep...
ACTATTGGCATCGGCATAACGCCACAATTCAGGACGGAAGCCGCCTACCGGATCGGTAATTGAAACTTGCATATCGGCCCTACCGGATGATAAAGCCGGTATTTTTAACTTTAACAGACTGTAAATTTGCTGATAAAGCGGCGTATTCGAGCCGTGTTTTGACGATACCGCCGATTCGCCAAACTCGGATAGCAGTGTTTCAGCAATTTGAGATTGAACTACGCTGGCAATAAATGATGTCGAAACTGTAGCCGTAACCGAGATATTTATTTTTGACCGTATAGGCGTAAAAAACTTAACTTTATAGCTATCATCAGCTTTTTTAATCGTATCCAGAATAGCTTGCTGAGTAGCCGTAAGAGACGTTATCAACAAGGGTTGCAGAGGAAAATTAACCTCTGTTTGAACTTGCTCATCTTCATCAAGACATGCGACAAATAGCGTATTGATATTGCTCATATCAGGGCCACGTACCCGCTCTTCGACCGATTCATTCCATACCGATAGGAATTGCAAGCGCGGGAAGTTGCGCCTTACCAGGAAATCAAATTCACCCATGAAAACAGCGGAATGGTCATAAATAGACGGATACTTGGCAAGTTCGCGCATATTCGCCATATCAGGCGGGTTAATGCCTTTTTGCAGCATGGCATCCATTGTCAAGACAATACCTGATTCCAATGGCGATAACAGATATTCAAACGAAAATGGGGAGCCGGATACTGTGCTTATTTCACCTGCCGTGCGTGAAATTTCCAGCGTGACAACCATTCCCTCGTTCGGCTGAGTGGCTACAACATCAACCATTCCGAAGCGTACATAAATGCGCTGCCGGTCATCTGCCTCGACATGATAGACACGCTCACCAGGCCATGTGTTGACATAACGCTCACGGTATTCGTATTCGCCTACGGAATCGCTAACGGATATACCGGATAAATACGTATCATCAGTGGCTTCCGGTATTTCAATCGCGTAAAAAGGTGCGCTATTGGTGACGGTATGCCGGATCGTTTCGCGCTTGACCTGCACCGCTTCAAAAGTGCCAGTGGCTCCCGGCGCTACGATGATCGACGTATCGATAAGATAGTTATTGCCCACGGAGTCTAAAACGCCCCTGCCAGTTTCAACAGTAAACGGCGCAGTGGTATTGTTTTTTGCCAGCAAGCGTACCCGGCCCGGAGTAGCCTTGCGGATCACGCCACGCATGGCGGCATCAGCCAGAACTGTTGCATCACGCACCTTTTCAAATGGCTCCATCATAGCCACTTCAGCTTGATTGGATAACATGCCAAACATGGTTGCCACAGCATCAAGAGATTGCAAAATGCGAGGATCGCCAGCTTGATAAAATGGCGCAATAGACGGGTAGTTCGCTATCGAATTGGCAATGGCTTGTTGAAAATCGGCTTTAGTCAGCATTTATAAGGTGGGAATATCGATAAGTGTTCCAGCTACCTCAACCATCAAATCAAGACGGTCAGGGGTTGTATGTTTAGCCAATAAGTTGACGCTGTCATTAGGTAGCACTTGCAGCACAGTGACATCGTTGCGCAGCTTTTTAAGCCATTCATCGGCCATTCCGTCGTTTTGCGGGCGCTGCAATAAAGCCTTGGTATTTTGGCCGTAAGAACTTCCAAGATAACCATTCTGCGGGGTTTGCAGCCAGTGGCCTACGAAAAGCTGAACGTCATTGCCGGTTATTGTATTCATGCCGCCAGTTTAATGTCTGGATTTCAGTTAAATTCGCTGATTTTCCGTATCATAAAATGGCATATTAAAAATAATTATGCTTTTTGTATTGTATTTAAATAAAGCATGTGCTATAGTTCAACTCAAATAGCGGCCTCGATGGGTTGTTATTTTTTTGTTTAGCTCGACGCGACTTGACCGAACAAGACGTGACACGACGAGACGTGACGAGACGCGACAACACAACACAAGAGCTACTTTGTAGCGGTCTACCCATTCTAACGAGTGGGTTTTCCGGTATTTAGTACCACATAACATGACAATTAACGAGGTTTAAAAATAATGGCTGTAGTAACCGTACAATTTAAAAGCATATCGCCCATAGCCTTTGGGCGTTTTCATAACACCGATAAACTGCCCAAGGAGTCGCCAGACGAGTACGAAAAAAGAACATGGAAGAATAGAGTCCATGATGACAATGACGGTGACATAGTGATAACCCCGTTCATGGTAAAAAACATGCTGTCGGATGCAGCTAAATTTTTGTCAATACAGATTAAGGGCAAGGGTAAATGCACCTACACCAAGCATTTCGAGGCCGGTATTATCGTCATGGATTTCATGAAGATTGGCACTAAAAAGGACGATGTAAAAGGAATATGGCTGCATGTGCCGTCAGATGGCAAGCGTGGGGGAACAAAACGTGTCAGCAAGTGCTTTCCTGTTGTCAACGAATGGAGTGGAAGCATTATGTTCCATATTCTTGACGACACAATCACCGAAGAAGTTTTGCAACAGCATTTGACCGAGGCAGGTAAATTCATCGGCATGGGTTCACTTCGCCCACGCAACAACGGAATCTTTGGCCGGTTTGAGGCAAAGATACTGAGTTATATTTAGTTTAGGTTTAACCAGACGTGACTAGACGCGACTAGACGGGACATGACTGGACGTGACTAGACAACACAAGAATGCTGATTCAGCCGGTTAGCCACTTGCAAAAGCGGCTAATTCGGGTGTAAAAGCCAACTAGACGGGACTTGACTCGACTTGACAAGACGGGACTTGACAACACAACACAAGAGCTACTTTGTAGCGGTCTACCCATTCTAACGAGTGGGTTTTCCGGTATTTAGTACCAATCCATAAACTTTTAAGAGAGTACAATGACTTTTTTAGCAAAAGATGAACGTAAAACGATAGGCGAAGTCAGTATTGACGCGACCGCTATTTACAATTTGTTGAAAGAATTGAAACACGAAGAAGTAATCACCTACGCAACAATTAATGACATGCTTGGCCGCGACGTGCGTAAAAACATCAGCCTGCTTTACACCGCTATAAAAATGGCAAGATCAAATGATGGAATGGTGTTCGACTGTATCCGTAAGGTAGGATATAAACGGCTTAACGATACGCAAATTGTCGAGAAAACAACTACACAGCCGTTCCTGAGAATTAAATCAATAGTTAAAAGAACGTCAAAGGACATGAATTGTGTTGACACGGATAATTTGAGCAATACGGAAGTCGTCAAGCTGAATGCTGCACGATCCTTGTTTCAGACAGTGGTCGCCTTTTCAGCGCCAAAAGCCATAGCCAAGGTAGAAGGTCATTCAGCCATCCCGCTTCCGTTCGGGAAAACCCTTGAGCTTTTCATGAAATCATAAGCGATACTGTCTCCAGGAATAAATAATTATGCAAGTGTCCTTGTATTTTTATTAAGCATAAGCTATATTCATAAACAAGATTTTGTGTTTAACCTGGAGTCACTATCATGAGCACATACGAACAAGGCTACCTTGAGGCCGTTCACGGCTTCGACCAACAAAGCGGGCAGACCGAAGCCTATAATTTAGGTTACAGGGAGGGCGAGGATTCGATAGAAGAGTTCGGGCTTATTAGTGATTATGATGATGAGCAGGATGAGCAACATGAGTACACTGAGGAAGATTTCGAAGAAGTTTTATAGCATCGTTAACAACGGACAAATTCAATGCAATACTCAAAACCGGCAACAAAATCGGCCTTCTCTATTTTCATAGGAGAAGTGCTTAAAACACTGCATATATTTTTAACGCTTGTCGTATTCAGCGTGTGCGTATTGTTATTTTTAAAAGGCGTTTCACCACTACACCAGGACGTTGATCAGAGAGCGTCTGATTATCAACAACTTCAATGAATGATATCATCTATGCTTTAATCCGCCCCTTTCGCAGCCATTATTGGAATAGTTGCCATCGTTATATGGCTGGCATGTGACTTTGTTGTCTATGTGGTTAAAGGTAAAAAAGTAAGCGAGATTTCTTACCGGGGATGAAATGATTACATTTATATACACGGTATCAATTGGGCTTATACTTTACTTCCCTGTTGCCATTGCAGTTTACAAATTTAAAAATAGGAAAAAACAATGATCGACATAAAGCTGGCTATTGAATTAATCCTAGTGTTAGGAATGATCTGTGTCGTATTCGCTATGATCCATGAGCAATTTAGACCAAAAAGGCATCAATAAAAAATTAATGCGTTTGTTCGTTATTCTAATATCCCTATTACTATTTGATTGCTCATCTCCAATGACAAAACAAACAATCCTTACGTCTACGCTTGTTATTGATTACAGAGCAAACCCTCAAGGCACCGTAAAACAGAAATTCTCTGCGCAAAATACAAGCTATGGAAGCACCGCAATGGTTAGCGTAAGTTACAGGTTTTAATTGATGCTTGACTGGATTATAGACCCGAAACAACAAATCCTTAAAAACCACATAAAGAAATACCGCCCAGACTATAGGCAAAGAAGAAACGAATGCCGGGTGCTTATGGCAAGGATTGTCGCCCATGATAAACAAGCGCATAAAAAAACCAGTTACACACTAGATATGATGTTCAGACTGGTTTTGATTGCATTAGTGATCGGTGTCCCGATTTACGTTTTCAATTATTGATTACCTACTTAGTTATAATTCCTCGATAACATGATTTTCATGACCACATGTAATGCAGTCGATATTATCTTCATTAACAGCCCTGTCCTTATACCATCCTGGACTTAATGTGTACTCAGCGAATTGTTCTGACCCACAATTCTCACACGTAAAACTAATTGCCTCATGTGCTATAACTGTCATTTCAATTATCCTTTATCCGCCGTTCAATAGTTTCAGCACCAGGATACCCGGCTAAATACGCCTCTTCCTGTGCCTTGCAGTCAATGTGATCCACGCCGGTAAAGTTCTTTTCATGCTCTTTGCCGTTATGGGTAAATGTTAGTTTTATTTGTGATTGTTTCATTTTAATTCCTTGTTTAATTTGTTTAATCTGGCCCGGACTTGTTCAAATGATTCGCCGGGCCGTGCGTGTTAATCCATTAAAGCTATCTCCAATATAAATGTGGTGCTATTTCTGATGTAAATGATAATATAGCTCTGGCTTCATTTTTAATATACTCAGCCATGCTAACCCATTTAGCTATATCTCCATTTTGGAATACTATTTTGCAGTCGCAAAGGGATTTTACGCCCACACGCATAGCCTGATACGAACTGGTTTTATCCATTTTATAACAATCCATATAATCTTTTACGCCAATGGTAATCAAGTTATCAGGGGTAAAATATTTTTTGCGATCTATTATTGATATTGCAAAATTAATTATCCTTGTTTGATTAAGATTTAATGAATATCTAGCCTCTATGAGATCATCTGATTTAACTATCATTCCGACTATTCCACCGCCCACGATGCTTAATAACTCGTTGTCAATAGAGAATAACGGAGATTGATGCTTAATGTTGTGTAGTGGGAACTCCTGCTGTATAGCCTCTTTTTCAGCTAATAGAGCCTCTCCTCTTGTCTTGAATTGTTCAATGTCAACCCTGGATATGCTTGAATACCAATGGGCATTATCTTTATGTTGTCCAAGTCTGTGTACCGCCGATAAAGATATGCCCACGTAAAGCAATACCCCTCCTTGAGTATAATGCCTATATAGTGCGGTTTGTTTATTATTCATTTCAGAACCTTTGATTGTGGTTTGCGTTTATACCCTTTAACGAAAGCAAGTCTATCTCCATTGAACATATATCGAATATTTACAAAGAACGTTCCATCTTCTGGACTCCTAAAAATAAACTCTTTATCAAGCAATTCCCTAACTCCGCGCTGATAAGTTCTTTCAGTCAATCCATTGATATACTTTGACGCCCTGTAAAAACTTAATTTAACCTCATCAATATTTGGGTTATCCTGAACAGATATTCCGATAAACTCTAATATTGATAATCCCGATTTACTTAGTCCGGCAGTTTGTTGAAAGCCAGATGTAAATATCTTTATAAATCTTTCGCTATCAACTTCCTCATAATCAAAAAAAACCGCAGTACCTTGGCTTATAACCTCACCCTCCCCATCTATTACAAAACCCTTTTTTTCAAATCCTAATTTTGATGCCTTCATTTTTTTTATGTTATCAGGATTTAATGCGCTTGGGTTGGAAGCATAAACAGGTACCCCTTTCTTATGGCTTACAATTAAATCTTGTTTTTGAGTATTTTCCGACATTTATATACTCCTTATTGACGCTATAAAGCCATATCATACCGTAGTTGCGCCAATATATCAAGTTATTTTGTCGCATTAATGCCTATTTGTGTCGGTTAGTCGCCTAAAAATGTCGGTTTATTCATTATAATATATTGTTTTAACTGATGATTATAGAAAATCTCTTCTTATATATATAAAAACACTTGTGGTTACTGTCAGTCGGTCGGCTTTAGCCTTTACCGGACTGGCTGACAGTATCCACCACAAAAGAACGATTTTACCCTGTGGATAAAAAATACCACTTGACTTTTTAAAAGCAAATGCTATATTTAATGCTCATTTAGTGAGAAATTATTTTACAAAGAAAAGCTACCCATTAACCTTAATCGGAAATTGAAATGAAGAAAATTATCAAATAATCATAAATAAAAATTAGCCATAGAGTATTATCAAGCCGCTATTACCATTTAAGTAATAGCGGCTAATTCACACCTTTAATTTAAGGAATTTACCATGTCAACCATAGAACAAATCAATTCATCACTGGAATTGATGCACTACAAGACCAATCACGTACTTCACCTTCTCATGACTGTTTTTACTGCGGGGCTTTGGGTGTGTGTATGGATATTTGTTTGCGCATCGAATACCAGCAAACGTAACCAAGTAAGAACCGCTTATGGCTTTAAAAAAGAATCCAACATCTCCAAGTTCATCATCGGATTAGCATTTGTCCTGATCGTGTTAATGGCAGTTGGGTCAAAGGCTAATGCTGGATCGGCTAATGATATTGAGAAAAACCTTACGGCAATAGCTAACTTTACCGTAACAACTTATAAAGATTCTGGTATGTCTGGTCTTGAAAGCATCATCAACGACTGTTATTCAATGCCAAAGAAAACGCCAAATTGCATTTATATGGACTTATCAGCAATGCACATTGACGATGTTGTTGCAGGGTCATATCTGGATAGAACAGGTAAAAACATACATAGTGAATATTTTACTGTTACTAGGGTAGCCACAAGAATAAAACAATCCATGTCAACAACGGACTTAAGCGTTAGTCAGCAAAATGATTATTTACAAACCATAGCGCCGATTATTAATGAATTGACAGATCAATCGCTTTTAAAGTAATCGATTTACCCGCTCAAACCGCCAGTGGCTAATAAAGCGATGCTTCTCGTGCTAATGTCCTGCCCGACATCATTTTGAGCCACCGTAACAGATATTTTTTGCCTTAATGTGTCGCCTCCAACCGGCGTAGTAATCTGCGGAATATCGGCAATAGGTTGTGCTTTAGGTAGTATTGGTGATACAGGGCTTGGAGCCGATACAGATTGTATGGATGCAGATTGAATTGGCTCAATTGATTTTCTAATATCCTGTGCAAAGACTTCACCACGATCCATAGCCTTACCCATTTTTTCATAGGCTTCCTGAATGGTTCCTTTGCCATTCCCATATAGACTTTTATTGCCGGATATAACTTTGTCAGACATACCTTTAACGCTATTAACCGGAGCGTTAGGATTTTCTTTAAGTGCCTTTAGGAAATTAGCGCCGCCAGTCGATCCCAAATTATGTAGTGCATAAACATTCGCATCATCATTAGAGCCGCCTAATTCCCTTCCCTTTTCAACATTCTCTTTGGTATATTCAGCCAGCATGGATGCTTGCAAATCTTTATTAGAACGCAGTTTTTCAGCATCGTTTTTAGACAAGCTACCGGCATTCTTTACGCCATACTTGGCACCGTGCTTATTAACCATTTCTGTCCATGTTGAATCCAGGAATTGACCATATCCATGCGCTGAAGATATTTTACTTCCATCCTTTCGCGTAGGTGTTGCCTCTGAGTTAAACCCTGATTCATAGTTAGCTATTTTTGCTAATAATCCTCTGTCTACTCCCGTTTTGTCTGCTGCTGGTGCTAAGTAATTTTTTGCATCATTCCATCTCTCACTTATCTTTTTTCCAACAGTCTTTGTCGCGTCAATCGTTGGCGTTACAACATCCATCGTTGCAACGTCTTTAACTTTGCGCGCACCCCGGCCAATAGCCGAAGCAGCCCTACCCATAAAGCCTTTTTTAGCGGAATCCTTAGTATCACCTTCATAACCGCTTTTAACAGCAGCAGCAGTGTTTTTTGTTATTTCAACTGTTGTCTTTATAGTTTTTTCAGCCAACTTAATAGCCGGGCCAATAATGGGAAGTTCTTTAAGGCTTGAGTACAGTGCATCGAATATACCTGCAATTTTGTCCCACCCTTTGCTGATAGTGCCTACAAACGTGCTCCATCTTTTACTGATCGACTCGAACACTGGAGCAAGACCGCTAACGGCCTCAGTCCATATCCCCCCTATCGCTGCACCGATGCCGGAAAAAGTAGTCTTTACGTAATCAGACGCCACAGTCCATGCTGCCGCTATTTTTTCACCGGCTGCGCTTAAGAACTTTCTTCCATCCTCAGTAAATAATGCCCAAGCTGCCACCCCTACGGCGGCAAACGCCAATCCTATAGGTGAAAAAATAACACCCAATACCGCCGTTATTCCAGCTAATAATGCTGAGCCAATACTGGCAACAACGCCAAGTATCCACGGCGTTATACCACCCGTTAATCCGCCTAAAAATGAACTATCTCCACCATCACCACTATCCTCGGTATTATCCTCAATATTTCCTAATGTCCGAGTTGCCGTGCGATTAAATAAACTGGAATCACGACGTGATAATGTAAGAATAGAAAATATCTTCTTCAGCCACCTTGAATCGCCTCGCTGCCCACCTGAAATAGCCTGATAAGTCCTCGCTATGGGGCTAACCACTTCCCGCGCCGCCATAATGGACGGGTCAATTTCTTCCAGTCCCGTACTTGATGCCGTCACCGCATCGGCAATACGATCCGCGACATTGTTAAGCATGGAGCGTTCGCGCTGGTTGCCTTCCTCATTATTTTGATCACCGCCGCCGTTCGCCGTAAATCTACCAGTTCTCTCATCCCTGTTATTATTTGCCGTAAATCTGCCGTTTCCGCCGCGACTTGGCAAAGCTGCTACCCTTGTTCCAGGTATAGCGACTTCTCTTGGCTGTGCGCGTAATACGCTTGCTTGAGTTATGGTTTCAGGAATACTTACAGGGGTAACGGCTATTTCTCTTGGCGTAATAGTTCTTTCAGCCGTTGTTACCGTTCTTTCCCTGGGCGTAACTGCTGTGCTTGTATATTGGCCTTGCGCGTTACGTGGTCTATCGGTATGGGATTGGCGTGTGCTATGAACTGAAATGGGCGTATTGACATTGCTTAATCGTGACCGACCACCTACTACCGCACGGCGTATTGCGGCAATATCAAGTTTTATTTGATCTAATATCGTGGTATTTCTGCGAATATCGGTAAGTGTCTCGCCAATAAGGAACCCGGATGCGTCACTGCTTAACATTATGTTTTATCTCAAATAAAGGTGTCTAGTTGAACGAAGCTGAGTTGAATTTCCTGTAAAGCGTCATCTCTTCTGGATAAACTAAATTCCACGTTTCCTGCGCGATAGTTGCCAATATCCTCATAGCCGCCCCTGTTACTGCCCTGGGTAATAAAGCCATGAACTATTTTAAAGCGAATGGCATACTGAGAAGGCAAGCCAACCGTACCGTCTTGAGCGACAGCCGCTATGCAATGCGTAGCAAACCAGTTTTTGATAAAGCCTGATTGATCGTCAAGCGTAGTCAAACGCAATTCAACCGGCTCGGAAGCGTTGACAATATCGACACTAGCCCCACCCACCTTGCGCTTTTCTCCGCTTATTGTGAACTGGCCGTATTCAAGCTCGGTAGCAAACATATTGAACCGGCCTGATACATCGCCCCACAACTCGCTGCTAACCTCGATTAACCATAAGTTTTTACGGCAAAACGTGTTATTACGCATTTCAAAATAGATTTGCTGCGCCTCAGCAGGGCTTATGCCGCCAAATAAAGGCGTAGGTGTTCCAAAGTACCGTGCTTGTGCCGCTACACCGTCCATGCCCGGTAACATGCCGCGTAATAAACCGGAATTTAACAAGCGTAACCCGGCATTACCGAAGTTTCCGCTCATAATATCGCCCACAGCCCCGCTTGCCGTATTGACTATGTTGGTCATGCCTGCAGGGATAAAGCCGGTTACGGCATTCCTCGCGGAACTGGTTGCTATGCTTGAGATAGCGTTACCGAATGCACCGCCGCCAAAAGCATCACTGATTACACCACCCGCACCGCTGGTTATGGAATCAACAGCGCCGCCGATGGCGTTATTTAAGCCTTGCTTTGCTAAAGAATTGGCTACATCGTTATAAAGACTAATAACAACCTCCTGTTTTAATCATGACGGAAACCCACCGCCGCCATTATCGCCACCTTCCGGCTCCAATGGCTTTTGCTCGACAATCTTTGAAAACAGCTTGGCTTGATCTTCCTCAATCGCCATTTGAACCGATAGGTAAGATTCCATCTGCTCCACACTAGCGCCCATTTCCTTGAACATTTGCATAGCTTGGGCCAGCAACATGCCAGCGTTCATTTTATCAGCTTGCGTCTTGGACTTTTCAGCTTCTAACGCGGATATGCTGCCATAATAATTGATTACCCACGGACGGTCATTGGCAGGGAAAACAAAACCGTATTTTTTTAAGGTATGAATATCGACTATCTGATTGAAAAACTCGGACAGAGCCACGCGGATAATGCGCGAATTTTCTGCCGCTTGCGCTGACATTCTGAAGAAGCCGCCTTCCCCCAAGCCGCCGCTTAATATTTCAGAGAAGCCAAGCATTGATAAATCCACGCCTAGCGCACCGGCTAACAGTTTGGCATGTAACAGCACGTCCTCAATGCTGATTGACCCGCTGCGGCCCGATTGACCGCCATTTGCAGGCGTTATGTTGGTAACTTGCTTTTCATTGAATACCGGAATAATGTGCCTGATCTTTTCCATGATCGGCCTGCCGCTTAACACCGCCGCCTCTGCCAGAGACTTGGATTTTTTAAGCATCGTGGTAATGGAATCAACAAACTTTTTTTGTTGCTCAACGGTCATTGATTCCAGATTGACGCTAAGCATCTGTTCATCAATAGAGTCCATCCACCGCTGCCCGACCAGGCCCATTAGTGATGATGCTAAATTGTCATAGGATTCTTCGGCGTTATAAAGCAAAGATCCACCAGCCATAGCCGGTAAAATTGGCAAGTTGTCAATATCATCCTCAGTTATAGCCAGCTTTAACGACTTTTCGATAACACCGTTTTGCGGTACCCATTGCACACGCGGCATCTTGAGCCGTGCCATTTGCGTAACATCAAGCTTTTCAAAGTTACGCGGCCCTATAAAAACGGCATAGCCTATTGTCCGACTTCCCCGCTCAAACGGCTGCACCAACGGCGGGCGTATCATTTCATCGGTGTAAATATCGACTACGCCAGTTGAATTTGAATAAATGCGCCCGTAAGCATCTCCAAAGCCAGCGCCCGTGTAAGCCATCGAAAAAGCAACGCGGTTAAACAAGGCTGATAACGCTTCGTCTATTTCATCAACCAGCGCAGTAAGCCTTTTATCATCCTGAATCGTGGGGGATTTCTCAATAAAGACCATCTTCCCGCTTGTTTCATGACCGCCCAAAGCCGATGTGACAAGCAACTTCAATGCGCTGCTAACGATAGCGTCGGATTCCATCATCGACCACTTTTCATAGATCAACTGCCGCGCACGTTGCGATTTTCTGCCGGAACCAAGCAGAGTGCTAACCGTAGTCGCACCGGCTCCGTACATAAAAGTATCGGCCTGGTTTATTTTTTGGGCAGGTGTGACATTTGACGATAGCCAGCGTTTCTTGGAAATGCCGAGATTTGACAGTATGTTATTCGCCATTAATGAGCCGTAAGTGAGGTTTTTACGGCTATTATGAGTTGTTTATACGGGGTAAAACGGTGTGTTTTCCGTAAGATTGAAATGATATTGTAGTGCTTTGTATTGCGTTATTTAGTAAGCTGTGCTAGACTTTATTAAAAATAACAGCCGCCATTTACTGCTTAAGTGGCAACAAAGATAGTGCTTATGTACTCCCTAATAGGAACTCTATGGACATTGTGCGAAACAACTTGATGACGCAACCAGGATATGCACCCTACTGCGGAAGCGATACCTGTTCATCGTTTCGTAGGTCGCGCTTTAATGGGAATCAGTTCGTATGTCCTCATTGCGGCTGGAAGTCGCAGTTTCCTGATAATTTCATAAGCGAGTACAAGACCAAATGGAATAAAATACCAGCGAATAAGAAGCAACACGTATTGTCGATATATTAGAAACAGGCATTATCTTTGTATATAGAATCTCAGCGTTTGAGTATCACCCCAATGATTCCATATCCGAATCAAACAGCGTCCACAATTCACCGGAATAGCCGTTAAGCGTAAACTGACGGGTTCCAACCGGGTTAATAGCCAGATTCAAGTCCCTGAACAAATCGGCCATGATAATAGTTTCAAGCTCAGTCTTGCCGCCGTATTCACGCGCTATTTCATCATCCGTAGCATCGCCATAGTCATAGCCATTGTTACGCAAAACGGCCTTTAAAGCGTACCAGTATGGACCATAGTCCGTATATCTACGTGATCCGTGCAAGTGCATCCGCTTTATAACGGATTTAACCGCAACGGCCAGCGCCATATCGCCTTTGCTTTGCAGAATATTAGCCATTCGTGCAGCGGTTTGTTGTGCGTCTATTTTATATTCGGTAAATGGCATTTCAATACTCCTTACAATGTTTTACTTGAATTAACTGATTCCATATTGACGTTAGGATGATCGGTATTAAACGCATCCCAAGCCGCTCTTGATACTAGCCATACCTTATTTGGTTTATCCCATAGGTAATTTTTGGTATAAGCAGGAAAGGTATGCTTATCCGCGTATTCCTTGAGAGTTTCTTTCCATTCGTAAGTTCCGCGACCGTAAACCTGTACTACATCATCAGGTTTTTCCATAGACTTTCTTATTTCCTTAATAGCGTCCTCAATGGCCGTGTTAATTGCAGAGGGGATTGTGAACTCGGTCAGAATGTTTCTATCCAACGGATCAAACCAATCGGCCAAGCTATCCAGGATAAATCTTTTCGCATTGTCCTTAATACCCTGTTCTGTTGTTCCATTTTTAATATAAGCTGTAAAGGCATCCATATTCACGGCATCGGCAATCATGAGTTTAAACCGTTCAAAATAGCCTGAAATATCGGCAGGAACCAGTTGCATACCATGAGCATAGGCGTAATCTTTTAATAGCTCAAGCTGTTTTATGCTACTTGACAGCTTTTCAACAGCAACGTCTGCGGATACCGTAAAATACCCATTTTGCGTTTTCTTGACAATGGCTTTTTGAGAGTCGAAGATAGCCTTTGTTACCGGCGTTATCGCCTTGTTTTCTAGCATGACAACAGGAAAATACGGCGGCGGTAAAATATTGTATTGATAGTGGTATTCAGCCACGCCCACATTCTTGCGGTATTGCTTGACTTCGGGTACCGCATCACTGTAATAAGCTTTATTGCCGCCAGCATCAGCTATTACATCCTCAATGGTAGCCGCACGTATCAGCGCGTCAGTGTAAGCGGATGTACCTGGGTAGATTAATTCATTGCCTTTGATAGCGTCAGCAATATATCCGCCATTAAAATAATTGCCTTCATTCCAATAAACTTTTCCGCTGCCATAAGTAGCATCGACAACTCCAAGCTTATCTCCAATAATAACAAATGCACCGACAACAACCGGCTTGCCAAAGATAACGACTGCTTTGCCTTCCGCTACCGCATCGATAACCGATGCCGGATAAGCGCCGTCATCTTTTGCGCGTTTGGCAAAACCAGCCTTGGATTCGTCAATCATCGATTGCGCCATATCATATTCAGACTGCCAGTCGCTTTGCAGTTCGCTATCTGGATTGACTACGACACTTCCAGACAGTCTGTTTTTTATTTTATCGTTAGTCGAATCGCCGCGACTGCCCCAAAAGGTAGGAATAGCATCAAGTACGGCTCTTATGTTTGGATAAGGATCACTATTATATTGCTTAACCGTAACGGCTTTTGATAAATGCCGCTCAAGCCCATCAAACCTAACCTGAATATCGGCAATAGCCGCCTGATTTTTAGCAGCAGCCGTTTCTGTCTTGGCGTTGGCAAGACGTGTTTTCAATGTTCTTAACTGCACGTCCATTGCGTAAAGTGATTGTATTTTCTGGATAGCCCAAAATGACGCATCAGGATTGCTCTTGATAAACTCAAGCTGTTTTTGCACTGTTGAGATATTCACCATCTGTTTATCACGGTTTGTTGTCGCACGGGATTCCGCTTCTTTGGACGCTATCGATTGCTGCAACCGGCTCATACCGTCAGCATCACCTACGACATCGATCAAGGCTTCCATCTGTTCACGCGACAAGCCGCCCGTAACCGCCACCTTGTCGCCGCCGTTCGAGTCCATAACCTGATCTATCCAGTCAGCCTTTTTACTCACCATAGCCACCTTAGCCATGTCAAAGGTGCCATTGGCGTTGTATTTATAACGATTAACGCGCTCGGTCTTGTTGCCCTGCCGGATGCCGCGCCCGTCGCGTTGCGTCAAACTATCAGGTGTCCATCCAATGGTTAAATGGTGTATGGCCTGAGTGCCTATTTGCAGGTTGATCCCCACTTCCGCTTTTTCATTGGCAATAATGATCCGGTATTTGTTATCTTCACCGCTGGCATTAAAACCGTTTTGCACATCGAGTATTTCATCAGGGGAGTTATTAGTCTTGCCGGTAATAACGGCTATTGCATTAGCAGGGATGCCAGCGCGTTGATTCAAAACCCGCTTTATCTTGTTATGCATCGCCAGGATGTCACAAAATATTAACTGCTTGGCATAAGGCACATGATTCCCGTCTGCATCAATACCGCGAGGGTTAGCCGCTTCGCTTTGCACGTTTTCCAGCAAGGCCGCAATCTTAGGCGGTATCGATACTTCAAGATTAAGCCCTAATTTATCGGCTATAGCCTCGAATACGGATTGATTGGTGCTGTCTATCGTGTCAATGGCTATCCGGTTCTTGTTACCCTGGATAGTAGCTTCTATCTGGATAGTCAGTTCAACTTTTGAGTCTCCGGTTTCCTCGTCCTTAATAGTCTTGCGGCCAACAATCATGTTTTCATTGGTCAATGGTGCCGGTCTACTGCGCTTTTCTTTAAGCTTTTTGGCGTTAAACGTGGTTACGGCTTTTTCAGCCAATGCCTTTTGCGCATCACTGAAGGTGTAAAACGTACCGCGCAGATCAAATTCAGCATCGGCAATCAGCATCGTCATTTTGTTAATCAGGTTGAACGGATGGCCTATAAGCTCCATTGGTTCACCGAAGTAAGCAGATACCGCGTCGTAAGCTTCCTCGTTACCTCTGTTTTTAATACCAGTTTTACCTGCTATATCATCAATAGCCCACCGGAAAGCCTGCTTGTACATCACCAGCCTTTCATTAATCGCGTCAGGAAGGTCAATATTGACTGACTGATCGCCCGTTTCAGGCATGACTATCTGACTGCCCACATCATCCGCGTCTTTAATATCGGCTATTTCATTTAGAGACTTGCGCAACATACCTACATTGTTAAGCCCTTGGAACACATTAATATCCCGGTCTATGCCGTCAATCGACACATCGCTTTCACTTTGCACGTCGCATACTACCGACAGGAAGTCGTCAGCACCCTTAATGCTGACCATCGAATCATTCAGGCGGTCATGGCCGACTGCCAGAGACAGCATTGAGTAAATCTCCAGAGGGCTATTTGTGATCGGAGTTGCTGTGAGCAATAAAACGCCATCTCTAAGCGGCGATTGTCCTCGAATGTACCAAGCCTTTGCCTGCGCATCAAAACCTCTTGCAGACGGCTTACTGAGAGACAAGAACCGTGCTGATTTGGTATTGACCGCACTGGCAGCATTTTTCATCGCGTGTGCTTCGTCGATAACAATAGAATCAATACCCAAGTCCTCAAGGAATGGCGCTGACCCGGATTTGTCGCGCAATATTTCCATCAATGACGCATGTTTAGACTTGATTATTTCTTCTTCCGCATTCTTTTCACTTTCAGCAAAGGATGAATCCACTTTGCGTAAATAATCGCCAAACTCGTTAATTGTTTCCTCTTTTAACCGGATACGTTCAAATGCCTCCATTGTCACGAAAATCTTGGAATGCCTATTTTCCATAACGCTGATTAAATCGGCATCGTAAGCGGATGATTGCACAACATCCTTACCCGTTTTGTTGGTTCTCAAGCCGACATACAGACAGTTATCCGTATTTTCATAAGCGCCCGTTGCTTCCTTGCGCCAGTTCGATAAAACAGAATTAGGGACTACAAATAGGGTTTTCTTTTTAATTCCGATATTGTGGGAGTGCTGGACAGAGGCTAATGCTTCGAGCGTTTTCCCAAGTCCAACTGCATGGCCGTTAATACCGCCAAATTCACGCCCCATCTTGCGGATAAATGCGTATTGGTAGCCGTGCGGTGTTTTATTTGTGCTTAAGCCCGGTATTGACATGGGCGACTCGTCATCAAGCGGCTTGAATCTCAATTTATCGGGATCGTTAGCGGTACCGGCAATGCGCTCGACTATGGATTTATTACTTTTCACCCACGGGCCGAATTGTTCATTTGCCGTGCTGACTATCTTGCGCAGTTCTTTTAGCGCATCTTTAGACGACATACTGACTTTAGCGCCGCCTAATGTTATGGTGCCGTTTTTCAGGTATTGCCCCATCCGTGATAACAGCTTATCCTTGTCGCTATCTTTGTCCTTTTTACCGTCGAGCAAGATGAATTTATCAACCGTTTCGCCATTTCTTTCCATCGACACCGCAAACCTGGGATCAACAAACCGGCGTAAAAATTCGGCCTTTTCTTCAATAGTCACGTATGGGCTAAACAGGTTAAACGTCAAACTGTTGGTATCAATGCGGTCAACATAGGCTGAAGCGTCAGCCTTTTGCCTAAGTAGTTTGGCTTTCACGGTATCGTTTGGAGCTGCAGCTATTTCACGATCTAGTTTGCGTAATAGCTCACCGTAATTACCGACATAATAATCACCGGCCTTAGTTATGCTGCCGCCGTCACCAGACAAGCAATAGTCAGAACTGCTTACCGGGTCAAAGTCTTGCCCCATAACTTGCTTGGCATCGGCAATCGTCACCCAAATAGACTTTGTTTGATAGCGCAAGCCTTCAAAACTTTGTTCATTGCTGCGCGTAGATTGCTGTACATCTTCCAGCACGTCGCCACGCCAAACCGCAGAGAATCCGGTTTTTTTATTGTAGTGGTTAAACAGTGTTTTCAAGCCGTTTTTAAGATCGCCAGCCAGCCCGGTAGGAATGGTCTTGGCAATCGAGTACACACGGGTCATTGCATCCGACAGCGCCGCGTAGGTTTCAAGGTAATTGGTTTGATCACCACTATTTTCTTCCAGCACTTGAGATACTGACAAGCCAACCACCCCCGGCCACCAGTATTCAGGCATCCCGTTAAGCTTAGATGTAGCGTTATTCAGCCAGCCTGGAATATCCAGCGATTGCGAAGTCTCTTTCATGTAATTGACAACGCGCATGGCTGTCTCATAAGAGACTTTATTCTCAAAAGCAAGGTAAGGCTTGGTCATTGTTGGCAGCAGGCTTAACAGCTCCACGTCTTGCCCAGTTTTTTTCAACGCCACCCATTGTCCATTACGCAATTCCAGCGTTTCACCGGCTTGAGTGATAGTATCGCCATCCTGATAAACAATCGGAGCGGTTTCAACAGTATTCAGCAAGTCCCAGTTAATGCGTGAATTAGGGAATTTTCTCAGCATTGATGCAATTTCGCCCACCGGCGCTTTATTCATTACCCGATCAACATCACGGAATTTATCAGGGTCTTTGGGTACAAATTCACCCAGTACAAAACGGTGTCCTTCTCCTTTAAAGTAATTGCCTTCGATGAATACATCCCACAGAACTTTTGCATCAGACAAGATGGCCGGGGACTGTTCGCGCAGTTCGCTTATTTTTTCCAGTGTTTCAGCACTGTACTTGCGGAAGGCAATAACATCGGTGATGGTATCGGCATCGGCTGTGCCAAAAACAGAATTGGGTAAGCGGTATGCGCCTAAAAATTCGGCCATGTACGAGGCTTTCTGTCTTAAGCCTACCTCTTTACCGTCTTTTCCGGTTACGCATCTTGGCGGCGTGATAAATACGGCCAAGCCACCCGGTCTAAGCTTTTCCAGTGAACGTAGAATGAAATAGTTTTGCAAAGGCTCTTTTTGATAGCGTTTATCAAGTAATTGATTGCCGCCACGATCCCCGACATCACCAAAAGGGACGTTGGTTATAACCGCATCGTAAGAATTGTCTGGGGTATTGGCCGCAACCGCTTCAAATGCGGATATAGTGACCGAGTTGCCAGCGCCGCTATTAACCAGCCCGTTAATGCGCCCTGACGTTTCGTTAAGCTCAATGGCATCAACCGCCGCATCTTCGGGAGCGGTACCGCAAAAAATGCCCACACCTGAACTAGGGTCTAGCACCTTGCCGCCGTTAAAGCCCAATTCACGGGCCAAGTCCCACATGCCGGAGGCTATCGGTTTAGGCGTATAATACTCGTAAGAACTGCCGACTTTACCGTCAGCCCCTACCAATGCCCCGCCTGTACCTGAATATTTAGCCAGCGCCGCCTTTTGCTCGTTTGTGAGGCTGTTTGAGTCAATTTCACCAGCATCAATCTGAGCCAGTATCGCCATAGCCGCGATATTGTCTTTTTTACGCTGTGACTTTTTACGGTTCGGGTCGAAGTCGTAGAGTTGTTCAGTTGTTGCTTTCTTGGCTTCTTCCGGTTCTTCTACCGTTTCATCACCAATTACATTACCTTTTTCGTCTATAATCCCCAGTGCCACCATCAGCGAATCTTTCTGCCGCTGCGCGTTTCGCTTTTCAGCAAACGATGGATTACCGTCGAGAATGTCATTTTGCAGGTTCAGGCTGTCTTGAGCCTCGCGTTTTGCTTTGAAAGATAGCGGCATTTGTTGCGTCCATAGGTAAAGTTATACCGCCAATATACAGGCTGAAAAAGCGCGTAATTATTGGGTTTTCCTATGCCGTTTTAATAAAAAATAGCAACTGCTTAATTCTTTACTTGCGTTTCCTTGGAATTGGTATATCATTTTCACCATCAAATCAAAAAACCAATCCAAAAGGTGAATATCATGAAAACAAAAGAATTTAAAGTGCAGGCTGAAAATGACGTATTCACGTTCAAAACACTTGAGGATGCGTACAGATTCATGGAAGCATGGATCAAAAAACAGACAGAATATCATGGGCAAACGATACGGTTAATTTAAAATGTACGCCTACAAATTAAAAAATACCGGAGCCGGATCGGATAAGTACGGAAGCTGTGAAGTTTGCGGAAAGAAAGCTGACTCGGTTTATCACTTAACCAGGTTAAAACGCTATTTTAGCAAGTTTAAAAATCGTGAATCATTGGCTTATAACCACATGACTTTCGGGCATAAAATGTGTCTTGCAAATTTGACACATGAATAACAGCGTCAACACACCGCTACTCTCAAACGGGGTATGCTATCCGCATCGAATGGGCTGGAATACCCATTATTTTCACTGCTACTGTGTGTTTAAGTGGAAACGGCCAGAATTTTTAATAATCAAGAAGGGAATTACCAAATGAATGAAGAACAATTTTTAAGGGAAGTAGAGGGCCATACAATGACCATCTTTAAAGATGATGGTATTTACAGGCACATCCGGTTTAGCAAGAACGGGTCAAGCGTAATGCAATTTGACCTTATAACTTGGCAGGGTTATCTGTGCTACACGGGGGATATGGGAACCTATGTGTTCAGAAGGCTCCATGATATGTTTACTTTTTTCAGAAATGACGGAAGAAACCCTATTGGTTTGTATATAAATAGGGCTTATTGGCATGAAAAGCTGGAAGCTACTGACAGAAACGATGGCTCCAAAGAGTTTAGTATCGAAAAATTCAGAACGACCATTAAAGAATACGTTGATGATAGAGATACTGACTACGGAGAAAATGGCTACGCACAACTTGTTGAAGCCGTTAAAGAACAACTCCTTGATAATGACTTTCAATTTGAATCAGAGGCAAGGCAAGCGGTTGAAGATTTCGAGTTTGAGGATTTCGAGTTTTCCGATTTTTGGGAACATGACCTTCAGGATTATACGCATAGATACACCTGGTGCTGCTATGCAATAGTTTGGGGTATTCAACAATATGACAAGGTGAACATCAATGAGCAACACTAGATATTCGGTTGAGCCAATATACGGCATACAACCCGGCATGTTTTTCGTAATCGACCGTACAGATAATTCACAAGTAGGCGGCTATTACCTGTTTAAAGACGAAGCTGATAATGAAGCCAAGTGGCTTAATACAGTTGACTCATTAAATCATGAATAAAGAGAGCGACATGAGTAAAATTATATTAAGTACCAGCGATGAAGCTACCAAGCTTGTAACCGTATCGTTATGGGAGAGTGCAAAAGGCAATCTTTATAATAATGAAGATGCTGCCCGTTATGACGGATGTACCCATAGGCCATGCCAAGAGTGCGGTGAGCCTGCGGAAAAGATGTACACACATTGTGAGTCGTGCAGAGATAAAAGAGATACTGAACGGTATGCTAAAAGAGAAAAGATAGCATGGGATTATGAATCCCCTATTTATTCAGAAACATTCGACAAGTACCTTATGAATGCAGATGATCTTGAGTCTATTCTGGACGAATTTGATGAACCATTAATAGACTGCGTTGCATCGGTATTAAAACTGGTATCCTGCGAACCTATTTATATGTCACAAGTACCGGAATATTATTGGTGTGATGATCTTGCCGAAGATCAGGAATTACCGGATGAAGTCAATAATGCGCTTGATGTGTTAAATAACATAATCAGCAAACAGCAGCCTATATCTTGGTGTCCTGGAAAATATGCGATTACGCTATGAATAATCCAGGCGCAGAACTCCAAAAAAAACGTAAGTTTGTAGATAAAACATGCCCTGAGTGCGGTAATACGCGCAAAGTGGTTATACGCGCATTGGATACATGCCCAAAGTGCAGGGATAAATTAAGAAAACGGGCTAAGGCTAAATTGAAGAAGGCATAAATAAAATGGCAATGACAAAAAAAGAAAAAGCTGAATTTGATGCTGCAATATTAAAGGCGCAAACATTATCAGCACTGCGATGGACGGAACCAGTAGATAAAGATTTACCTGTCCCGACAGGCGGCGAGATAATTAACGGGTGGGACTATAATTTTTACACACTATATGCAGAAAGAATGTGGTCATCATCATATAATCACGGCTGCGGGATAAAAGATGATGATAATAGATATTATTCCAATCAAAAAGGGATTAGCTTATATTCTTCGAAGTTACTGGCGCTAAAGGCTATGAGACATTATATTGAGCGCGAATCTGCTGAAAAATTGCGCCGCATTGATGAGCAAATAAAATCTGAATTAGAGGCAACTAAATGAGTGAAAAAGACCCTGTAAAAAGACTGCATAATCTATGCGATTGGATGGAATCACAAAAAGATGATTCGCCCTATAGCGTAGAGGCATGGGAAGATTTGCAAAGTGAAAATGATAGGCTTCGACAAGAGATTAAAAACTGTTGTGCTCAACATGAGCAGGCAGCGTCAAAGTTATTTGACATACAAGAGGCCATTAGAAACTGCTTTGGGAGGTCACCAATGGCTTGCGATAATGCACTCTATGTAAGCATAGATAAATACAATAAACTCGTAGAAGTGGTTAATAAATGAAAACAACAGAAGAATTGCAAAAAGAACTTGATGCTTTGATTGCTGAAAAGATTGAATGTGAACGCATCATTAAATTATCTGAAATATGCCAAGGAAGATTGAAAGAATTGATCCCATATTGGCGTAGTCCAGGGGAAATAAATGTAAAACAACAAGCTGTTGAGGATAGCAAATACCCCATATGGTACTATTCAGAACATGGGTACATTGAAAGAATTGTGGATGTTAACAAAACATGGATAGTCATAAAACCAGATGGCAACCGTGAGCCAACAAAATATAAAAGAGATACCGGGAAACGAGAAAGAGCAAGAGACGACTCTTGCAATATTGATGTTAAAAAAGCATTAGAAATATGGTCTAAATGGGAATCTGAAAAGGCCAAGCAATGAAAACAACAATAGCAGGAATTGAAACTGATTACGTAGGCACCGCGTCAGGATGCCATGATACCACCGATAAACAAGTTCACGAACTGGCAGCAGCGTGTAATTTTTTTACGCTGAAATCATGCACACTGGAGCCACGTATCGGAAATGTATATCCTCGCTATGCGGATCTGCCTAACGGGACTATACAATCTATGGGCTTACCCAATCGCGGCCTTGTAGCCACACTGGATACGCTAAATTCGATAAAAGATAAGTATGGTGACAATGCAAAGGTAAAGGCCAGTATTGCCGGGTTTAGTCTTAAAGAAAACATCGAGTTAATGGCGGCATTTAAGGATAGCCAAGCTGATTTTATTGAAATCAATGTAAGCTGCCCGAATACGGATAATAAGGTGCTTGCTCATAATATTGATAGATTAGATGATTATTTAGTAGGTGTAATGAATAATCGAGGAAGAAAACCAATAGGCTTAAAGCTACCGTTTTACGGTGACAAGCACAAACAGGATAGGCTTGTTGATGTATTGATAAAACATCGTATCAGCTTTATTACAGCCATTAACTCAATCCCTGGACTATGGATAAACACATGGAATAATGCACCAGTAATTGCCCCGAATAACGGTACTGGCGGCATAGGAGGCAGCTATATCATGCCATTTGCGCTTAATGAGTGCAGGAATTATTACAACCTGCTAAAAGGTACAGGCATATCATTAATTGGTTGTGGCGGTATATCAAGCGGAATAGATGCTTACAGCTTTTTACTTGCCGGTTGTGATGCGGTAGAAGTAGGGAGTTATCTTGAGAGAAATAGACCAAGTGTAATACCTAAAATAAATGATGACTTGTGGTTTGAGTGCAAAATTCGCGGCCATGACAGTATTGATGAAGTAAAGGGGAAGCTTAAACCATTATGAGCACATTTAAGCATAGATTATCACAATGCGATCACGAGAAATTTAATGCTTCACATTATCCAGGAACACGCCAGATGTGTTCAATTTGTGATAAGCCAACGGAACGATGTGAAGATGATGAAATAGTAACTATACATGGTGATCCTGTTTGCGTTGATTGCTACGAAGAATTGAAAAATTCTAATTTATTTAGTGAGGAATAAAATGATGGATAACTATAAGATAAAAATTTATCTTACTGAAATTGTTGCGTTATCCGCTGGATGGGATGATGACGGATCGACAGGCCCAAAAGAACCTTTTTGTTGGGAAACCATAGCTAGAGTGGCTATGGATTATGCAAGGGCCGCATTAAAAGAAATTGATGGTGACGAATGTCCAAACTGTGAATGTCAACTTCCAGATGGGTGTGGCGGGGCATTTATCAATGAAATGGAATGTAGGTTAAATAAATCATGAAATACACAGCAGTTTTTGACTTTGAAAATGAACCTACCATAAAAGCATCGGATTCATGGCTAGGCGGGAAGCTTTGCGTTATCCAGTTCTCAGATGCACTAGATGAATTAAATAAACTGGAAGAGAAAATGGAGGCTATACAGAACTGGTATGATACCGACGGTTCTGTTGAAGAGTTGTCACAACTCATGGATGAATAATATTTACCCATAACAATAAAGCCGCAATCAAGCGGCTTTATTTTTGCCTTAAATCTAACCTCTACGCTTCTCAGCAGCAGCCATAAGCCCGGTTAACACATCGGCGGAGGCGTTTAATTCTGGATCAAGTTCATCGGCCAAGCCCGCCTTTTCAATTCGCGCATAGATTTCATCAATCCGCACACCGTAAGTTTTAATGTTGGTTTCATGCGTAAGTGCGTTAAGTTCTGCTTTGAAGGCTTCGGCCAATGGATTTCCTTGTGATTCTGCCTGGGCATTAACTACTGGAGGGGTGATTACATCGGTATCAACGCCATTCTTTTTTGCGTAAGCTAAAAATACTGATGATTTAATCTCGGTATTAACCAGCGTATTTATTTTTTCTGCAATCATAACAGGAGTATCGCCATCATTAACTTCAATCGTAGGAAGATAAACCTCAAGACTTCCGGCATAGGAACCGTTAGAAAGGCTAACCTCAAAAATAAATCCAAAACCTCCGTCTTTGGTTTTTGCGCTCATAACGAGTATGGAAAACCCGCCTTTTTCAAGTGATGGATCGCCACCGTCATACTTACCGATTGTCCATCCAAGGTTTTTTAATTCAGCATATACAGCATCTTTAATGTTGCTATTAACTTCTTGTGGGTTAATAATTGGTTCAGGCTGAACAATAGGAGTTCTCATAGCTGCAGCCGCCGTCTGTATCTTGGTTCCAAACAAAGAGTTGGCCG
>Ga0172379_10003506_pt1 | contig 24866 bp, 6 predicted proteins | sample GrowelOW334metaG_FD_119756 | JGI IMG/M metagenome (GOLD analysis project Ga0172379, IMG submission 119756) | Groundwater microbial communities from an aquifer near a municipal landfill in Southern Ontario, Canada - Groundwater well OW334 metaG | ecosystem: Environmental > Aquatic > Deep...
AGATCGCCGAGATTATGGAAAAAAGAGAGGGAACGGTGCGCACGCTTCTTTCCCGGGCTTTGGCGGAATTAAGAAAGACTTTGGAGAAGAAAGCAAAAATTTAATTCGAAAAGTTTTTTCAATGGTTATTCTGGTCTGCTTGGCGCTCGCGATTCTTTTCGCGTGCCCCGCCCTAGCGCAGAACAAAGTCTTGGCCGAAACAGACAGTATCTCCTGGACTTATGACCAGAACGGCAGTCTCGTCGGCACCATAATGAAAACCGACGGCGTTCCCGCGGAAATTCCCGCTCATATCGCCGGTCAGCTGGTGGAAGGGAAAATACCCGAATACATTCGGATTTTTGAAGAAAAAAAAATCAGTAAAGTTTTTTCTTTCCCGGTAAAGGTCAGTATTATTCAGGAACGGGCAAAGATTACTTATTCAAAGGCGGACGGTTGGAAAGTAGTTAATCTTCCGTTGGTTATAAAAGAATCGAAAGAAAATTATTATTTTCTTTCGATTCTTTATGTCATTCTTCCGGCGGTCTTCTGTATCTTTCTGATTACCCTGTTTCATTTTTCGAATGGTAGATTCCCCGAGTCCAAACCAGTCTGTCGCTGGCACGAACAGGATGAAGTCATCTACTTCACGCTTCCGCTTACCGACGGCACGACCGGCGAGGAATGGATTAAGCGTCTGGAAGGCAAAGGCTTCCGCATCGGCGATTACGCCAAAAGCATACTCTGTTCGCCGGACTTCAAACCGACCAACGGCGTGAAGTCCGAGATTGCCGTTCTCAAAGGCATGCTCTTTGAGGATAACGACCGGATCACGAAGAATATTCGTGCTGAGGCTGACAAGCGGAAATTGATCAAACCCAACACCGAAGTCGCTTGCCTCATCCGAGAAAATTTCTCGGACAAAGAGATTAAGGCCATGGGATTTACCTGGATTATCGTCATGCACGAACCCACTAAGGATTCCGACGGCGATCCGTACCTCCTGGACGTGGACCGCGACGATGATGGTTACTGGCTGCGCGCGTGCTGCCGTAAGCCCAACTATGGGTGGAGTCGCGACGACGGGTTTGCGTTCGTCGTCTCGCAAGTTGGTGTTCAAAATTAAGATTCTTTGAACTTCAGTTCTTGGAATTTCGGCCCTTTGAAGCAGAAAAAAATTATACCTCGTACTAAGAAAAACAGTGCGAGGTATTTTCTTTTGTGAAAAAATAGGATTTTTCCTGTAATACTTTTCTCCTATCTCCGTCTTCTTTATTGAATATGGAGGAAAAACAACTCATAAATCTCATTCAAAAGTTGAAAAGTGTTGGGCCCGATGAAAATTGGGTAATTTTGAATCGGTCGCGTTTGGCTTTCCGTTTGGAAATGGAGCATAAAAAGGATTTGTTGAACAAGGATTTTTCGGTTTTGGGAGAGCTCTTCTCTTTTTGGAACATTAATCAGCCATCGGTTGCTTGGAGAGCGGCCAGAGGCTTTTTGGCCGGATTTTTGATCTTATTCGGATTTGGCGGAGCTACGGTTTGGGCGGCTAAGCAGAGTTTGCCCGGCGCGCCTCTCTATGGAATTAAGATCGGTTTGGAGAAGGCGAGAATGACGGTTAGTTTTTCTCAGGATGAAAAGCTGAATCTTCAAGCCGAAATGGCGGAAAACCGCCTTTCGGAGTTGAAAGAAGTGATGCAGGCTTCCGGTTCGATCAGCCAGAAGAAAGAAAAGGCGGCGGAAGTGATGGAAAACATGGAGGCTCAATTGAGCGATGCGAGCAACCGTTTATCAAAAAATCAATCGGTTAAAGCGACGAAAGTGATTAAAACCGCTTCCAAAGTGGATAAAACTATTTCTCAGGTCAAAGATGTTTTGTCGGAAGAAATCAAGGGAGATTTGAAAGGGCAACTGATGGCGTTGGCGGAGACGGCGGATAAGGCCGGAATTCAAGCTTTGGAGATGATTTTAAAGTCGCCCGATGAAGCGCAAGCGGAAAAAGAAGAAATTTTAGCCAAGGTGGATGAAAAGATCAGCCATGCCGAGAATGCGATTAAAGAAATCTCGGAAAAGGCCAATTCGGCAATCAATTCGGAAACCAATTCGGCAATTGCCGAATTGCAATTCGGCAACGCCAATTCGGCAATCAATTCGGAAACCAATTCGGCAATTGCCGAATTGACGAATATCAGGGCGGTTTTGGTCAAAAATCAGTCCGATAAAGCCCAAGAGCTTTTAAATCAAGCTAAAACCGCTTTAATTGGGGTAAAAACGAGAATAGCCAAGAATGAGATGCAAGAGGCTTTAAATGACCTTTCAGGAGTTCTGGAAACGATAAATTTGGCCAAGACCATGATAAAAAGCGCCCAGACTATCGCGGATGAAGGCGCGGCAAATTCAAGTCAAAATACCGGCGCGGAAGTAATGGAAATCGAGGGGGAAAATGCCTCTTCAACCCGGGCAAAATAGCTTTAAACGGGGGAAAGGCAATTATTCAAGGATTTCGTTGACAATTCGGCTGCTAACTGATAAATTATCTGTAGTTTAAAAAAGACCATTTTAGGCCAGAAACAAGCTTTTTTGGAATTTTTGTTTTTGGTCGGGGGACGGAATAAAAGGTCGAGGAATATCCGGGGTTGAAATTCCCTGGGTATTTCCGGATTTCGTTTCTCAAATGGCTTTGAAATAAAAGATAAAAATAAAGTCGATCTTTCAGAAAAAATTGAAAACTTTGCCCCATTGCATTTGAGCGGTCTCGGGCTTAAAAACTCGAAAGCCGGTTTAGATGTAGTGATAAAGGGGGGGTGGCAGATTAATCTGTTCCACCCTATCCAGCTTGAAAAACAGGCCAGATAAAAGGGTGGGGCAGGCTTGTCCGTTTTAAAAAGACGGAAAAGTGTTAACCTCGAGGACACCTCGTTTTTAGACGATGTTCCCCGCAGTTGCGGAGGAACAATGGGGAAAAATTCTTTGTCAGGTCGACAGGGGATTTCCAAAGGGAAAATTTTTTCTGAAATCAAATCCCGTAAATTAATCAATTAATTTCGGGATGAAAAAAATTAATTAAACAATGAGCAAAAAAATTCAAAAGATTGTTTCTGTGACTACGAGTGTTGCGACGATCGCTTGGTTGAGCGGTGTTGGAATGCTTGCTCCTATGGCAGCGATGGCGACCACCATGCTTGAAGGTGATACCATCAAAACTGCTACGAACCCGGATGTCTATATTGTGAAATATGTGGGCGCGAGCAAGTATAAAAGACTTGTTTTGAACCCGGATGTTTTTAACAGCTACGGACATTTGAGCTGGAGCAAGATCAAGACCGTGACCCAGGCGGAAATGGATACTCTCACCACTTCTGATTTAGTGAGAGCCCAGGGCGACACCAAAGTCTATAAGCTTGTTCCGAACGGCGATGTTGGAAGCAAACAATGGGTAAATATGACCGCGGAGGCCTTTACGGCCGGTGGCTGGGATTGGAATTCAATCTATGTCATCAACAATGTTGACCGCGACAATTACTCTGCAACCAATGATATTACCGGCGGAACTCCGGCTAATCCGACTACCGGCACCACGACTGGTGGCACGACTGTCACTCCGAGTGGCGCGGTAACTGTGGCCTTGGCCTCAGATACTCCGGCGGCTGGAATCGCGGTTGGCGGCGCGGCTAGAATTCCTTTTACGAAAGTGAATTTTACGGCTGGCGCGACGGCTGCGACTATTACCTCCTTGACCATTCAGCGGACCGGCTTGGCTGACGATTTGGCGCTTTCTTCGATCACTTTGATCGATAATGACACCAATATGTTGGTCGGTTTGGCGCAGACGCTGAATTCCGCCCACCAGGCGGTTATTGCCGAATCTTTAACGATTCCGGCAAACACCACCAAGAGCTACACGCTTGCGGCTAATATGGGAGCGTTGTCAACGACCTATTCCGGTCAGGTTGCTTCGCTTTCCTTGGTCGCGGTCGCTTCTGCCGGCACGGTTGTCGGTACTTTGCCGATCACCGGTAATGGTCAAACCATTAACGGTACCTTGGTTCTTGGAACAGCAACGGTTACGGCTGGCAATTTGGATCCGGGCACAGCCATAACGAAAAATGTCGGAACGACCGCTTATAATACGGCGAGTCTTAAAATTACGGCTGGTTCAACTGAAGACATCACTGTCTATTCCATTAGATGGAATCAATCCGGTTCAGCCGCGACTTCCGACTTGGGAAATGTTGTGGTTACCGATGGCACAACTGATTACACCACGACTGTTTCTTCCGATGGCAAATACTACACGGCCAATTTTGGCACAACTGGTATTGTCATCACTAAGGGCTTAAATAAGAGCTTCACGGTTAAAGCCGATGTTTTGAGCGGTTCAGCCCGCACTTTCTCGTTCGATATTTATCGAAATACCGACGTGATGGTCAAAGGTAATCTTTACGGTTATTATTTGACTCCGGCTTTCACGGCTAATTCCGCCGTTCACAGTGGCGCGACTACGCCGACCACCATTCAAGAAGCGATTCCTTATTTCCAGAGCCCACACGTGACTATTGGCGCGGGTGCCTTGAGAGTTGATAAAAGCTCCACTGGCGCTCCGAGCGCTAACATTACTCGCGGCGCGACCGGCCAGGTCTTGGGCGCGTTCGATTTCGTTGTCACGGGCGAGTCGGTCAATGTGACCGCGATGATTTTGGACTTTGACATGACCGGTACCGGTTCTTCTTCAGACGTCACTAGCGTGACCCTGAATAAAACCGATGGTTCGGTAATCGCCACTGGCGGCACCTCGACCGATCAAACGGCCGGGCACCTTTTATCCACTTTGGACAGCGCCACTGATGGTCATGTTCATTTCTCCGGCACAATGACCTTCCCGGTTGGTACAACCCAGGTTATTGTTAAAGGTAATTTGAACACTGATTTTGTGGCCGATGATACTTTCCGAGTCGGCTTCGTTACTTTGGGTACTACCGGAGTAACGGGCATCACCGGAGCGACGACCGGTAATACCATTACCGCGACTCCGGCAGGCGCACTCTTCGGTAACACAATGACCGTCAAAGGCGGTTCATTGACCGCTCATATCTCCGGTTCTCCGGTTTCTCAAACCGTGATCGCCGGTGTGACCGGTTTCACTTTCTCCAATATCATTCTTGATGCTGGAGCTTCCGGTGAAGACATTAAAGTTTCGCAGATCATCTTGAACAACAATTATGTTGGTTCGGATGTATTCAGCGTCCAGTTGTTTGATGGCGCGACTGCCTTGAACACTGGTTCTAATGTTTTGTCTACTCCGGATGCGACTGGAACTCCCGATACGAACACGATTACTTTGGATACTCCATTGATCGTGGCCAAAGGAACTTCCAAGACCATTGCTGTTAAAGGCAATATCTTGGCCTCGGCGACTACCGGCGACACCCAGCAATGGGGACTTTCCGCTGCGGCTAACCAAGTGGTGGCCACCGGCAAAGATACCGGCAGCGCCATTACTACAACTTTGGCGACAGCCGAAGATGGCCCGACAATGACGATCGCGGCTCATGGTCAATACAGTGTGGCTTTGGATTCTTCTACTCCAATCTCCAAACTGTATGTTGCCAACACAACCGGCAACACTATGACCACGTTGCGCTTCCGCGCCACGGCCGAGCAGATTAACATCACCAAATTGACCTTAGGGTTGACCGGTGATGCGACAACCACGGCGTCTTACGCCAGCTCGACCTGTAACGATATCAGCAAGGTCTACGTCTATGACGGCGCGACCTTATTGAATCCGGGCGGCAGTGTCTTAGGTATCGGTAATGCTGTCGGCGGATCAAATAATGCTTCTTCAACCATTACTTTGACTACGCCGTTGGTGTTGCTTGCCAATACCGACAAAGTTGTGACCATTAAGGCGGATATCGCCAGCATGGATGACACAACTTCTCCGGCGGCTATTGCCGGTCATAGAATTTCTATCGATTTCTATGGCAACCCGGCTGCGGGCATTACCGCTTCCTCTAACGAGGCGACCGGTATGTCTTCGGGCGTATCTATCGTTAACTACAGTGTGAGCACGGGACAAGCAGTCTCTTACATCCAGAAGTCAATCCCGACCATTACCAAATTGGATGTCGCGACTACCAAGTTGACCAACAGCACCATGGATTTGTTCAAATTCAAGGTGGCGGCTGACGCGAAAGGTGATATTGATTTGTATAAATTCACTTTCCGCATTTCAACTTCCGTGGCGACAGTCACTTATTTGAATGTGGTTGATGTAACCGAGAGCAGTGAAGTGACACTTTACGCTAGCGGTACTCAAGCAATCAAACCTTGGTCTGACGGCACAAACGACCTCGATGTCGTTTTGATGGCTTCTCCTGGTACGCCAGGCGGCACGCCTACTCCAAGAACCGTGACGGCTGGGACTACCAGAACCTTCGTGGTTCGCGGTACAATTACCGGCGCGACCACCAATGCGACTGTGGTAACACAGATGCAGGGTGATGTGGCGACTTGTAAGGCCTGGAAAACTCATATGACCACTGCGGCGTCAATTGATGCTTGCTTGGACGATGACTTTATCTGGTCCGACAGAAGTGCGGCAAGCCATGCTTACACCACTTCCGACTGGACTAACGGTTATCTGGTTGACGGCTTGCCGTCTTCCAACACCGTGGGTCAGACCTTGTCCTTCTAAGGTCAAACTCTCCGCTTCTACTTGTGTACGCTTCGCTTGGCGAAACGTAATGAAGTTGCGAGAGACAAAAGAAAATCCCCCTTCAATTTATTTTGGAGGGGGTTTTCTTTTTGAGAAAAATTTGATAGGATGAAAACGGTGTTAATTTTAATTATTTAAGAGATTATGTTCAAAAAAACATGGGTTATTGTTTTGTTTGCTGTTATTTTATTGGTTCTGGCCGGCGGTTTTTACGCTTATCAAAAAGGTTATTTAAAACAACAGCCGAAGTCCGATTGGGAAAAACTGTTGACCTTTTCCATCAAAGATAAAAATCTGTCGCCGGACGCCGCCGCTATATTTCAAAAAAGATTTGATGAAACCAAAGAAATTCTTCAAAAAGATCCCGACACTTTTGACAGCTGGATTTATTTGGGTGTGTTGAAAAAAGGGGTAAATGATTATGAGGGCGCACGCGATGTTTGGGTTTATGCGGGCCGGATCCGGCCCAAAAGCAGTCCGCCTTTCGCCAACTTGGCCGATCTTTACGCCAATTTTTTAAATGATCCGCAAAAGGCGAAAGAGGCTATTGAAACTGCAATCGCAAACGATCCTGAGGATTATAATTTTTACGTTGCATTGGCTGAACTTTATCGCTATAAATTGTCCGGTCAGGAAAAACTTTATGAGAAAACAATGTTGGAAGCAATCGCGAAATTTCCAGATAATGCGAATCTAATTGGTCCTTTGGCGGTTTATTACCGTGAAACCGGCCAAGTCGCCAAGGCCATCGAATATTATGAAAAATTGTTGGTTTTAAGCCCAAACAACGCGATGGCCAAACAGGATTTGGCGGAGCTGAAAGAGAGGATTAAATGAATCATGAATCTGGAATTATGAATCGCGCATAATTAATAATTCATGATTCATCATTCATAATTCACCAAGTTTAAAATAAAATCTGTGCTAACTAATTCAAAAACGGATAATCGAATTCTCTGGTTGACAAAAATTCTTCTCGGCCTATGCTTACTGACTCCGCTTCTGGCTTCCGACTCTTTTTTATTTCCCTATACTTCTCCCAAGGGCTTTGCTTTTCGGATTTTAATGGAAATCGCGGCGGTTTTTTGGTTTTATTTGGCTCTAAAATATCCGGAGTTCCGGCCGAAAAAAACCGCGTTAAACTGGGCAGTTTTAGTTTTTCTTGCTGTTTGGATTTTGTCGGCTTTGACCGGCGTTGATTTTAATTTAAGTTTTTGGGGAAATCTGGAAAGAATGTTCGGCATCTGGGGCTTGATTCACTTTGTTTTATTCTTTTTTATATTGCAGGCGATTTTTAAGACTCGCGGAGATCGGGAATTTTTATTGAAAATTTCTTTGGGAGCGAGTTCTTTTATTTCTCTTTTGGCGATTGGTCAAAAATTCATGGATTTGGGCGACTTGATGCCGATGACCGGCCGGGTTTTTGGCACTCTTGGCAATCCGGCGTTTCTGGCGACTTATCTGATCTTTAATATTTTTTTTGCGGGATATTTGGCTCTTTCATCCCGTAATCGAACCTCTTTAATTTATTATTTTTTGTTGGTTGTTAATTGTTTTGCGCTTTTTTTGACCGGTACGCGCGGCGCTTTTTTGGGATTGTTGGCCGGCATAGCGGTTCTTTTGGCATCATTTGGTTTCTTTCATCCGCAAAAAAATGTTCGTCGGTATTCCGTTGTCGTTCTAATTTTATTTCTGATTTTATTCGGTTCTATTTTTGCTTTTCGCAATTCTGCTTTGGTGCAAAAAAGCGAGATTCTTCAGCGTCTGACCTCAATCTCATTGGAAGATACGACCGCTCAAAACCGTCTGATTCTCTGGCAAAAAGCTTGGTTGGCCTGGCAGGAAAAACCCATTTTGGGTTTTGGGGCGGAAAATTATGAAGTGGCCGCCAATAAATATTTTGATCCGAGATTAAATCCTTATGAGGCGTGGTATGACAAAGCCCATAATTTCATTTTTGACTATGGCGTGACTTTGGGGTGGCTGGGGCTTTTAAGCTATCTTTCTTTGTTTTTTTCTGCTTTATCTTGTTTATGGAAAGCCAGATCTAGAAATTCGTTTTTATTAATGACTTTCGGTTCATTATTTTTGGCTTATCTTGTTCAGAATTTTTTTGTTTTTGATACCTTTGCGGCTTATTTGATGCTGTTTTTTATTTTGGCGATGATTTCCGGCGCGCCGGAAGAAGAAAAAGAGAATTCTTCCCCGCCGAGAAAAATAAATTTTTCTCCTTTCAAAAAATCTTTGTGGGTAATTTTGGCGATTTTCGTTGTTTTCTCCATTTATTCTTTAAACTTTAAGCCTCTTTTAGCCGGTTATCGCGCCAATCAAATTTTATCCTCGCCCGTTTTGGACGCAAAACAAACAACGCGTCTGCTTAAAGAAGCATTAGACCTTAAAACTTTTGCCTCGCCGGAGATTATCTATCAGATAACGATGGATCATCTTTCAAAGATCGAAGATAATCCTCAGCTGGCGGCTGATCGTGATTTTTTTGAATTATCTTCGGTCGAGCTTTTAAAAACCGTCCAAGATCATCCGCAACAGGCCAGATATTATGTGGCGCTGGCCTGGCTGAATTTATATTTTTATGATCAGCCGGATAAAAACAAATTGGCTTTGGTCGCGGATTGGGGGCGGAAAATAAAGATATTGGCTCCCGCCAAAAAAGAAGCTTATTTGATTTTAACGGCGGTTCATTTTTTGGCCAACGAAAAAAGCCAAGCGGAACAAGTGATTGAAGAAGCTTATGGTATTGATAAAGATTTGGGAGACCGAGTTAAGGCTTATTGGGAAAGTTTAAACAGATAATTAATCATTAAAATAAAAAAATGTCTCAAAAAATAACAAAAACGCCGACCGCGGGAAGTTGGCTTTTATCCGTTGTCAAAACCGGTTTGTGGTTATGCCTTTTTATGCCTCTGGTTACCAACTCTCATTATATTTTCCCATTTATTTTTCCCAAACAGGCCTTTTTTCAGATTGTGTTGGAAATAACTTTTGCGCTTTATTTGCTTTTGGCTTTAAAACAGCCGCAGTTCAGGCCCCGTTCCTCGCTTCTTTTTAAAACCATTTTTTTCTATTTTGCGATAATGTTTTTAAGCATGGTTTTCGGGGTGAGCGCTTACCACAGTTTTTGGTCGAATTTTGAAAGAATGGCCGGGTTCGTGAATTTGATCCATTATTTGGGTTTTCTTTTCGTGGCGGTTAATGTTTTTAAAACCCAAAAAGACTGGTTTTTATTTTTTGATATCTCGATCATCGTCAGCGTTTTGGAAGCGCTTTACAGCTTCGGCCAATTGTTCGGAATCGCCATTTCGGCTTTCAGCGGCAGCCGGCTTGACGGCACGATTGGCAACTCTTCTTTTTTGGCCGGTTATATGCTGATCAATTCCTTGTTCGCTCTTTGGCTGTTCTTTGAAAAGAAAAATATCGGTTGGCGGATTTTCTACGCGTTGACGATTCTTCTTGAACTGGTAATTCTTTATGAAACCCAAACTCGAGGCGCTTTACTGGCATTGTTTTGCGGGCTTTTCATTTTGCTGATCTTTTTTCTTTTTGCTCCCAAAAGCGCGTTAGCCCAGCTGTCTCCGAAACTTGTGCGTTATTTTAAAATGGTTGTCATTTCGAGCTTGGCGGTTTTGGCTATTTTTGTCAGTTCCATTTTTATTTTTCACAAATCGAGTTTTATTAAAAGTTCGCCGACCCTGTTGCGTTTTTCCGAGATTTCGCTCAGCGACACCACTTCGCAAACCCGGCTTTTGGCCTGGAAAATGAGCTTGAAAGGTTTTACCGAACACCCGCTTTTTGGCTGGGGGCCGGAGAATTACAATATTTTGTTCAATCAATATTATGACCCCCAGCTTTATCCGACTGAAAGCTGGTTTGACCGGGCGCACAACGCCTTTTTGGATGTTCTGGTGAACACGGGATTGTTCGGAATGATATTTTATTTGGGGATCTTTATTTTGTCTTTTTATTATCTTTGGCGGGCTTATAAAGAAGAAAAAATAAAATATTTTCCCGCGGCGATCCTGACAGTGGTTTTGATCTCTTACGGCATTCAGAATATTTTCGTATTTGATACCCAGATCACCTTACTGATGTTCTATCTGATTCTATCTTTTGTCGTTTATTTGAGTTTTCAACCGCAGAAGAATGAATTGATGGGCCGGCCGATAAAACCCAATTTTTTCGCCTATCTTCTGATAATCGGTGTAATTTTCTTTGTTTGCTACGCGGCCAATATCAAGCCCGCTCAAACAAGCACCAAGGGCGTCGACGCGATCTATTCGTTGCAAGCCTTGAATCTCAAACAAGCAACCGAACAATTCAATTCGGCTTTCGCCACTGATACTTTCGGCGTTCCGGAAGTCGCCAATCGGGCGTATGATATGTCTCTGCAAATTTTTAAGAATTCAAAAGCCACGGAAGAACAAAAGAAAGAAGCTATAAAGATCACAATCGATGGTTTGAAATTGGGATTGGAAAAAGAACCCAAGAACGCGCGTTTCATGATGATGTTGGGAAATCTTTATCTTATGTCCGTGGAGCAGGATGCTTCTTATCTTCAAGAAGCCGATGCGGTTTTGGGCAAAGCTTTGCTATTGAGTCCGACCCGGCAAGAACTCCTTTTTTCCGTGGGCCAGTTAAGAATTTTCCAGGGCCGAACGGAAGAAGCGCTGGCTTTATTCAAAAAAGCCGTTGAATTGAATGAGACGGTGGCCATTTCCCATTGGAACTATGGAATAGTTTCCATTCTCGTCGGTCAAAAAGAGATCGGGGAACAGGAAATTAAAAAAGCGGTGGAACTCGGTCATGCTTATGAGGCCGAGGATATAAGCTTTTTGATCAATAGCTACGGCCGGACGAACGACTTGGAAAAGATTGTTAAACTTTATCAGGATTGGATAAAACTGGCTCCAAAAAGCGCCGATCCTTGGGCGGGTTTGGCCGCCGCCTATCAGCAGATGGGCAATAAAACTTTGGCCAAACAGGCCGCTCTCAAAGCCATTGAACTCGATCCTTCTTTTAAAGAAGAAGGGGAACAATTCATCAAAGAGTTGGGAATTTAAGAATAATCGGTTTAAATTGTTTTTTAATTGAATAATCCATTACTTCCATACTTCGAAGTATGGAAGTAATGGATTAGAAAGTATGGCTAAATTTTCCAATCCTTCAAAACTTTCCAAAGAAGAGCAGGAAAAATTATTCTTGAATTTTTGCCGGGCATTGAGCCAATTAAAAAATCCGATTGAAGCGGCGCAGTTTTTGAAAGATCTTTTGTCAGCTCAAGAAGTCGAAATGTTAGCCAAAAGATTAAAGGCGGCTGAATTATTAATGGAGGAAAAAACTTATGCGGAAATTTCTCGTCTTTTAAAAATCAGCTCCGGCACTATTTCTCGCGTTAATGAATGGTTAAAAATTTCGGGGGATGGCTACAAAATAGCAATAAAAAGAATTTCCAGAGAAAAAGAAGTTGGAAAAAATAGGTTATTGGAAGAAAAATTCAACCCTCTTTCTTGGAAAAACGTTAAAAAGAAATATCCTCTTTATTATTGGCCGGAGTTGTTATTGGAAGCAATCGTAAAAGGATCAAAATACAAGGAAAGAAAAAAGTTAAGAACTGTTTTGGAGACGATGGACAAAAAAACAGAGCTTTTCAAAAAATTAGATTTTTTATTGAATCAAAACCAAAATTAAAAATTATGAACCAGTCCATTACTTCCATACTTCGAAGTATGGAAGTAATGGACTGGTTCATAATTTTTAATTTTGGTTTTGATTCAATAAAAAATCTAATTTTTTGAAAAGCTCTGTTTTTTTGTCCATCGTCTCCAAAACAGTTCTTAACTTTTTTCTTTCCTTGTATTTTGATCCTTTTACGATTGCTTCCAATAACAACTCCGGCCAATAATAAAGAGGATATTTCTTTTTAACGTTTTTCCAAGAAAGAGGGTTGAATTTTTCTTCCAATAACCTATTTTTTCCAACTTCTTTTTCTCTGGAAATTCTTTTTATTGCTATTTTGTAGCCATCCCCCGAAATTTTTAACCATTCATTAACGCGAGAAATAGTGCCGGAGCTGATTTTTAAAAGACGAGAAATTTCCGCATAAGTTTTTTCCTCCATTAATAATTCAGCCGCCTTTAATCTTTTGGCTAACATTTCGACTTCTTGAGCTGACAAAAGATCTTTCAAAAACTGCGCCGCTTCAATCGGATTTTTTAATTGGCTCAATGCCCGGCAAAAATTCAAGAATAATTTTTCCTGCTCTTCTTTGGAAAGTTTTGAAGGATTGGAAAATTTAGCCATACTTTCTAATCCATTACTTCCATACTTCGAAGTATGGAAGTAATGGATTATTCAATTAAAAAACAATTTAAACCGATTATTCTTAAATTCCCAACTCTTTGATGAATTGTTCCCCTTCTTCTTTAAAAGAAGGATCGAGTTCAATGGCTTTGAGAGCGGCCTGTTTGGCCAAAGTTTTATTGCCCATCTGCTGATAGGCGGCGGCCAAACCCGCCCAAGGATCGGCGCTTTTTGGAGCCAGTTTTATCCAATCCTGATAAAGTTTAACAATCTTTTCCAAGTCGTTCGTCCGGCCGTAGCTATTGATCAAAAAGCTTATATCCTCGGCCTCATAAGCATGACCGAGTTCCACCGCTTTTTTAATTTCCTGTTCCCCGATCTCTTTTTGACCGACGAGAATGGAAACTATTCCATAGTTCCAATGGGAAATGGCCACCGTCTCATTCAATTCAACGGCTTTTTTGAATAAAGCCAGCGCTTCTTCCGTTCGGCCCTGGAAAATTCTTAACTGGCCCACGGAAAAAAGGAGTTCTTGCCGGGTCGGACTCAATAGCAAAGCTTTGCCCAAAACCGCATCGGCTTCTTGAAGATAAGAAGCATCCTGCTCCACGGACATAAGATAAAGATTTCCCAACATCATCATGAAACGCGCGTTCTTGGGTTCTTTTTCCAATCCCAATTTCAAACCATCGATTGTGATCTTTATAGCTTCTTTCTTTTGTTCTTCCGTGGCTTTTGAATTCTTAAAAATTTGCAGAGACATATCATACGCCCGATTGGCGACTTCCGGAACGCCGAAAGTATCAGTGGCGAAAGCCGAATTGAATTGTTCGGTTGCTTGTTTGAGATTCAAGGCTTGCAACGAATAGATCGCGTCGACGCCCTTGGTGCTTGTTTGAGCGGGCTTGATATTGGCCGCGTAGCAAACAAAGAAAATTACACCGATTATCAGAAGATAGGCGAAAAAATTGGGTTTTATCGGCCGGCCCATCAATTCATTCTTCTGCGGTTGAAAACTCAAATAAACGACAAAAGATAGAATCAGATAGAACATCAGTAAGGTGATCTGGGTATCAAATACGAAAATATTCTGAATGCCGTAAGAGATCAAAACCACTGTCAGGATCGCCGCGGGAAAATATTTTATTTTTTCTTCTTTATAAGCCCGCCAAAGATAATAAAAAGACAAAATAAAGATCCCCAAATAAAATATCATTCCGAACAATCCCGTGTTCACCAGAACATCCAAAAAGGCGTTGTGCGCCCGGTCAAACCAGCTTTCAGTCGGATAAAGCTGGGGGTCATAATATTGATTGAACAAAATATTGTAATTCTCCGGCCCCCAGCCAAAAAGCGGGTGTTCGGTAAAACCTTTCAAGCTCATTTTCCAGGCCAAAAGCCGGGTTTGCGAAGTGGTGTCGCTGAGCGAAATCTCGGAAAAACGCAACAGGGTCGGCGAACTTTTAATAAAACTCGATTTGTGAAAAATAAAAATGGAACTGACAAAAATAGCCAAAACCGCCAAGCTCGAAATGACAACCATTTTAAAATAACGCACAAGTTTCGGAGACAGCTGGGCTAACGCGCTTTTGGGAGCAAAAAGAAAAAAGATCAGCAAAATGAAAAGCCCGCAAAACAATGCCAGTAAAGCGCCTCGAGTTTGGGTTTCATAAAGAATTACCAGTTCAAGAAGAATCGTCAACGCGTAGAAAATCCGCCAACCGATATTTTTCTTTTCAAAGAACAGCCAAAGAGCGAACAAGGAATTGATCAGCATATAACCGGCCAAAAAAGAAGAGTTGCCAATCGTGCCGTCAAGCCGGCTGCCGCTGAAAGCCGAAATGGCGATTCCGAACAATTGGCCGAAGCTGTAAAGCGCTTCCAAAACGCTGACGATGATCGAGATATCAAAAAATAAAAACCAGTCTTTTTGGGTTTTAAAAACATTAACCGCCACGAAAAGAAAACCCAAATAATGGATCAAATTCACGAACCCGGCCATTCTTTCAAAATTCGACCAAAAACTGTGGTAAGCGCTCACCCCGAAAACCATGCTTAAAAACATTATCGCAAAATAGAAAAAAATGGTTTTAAAAAGAAGCGAGGAACGGGGCCTGAACTGCGGCTGTTTTAAAGCCAAAAGCAAATAAAGCGCAAAAGTTATTTCCAACACAATCTGAAAAAAGGCCTGTTTGGGAAAAATAAATGGGAAAATATAATGAGAGTTGGTAACCAGAGGCATAAAAAGGCATAACCACAAACCGGTTTTGACAACGGATAAAAGCCAACTTCCCGCGGTCGGCGTTTTTGTTATTTTTTGAGACATTTTTTTATTTTAATGATTAATTATCTGTTTAAACTTTCCCAATAAGCCTTAACTCGGTCTCCCAAATCTTTATCAATACCATAAGCTTCTTCAATCACTTGTTCCGCTTGGCTTTTTTCGTTGGCCAAAAAATGAACCGCCGTTAAAATCAAATAAGCTTCTTTTTTGGCGGGAGCCAATATCTTTATTTTCCGCCCCCAATCCGCGACCAAAGCCAATTTGTTTTTATCCGGCTGATCATAAAAATATAAATTCAGCCAGGCCAGCGCCACATAATATCTGGCCTGTTGCGGATGATCTTGGACGGTTTTTAAAAGCTCGACCGAAGATAATTCAAAAAAATCACGATCAGCCGCCAGCTGAGGATTATCTTCGATCTTTGAAAGATGATCCATCGTTATCTGATAGATAATCTCCGGCGAGGCAAAAGTTTTAAGGTCTAATGCTTCTTTAAGCAGACGCGTTGTTTGTTTTGCGTCCAAAACGGGCGAGGATAAAATTTGATTGGCGCGATAACCGGCTAAAAGAGGCTTAAAGTTTAAAGAATAAATGGAGAAAACAACGAAAATCGCCAAAATTACCCACAAAGATTTTTTGAAAGGAGAAAAATTTATTTTTCTCGGCGGGGAAGAATTCTCTTTTTCTTCTTCCGGCGCGCCGGAAATCATCGCCAAAATAAAAAACAGCATCAAATAAGCCGCAAAGGTATCAAAAACAAAAAAATTCTGAACAAGATAAGCCAAAAATAATGAACCGAAAGTCATTAATAAAAACGAATTTCTAGATCTGGCTTTCCATAAACAAGATAAAGCAGAAAAAAACAAAGAAAGATAGCTTAAAAGCCCCAGCCACCCCAAAGTCACGCCATAGTCAAAAATGAAATTATGGGCTTTGTCATACCACGCCTCATAAGGATTTAATCTCGGATCAAAATATTTATTGGCGGCCACTTCATAATTTTCCGCCCCAAAACCCAAAATGGGTTTTTCCTGCCAGGCCAACCAAGCTTTTTGCCAGAGAATCAGACGGTTTTGAGCGGTCGTATCTTCCAATGAGATTGAGGTCAGACGCTGAAGAATCTCGCTTTTTTGCACCAAAGCAGAATTGCGAAAAGCAAAAATAGAACCGAATAAAATCAGAAATAAAATTAGAACGACAACGGAATACCGACGAACATTTTTTTGCGGATGAAAGAAACCAAATGATGCCAAAAGAACCGCTATGCCGGCCAACAATCCCAAAAAAGCGCCGCGCGTACCGGTCAAAAAAAGCGCAAAACAATTAACAACCAACAAAAAATAATAAATTAAAGAGGTTCGATTACGGGATGAAAGAGCCAAATATCCCGCAAAAAAAATATTAAAGATCAGATAAGTCGCCAGAAACGCCGGATTGCCAAGAGTGCCAAAAACCCGGCCGGTCATCGGCATCAAGTCGCCCAAATCCATGAATTTTTGACCAATCGCCAAAAGAGAAATAAAAGAACTCGCTCCCAAAGAAATTTTCAATAAAAATTCCCGATCTCCGCGAGTCTTAAAAATCGCCTGCAATATAAAAAAGAATAAAACAAAGTGAATCAAGCCCCAGATGCCGAACATTCTTTCCAGATTTCCCCAAAAACTTAAATTAAAATCAACGCCGGTCAAAGCCGACAAAATCCAAACAGCAAGAAAAACTAAAACTGCCCAGTTTAACGCGGTTTTTTTCGGCCGGAACTCCGGATATTTTAGAGCCAAATAAAACCAAAAAACCGCCGCGATTTCCATTAAAATCCGAAAAGCAAAGCCCTTGGGAGAAGTATAGGGAAATAAAAAAGAGTCGGAAGCCAGAAGCGGAGTCAGTAAGCATAGGCCGAGAAGAATTTTTGTCAACCAGAGAATTCGATTATCCGTTTTTGAATTAGTTAGCACAGATTTTATTTTAAACTTGGTGAATTATGAATGATGAATCATGAATTATTAATTATGCGCGATTCATAATTCCAGATTCATGATTCATTTAATCCTCTCTTTCAGCTCCGCCAAATCCTGTTTGGCCATCGCGTTGTTTGGGCTTAAAACCAACAATTTTTCATAATATTCGATGGCCTTGGCGACTTGGCCGGTTTCACGGTAATAAACCGCCAAAGGACCAATTAGATTCGCATTATCTGGAAATTTCGCGATTGCTTCCAACATTGTTTTCTCATAAAGTTTTTCCTGACCGGACAATTTATAGCGATAAAGTTCAGCCAATGCAACGTAAAAATTATAATCCTCAGGATCGTTTGCGATTGCAGTTTCAATAGCCTCTTTCGCCTTTTGCGGATCATTTAAAAAATTGGCGTAAAGATCGGCCAAGTTGGCGAAAGGCGGACTGCTTTTGGGCCGGATCCGGCCCGCATAAACCCAAACATCGCGTGCGCCCTCATAATCATTTACCCCTTTTTTCAACACACCCAAATAAATCCAGCTGTCAAAAGTGTCGGGATCTTTTTGAAGAATTTCTTTGGTTTCATCAAATCTTTTTTGAAATATAGCGGCGGCGTCCGGCGACAGATTTTTATCTTTGATGGAAAAGGTCAACAGTTTTTCCCAATCGGACTTCGGCTGTTGTTTTAAATAACCTTTTTGATAAGCGTAAAAACCGCCGGCCAGAACCAATAAAATAACAGCAAACAAAACAATAACCCATGTTTTTTTGAACATAATCTCTTAAATAATTAAAATTAACACCGTTTTCATCCTATCAAATTTTTCTCAAAAAGAAAACCCCCTCCAAAATAAATTGAAGGGGGATTTTCTTTTGTCTCTCGCAACTTCATTACGTTTCGCCAAGCGAAGCGTACACAAGTAGAAGCGGAGAGTTTGACCTTAGAAGGACAAGGTCTGACCCACGGTGTTGGAAGACGGCAAGCCGTCAACCAGATAACCGTTAGTCCAGTCGGAAGTGGTGTAAGCATGGCTTGCCGCACTTCTGTCGGACCAGATAAAGTCATCGTCCAAGCAAGCATCAATTGACGCCGCAGTGGTCATATGAGTTTTCCAGGCCTTACAAGTCGCCACATCACCCTGCATCTGTGTTACCACAGTCGCATTGGTGGTCGCGCCGGTAATTGTACCGCGAACCACGAAGGTTCTGGTAGTCCCAGCCGTCACGGTTCTTGGAGTAGGCGTGCCGCCTGGCGTACCAGGAGAAGCCATCAAAACGACATCGAGGTCGTTTGTGCCGTCAGACCAAGGTTTGATTGCTTGAGTACCGCTAGCGTAAAGTGTCACTTCACTGCTCTCGGTTACATCAACCACATTCAAATAAGTGACTGTCGCCACGGAAGTTGAAATGCGGAAAGTGAATTTATACAAATCAATATCACCTTTCGCGTCAGCCGCCACCTTGAATTTGAACAAATCCATGGTGCTGTTGGTCAACTTGGTAGTCGCGACATCCAATTTGGTAATGGTCGGGATTGACTTCTGGATGTAAGAGACTGCTTGTCCCGTGCTCACACTGTAGTTAACGATAGATACGCCCGAAGACATACCGGTCGCCTCGTTAGAGGAAGCGGTAATGCCCGCAGCCGGGTTGCCATAGAAATCGATAGAAATTCTATGACCGGCAATAGCCGCCGGAGAAGTTGTGTCATCCATGCTGGCGATATCCGCCTTAATGGTCACAACTTTGTCGGTATTGGCAAGCAACACCAACGGCGTAGTCAAAGTAATGGTTGAAGAAGCATTATTTGATCCGCCGACAGCATTACCGATACCTAAGACACTGCCGCCCGGATTCAATAAGGTCGCGCCGTCATAGACGTAGACCTTGCTGATATCGTTACAGGTCGAGCTGGCGTAAGACGCCGTGGTTGTCGCATCACCGGTCAACCCTAAGGTCAATTTGGTGATGTTAATCTGCTCGGCCGTGGCGCGGAAGCGCAACGTGGTCATAGTGTTGCCGGTTGTGTTGGCAACATACAGTTTGGAGATTGGAGTAGAAGAATCCAAAGCCACACTGTATTGACCATGAGCCGCGATCGTCATTGTCGGGCCATCTTCGGCTGTCGCCAAAGTTGTAGTAATGGCGCTGCCGGTATCTTTGCCGGTGGCCACCACTTGGTTAGCCGCAGCGGAAAGTCCCCATTGCTGGGTGTCGCCGGTAGTCGCCGAGGCCAAGATATTGCCTTTAACAGCAATGGTCTTGGAAGTTCCTTTGGCCACGATCAATGGAGTATCCAAAGTAATCGTGTTCGTATCGGGAGTTCCAGTCGCATCCGGAGTAGACAAAACATTAGAACCAGTGTTCAAGGCAGTCGCGCCATCAAACAACTGGACGCTGAATACATCCGAACCAACATAATTGTTGTTCAAGATGATCTGCGAAACTTTAATGTCTTCACCGGAAGCTCCAGCATCAAGAATGATATTGGAGAAAGTGAAACCGGTCACACCGGCGATCACGGTTTGAGAAACCGGAGAACCGGAGATATGAGCGGTCAATGAACCGCCTTTGACGGTCATTGTGTTACCGAAGAGTGCGCCTGCCGGAGTCGCGGTAATGGTATTACCGGTCGTCGCTCCGGTGATGCCCGTTACTCCGGTAGTACCCAAAGTAACGAAGCCGACTCGGAAAGTATCATCGGCCACAAAATCAGTGTTCAAATTACCTTTAACAATAACCTGGGTTGTACCAACCGGGAAGGTCATTGTGCCGGAGAAATGAACATGACCATCAGTGGCGCTGTCCAAAGTGGATAAAAGGTGCCCGGCCGTTTGATCGGTCGAGGTGCCGCCAGTGGCGATTACCGAACCATCGGTTTTATTCAGGGTCACGCTAGTGACGTCTGAAGAAGAACCGGTACCGGTCATGTCAAAGTCCAAAATCATCGCGGTCACATTGACCGACTCGCCCGTGACAACGAAATCGAACGCGCCCAAGACCTGGCCGGTCGCGCCGCGAGTAATGTTAGCGCTCGGAGCGCCAGTGGAGCTTTTATCAACTCTCAAGGCACCCGCGCCAATAGTCACGTGTGGGCTCTGGAAATAAGGAATCGCTTCTTGAATGGTGGTCGGCGTAGTCGCGCCACTGTGAACGGCGGAATTAGCCGTGAAAGCCGGAGTCAAATAATAACCGTAAAGATTACCTTTGACCATCACGTCGGTATTTCGATAAATATCGAACGAGAAAGTGCGGGCTGAACCGCTCAAAACATCGGCTTTAACCGTGAAGCTCTTATTTAAGCCCTTAGTGATGACAATACCAGTTGTGCCAAAATTGGCCGTGTAGTATTTGCCATCGGAAGAAACAGTCGTGGTGTAATCAGTTGTGCCATCGGTAACCACAACATTTCCCAAGTCGGAAGTCGCGGCTGAACCGGATTGATTCCATCTAATGGAATAGACAGTGATGTCTTCAGTTGAACCAGCCGTAATTTTAAGACTCGCCGTATTATAAGCGGTCGTTCCGACATTTTTCGTTATGGCTGTGCCCGGATCCAAATTGCCAGCCGTAACCGTTGCTGTTCCAAGAACCAAGGTACCGTTAATGGTTTGACCATTACCGGTGATCGGCAAAGTACCGACAACCGTGCCGGCAGAAGCGACCGCGACCAAGGAAAGCGAAGCAACCTGACCGGAATAGGTCGTTGACAACGCTCCCATATTAGCCGCAAGCGTGTAGCTCTTGGTGGTGTTTGCCGGAATCGTTAAAGATTCGGCAATAACCGCCTGGTGGGCGGAATTCAGCGTCTGCGCCAAACCGACCAACATATTGGTGTCATTATCGATCAAAGTGATCGAAGAAAGCGCCAAATCGTCAGCCAAGCCGGTCCGCTGAATGGTCAAGGAGGTAATAGTCGCAGCCGTCGCGCCAGCCGTAAAATTCACTTTCGTAAAAGGAATTCTAGCCGCGCCGCCAACCGCGATTCCAGCCGCCGGAGTATCTGAGGCCAAGGCCACAGTTACCGCGCCACTCGGAGTGACAGTCGTGCCACCAGTCGTGGTGCCGGTAGTCGGATTAGCCGGAGTTCCGCCGGTAATATCATTGGTTGCAGAGTAATTGTCGCGGTCAACATTGTTGATGACATAGATTGAATTCCAATCCCAGCCACCGGCCGTAAAGGCCTCCGCGGTCATATTTACCCATTGTTTGCTTCCAACATCGCCGTTCGGAACAAGCTTATAGACTTTGGTGTCGCCCTGGGCTCTCACTAAATCAGAAGTGGTGAGAGTATCCATTTCCGCCTGGGTCACGGTCTTGATCTTGCTCCAGCTCAAATGTCCGTAGCTGTTAAAAACATCCGGGTTCAAAACAAGTCTTTTATACTTGCTCGCGCCCACATATTTCACAATATAGACATCCGGGTTCGTAGCAGTTTTGATGGTATCACCTTCAAGCATGGTGGTCGCCATCGCTGCCATAGGAGCAAGCATTCCAACACCGCTCAACCAAGCGATCGTCGCAACACTCGTAGTCACAGAAACAATCTTTTGAATTTTTTTGCTCATTGTTTAATTAATTTTTTTCATCCCGAAATTAATTGATTAATTTACGGGATTTGATTTCAGAAAAAATTTTCCCTTTGGAAATCCCCTGTCGACCTGACAAAGAATTTTTCCCCATTGTTCCTCCGCAACTGCGGGGAACATCGTCTAAAAACGAGGTGTCCTCGAGGTTAACACTTTTCCGTCTTTTTAAAACGGACAAGCCTGCCCCACCCTTTTATCTGGCCTGTTTTTCAAGCTGGATAGGGTGGAACAGATTAATCTGCCACCCCCCCTTTATCACTACATCTAAACCGGCTTTCGAGTTTTTAAGCCCGAGACCGCTCAAATGCAATGGGGCAAAGTTTTCAATTTTTTCTGAAAGATCGACTTTATTTTTATCTTTTATTTCAAAGCCATTTGAGAAACGAAATCCGGAAATACCCAGGGAATTTCAACCCCGGATATTCCTCGACCTTTTATTCCGTCCCCCGACCAAAAACAAAAATTCCAAAAAAGCTTGTTTCTGGCCTAAAATGGTCTTTTTTAAACTACAGATAATTTATCAGTTAGCAGCCGAATTGTCAACGAAATCCTTGAATAATTGCCTTTCCCCCGTTTAAAGCTATTTTGCCCGGGTTGAAGAGGCATTTTCCCCCTCGATTTCCATTACTTCCGCGCCGGTATTTTGACTTGAATTTGCCGCGCCTTCATCCGCGATAGTCTGGGCGCTTTTTATCATGGTCTTGGCCAAATTTATCGTTTCCAGAACTCCTGAAAGGTCATTTAAAGCCTCTTGCATCTCATTCTTGGCTATTCTCGTTTTTACCCCAATTAAAGCGGTTTTAGCTTGATTTAAAAGCTCTTGGGCTTTATCGGACTGATTTTTGACCAAAACCGCCCTGATATTCGTCAATTCGGCAATTGCCGAATTGGTTTCCGAATTGATTGCCGAATTGGCGTTGCCGAATTGCAATTCGGCAATTGCCGAATTGGTTTCCGAATTGATTGCCGAATTGGCCTTTTCCGAGATTTCTTTAATCGCATTCTCGGCATGGCTGATCTTTTCATCCACCTTGGCTAAAATTTCTTCTTTTTCCGCTTGCGCTTCATCGGGCGACTTTAAAATCATCTCCAAAGCTTGAATTCCGGCCTTATCCGCCGTCTCCGCCAACGCCATCAGTTGCCCTTTCAAATCTCCCTTGATTTCTTCCGACAAAACATCTTTGACCTGAGAAATAGTTTTATCCACTTTGGAAGCGGTTTTAATCACTTTCGTCGCTTTAACCGATTGATTTTTTGATAAACGGTTGCTCGCATCGCTCAATTGAGCCTCCATGTTTTCCATCACTTCCGCCGCCTTTTCTTTCTTCTGGCTGATCGAACCGGAAGCCTGCATCACTTCTTTCAACTCCGAAAGGCGGTTTTCCGCCATTTCGGCTTGAAGATTCAGCTTTTCATCCTGAGAAAAACTAACCGTCATTCTCGCCTTCTCCAAACCGATCTTAATTCCATAGAGAGGCGCGCCGGGCAAACTCTGCTTAGCCGCCCAAACCGTAGCTCCGCCAAATCCGAATAAGATCAAAAATCCGGCCAAAAAGCCTCTGGCCGCTCTCCAAGCAACCGATGGCTGATTAATGTTCCAAAAAGAGAAGAGCTCTCCCAAAACCGAAAAATCCTTGTTCAACAAATCCTTTTTATGCTCCATTTCCAAACGGAAAGCCAAACGCGACCGATTCAAAATTACCCAATTTTCATCGGGCCCAACACTTTTCAACTTTTGAATGAGATTTATGAGTTGTTTTTCCTCCATATTCAATAAAGAAGACGGAGATAGGAGAAAAGTATTACAGGAAAAATCCTATTTTTTCACAAAAGAAAATACCTCGCACTGTTTTTCTTAGTACGAGGTATAATTTTTTTCTGCTTCAAAGGGCCGAAATTCCAAGAACTGAAGTTCAAAGAATCTTAATTTTGAACACCAACTTGCGAGACGACGAACGCAAACCCGTCGTCGCGACTCCACCCATAGTTGGGCTTACGGCAGCACGCGCGCAGCCAGTAACCATCATCGTCGCGGTCCACGTCCAGGAGGTACGGATCGCCGTCGGAATCCTTAGTGGGTTCGTGCATGACGATAATCCAGGTAAATCCCATGGCCTTAATCTCTTTGTCCGAGAAATTTTCTCGGATGAGGCAAGCGACTTCGGTGTTGGGTTTGATCAATTTCCGCTTGTCAGCCTCAGCACGAATATTCTTCGTGATCCGGTCGTTATCCTCAAAGAGCATGCCTTTGAGAACGGCAATCTCGGACTTCACGCCGTTGGTCGGTTTGAAGTCCGGCGAACAGAGTATGCTTTTGGCGTAATCGCCGATGCGGAAGCCTTTGCCTTCCAGACGCTTAATCCATTCCTCGCCGGTCGTGCCGTCGGTAAGCGGAAGCGTGAAGTAGATGACTTCATCCTGTTCGTGCCAGCGACAGACTGGTTTGGACTCGGGGAATCTACCATTCGAAAAATGAAACAGGGTAATCAGAAAGATACAGAAGACCGCCGGAAGAATGACATAAAGAATCGAAAGAAAATAATAATTTTCTTTCGATTCTTTTATAACCAACGGAAGATTAACTACTTTCCAACCGTCCGCCTTTGAATAAGTAATCTTTGCCCGTTCCTGAATAATACTGACCTTTACCGGGAAAGAAAAAACTTTACTGATTTTTTTTTCTTCAAAAATCCGAATGTATTCGGGTATTTTCCCTTCCACCAGCTGACCGGCGATATGAGCGGGAATTTCCGCGGGAACGCCGTCGGTTTTCATTATGGTGCCGACGAGACTGCCGTTCTGGTCATAAGTCCAGGAGATACTGTCTGTTTCGGCCAAGACTTTGTTCTGCGCTAGGGCGGGGCACGCGAAAAGAATCGCGAGCGCCAAGCAGACCAGAATAACCATTGAAAAAACTTTTCGAATTAAATTTTTGCTTTCTTCTCCAAAGTCTTTCTTAATTCCGCCAAAGCCCGGGAAAGAAGCGTGCGCACCGTTCCCTCTCTTTTTTCCATAATCTCGGCGATCT
>Ga0172379_10003507_pt1 | contig 24858 bp, 21 predicted proteins | sample GrowelOW334metaG_FD_119756 | JGI IMG/M metagenome (GOLD analysis project Ga0172379, IMG submission 119756) | Groundwater microbial communities from an aquifer near a municipal landfill in Southern Ontario, Canada - Groundwater well OW334 metaG | ecosystem: Environmental > Aquatic > Deep...
TTAGTCAGATTCTTAGGATTGCTGCGATAGGATACATAACCAAGAAACAAGTTTGCCAAAAAAGCAAACATACTAATAAAAAGATCAATGTTCACAAGTAATAGCCTACACAGTTTGGTGTATAGATTAAAGCGGAGGTTTCTATTAAAAAAGGCACTGAGCTATTAACTTAGCGGGCGTAGATCGATTGTGACATCTTTTGCCCCCGTTGATTTGCCTAACTCTGCAAACTGAATAATCTGTTCAGTCACCAGTGAGGCGGCTAGTGCAGCAGCAACTCCAGTCTGAGGATAAAAGCCAAAATTATTCTCAACAGCTACTTTAATTGCCTCAAGCATGTGAGGCGGTACATTTTTTTCTCCAATAATCTCTCTTGCGAGGTCAGTCATTAATCTGTATTGTTGATCTGGTGGCGCCTGTTGAATAATTCCTATTTGTTTCATCATTTGATCCATTGCAAGATTACCGTTAAATGGTTCTCCGGCAACTATTTTGAGATTTGCTCCCATTCCCAAATCAGAAGGCATCAAGGTCACAAGACCAGATCGCAGCGCGCTCATTTGAATCAGATACTTCATGAATAAATTATCAACACCTTCAATGAGCACTTCGCAGCCTTGCACTACATCTCCAAAATGGACGGTAGAGACGCCCCTATCATTCATGTTTGGCGGACCCTCATCGACAGATAGTAACGCATTGTGCTTTTCAACAGTAGCATAGGGATTCAACTCCTTAATTTCCCGTGAGACCAATGTGGCCAAATCTACCCCTAAATCTGGAACTCCTGCATATGACGTCCTATTCAGATTGTGTAAATCGACTGTACCCGCATCTACTATCACAAAATTTTGTACTCCTGCCATAGCGAGCATTTTGGCTATATTACCGCCCACTCCAGCACCTACGATAAGTACTTTTATTCTTGCCAATCTTTGCTGAGCCTCTTGAGAAATTATTCCGCTATTGCGTGAATATACTACTTCATTAAACTGTTTTTGCCTGAGAATGGGTTGTAATGATCCTTGTCGCCTCCAAGGGTAATACACAGTCATAGTATCTCGGGTGATATCTGGAGGAGTGCAATTCTTTTCTGATGCGGTAGACTCATGATTGGGATACAGATGTTGAATTTTTTGCCAATCAGCTACCTGCTCAGCGTACTTGTTCTGCAGTATTCCCAACCTCATCAATTCAATGAGTGCAGTTTCAAATAGCACATCAAGCTGATTAGGCAATATATCAGCATTTCCATCAAGCGCATTTAGAATGCTTCTATAAGTGACAGAATTGGCAACTGCCAGCTCTAAAACAAGTTGTCGCAACCGATTTTCTCCGTCATGATTGGCAACATCGATCAACTCGCACTCAGTCACATCCAGCTGATCAGCACGTTTTTCTGCAAGCTGCTTGGCATAAATTTCAGCTGTCGTTGCCATATATCGACTCTTCCTATTGCATGAGTAACTGATATAGTTTCGGATTTGCATGACGCCAATAGAGGGGATATCTATCATACAATTGTGCAATTACAACTTTCTGAGCGTCTGTTAGCTCTGATTCATCAAGCTCAGTCAAGAGTCGCACCCCACCAATTAGTTCAATTGGTCTATCACCCAATACGTTTGTTACAAACTCTGGCATGATTGCATACAAGTACTGAACTCCCATTGCTCTTGCCTCTAGCATCATCGCATCAAAAAGAACTCGAACAACTTCTTCTTTTAGTGGTTTTTTTCTATAGTTGTCATGGATTGTAAACCTTGAAAGTTCTGCAGTGAAATCCGTTGATACTCCATCTCTCATATGAGGAAGTTTTGAAATATCAACATCTAATAGATCAAGTAACTCGAGCATGTTGGTGTGATTCTGCGGGTGATCACTACCTTGCACTAATCGTATAGCACCTGCAAAACGATGCTCTGCTAGCGAAGATCCTTTTTGCAAAAGCACAAGCGAACGACAACGCCCGTTATACTCATCACCAAGTAATTCTTGATGAACTTGATCAATACTGAGAAGTCCATTTGAAAGAGGAAGATATCCTAAAGCGGTTCCAGCTTCACTAAGGCGCCTGATATAAGGAATGTGACCGGCATAATCCGGTGGCTTATTTTCTCTTAAAACTCCATTTGAATTAACAAGTGGTTTTGCGCTTACATCTAAGACTTGAAATGGAAATTGACCATAATTCTTGCCATCAAATCCCTCAGGTAGTTTTTGGCTTTGAACAATCTTGAAAGAACTGTCCATCACTCCACCTTCTTTGTCTGAATCTGCTTGAGGCTTATCTCTATTCAAAACTGCTGAACCATTGCCGTTGGCAGCAACAATAGAAGCAAAATTAACTATTTCAGGTCTTAGCGACATTTTATTTGCAAACCTATTTTAACACTTACATCCTATATTATATCAAAAAGACTCAATTATTTCAGGAGGTATAAGCTGTTATGACTTTGTGCTTGACTTAACACCTGAATATTATAGTATGAAATTACATATGTCCGCATCATCTGCCTCCACCTCACCTTCCATCCTTGTTGCCGAAGATGATTCACTGATTCGCGATGTGTACGTCGAGATGTTGAAAAATGCCGGCTATACCGTTGAAGAGGCGGTTGATGGCAAGCAAACGCTCGAAAAAATGACCAAGGGCGGATACGATCTGGTGCTTTTGGATATTATTATGCCGTTTATGGACGGTTTGGGTATTTTGCAGACGCTCAAAGATAAGCCACCAAAAAATAAAAATAAAATTACACTCATTTGTACTTCGCTGGCAGCTGACCCCAAGGTTCAGGAAGCGCTCGAAATCGGTGCCCAAGGCGTCATTTTCAAACCAGACATTACACCTGATCAGCTTGTGGAGAGTGTCAAAAAATATTTGGCAGCTTGAATGTATCGATTCGCCACCTGGCCAATCATGCCGTAGATCGGATCTCTTGGCTGATTCTTTCATTAGTTATAAATATCAGTGAAGAAATAAATTTAGTCATCTGTAGTAGCTTGTCTATTACTATTCCCAGATTATTCCTCATAGCCGCAAGCAGAATCTGAGAATATGGGAGAAAAAAGTTGAGACATTTTTCTCCAAGTCGTTTCTTTCTCTAGCTCTATCAAATGCGGTTTTTTTTATTGCTTTTCTGTTAGTATCGTCCATTTGGAGAATGATTTGAATTTTTTTTGCAAGGTCATCGGCATTTCCTGCTTCAAAAGTAAACCCGTTAACTCCATCTTCAATTTGCTCACCTAGACCACCGACCGCAGAAGCGATCACGGGAGCAGTACTAAAAGGATTGGCGAAGTTCTCAACGGGAATCAACCCAAAAGGTTCAGCTAAGGATGGGACTACCACAGCTGCCAACTGATGCGATTGCTGAAGAATATACGGTAAAGTTGAATCGAAATGGGTAATAAGTTTCCCTCGTAGTCCATAATCATCCATGATTTTCTGCAGTGAATCAATGTAATCATTGCCGCCATCACGAGCAGCTGCTATTAGAACGAATTTTACAGAAGATTCCCGAAGTTTAGCCAGAGACTCTAAAAAGATATGGAAGCCTTTATACGGCATGGCCCTTCCATACGCTAAAACAAATTTTTCACCTTCTTCAATTCCTAGAGCTCTAACAGTTTGTTCGATACGGCTTTGATTGATACGATGATAGTCTTCAGTCAGAGTGCCGTATGTAAGGGGAATAATTCTTCGTTCATCTGCGCCATAGTCCTGCAGTAGGTGTTTTTTCATATAGTCGCAGGTAGAACCAAGTGCTCCAGAAGGAGAAGATGTAATGTCTACAAAAGCTGTGCGCTCAGTTTCTATCCTCATGCGGTAGTCCGGATCGTGTATCAATCCAGTAGAGTGTGGGACATGAGCATGGAAAAATTGTTCTTTTAACGATGAATCTCCCAATAATTCATGCAACAAAATGAATGGAGTATCAAAACTCACTAGTAAGTGAGTTCCATTTGCAATACAAAGTTCTCTCACTATTTGCACAGCGTTTTTACAAGCCATCTCCCAATGCTCAAAGTACCCAAATGTTTCCATGCCTTCAGTTCCATTATCAATAGGAATAACTACACCTTTATTTGTCGAAATGAAATTTAGTGTTTCTAAGAAAAAGTCTTGTTGAAAGTTAGGATTAGATGGAGCCGTAAAAATAGGAATGACGTTCAGCTTAGGGCCAAGACCTAACTTGACCAGAGTTTTGAGAAAACGATGATTGCTTGTGCCTGCTCCGGTATGCACCCCATATACGCCGTCATGAACTAAAACGTTAACACTATCAAATCGTTGATATACACCATTAGTGGTATTATAAGATTTAGCCTCAAGTGACTTCATATGCAGTACTTATAATATAGTATATAACAGCACATAGCACATCAAAATATCATGGAGCAAAAACACCTTTTCCCCGTTTCCGAGTTTTGTGATGCGAATCCTCTTGACCAAGGCAAGTCAGGTGTATCACTATTTGAAATTCCATCTGCGAGCGTTTTCCATAGAGACGCTACCCTGATCGCACATGATGGATGGAACATTCCCAGACAAGCTGTTCGTCATATTAGCTCTGTAGCACCAACAGCTGAGTCGTTACCTCTGTACTACAGAATAGAAACAGATGAAAATGTTTTTTTATTAAAAACTGTTCGCTCATATGTGACGGAAGAAAAACTGCGGTTAGCCTCTGCGGTCATGGAATTATTGTCAGCAAATGGATTGAGGTTAGCTCCTTCTCTTGCAACCGTTCGGGGAAATTTTTCCCACCCGTATAAGGGCAGAATGTTTGCCTTGTCAAAATTTATCGATGGAAAACACTTCAATGGATCGCATGAGCAACTTTTGTCTTCTGCGAAAGTAATAGCATCAATGCACAGAATACTAAAAGAACAAGAACATTCCATTCCCGAAGCTGTTTTGAATAGTGTGAAGAGAGGCAAACGCAAACTACAAACTGCATCTCCTGAAGAGCTGGCAGCGGCGATTAAGCAATCAACCATTACCACTGAATTTGAGCAAAAAGCTACAGAGATGATTCCTGAACTAATTCAATTCGCTGCAAGAATTACGCAAGTATTGCCTGAAAACCCAGAATTGTTGATTCTAATTCATGCTGATCTTCATGCCCACAATCTTCTCTTCCAGAGTGGAAGTAATGAACCTGTTATTCTCGATTGGGATAATCTTGTATGGGCACTGCTAAATCAGGATGTCAGTTTTTCTTCTCATCGCTTGTCAAGACTGGCAGGCAAACATACTGAAGATGCATTTGATATCGGCGTCGATTGGCGAACTAGGATGACCGCATTTCTAAATGAGTATACGAAAATACTGACTATTACGGATGAAGTGAGAGAAGCTATCCCATTTTTTTTGCAGGATGAATACTTGACGAGGATCTTATTGATTTTGACATATCATTTTATTGATCATCGAAATGATGCCGATCCAGTTCTTTCCGATTATATGTTACTTTTTAACGAGGCTTTAGCCCTAGAGGGTCAAAGAATTTAAAAACATTTGATTAAAAGCAGCCTCTACCTCAATTTCATCCATAGCAAATAGCAATGTGTAAGTGATATATAATATGCCTTAGTATTGTCGATAAGTGGGGATTAAGAGAAGATACTGCGATGGAAAATAATACGAACTTTGCCAGTAGAGTGCTCAAAGATGTGATTAAAGGTCGCGATATTGCTCAGTCAGAAGTTGAAAAATTTTTCCGATTAATTTTAGATCACAAACTAGGCATCGCCAACGATACCACATTTGGTGCTTTTTTTGCGGCTCTCCAAACAAAAGGGCCTACTGTAGCTGAGATTTTAGGACTTACCAATGTAGTGCTGAACTATGATCGCGTTTTGATTCCATACGATGAAGATCCAGAAAATCTTTGTGGCATTGTGGGTAGCGGCAAAGATGATCTGAAAACATTCAATGTCAGTACCTGCGCTGCAATTGTGGCTGCTGCCTGTGGAGTAAAAGTTGTCAAAAATGGTTCCAGATCGGAATCAAGTGTTGCGGGAACGACCGACGTCCTAGAAAAATTGGGATTTCCCATTCATCTTAAGCCAGAGCAAGTCACTTCTTTATTAGAACAAACGAATTTTACTTTTTGTGATGCCGAACCGTATTTTCCCAGGATGAAAAAAGAGTATGTGGGAAAATTTTTATTTCCTCATCCACTCAGTTATACCCTTTCGATCGCAAGTGGTCTGAGATTCGGCAGGATAGTCTTTGGTATCTCATTTGAGGATACGGAACTCGTTGCTGATGTTATTTCCGGATTAGATTTTTCGACATTTATGATCGTGGCTGGACACGACGAAACCGGTAAATCTCTCGATGAAATTTCTACAGTCGGACCAACAAAAATTACGCAGCAAATCGGTGGTACAAGAAAGACCTACACGCTTCGGCCAACTGATCTTGATCTAAAAATGTCAGCTTTTAATGAAATTAAACAAGGGGATTCTGTGGCTGAAAATGCTGAAATCTTCATTAATGTGCTAACTGGAAAACGGGTTGATGGTGCCTTGGATATAGTGGCACTAAATACTGCAGCCTTACTTTTGATTGCCGGAAAAGTAACGACTCTGCTAGAGGGGATTCAGCAAGCCAAAGCAAGTATTAAACTCGGCGACGCGTATAAAAAGTTTTTACACATCACACAACTTGCAGCAAGCTATGAATAACATTTTAGATGCCGCTATTGAATGCATCCCACTCACAGACTTACAAAGTCTGCAACTCAAGCGTCTGCAAAAAGTGCTTGACCATGCCAAAATCAATTCTCCACTGTATAAAAAGAAACTGAAAAATATTGATCTCCGTTTAATTACCTCGTTGCATGATATTACCCATATACCTTTCACCACAAAGGATGAACTAGTAGCCGGTGGATCTCACTGCACTTTGGCAGTTCCTCTAGATGAAGTGGCGGAAGTTCATTTTTCATCAGGTACTACCAAATCTCCCGTTGCTTCTTTTTTATCAAAAAAAGATATTGAAGCTAGCAATCATGCCTTGAGTAGAACTTGGTATATGCAAGGAATCCGAAAGTCATCAATCTTTGGTATGTTGGCATCATATGGCCTCTTCTCAGCGGGGTTGATTAATCATTATGCTATTCAAAACTTGGGAGCTTTCGTAGTTCCAATCGGTGGCGTTTCAACCGACAAAATTATTCAGTTATTACTTGATTTTAAAATTGATTCGTTAGCTGCAGTGGCAAGTCATTATTTTCATATATTAAGACGAATCAAATTGGCAGAGATCGACGTGTCTCAACTTAAGCTGCGAACGATCATTGCTGGTGGTGAACCATTTACTGAGTCACATAGGGCATTTATAGAACACAATCTCAATGTCAAAATGTTTGATCAGTATGGATTATGTGAAATAAATACAGGGATTGCTGGCGAGTGTGTGGCTCAAGATGGCCTACATTTATTAGCCGACTATGCATATCCTGAGATAATTGATCCAGTCACTGAAAAAGTACTAGCTGAAGGAGAAACTGGCGAACTTGTTTTGACGACACTGGCTAAAGAAGCTTCTCCATTGATCCGCTATCGAACGGGAGACATCACTTCAATTACCTATGAGCCATGTCGATGCGGACGAACCTTGCCCCGTATTAGCAGAATTAAGGAGCGTGTCTCAAAAACTATCTTTCATAAGGGACTTAAGCTTGAAAGAAGTTTCATATCTGACGTGCTTATTCATGGCCATGAATATATAGATCCATATTTGTGGAAATTTATTTTTAATTCTGAAGAGCTAGACTCAAAAATAGAAATTAAAGTGAGTCCACGCAAGCCTCATTCCCCAGAAGTAGTTGAAGTTTTTTTGAGAGAACTCGTTATGAAAAAGCTAGGTTTTCACGCTCAAATCACATTCTTTGAGCCGGTAGAAATCGTGACGCTCGAAGGACATAAGCTTCATCATTTTGTAGATCGTAAGGCCCGCATATGAATAAACCACGCCAACTAAGTAGCCTCATTTCTGGTGTAGCGCAGCAGAGTGAAACTGAACTCAGTGTGCTCAATCCTTTTTCGAATAGTGTGGTTGCGACTATTCAGCAACTAACTTCAAGTGAGTTATTAAATATCGAGGTACTTTCGAAAATATCAGATGAACGAATACATCAGCTATTTGGACAGTTAGCAACATGGCTGAGAAACTCGCAAATAGAACTTAGCCAGATAGCTGCAGCAGAAACGGGCAGCCCAGTTTCTTATCAAAGTAAAGACATTGATGCTGTTATCGAATTCCTATCAGAGTCATCTAGCTACATAAAAAACAGACAGAAAAAATTTGCTTGGCAACCAAAAGGGAGACTAGCATTATTTCTGTCTGCTAATGAGCCAATTATTTTGGGAGTCTTGCCAGTGCTATCTGGATTGTTAGCTGGTAATCAAGTCTGGGTGAAACCCTCAAGTAAAACACCTTCTATTCCTTATTTAATTGTTTCTCAATTACTTCAAATGGGTTTTCCAAAAGATCGGTTGCATCTACTATTTCCCACTAGGGAACTAACAAAACAACTTCTGAGTGAGGGATTTTTCAATACCGTACTTTCTTTTGGAAATTTTTCAACAAACTGTGCGTTGGCTGCAATGGCTGTTTCGGCGGGGACAGAATTTATAGGTGAAAATGAGGGAAATGATTGGGTATATATTGATTCTAGTTATGCTGATTCTTTATCTGATTTATCCAATATTTTATATCGGAGTTTTACTAAGCATAATGGACAACTATGTGACGGGGTCAGAGGTATTTTAGTCGATCAATCGATCTATCCAACAATAGTGAGTGAACTAAAAAAAATTGTGTCAAAAACCAAGCCCTCTGATCCTCAAAAAATAGCAACTCAAGTAGGTGCGCTTTTGACAGGTTCTGCAGAAACCATTAGCTCCATGATTGAAAAGGTGCGTCCAGATTCAAAGGAGATATTTAATTTTACTCGAAGTGACAACCGTGTTTCACCCACCATAGTGGTGGAACCAAATGAAACAGCTGATATTATTACTACAGGATTGTTCGGACCAGTTGTGTGGATTCGTCCAGTTAACTCCGTGGGTGATGCCATCAAACTTCACAAAAAATATAATCCGTATGGCTTAGGATTTAGTATTTTTTCAAACAATTCAGCTACTATCGATCAACTTACAAGCGAGCTGACCGTTTCGAGAATTAACATCAATGTTGATCCAGTTGAGATTTCGATTTTTAGTCCTTGGGGAGGTGTGGCAAAAAGCGGACACGGAGGCCCGCTCAGCTGGTTAGAAAAACTATCAAATAGAAAGTTGATCAATAATGGCCAATATTAAAACGATATTATTAGTGGGTTCTTCAATTGACGGTAAAGTAACTGTTGGTTCTGGTTTAAGCAGCAAGGCATTTTCTAAGATGTTGACACCTGCCATGGCTACACCAATCAACAAGTTGCGTGTTTGGGCAGATGCCGTAGTGGTATCTCGGTCAACAGTCGAAAATGACAATCCGTCACTTGTTTCAGCTACTAATCCTAATTTAGTGAGAGTTATTTTAGATAGAAAACTGCAATTATCAGCTGATAAAAAAGTATTTTCACAGCCTCATACAACAATGGTAATGACTGCTGTATCTAAGAAGCATCCTCAGATTAAAGTACTTGAAGAGATTGGAATTGAGGTTATTTGTTTAGATAAAGCTACTTTCTTAAAAGAAGTAAAGAAGACACTCATCTCAAGAAATTTATTAAAGGTCATGGTTGAGGGTGGGGGAACTTTTAACTCAGTTCTCTTCAATGAAAAATGGATTGATGAATTGATTGTGGCGTACTTCCCGTTTTTACTGGGCGGAAAACTGACTCCCACCATTTACGACGGCGGAGAACATTCTTCAATTGCCGAAGCAATAAGCACAAAGCTAATCTCCCACGAAGTGATAGATTCACACATGATAGTGGCACACTATAAAATACTATATAACTAAGTTAAGTGTGAGAAATATGTATTCTTTCTTTTAGAAAATTTTTCAGTTCATCACCAGTATGCAGCTCATCCGGAAGATGTGTCGAGACCGCGTTGTAATGTTTGCCTCTAAATGCTCTAATTTGTTGGTCAATTTCTTCAAAAGCAACTATGGCCGCTTGGTTTTGAGTAACTTGAATTAATTCTCTAATGCTGTTGCCAGATTTAGATAACTGGAGAGCCATCAAAAATTCTGCTTGACCGTATACAGGGAAAAAGTTCAGTATATTTAGCCAATACGCTACAACCTGAGCCGGAACTTGTTCACCTGCTAACAGAATATCTAGAGTCGGGATTGAAGAAGAGAATTGACCACCAGCTGATTTGGTTTCAGGTCGAAATGGATTTTTATCATGATAACGAGCAAAACTCTGAAACGAAGCTCTCGGTAATCGCTGCCCAAATGCACTCATATATGTAGCTGATTTCTCAAGACAGGTAGCAATCAATCTTAAATCAGTCTCACTATTGTCTGAGAGATGTCCAGACTGTGAGAGTTGAAAGGCAGTGGTTATTGCTAGGCTGAGCTCACCTTCAATATATTGATGCCCAAGATAAAAGTCTTGTTCTGCTTCTCCCACTTGAGCAACTGTGAAATGTCGCAAGTCCGTGGCTGGATTACTAAATATCAGATCTTCATACGTGATTCCGGCTGGCCGAGCAGTCATGTGTGCAATTTCAGTGACAATACCTGACAACCGAGCCGGTGGCACTCCCCCCGAATGAACTATGCTATGTTCCAAAAATAGCAGATCTAGTCGGGCCAACAAAAGTTGTGATTCTGACAATCCAAGCTCACTGATAGACTCAGGCAATGTAGCCAGCAGAGACTCAATTTGCGAAATATATGGTGGTAAAAGCAAGTTGTCTTGGGCGAGTAAAGCCAGCGTAGAAGGCATCGCCATACATACAAAATCGCTGACCTCGACTAGAGGTCTTTGGGGTATTCTGAGTCTGGCCTCAGCTGATGGTATAAAAAGTTCAGGATACATAGGCTTTAAGTTGGTCTCGAGTTTTAGCAGTTTCCCTAAGTAAGATACTTAAAATATCATCACCAGTGATTTTCGATTCATTGCCTTCACCGACTTTGATTGAGTCTTGTTCACGAGCTAAAGTGAAGTGAATTCTGCGCATGGAGACAATTTTATGTAATACTTCGAGCAGAACCTTTAGAGTGTTCTGTACTGTAAGCTGATGTACATCAATCTGACCAGCGTCAATGCCTTGTCGTAGATTTCCAATTAAAGTTCCAGACGACTGTGAGTTTTTGAGAAATTGTCTGTACATTGGCGGCAGATACATTTCATTGTGAGCTACAAAACGAGTGTAGCCAGGCTCGTTCATTGTGCGACCCCAAAGCATCTGATCGATCAGTAGTAAGTTCATGTGAGCGCCACTAGGGGCCTCATATGATGTACCACCCACTTCAAAAGGATAGTAATATGGTTGAAGTAACGTGTTAAAGGTAGCTGTCGGTAGCTTACGACGAACCTCAACCATCTGCTTCACCATTGTGTCAAAGTGAACGGATAATTCATGAGCCATTGACTCAGACTTAATTGAAGACGATGTTTCTGTGACAAACGTAGTCAGTATTCTCCGGCTGGCTTCAAGTTCTTCCATCCAAGTTCGCACACTTTCTATAAAGATATCTTCTTCTTGACTCCCGGTAAAACTCCTTTGCCTCGGGCCACGTGGATTCCAAAGAGAATATGAGTAGACAGTTTCTCGAGGTACTGAATCACCTATTTTCCCCAGTTGCAGCAGGATCGGCTCTAATCTGGAAGACACCGAGGTGGGAGCAATATCAAGTCGACGAATTGAGGCGGCGACCATGCCAACATCTCTGAGGGTGGCCAGAGCTTCGACTTGTGTAAATCGTCCCACCTGTTGAATTCGGACGAGTACTGTATCAAGCAATGCCACAAGATGGTCAAGATCTTGGGAATAATTGTAATCGCATAATTTTTGAACTTCACCGTCAAACCCGATAAGATCTACTTGACTAACTTCTTGTAATCTTGCAAATTCTAGCTCAGTAGTTTGTGGGCTACTGAAAGCTGGCTGATCTATAGAAGTTGGTCTGGTTTCTACAAGTTTGTTCATAGTGGTTTAACAATTGCAGTTGTGAATATTATACACAGACTGATCGAGATTGATCCCCTATCAGATTACTTGACTGATTGATACGAATGGATCATGTCGAAATGTGAACCCTGCAAATGGGTTGCCTGTTCTTCAGGTCCTTTATAAGGTCCAAACGAACTTGTTCCAGTACCGTCATAGTCATAGGGAGGTAAGCCAGCTGCCAAAACACGCAAAAACGTATGTTCTAAACCAGGCTCAAGTTCAATCTCGCGAGCTTCGCACGTTAAATCTAAATTATTTTGAGATCTAAATGCTTTGACTTGCTCAATTGCCTCTTTGGTCCACACACGACAGGAGCCGATTCGAGCGACAGCCACCGTCTTTGGGTTAGAAAAAAGTTCTTCGCCTAGGCGAACAAGATCTGCTTCTTGCATGCTTTTGACACAGTAAATAATTATTGAATTATAGGATAATAAAAGTGGATTACAACACGCAAGTTTGTCGGGTATGTAGTTACTAATTAGCTATGTCGCAGTATGAATTTTTCGAGGATATCATTGAAATGAAAGAAAGATGGTGCATCCAGCCATTCATTATCACTGTGGATGTCTCCATTTCGCGGTTTCGATAGAATAACAGGTATACCTAGGGCAGAAAAATACCGACCATCAGAAGCACCCGTTTCCTTAATAAATACCTCTTTAGCATTATTTTTTATTAATTTAGCCCAACTTTGTACGTACGGATTGGTGGAATCTACTGTAAACGGTTGCGCAGAAAGTAGTAACTCTACCTCACAATTGCTAGTGGCTTTCCGAATAGAATCAATGATTTCTGCAGGATCATCAAGTGGTATATAACGAATATCAAGCAGCGCAGTGCCAAAATCAGAAACCTGATTGGTTTGAGTGCCGACATGTATTTGTCCGATGTTGAGTGTGGTTTTCCATTCCGGTTGTGTAGACTCTGGAAACTTCAGTCGAATTGCTTGCAAACTTTCCAGCAACCGATCGGCAGCGCTGTGTCCTTCCCATGGTCTAGAAGCGTGAGCTGACTTTCCCGAGGCGGAAATTTTTATTTGTAAAACACCTTTGGCCTCTTCGACAATATGCCAATCATCTCCACCATCGGGAATGATAACTGCGGCATACTCAGTTGAATCGTGTTTCACGAAGTGACCCACACCATCCATGCCACCGATTTCTTCGTCACTGGTGAGCAAAATATCGACAGGAGGCAGCTCTTTTTTTTCAGCATACATCTTTTGAACAACGGTTATAAAGCTAGCGATAGCAAACTTCATATCTGCAACACCGCGACCGATCAATTTGTCTCCTGCGGTAGTCATAGTAAAGAGTGTTTTTGGGGCAGGCACCACATCAATGTGGGCATTTAGTAATAATTTCTTGGAGCTAGCAGGCGAGCGCCACAGTCGAGATTCTTTGCCGTTGATCGAATATTTTTCTAACTGAAATGGGAGATTGGAAAGTTTAGTTTCAATAAAATTGAAGCATTTGATGCTCTCATCATGACGATCGCTCGTTGTTTCAAAGGTAATAAGCTTAGCTAGAAGATTTGTAACTTCAGTTGTCATAGTCTGAGCGTTTGTGTGGTGTAGTGGATAATTTTTTCTTCATCAATCATAAACCCCAAGCCTGTCTCTGCTGGGACTTCAACTAATCCATTAGCTATATGATAGCCTGTGTGTAATACATCATCAGTAAAATATGATAATGTCTCATCCATATCAGCAGGGTAGATGTAGTTTGTCTGACTGGCTGTCGCAATATTAAAAGCTCGTGCAATACCACTTTCCATCATTCCACCGCACCAGACTCCGACGTTATTTTGCTGACAGAGGTCGTGAATTTTTTTAGTTTCTAATAAACCGCCAACTCGCCCAGGTTTGATATTGATGATTTTGCAAGCCTTTAGATAGATAGCTCGGCGAGCGTCTTCGACTGATGAAATGCTTTCATCTAAACAAATGGGTGTCTCCAATTTCTGTTGCAGTACTGAATGGTCAATGATGTCGTCATCGGCTAATGGTTGTTCAATCATCAGTAGCCGGTATGTATCTAATTTTTTAAACAACTCAATGTCAGCCAATGTGTAAGCCGAATTAGCGTCAACCATTAAAGGAATATCACCAAATGTAGTTCTGACTTGTTTGACTAGTTCGAGATCCCAGTCGGGTCTAATCTTTAACTTGATGCGCTTGGTTCCAGCAGCTAAACCGGTTTCTATTTTGTCAAAAATTTCAGATACTGAGCCTATTCCAACGCTGATTCCTGTCTCAATCTGTTTTTTAGTTCCTCCAATAAGTTGGCTAATGGAAACATTTCGTTCTAAAGCCAAAAGCATCCAGGCAGCTGTCTCAAAACCAGTTTTAGCAAAGTAATTACCCTTGATAGATTGATAGAGACTATTAAAGTCTTCGATAGACTGGAACTCCTTGCCTAGGATTAGCGGTGCTAGATAGTCTTGAAGTGTAATCATCGCAAATGCTACAGTTTCAGGCTTGTAGATCGGAAAGGCTAAGGGTGCGGCTTCACCCCAACCAATCAGCCCATCACTAGTTTCAGCTTTGACAATAATTGTTGGCCGAGTTGTAATGGTGCCAAAACTAGTCGTAAAAGGCTGTCGCAATGGAATATCTATTTGATAGACTGTTGCTGAGATAATTGTCATGACACTAAAAGTACTTTATTTAGGAAAGTACAATGCTTCTTGATTTAACTATATCACGAATGCTCATGCCCGCTGCATATTGCGCTAGAGCTCTATCGGCTCCATTTTGTTTCGTCGTTAAGACAAATTCAGGATACGCCAACAGCTTCTGGTCTTGAGAACTCAAGCCTCGGGCAGCAATCTGCAGAATATCACAGGCAAAATTATATACAGACAAATCGGCAGCGTGACCTTCAAGACCATTCCTAATGGCAGCATTTCTTAATGCAGAAAGTTGTTTCCAGGGTTTTGACAAAATATAGTCACTTGCTTCATCCAAATTTTGAAGTAGTCCAGCTTGGATGGCAGATGGCGCCATTGGTGCAGTCTTGGCCATAGCAACGTTAATAGACATTAACTCTCTATCAGGAAAAGTTGCACCAGCATCACGACCTTCAATATACGTATATTTAACGCCTCCATCGGTGAATAATCGTTCTAATGTATTATTATCGTATGCGGCAAGAAATTGAGTTCTATCGATGGCTGAATGGTCAAACTGCCATCGAATTCGAGCTCCTGTAAATTGAGAAAACTGCATAGCTTCTAGATGTCTCAAATGTGGCGTGATCACAGATTTACCTCCATTCCTGAGGAACGTCGCAATGGCATTTGGCATGGCCAAGTAGGATAATACCGAAGGATTATTTTCGACGGTCAAGGCTGCATCACCAAAGGTTTTGTAATCGGCATCCTGAGCTAATACAAAGTGAATATTAGTGCCTGTGCCAAACATCCACCCAAAGTAATCTTTTAAGTTCAAAAATGGTTGCTCAGGAAAAGAAGCTGTTTTTCGATCGCCGTTTGACGATGAACTGGCCATCATCATATCCCAAATAGTAAGTCGTGTTTCTTTAAATGGACTTACTTGTTGCTCTGCAAACGGACTGTTGCCAAATAGACCAACAATTGCGGCTCCAGCACCAATCATGGTACTGACGGCTCGAGCAGCATCTTCCGGATGGACACTTGTGGAAGGGCTATTTTGAGCTTTAGCATCAATGCCGGCTTTGTGATCCCAACCTCGAGCCAAAATATATTCATACACTCCTTTGGGAGCTACAAATGCGCGGTAATTTTGATCCGTAAGCATGACTTGAGGATGTAAGGCTAAGTTAATGACAGTAGCCCCTTCGGCTAGTAGAGCTTGCTGGACTAGATGTAAATCCAACTTTGATATGCGTGCTAGTTCAGACAGAGTATGTGTGACTACTGAGGCCGTTTCTTGCAAATTAAACGCGTTATCGAGCCCGACATGACCAATGCCTGGCACGTCTACCGCCAATGTCGTCTCAGGTTGAATATCACTTTGATCAAGGTGAGCGCCTTCGTGTTGATCAGCAATTGATTTGAAAAAGTCTTGGCTGACTCCATGTGATTCGCCGGTCGAGCTTGAAGAAATTGGTTTTTCGATCTCTGCTCCAAAAGTGTGATTAAATCTCTCTGGTGCCATAACTACTTTCTCTTTGCTTTTTGTAAATCCTCCACGCGTTGATGGATTTCTGAGACTGTGCTTGAGTCTCCAGGAATGCGAAAGCGAACTAATGAACTGTTCATTTCGGGATGAGTAGGCTTAAAAGTTTGCCCATCCTCGGTGGCAATCCCATAATTCAGTAAGTCCTGATAAAACTTACCTGGATTTTGCGCCATGAATATACTGACCGTTGGATGAGTTGGGAATACTTTGACGCCAAGTTGAATAAGACCTGCAACTAATTCAGATTTGATTTCAGCTGTTTGACGTCTGACATCTGGTAAAAAAGTTGCTAAGACGTTAGGGTTTAGCGCCGCATTGGCAACTAAAATGGTGAATGTATCGACTGCAAAGACTAATTCGATATTTTTATAGATAGCTGCCAAAGGTTCTGACATGATGGCATATCCCAAACGTGGGGAAGCGAGTCCGATACCTTTGGAAAGTGAGCGTAGCGCAATAATATGAGGATATCGTACAGTCAGTGGTATGGCAGAAACAGCATCATCAACCAGATCGCCATAAGCCTCATCAATAATTAAGAGATCCTGTCTTTGAGTAGCATCTGCCAAAGCCTGAACAGCGCTTAGCGATAGTACGTCACCAGTTGGGTTATTGGGATTATCTAAATAAATAATTGCTGGCTTACTTGCTTTTAGGCGATGCTCGATGAGAGTGTCGAGTTTGAACTGTGTCGTTGCTGCTAAGGGAACTGCAATTGGACTGTATGGTATTTCTGCTCGACGAGCCAACATATCAATATTGGTAAACTGTGGTCCAAAACCCATTACTTCCAAGCCTTTGCTGATAGCTTCCCGAGAAACGAGATCACTTAAGATGGCAGCCAACAGGCCATAACTACCGGATCCATTAGAAAAAACCTCAACGTCTGCACCGAGTCCGAATCTCTCCCTGATTGGTTGGGCTAATGATTTTCCATACGCATCTTTATTTAGATATTGGACAAGATCATCTGTAGTTAAGCGAGCCTTAGCAGTCTCAACCTCAGGAGGATAACCAAAAGGCGAATGTCCTAATCCGCAATCAATTCTCTCAAAGGCGGGATTGGTTTCTGCGTCTGGAGTATAGTCGTCACCCTTTCGAATAGTTCTAACCAAGCTTGTGACACGAAATTCGGTTTTTAGCATACGTACTTTACGTAGTGAAATGAATGAATGATTTTATGACTGGGAGATCAGCCAGAGATTATATCACATTATTCGTGCCCGAAGAAAGCATGAAGTTGCAAACTAATTATGTGCTATAATTTCCCAGTCGAGAATGGATGATATGTTAGTAGAGTGTCGCGCTCTGCCACTCGAGATTAATCAAGTAGATTTACACGCTGCCCAAGCTGCTTTCTTTAACCCCGATAACGCACATACTTCGTTTACTGCTTTTTATCAAGCATTAATTAGTATGGTCGAAACTGAGGCAAAATTAATTAGTTCCGTGAATCCCGAAATCATTAAAGCCTTAGACTACGTTTTTCAGAATTTAGATCCAGCCCAAAAGTTTGATGAAAAGTATTTGGGTCACATGCTGACGGAATCTTCGATACCGGCGTTATTTGCATATTTCATGGCTATGCGGATCGGCTCTAACACAGTGGCCGAAGAAGTCTCCAGCCGTGAAACGCAACTCGAACCAGAAGCAATCCGGTGGATGATAGATTTAATCGGTTATGATCCTGAAAAAGCGAGTGGGACTTTTACTTCTGGCGGTTCACTGGCAAACACTACAGCCTTATGGGTAGCTCGTGAACTTGCTTCTGAGCGAAATCAAAATTCGCGTACGAAGTTTGTGGTTCTAGTTAATCCATTTGTCCATTACTCAATTGATAAATCAATCAGAATTTTATGTGGACCGTATAAAGACAGTGTGCAGTTGGTAAGACTACCAAGCAAGAATTTAGCTATTGATCCGGCTGCTTTAGTAGCTGCAATTGCAGAAGTAAAAGCTCAAGGCAAAGAGGTGATGGCAGTAGTAGCGATTGCTGGGGAAACTGAGACAGGACTGATTGATGATTTTAACGCTATCGCTGATATTACAGAGGAAAACGGAATCTACCTGCATGCAGATGCGGCGTATGGTCTACCATACAAAATGTCATCACGAGCACACTTATTTGCGGGTATTGAGCGAGCCAACTCAGTGACAATTGACCCACACAAAGCCTTAAATATTCCATACTCGGCAGGAGCAGTAGTATTTAGAAGTAGTCAAGAACATTCTCGAGTTCAATTTAACGCCGAGGATGCTGAATACGTATTTAAAGAGGGAAAAGCAAGCTTGGGTCAGAAGCGAATTGAAGGCTCCATGGGCGCAGGTCCAATTCTAGCCACTGTGGCTGCCATTCGCGCTTTATCTACTGAACAATGGAAAGCGTTGCTTGATCACTCTCTAGTTAATATCGAGTCTTTATATGATCGTCTCTTAGTATCTCCAGTCTTAATGCCTGTTCATGAGCCAGAGTTAAATATCCTGTGTTTTACTCTGCGCCCAGAGTTTTGTCAGGCTCACGGCATAGTACGTAATAATGAGTTAAAGAAGCTGATCAATCAGACTGCAGCTTCGCTGTGGACTGAAACCGGCTACTTTTTCTCGACGACCAATTTGCCAGTCGACAGCTCAATTTCATGTCTAGAAACAAAATCTAATCACCAGTATGTCTATCGTGCTGTACCAATGCATCCACGAACTGAGCAGGAACACCTTGATGAGGCCATTGGCATGCTAGAACAAAGGATTATGGCGGCTGTCACTTGATCTGGCTTGCAAATCAGACATTGACATTTTATCTTGATCGTTTATAGTCGAAACTGTTAATTATGATCCGACAAAATTCTTTCTTTAGTTATTTCTTCCTTAGCCCCCGATTGGAGGGTGTTTCGTAAACTGCACAAAAAGCAATACATACGAACCCTCCAGCAGAGGGTTTTTTTGTAAGTACTTGTTAAAAAGGAAAATTATGAGCCGAAAAAGAAATTTAATTACCTTAGCCCGTGCCAAAGAAGGAGGCATGATGGCATACGTAGGTAAAGTCGAAATGGGTATGGAAGTTGTGCCGTCTATCTTGCTGGCAATAGCAACCAGACAAACATTATTGGATTTATCAGATCAATTAGTCAATACATCATATAATGAAACATCTCCCTTAATGCAAACACCAGATTTATCTGGAGATACGATTTTGCTTTCGGTTGACGAAGTTCCAGCAAGGAAGCTAGTAATTTCGTCACCTGATGAAGTCAGAGAATTTTCGTATGACGCTTTAGCGTTAATTTTATCGCATATTTTGTTAGCGTTAACTAAAGGCAATCCTGTAACACCAAGCGCTTTACAAACTGAAATTGAGGTTGAAAAATCTCATCAGCAACGAACAAATGATCGACTCCAAATTTAATTATTTATCTTAAAATGAGTATAGAATTTTGAGAAACAGATAGAATTTCAATATGCAAACCAATTACACCAAACTACTTGATAAACAACTTCAAGTCTTAACCCAAAAATTACCTCAAATTACTTCACAAGCCGAGCTAGCTGACCGTGCCGAAGAGTATTTGGGCAAAAATTCGAATTGGATGCAAGCTACCGCAGAGTTAAAAAGAGCGAGCATTGATGAAAAAAAGAAATTAGGCCTCATCATCAATTCGTTTAAAGCTAAAGCTACGGAAATGCTAGATCACCAAGCTCAAGCATTACAGCTTGGAGAGACAACCGCTCACAATCCCATTACTGGTGATCCTACTTTACCTGGTTTATTGCCCAAAATTGGCCACCTCCATCCCACTACAACGGTCGTTCGCAAAATCAACTCATTCTTTAGATATTTAGGTTACAGTGTGTACGAAGGTCCTGAGATTGAAGACAATGAATTTAATTTCGAAAAATTAAACTTGCCTAAAGATCATCCAGCTCGCGAATTAGCTGACACTTTGTATATTTCAGATCCAGAAGTGTTGCTTCGAACGCATACGTCTTCGGTAGAAACGAGAGCGATGACTCAGGAGTCAGTACCGCTGAGAATTGTAGTGCCTGGTAAAGTCTATCGAAATGAAAACTCCAATACGACTAATAACTCCATGTTTTATCAATATGAGGGTTTGGTGATTGATAAGGGTATTAGCATGGCTGATCTAAAGGGCACTCTCAATCGTTTTGTTCAATTTCTATACGGCAAAGACGTCAAGACACGTTTCCGTTGCAAGTATTACCCACAAGTTGAGCCCGGTGGCGGTCTGGATATTCAGTGTACTTTTTGTCATGGGGATGGTTGCAGCGTCTGCAAGTACCGAGGTTGGATCGAGGTCTTAGGCTGCGGTTTAGTTCACCCAAATGTCTTGACTAAATGTGGCATTGATTCACAAGTCTATTCTGGCTTTGCTTTTGGAATGGGCTTGGATCGGATGGTGATGCTGACACATGGCATCAATGATATTCGTAAACTTTATAACGGTGAGTTAATGTATGAGGAAATTGTATGAAGGTACCCATTAATTGGCTAAAAGAATATGTTGAGCTTCCAGATTCACTGGAAGAATTAACTGATAAATTGACAGCAATTGGACATATGCAAGATCATCCACCTGCTCAGGTTGGTGATGATATTGTCCTAGATTTAGAAGTCAGACAAAATCGATCTGATTGTTTGTCGATGATTGGAATTGCTCGAGAAGTTGCAGCCAGCTTGAAAACTCCACTTAAATTTCCTGATCTCAGCAAAATAGTATTGCCAAAGTTAGCAACTTCTCCCTTAGTCTCCATTAAAGATCCTCAAGTTTGTTATCGGTTTAATTCTCTAGAAATAGAAAATATCACTATTGCGCCTTCACCAGCGTGGCTCGTTCAAAAGATTGAAGCCTATGGCATGAAGACAATCAATAATTTGGTGGACATTACCAATTTTGTTATGATCGAATTGAATGAGCCTTTGCATGCCTTTGATCGTCGATACATTCAGTCACCAATCACTGTGCGTTTAGCTAAAAAGGGTGAAGTGATAGAAGTGTTAGGCGGTAAAAAAATCAAATTAACTGACGCTGACTTAGTGATAGCTGATGATCAAAAAATCTTAGCAATGGGAGGCATTATTGGTTGTGCTCAGACTGGTGTCTCCAATGAGACGGCAAGTATTATTCTTGAAGCGGCGACGTACAATCAGGCCTACATTCGTCGCTCAAGTTTGAGACACAATTTACGGACTGAAGCCTCGCTCAGACATGAAAAATTCCTTCATCCACAATTGACTGAAGTCGCCTTGGCTCGCGCGGCTCAACTAATTGCGAAATTATGTCACGGTACGGTTACTAAGCATCACGACGCCTATGCTGCAGTAGCTAAGCCAGTTGTAATCAACGTTTCGTTACATAGATTGGCTGAACTCTGTGGCCTGAAAATTAACATGAAAGATTCTCTTGCGATCTTTCAAGGCTTAGGAATTGAAGCCAAAAAGCTTGACGATGATACGATCGAGACAATGGTTCCATATTTCCGAACAGATCTAGTACAAGAAGAAGATTTAATAGAAGAAGTGCTGCGTATTCATGGGTATGAAAAAATTGTTGATACCTTGCCCAGTAGCGCCCCACCAGTTGAAATTACTTCAAAGGGTTATCAATTTGAAGAAGCGATGCGCGATATCTTAGTCGGGTATGGTTTTGATGAAATTATTACCGAGCCTTTAGTTAATGAAGTTGTTTCAGCTCATGCGCCAGTGGTCTTGCAAAATTCGCTCAATGCCGAAAAGACGATGCTGAGGACGACGCTCAAAAATGGCCTCTTATCTGCCCTCGAGTATCAAAGAAAACTTAAGCGTGAAGAAGTATTCTTGTTTGAAGTCGGCAAGATTTATATTGCTGATGGCGGTATGTATTCTGAGCAACGAATGGTGGCGTGCATTATTGCTTCTGAGCAAGCATCGTATTTAAGTACTAAAGGTTTAGCCGAAGCTTTTTGCCTGAGATTAGAAAGATATTTTGACCCAGCAATTATTTCAATTGAAAAATTGAAAAATAACATCTGGTACTTTGAAATTAATATCGATGCGCTTCTCAATCAGGCAGTCGTAACCACCTACAACATTCAAACAAGTTTGCAGCAAATTATTTATCAAGATTTGTCATTATCGATTCCTGAAGAATTAGAAGTGGGTCCGATCTTGAGTGCTATCAAAGAAGTTTCGCCATTGTTGTATAAAGTCAGTTTGGGTGAAATTCCAATGCCATTACCGAAACAACGGAAAAGCTTGTTTGTTAAACTGCAGTTTAACCAAGCCGATGCTCAGATTAAGTCCAAAGATATTGAGCCAATTAGAAAGCAAGTAATTGCTTTAATTGAGAAAAAATATCAAGGCGAGCTCAGATAAAAGCATAATCATGACCTGCAAAGCTACTGACGCAGCTGACCGCATCAGTACACTTGGTGAGTATTTCATTTCTGTTGCAAATAAAAGAACTACTGATTGAACTGCGTTTGTCGCATGCTTCTTTTGTGAAACGCTATCTCTTTCTTCAAAAAATCTGGGTTGGCTATCAGAACATTTTTGAAGTTACTGAGGATTACGTCTGGCTCAGACTAAAACAGATCAGACAGCTACTACTTAAGGAGGTTGGCAAACGAATGAGACAAGAAGTGCATTATCTCTACTGTTAACATGGTTGTAAATTTTGTAGTTCTTTGAAATCTACTATGACCGATGAAACGAAATCACACTGTAACCTTTTTTCTTTTCACGACCGATTAATCGGAATTGAGCATCTTCAGCTGCTAACTCCTCAACTCTAGTGATAACTGTCGAACTAGAACACAGTATGAGTTTCCCGCCCGAAACAAGCTGTGCACGTGCTTGCTCGATGTACATCTTGTAAACTTCTAAGTTTTGCTTATCAGGTAAGATACCAACAATTACATCAAACTCATTTTTCGACACATCAATTCCGACCTGGTGGAACAAAAGTATTTTTTCAGCGTCACACTTGTTGCGAATGAGATTTTCTCTAGATATTTGTAGTGCCTGCAAGTCTCTATCAACAAGAACAATCTGCGCTCCTTGAAACGCATACGTGATGGCCAGTGGAATATATCCTTGTCCTGGATTGAAAATTAATACTGATTTTGCAGTTCCTTTGACAGCTCCAAGATGTGAAAGTAATAATTTGGTATCGTAGCTGACTGAGTCGAACTCACGAAGATGAAACGTTGTTGTGAGAGCAAATGATACATTTTTAAATGTACATTGATTTTGTTGTCGAGTATATGTACCACTTTCAAATGCTGGCTCTATGGAAGTGTTTAAATCCGCTGATTCCGGCTTAAAGCGGTAATGATAGACATGATGACCTGGCCAAGATCGATGGTAGGTAATCTCAATCGAGTCATCACTTTTAAGTTGTTGTTCGATGTACTCAGCAATTGCGTCTATGACAACAATCACCACTTTGCCATTCTTTCTTACATGATGGCGAGCGTCTTTCAATATGTGGGTAAGCACCTGTTCACCAACTTTGGCTGGTATATTCGAAACGATTAAATCAAAATCTGTGTCTGCAACTGAATCATATCCCAGACTGCCATATATTTTTAGATTATCGCTCACGTTATTAGCCTCAGCATTCGCTCGAGCATAACTGAGCGCAAGAGCATCTCTATCCACCATGTGCACTTTTGCTTGCGGACAGATTTTTTTTAGTACAATTCCAATAGGTCCATAACCGCAACCGAGATCAAGAGCCTTATCAAAAGAATCAATTTTCTCAAATAGAAGGGTTCGTAAAAGCCGTTGCGTGCCAAGGTCAATATCTTGAGAACTAAAAAGCTCCTGGGAAACAAGAAAATTCAGATTCTGGTTTCCAAATGTATACTGGATAGTCTTTTTATAGTACGGCTTAGTCGTGTCCATGCTCATGATAGCCAAACAATTTAGAAATGATTTATCGGCCAATTATAGCATTTTGCTCTTAATGGGGAATGAAGTTATCGATTTGCCACCTGGCCAATCATGCCGTAAATTGGTCCAATAATCGCCATCATCATCGCTGCGACCGCGAGTCCCACCAACACCAACATAATCGGCTCAAGCATCATCGTCAGCTTAGTCAAAGTTTTGGAAACTTGGCTATCCATATGCTCTGCCACATCCTTCATCGCTTTTTCCAACGTCCCCGTCTTTTCACCAACCTCCATCAACTTCACCATCATTGATGGGAACGGTGACCCCTTCGTTTTGAGTCCCGCAGAAAACGGCGCACCCGCTGATGCCTCATCACGTGACTTTTGCACCTGATCGAAGACCTGCTTGTTGTTGATCACTGCCTGGGAAAGTTCCAACGCTTGAGTAATAGGAATACCAGAAGTTAAGAGCAAATGTAAGACGCGTGAAAATCTGGTAATGTCGATCTGGCGAGCCAGCACTTTGATTGCCGGTAACCCCAAGATAAAATGATTGAATTGCTGTTTTTTTTCTCGATACAAAATAATAGTGATCATCGCAGCTACTAAAAACCCGCCGATCACGTACGGCCAGTAAGCGACCAAAA
>Ga0172379_10003508_pt1 | contig 24857 bp, 37 predicted proteins | sample GrowelOW334metaG_FD_119756 | JGI IMG/M metagenome (GOLD analysis project Ga0172379, IMG submission 119756) | Groundwater microbial communities from an aquifer near a municipal landfill in Southern Ontario, Canada - Groundwater well OW334 metaG | ecosystem: Environmental > Aquatic > Deep...
AGAAAGGGCAAGAGGAAAGATAGAGGGCGGAGAAAACTTCAGTTGACTTACAGTCAAAGACAAAGAGGCAGTACATTTAGTACTGCCTAGATTCTCTGCACTTTCAGTGCAGAGTGATTCAATAAGTATTTGTATATTATCTGGTCGAAAACATACCTAACATTTGTTCAAATAAAGAAGCGGGGGGTAACTCTTGTTCTTGAATATCGCCAGTCTCATCATTGAGTTTGACTTGAGTAGCTTTTTTCCAAGGTACCAATCCAAATAACTTTTTAGTCTTTTCAGATTTGGTACTGTATTGAAGTCCACCTTGTTCATCTTCTGTAACTTCAAGTGCTTCAGCAGCTTGTTTGCTATCAATCACTCCAGCTTCAAGCATTTTTTCGATTGCTTGATCGGGAAGGTGATAAAGTACGTGTTCATTACCTGATGGGGTGGTGACTACCACTTGATTAGTATCAGGGTCAATAGTGAACTGGGCACCTTGTTTGACTTGAGCTTTTATTTCCCTAGATTCAATCTCCATGTTTTGAGCGTTTTGTCTCATCTCATTTTTGATCTCAATCATTTCCTGTTGTCGTTCTTTTCTTTGTTCAAGAAGCTGTTGCTGGTATTCTTCTCTTTTTTGTTCAATTTCTCCTTTAAGCTCACCAATTTCTTCTCTTCTTTGATCCCTAATTTCTTTGGCTTGTTGTTGGAATTCCTGAATTTTTTCATCATCCATCTCAGCTGGCATTTGTACCTTCACCCTCTTGGTTTCCATCATTTCTGTTTCAGCAAAAGGAGTAGCGGTTTTTTCAGGTTTAGTCACTTTTTGTTGATCTTTAAGTCTAACTCGCACGTTTTGGGTGTTGGGTTCAATTTCTATCTTCTTGTTTTCGGCAGGTCTGACAGTTCTAAGAGATCTCGGTTGATCATCATCATCTTGATCGTCATCTTCAATTTCTTGTTCATTCTCGTCATCTTCAACTTTTTGTTCATTATCATCATCTTTTTCAGAATCTTCACCCAAGACACCATCATCAAAAACTTCAATAGTTCCATCTTCACTAATCCTGATACTTAGTGCTGAGACTTGAGGAACAATGATCAGTAGGGACAGAAAAACAACAAGGGAGAGGGTGATTTTTTTCATATGGTTTGGGTAGAATAACAAATATAGATACTTGATACTATCTAAGTTTCATCATGTCAAAAAACTCTGTCTCTATCAAGTGCTATTTACCTATCACCCACTTAGCTTTATCATTACCTCATGTCAGATCGCACCACTCAAACATCAGTGACAAACTTTCTCAAATTTGAAGATAAATATTTGTTTGTTAAAAGAGCTAGTCATAAAAAGGTAGATGCCAACAGACTAAACGGGATTGGCGGTAAAACTGAACCAGGAGAAGATTTTTTAACTTGTGCTATCCGAGAAACAGCAGAAGAAACTGGATACCAAGTCAAAGCTAAGGATTGCCGATTAATGGGGGTAGTCAAACTTGAAGGTGGTTACCAACAAGATTGGGTAGTTTGTTTTTTTGAGATTCAAGTTGATTCTCAGAAACTTCCTTTAGGGGAGAATCCTCAGGAAGGTGAGTTTATGTGGTTGACTCCCCAACAAGCGCTAAATTCTGGTTTAGAGTTAGTTGATGATTTACACTATAGTCTGGCTTTATTTGAGCAGCAGAGTTTTCCTTTTTTTATGACCGCCATATTAAACGATGATGAAAAGATCAAAGAATACACCTTAACTCATTTGTAATTGATGATTAATGAAAAAAACACTTGAACAACTTACACTAATATTAGAAGAGGCCATTAAGGCTGAGATTTTTCCTGGTGCTTGCTTAGCACTAGTTAATCAGAAAGAGGTTGAATACTTGAATTTAGGAAAGCTTCGATCGACAAGTGACGATCAAAAAGTTGAAACGACCACGATTTATGATTTAGCCTCAATTACTAAATTGATCACTGCCATTTTAGCTCTTCAATTAATTGAAGAAAAAAAACTATCCTTTAATGACAATTTAGCTAAGTATTCACCAATCACTAAAGATTTTTCAACCGGGAAACTAACTGTCTGGCAGTTACTAACTTCTCTGCCCAATTTTGCTGCGGCTTTGTCAGATAACAAGGACTTAGAAGGTGAGCGGTTACTGGAGTTTATCTTTCAAGCTAATTACCAGTCACAACAAAAACAAGAAATAATTTATAGCAATACAGCTTTTATTCTTTTGGGTTTAGTGATTGAGCAGATTGCAGGTGTGTCAATTGATCAACTAGCGCAAAGTAAAATTTTTACGCCCTTAGCCATGAATCAAACCAGTTGGGGAAATCTTAGCTTTCAAAAAGGTGTCGCTCCCAGTGAAATCGATAAGTGGCGAAAAAGAGAATTAGTGGGAGAAATTCATGATGAGAGTGCTTGGAAGCTCTATCACGATTTAGGTATCTGTGTGGGTTCAGCGGGAGTGTTTGCAAATATCCAAGATTGTTCTATGTTACTTTCATCTCTTCTTAATTTAGATGACTCCAGACTCTTAAAAAAAGAAATGAAATTAAGAATGGTTAGTAATCAGTTGGCAGACTATCAGCTAGATGGTGGGTTGGGTCTGGAGAGGAATAAAGAGTGGATGGGGGAAAATAGACAAAGATTAGTCGGCAAAACTGGTTTTACTGGCACCTTAATAGTTTGGGATCCCCAAACAACTCAAGGATTGGTGATGCTAGCCAACGCGACTTATCCAAATCGACCAGAAGATAGATCGAAATTAATGATGGTCAGACAACAACTTTGTGATACAGTATTTGCAATTAGTTAGTATAAAGGCCTCATGAAAAATCAAAAATTTGGTAGCTCACTGATCATCCTGGCAGCAGTTTTATGGGCTTTAGATGGAATTACTCGTCGAAGTTTATATCATTTACCTCCAGTAATTATTGTTTTTTATGAACACTTAATTGGTCTAATTCTACTTAGTCCCTTTGTGACTTCGATCCTAAAAAAGCAAAAATTAACTAAAAAAGTTTGGAGCTTGTCACTAGTCATTGGTTTATTAGGCGGTCTTTTGGGTACGCTTTTTATTACCACCGCTTTAATGAAAGTTCAATTTATCGCCTTTAGTGTGGTTTTTTTAATCCAAAAACTCCAACCACTTTTTACTATTTCCTCAGCTCATTTTTTGCTTAAAGAAAAAATTGATCAAAGATATTTCAAGTGGGCACTCTTAGCTTTGGTGGCAGTTTTCTTTGTGACTTTTCCTAATGGTCAGATAAATCTAGCTACCGGGTCAGGCACCATCTGGGCGGCACTATTTTCTTTAGCAGCAGCTTTTTGTTGGGGAATTGGTACTACCATCTCTAAAATGTTAGTTGGCGAAATTTCAGATAAAGCAGCTACTTTAATGAGATATTTTACGGCTACTATCTTTGGCTTAGTGGCTGTCTTTTTGATGGGCAGTGGTTCCAGTATTTCTTTAGTTGGTCCATCTGAGGCTGCTCGACTGACTTTTATTGCTTTAACCACTGGGCTGGTGGCCATGCTTTTGTATTACAAAGGTCTAAAGTTAGTAGAGGCTAGGGTGTCAACTATTCTTGAATTAGCTTTTCCCTTAATCGCGGTTTTTGTCGATATGTTTTTATACAAAACCTTTTTAGCTCCTAGTCAGTATTTAGCGGCGGGAGTGTTAATGTTTGCCATGATTAAGGTTAGTCAATTGCAAGAAAAAAATAGCTAATAATCCGCATTTTTGTTTACTTTTCACTAAAATGTTTTATAATGTAAGCCTGTTTTGTCAGCTAACCTTTTAAGGAGGAAAAAATGTTGACAGTGACAATGGTCAAACAGCAGGTGAGTGGATACCTATTTACACTGTTGAATGTGGCCGGAGCCGTCTTGATTGCCGTGGCGGATGTCTTCCTGGCCTTGTTTGTGTTAGTGATGGTGCTGCTAGGACTGATCTTCTTGATAGTCTTAGGTTGGATGATGAATGAGAAAGTTAGAGGCGAATACGCCGCTATCGTCTTGTCCATGACCAAGCGTTAATTTTTTAAGGGGGGCTACATGCCCCCCAACTCTTTTCCAGATAGTTATCTTCATCTATACTGTCAGATATGTACTATCTTCACGCTTTTTCTCAATTAGAAAAAAAGAAATGGGTTGTTAGAGTCCTTTTGGCTTTAATTCTCTGTTTGGGTTTAGTAATCAGGCTCTTTGGCCTTGAGCAATTACGGTTAACTCAGGATGAAATGAGTATTGGCTATAATGCTTTTAGTATTGCTCAAAGTGGACAAGATGAATGGGGACAAAGATTCCCCTTAGTTTTTAAAGCTTTTGGGGATTGGAAATTACCGGGATATATTTATAGTAGTGTCCCCTTCGTGTCTTTGTTTGGTTTATCTAACTTAAGTGTTAAGCTACCCTCTCTTTTAGCGGGAATGGTATTAATTTGGGGACTATATTTACTAGTTAGTAAAATTACTGATAATCACTGGTTGGGACTGATTGCGGCTTTAATAACTTCACTGTCCCCCTGGTCAATTCATCTGTCGAGAATGGGGTTTGAATCCAGTCTAGCTCTGGCTATTTTTATATTGGGATTAATCTGTTTAATTAAACTAATAGAGGTCAAAAAGAGATGGCAGTTATGGGCAGTTTTAGCTGGATTATTTTTCTCCCTAACTTTATACACTTACGTTGCTTACCGGTTATTTATCATCCTATTTTTAGCCACTACAGTAATACTTAGTTGGTTTTACAAAGTCGAGAAAAAGAAATTAATTACTTTAATTATTAGCTTTAGTTTGTTTTTGTTACCAATTTTACCAATGTTTTTGGGCCAAGCAGGTACGGCTCGTTTCTCCCAGGTAGGAATTTTTTCCGACACTGGCGTGGTAGCTCAAATTGATCAGCGCCGATCATATTGTTATCTGATTGATCAAAAAATATTACCGAAAATTTGTCAGTTAGTGTTTCATAAACCCCAAGTATACTTGGAGAGGTTTGTGGGTAATTATTTGCAGTTCATCTTACCTTCGTTTCTATTTTTAGAAGGGGATAAGTTGGAGTATTTATCTGACCCCGGATTTGGCGAATTTGTTTGGGTTTTACTGCCCTTTTATTTAATTGGCCTAATTGGCTTTTTAAAGCGAAAAGATTTAGGTTCGCAAATACTAAAGGTGGGTTTTTTACTATCACCAATTGCTTCAGCCTTAGTGGGAGAACCTCAGATTGTCCGAGGTAGTAGTTTGCTCCCCTTTGTGATTATTTTTGTTACTTATGGGTTTAAGGAAGTTTGGGATTTACTGGAAAATAAAATGGTTAGAATTGTGGGTGGGGTAGCAGTGGTTGGGTTATTCTCATTTCTAACTATCAACTTTTTGGTTCATTATCTGTTTATTTACCCTAGAGAGTTTCAAGCTTATTTTTTCCCAATGGGAAGCGCCCCAGCTAACTTCATTTTGGAAAACTATCAAAACTATGACGCCATCTACTTCACCGATGATTTTTCTGATGCTCATATCTTGATGGCCTTTTTAGCCCAATATGATCCTACTTGGTACCGACAAAATATTATCTATCCTCAAGCAGACAAGTTTGGGTTTCAGCACCCAACTAAATTAGGTAAGTTTATCTTTGGGGCCAGACAAGGTCAAACCTTTTTGTGTCACCAAGAAAAAAGAACCGGCAAAATGCTTTACGTGACTGGACCAACTGAAGATCTTCCCTATACCAATAGCTTTACTGGATTTTCTGGAGTACATACTCAAGTTAAAATTGTTGATCTAGACAAAGTAGAAGCTAACTTGAAACAAGAACAGCTATGGGAAACTACCTGTGGCTCTGCTACTAAATAGTTACCGGTGGCTATCAATTCTTAAAGTGCCAAATTGCTTAGTAGCTGATGGGGTACTAATCTTAGCTTGTTCCATTGCAAATTGATCATGTAAATAGTCGGGGATACCTTCTTTTGGTTCCCAGATGCTGAAGTGTTTGGCACTAGGACTAGCTGTCATTGGCATTAAGTCTGCCCCAAAAATTCCTGTTTGTTCTGGACCATAAAACGATGGTGTGTAGCCATATTTCTTTTGACCATACCAAGAATATAAGTATGACCACAGCGTGTTATAGCCATAAGGATTAGTTAAAGTAGAAATACTAAACGGTTGCCCTTCAGCTTGTTGGTAGCTGTAATCAACAACTTCAAGTAAATCAGAAAAATAGGCACCTTGTGGTAAAAAATATTCAGTCTTTTTAGCGGCATTTTCCAATTTGAAACCCTGATGGTTGCTTAGGATAAATAAACAAAATAAACCAATGGCTAAGATTTTAGTCACCTTGTTTTGCCATAGGTAGTTAATTAACCAAGCCAGAGAAATAATCACAACGATCTCAGTAGTAATAAAGCTGTGATACATATTTCGATAATGCCAACTGAGTAGCCAGAGGGGTGCTGAAGCCATCAAAAAAAGCATCAACTGATGTTTTGTCTCTATCTTACTTTTGAGGAAAAAATAAATACCGACCATGATGATCACTGCTAGCAGTGGTAATGTGGGCGTCAGACTATTAGTCAGCTTATTTACATATAAATTTAAAGTCCCCAAAAGAATTCTTTGCACATCGGTACCTGACCAGGAAGCATATTCAATTACTGAATTAGGGGTAAAAATACCGGCTAAATAAACTTTCAGTTGGGCTAAGATCATACTACTTACACCCAGTAAGTAGCTTAGTCCTGCCAAGATTAATGTTTTTATTGGCCATTTCTTAAGTGAGTTTTTTTGTGCTTCGAGTAAGAAACCTAAACCAATCAGTCCCCACCAAGGGGCAAATAGAATCACACTTTGATGAGTAATGGCTAAAGTCAAAGTTAACCAAGGCAAGAGTTTTCTTTGCTGGTCAAAAAACACCAGATAGTAAAGATAGAAAAAGGTGGGTAAAGAAACTGTGGCAATGATGGGATTAGATAGCCAAGTTCCACTTCTAATACTTTCTAGAGAAACAGCGTACATAACACTGGCTAAGATAGCGATACTTTTTTTGCTAGTTAGTTTTTGAGTGAGTAGGAAAACTGGCACGACTGCTAGTGAAGAAAAGCAAACCATGGCTATTAAGACAAGACGGGGATCTCCTCCCAAAAGAGTATATAGAGGACCAATCATGTAATAATATAAAACACCATGAAACACAGTATCACCGGTACCGCTGGCATTTGGGCCTTGGATTTTGAGATCTTTTTTTTCTAATATTTCTCTACTAATGATGGCATCTCTACCAACGTCAAACCAAAAAGGGAAATTACCTTTTTGGGTAACTAAGATTCTGATGGCAGCGGTTAATAATAAAAGCAGAATTAAAATAGAAATGGTTAGTGAATTTGTCTTAACAAAAGTAAAAAATTTACGCATAGCAAAATTGTAGCAGATATCAAAAAAATAGTTGTTTCTAGCTGGTTAATTTAGAGGTAATAGCTAAGGCAAATAAAATAGGGTTTTACGATATAATATAATCCTCTTAACTGGAAGCGTCGCCTAGTGGCCAATGGCAGAGGTTTGCTAAACCTCGACTCGTAAGAGTCCCGTGGGTTCAAATCCCACCGCTTCCGCACATATAGATAGTATGAACTTAACTATTAGATATCAAAGTTCAGTTTTTAATCGTGTTGACTCTTTATTCTTGCTCAGAATATAAGTAGATATGTCACAGCTCAGATTAGCTATCAGCCAATTTCCAGTTTCTAACGATATTAAAAAGAATAAAAAATATATAACACGGCATATTGAATTGGCTAAAGAAGCTGATGCCGATGTTATTCATTTTCCAGAGACAGCTTTATCAGGTTATGGCACAAAATTTGATCGCCACGAGTGGTCTTTGTTAGAAAATAGTCTGGATGAAATTAAGAATGTAGCAAAAAAGCTTCATCTTTATGTCGTCCTTGGCTCATTATATAAAGTTGCCTCATACCAAAAACCTTTTAACTGCACTTATTTAATTTCTGATCAAGGCTTGATTGAAGGTAAGTATTTTAAAAATCACTTATATAAACAAGAAAAAGATCTTTTTTCCTGTAAAAGCAATTTTTTAATTAAAAATATCAAAGGAATAAAATGTGGATTTTTAATCTGTTATGATTCATGTTTCCCAGATAGCTTTCAGCAGTACAGAGATAAAGGGATTGGTTTATTATTTTTGTCATATTACAATGCCAAAAGCTCAAAAAATAAAAATAGTATGGATGAGTTGATGAGAGCACAACTAATAACCAGAGCTTCCGATAACTTGATGTATATTTCTGCTAGTAACTCTTGCGAGAGATATTCACGAATGCCATCGTCTTTTGCTTGTCCAGATGGCAGCTTGATAAGTTTAAAAAGACATAAAACTGATATTTTAATTTGTGACTATCCGAAGGAAAAATTGGGTTGGACGTACGATAATAGCGAAGACTAAACGTCAATTTTTTTCATCAAAAAAGTTCCAACATTCCCGCCTTGGCGGGGCTGGCTGTCCCATGCTCCCCGTACATCAAGAAATAAAATTCCCCGGACCAAAAGATATTGGTCAAAAAAAGTCGATGCAACTGGAATATCAGCAACTCAACCAGTAGAAGCTAAACTCGACATTGAAAGACCAAAACCAGAACTAACTGTTGAAAATGTAAAAAAAGTAATGCGAGATATTTTGATCAGAAAAACTACAGATGAAGATATTAGAAGAAACGGACATATTAGAGTTTCATATGAGAGTGTTAGTGGTGATATCAATACAATGCCTTTTCCCGATTTGCCTACGATGGTTGACGTACCAAATTTTGTATCAGAAGATGCTGTTAGAGATTTTGTTATCGAACATTGGTCTGAGATTATGGAGGATCAAACGTTGAAAGGATTAGGAATTCAAATGATTTAAGTCCCAGCCAAGAGACTGTTTTTTTGTAACAAAATTTTCAGACAAATAAAAAACTCAAGCAACGTGCTCATGACAAATTGCTTGAGTTATATCTCACTCTATAATAGAGGGCAGATTAATCTCAGGACTTGTTCCAAGCCAGGCCATTTGCCCTCAGATTTACTGGTGGTAATGACGATGCTGTAACTGCCCGCGATCAAACGAACTCTGTTTCTTGGATCAAGAGCCAGCGGCTCTTTGATTGATTCCAAGAATTTTTGAATCTGCCCTGAATCAAACTGAGATGCCATCAGGGTGATTTCATACATGTATTGGTTGTCACCCAACTCAATCGGGGAGATCCAGATTGGATAATTACTTAACTCCCCAGTGATTTTGACTACGTCGAAATGGCAGATCGATTGTTTGAGTGGATTCAAGACAATCTGTTCTGTCATCGAATCGCCATATTCAATGATCAAAGCGACTTTCGTATTCATCTTAGCTCCTGACACTAATGGTCGAGAAAGCGATCATAGCTTTGGTTGCTTTGGTTGTCAAACTTATTTTAATAGAAGTTAAAAAAATCATTTTTTGAAAGCTATTGTTGATTTCCCCCCAAATGAAGGTTATGATGTTGGTCAAAAAAAAAGTTTAGAAAAAACTTCAATTAGTTATCGTCATTCAGATTGTTTTTATATTAACGGGAAGGAATATATTGGTTCAATTTGGCCTCATCCTTTATTTTTGAAAGAAGGAATTAATAAATTAAAGATAGAAGTTCCTTTTTATTGCTTTTCTCCTTTTCAGCATAAAGAAAAAGTAAATTCAGCTTTTCAACAAGATCAAAAATTCAATTTTGGTCCTTACGTATTAAAGATTTCATTAGAAAGTGTAAAAACAGAGGATGGAGTAATTAGTTTCCTCTATAGAGAGACACAAAATGGTGTTGGATACTATAATGCTTATCCGTCAATTGAGATTGAAACCGATCAATATCAAGATCAAGATCTTGTTTATTAAGTTATCTTTTTAAGCACAATTTTTGAATTATTTTATATTCGCTCCCAACTTTTTTTGTAATAAATACTTTACATAATGTAAAGCTAATGTTACATTGTGTCCATGAACATAAAAAAATATCGCCAAATTCGGGTAGTAACCACTTTTTTTATTGGTTTTTTAGTTTCTATGGCAGTAATGCAAAATAGCTATACTCTGGCCATTATTGGTGTATTAACTGGGATGTTATTTTTAACTTTAGTTAGATCAAAAGCAAAAATTGTGATTGATGAAAGAGAGCGAACTATTAGAGAAAAGGCCGCCCAAATGACATATGCCATTTTTGCTCCAACCATCGGACTAGGTTCATTTTTGATTTTGATGTTTACCAGTGGCAAATTTCCACCAGCTAAGGGAGAGTTTTACTATCTAGAATCTCTGGGAATGGTTTTTGCCTATCTAACCTTATTTTTAATTAGCTTGTATGCCATTTCATACTTTTTTTTGAACAGAAAATATGGGGGTGGGAATGAAGAATAAATTAAAAGTCTATCGAGCTATTCATCATCTGACTCAAGAGCAATTTGCTGACAAAATTGGGGTTAGTCGCCAGACAGTTGTTGCTATCGAAAGCGACAAATATTTACCATCCTTAGGGTTAGCCTTTAAGATCTCAAAGCTTTTCAACGTTACTATTGAAGAAATTTTTACTTATCAGGAGGAAAAAAATGAAAATTAAATCAATTCAAGAAAAAATTCTCTATACTTTTGCCATCGGTATCAGTATCTTTTTACTCTTTTTTATCATCACTTGTACCTGGATCGGGTATGATGTTAAAAAGCAGTGTTATGATGCCAAAGCTGAGTACGGTGGAGACTGTGTTGAAGCTTTAATAGCCGTATTAAAGGATGAAAATAAAGGTTTTAGAACTAGAAATTCCGCTATTTGGGCATTGGGTCAGTTAGGAGACAGTAGAGCCTTACCTACTTTGGAAGGGTTATATACTGGCAATATTCCTGATCGAGAACCATTGGATAAAACCATTAGTCAGTATGAGCTAAAAAAATCAGTAGTTTTAAATAAAGGCGGATTCAATGTCGCTGCCTTAATCTGGAGAATCGGTTTTAAATTGTAAGTTTAGATCAAATTTAGCTTAAGATGAGTATAAATAGCAGTTTTAGCAATAAAAACTGCTATCTTGTGAAATAACCAGATGTGCGTGTTAATATTGTCTCAAACCTATTCTTCTGTATTTATATTTTTCTGGCTAAATCCTATATTTATGATATAATGAATGCTAGACTCGGCAGTTCCTAAGTTTTTTAAAGATTCTAAGGCATCATGTCCGTAATAAAAGTACGTTGTTGCATAGTCTAACAACAACTATTGAAATGAAAAGGACCGATGCAAGATTCGCAACAACCTTCTCAAACAAATAATAAAAAGTTATATTTTGGCAATTTGCCATTCACCATGTCTGAAGAAGACTTGGGTCAGCTAGTTGCTGATTTCGGTGAAGTCGTTGATGTTAAACTCATCACAGATTTCAACACCGGACGTTCTAAAGGATTCGGCTTTGTCGAATTCGCAGAAGAAGAAGCAGCTCAAAAAGCTTTAGAAGCTTTAAACGAAACTGAAGTTGATGGCAGAGCCATCTTCGTTAAAGTTGCTCGACCAAAACAACCAAGAGAAAATCGCTTTGGCGGTAGTAATGGTGGTGGAAGACGAGATTTTCGAAGAGATGACAGAAGTAGAGAATAACTAACTATTGTTAATTGACAATTAGCCCCTCAAGCAAACGCTTGGGGGGCTTTTGGAATAACTACTAGAAAAAGACACCCATTCTAGATTAAGATACTCTCACATAAAGTCATTTAAAAAATAATATGATCAAATCTATCCCTCTCAATCCTCTTGCCCTACTCAAATTTAAGATTACCTGTTTGGTGCCGGTATATAACAACCAGAAAACCGTGGGCAGGGTAGTGGAAACTCTTCTAAGTATCAAAGATATTAAGGAAGTGATCGTGATTAATGATGGCTCTCGGGATTTAACTTCCAAGAAACTCCAAAACTATCTTGATCATCACAAATGTAACATTATCTCGACAGTAAAAAATAAAGGTAAAGGTTGGGCAATAGCCATGGGCATCAATGAAGCTAAAGGTAACGTTATTTTAATGTGTGATGCTGATTTAGCATTAATTGATATTTCTCATATTGTGAGTCTAATTCAAACTTTCAAAAAAAATCGTTATCAAATGGTGGTTGCTAGTAGAGGTCCAATTAATAGTCTGATGTCTCGGTTTTTTGCCTCTCTTTCTGGAGAAAGAATCTTTTACAAAAAAACCTTAAGTAGTAAGTATTTACAGCTGATGAAAAAATCAGGTTATGGAGTTGAGAAAATCATCAATCATGCCCACAGATCTAAAAAAGTGGGTTTTATTGTTTCCCAAAATATCGGTCATATTTTAAAATTTGAAAAGCATAATTTCAGTACCTGTTTGTGGGAATATTTTAAAGAGAGTGCCAATGTCTTCTCGATGGATGTCAGACTTAAGTTTTTTCGAGCTAATTAATTCTAATCTTGTTTGAGTTTTTTGAGGATTGAATCAAAACTAGTAATTCGCTGGGCATTTAAATGTTTTGCATGACGGTTCCAGGGTCGATCAACTAAGGATAAAGTCAAATGAGTGGGCATACCTGAGATTTGCGCTAGTAATAGCGTAATTAACTCATCACTGTCATCACTAAAGGCAACAGGGGTTAGTTCCTGGATTTTTTTTACTTTAAACTCTTCTCCTGACATTTTAAAGCCAGATTTTCTCACATTAATATCACCAGAGTTAATCCAAGGATAATAGGTTTTAAACCACTCGATAGTGACATCTGTTTGGTCAGTTGGTCTAGAAGTAATCACTATTTGCCTAAATCCTAGTTCATCAAGTTGTCTGGAGACTGCAAGCGCTTCCGGATAGGGGGTGGAAGCTAACATGATCGGAATGGAAAACATCCAGCTAGCTACATTGTTTGGGGAATCTCCAGTCAAGGCAATTGCTTGATCAAAAAGATAGGTGTAAGTTAACCACTGCTCAAAAGTAAAGTTTGTACCTAAACGCCGATTAGTTTCTTCAATGATTGGGTTTTGACTGTTAACTAAAACACCATCAGCATCCCAGCCAATTATTTCTTCAGATTTGTTCATATCTTTATAATTTCAATTAGAATAAAGTCATTCTATCGTATAAACTGGTATTTGAAAGACTATTATGACATTTACCTTAGAACAAATCCTAGAAATTACTAAACAAATTGGGATAGACTGGGGAAAAGTAGCCTTCACCCCCCAAGCTGTATTAATGGGAATGCAGGTTGAGCTAGAACATGGTAAAAAAAATCCCCAGACTAATGTCACTAATGATGATCCAGTTTTGACTGCCAAGATTGCTTTAGCTCATTTAAGTGAATTTCCTGACTACTATCAAAGACTAAAGGAAATGGAAGCTGAAGCAGAGGCTAATCAGTAGCTAGTTTTTGAAATAAAATTTTAAGGTATAATGTTGGTCTGTAGGAAGCGTCGCATAGTGGTCAATTGCACACGCCTGGAAAGCGTGAACTCGAAAGGGTTTCGTGGGTTCAAATCCCTCCGCTTCCGCAACCAAGTGTAAAATCTAAACTTATAAATGAAAGGAAAATAGTATGACTGAGCAAGATTCTTATCAAAAACTTTTAGAAGCTACTAAAGATGGCTATGGCAAAATTGATCCCTTCATAATGCATGCATTAGCTATTTGGGCAGAATCAGAATATGACGTAAATACACTTTCTGTGCCAATGCTAGCTAGGATTAAAACTGAAGGTTTTGAAAAAGTAAAAGAAAATGCGACTATTTATTCAAGAATTGGAAACATTGTAGCTTTAGCAGCTACACCTGCTCAATTGTTGGAACTAATGAATATGCCTGAAATAATTTCGTTAGAAGCATCAAGACCTGGTGGATCTTTCGACAATTAAGTTATAATGACGCACGGGTTCCAGACCGACATGCTCCGTACAAAGAGAAATAGATAGCCATATGATAAATATTCAGACATTGCTAAAAAGGTATCCAAAATTTCCGAGTGATGTTCCACTAGATCTTCCACATCAGTCAAGCTTAAGTCCAGAAGATCTGCATTTCTTGATTTATATCCCTTGGCGAGATGACTATATTAACTTTGTCCCAGTCAAATACCAAGACTTCTATCTTGAAATGTTACCTTACTTATCTGCACGAACTACTGACGTGTATACAGCGGTTTGTCTCCAATATCTAAAGGAATTTATTGAAAAATCACGAGTTTTGGGTGAAAAAGTTCAGCAAGATGTGATCGCCTATGCCCTTATCTTACATGACTCGGGATGGAGTCAGATGTCAGAGGAAGAAGTCGCAATGAGTCTTGGTGTTACGGGACTTGCTTTAAATGAAAAAGCAATGGGTCCAAAAGAAAAACACGCTGTTCTAGGTGAAAAAATTGCCAGACAAGTCTATACAGAGAAACAAGTACAGCTAGGACTTAATGACGAAGAAATTAAACTGATTTGTAGAGCAATACTTTATCATGATAAGCCAGAGGAAGTTGCCGGGGCAGAATATGAGATGCCTCTTGAAGTACAATTACTCGTAGATCTTGATCACATTTGGTCGTTTACCCACTTTAATTTTTGGCAAGATACTCTAAGAAAGGGAGTTCCTCCAAGTGACTACATTGAAAATCTTAAGCGGGATCTCAATAGCTATTTTGTAACGACGATTGGTAAAGAGAAAGCAAAAGAAATGTTAGCAGAAAGAGAGCGAGAAGTGGCATTAATAGGGCTATAAGCCTCGCAGGTTTCAGAAAACATCCTCTCTATGAACAACTTTAAATTATGTTCACTCCCAAACTTGGTATTACTCTAAGTCAGTCTCATCTAGAACACCTAAACATTCCCATTGATTTAGCGATTCAGGAATCTCTCAAACATAATTTTGCTCATATTAGAATTGGAGCCTACTGGAACCAAATAGAAATAAGTCCTGGCGGTTTTGATTTTTCTAAACTGCAATATTTATTGTCCAAATATGAGCAAGCCAATCAACCAGTTGTGTTAACTTTAGGAGTTAAGGCTCCCCGTTGGCCAGAATATTACTGGCCAGATTTTATCGTCAATAAAGATCCAAAAGAATCCCAGACCCAACAGCAAATCTTAACTTTCATAAAACAAGTGATCCATGTCACTAAATCATTTAAGTGTATTACTCATTGGCAAGTAGAAAATGAGCCGTTTGACCCTAGTGGACCTAATAATTTGCTGATTCCCCATAGCTTGCTAGAACAAGAGATTAAGTTAGTAAAAAGTCTAGATTCCCGACCAGTAATTGTTACTTGCTGGGGCAATGATTTACTTAGCAGAGGCGGATTTCACCAAGCTGAGCAGCTAGCAGATGAGCTGGGAGTAGATTTGTATTTCAAACAATTTATCACTCAGGTTTTGGGCAAAAATATTTATCGTGGTCCAGCTCAAACAGATAAAAAACTAATTAAATTTTTTCAATCATGCCCCAAACCTGTTTGGATCACTGAACTTCAAGCTGAGCCTTGGGAAAAAGATGAGACAGGATATATGTCAGACCAACCACAGAGCATTAGTCCCAACCAGTTAAAGGCCAATATAGAAAGAGCTAGAAAATTACCGGTCAAAGAAATCTTGCTCTGGGGTTTTGAATATTGGCTATGGCAGTCACAAAAAGGTAACGATAGTTACTTTGATGCCATCAAGTAAATAAGATTACAGTTATTTTACCTGTTCTGCCGTATCACCAATCATAAAATGGTGAGTGTAAAATTTGGCGTCTTCTTGGGCTTTTTTAGTCTTTTTCTTACTTGCTGCTAAAGCTAATTCAAGCAGATCTGACATTCCTTGAGCCTGGTCTTGGGTCACCAAGTCTCTGGCCTGTAATTCCGCCGGGTAATTTTCCAGTGGTAATTTGTGATACTCAATTAGCCAGAAGTAAAAAGCATAAAAGAATAAATTACCAAAACTAGAGTCCTTAAGCAGTTTGGGTTCAAAGTTGGGATCGTCATAATAAGCTGGTCCATAAAATAGTTTCATTTTTTCTACTGGAGAGACAGCTTTATCAAGCCAAGCAGGGACAAATAAAGTTCTGGCAACGTTGGAATCAACTTCCCAAGGACCTTTTTGTTTGTAGAAATGGTTAAGCATGTCTAAGACCGCATGTGGGGTCAAAAATTCATCCAGAAGTAATAAACCAGGGTGAACATCTTTGAGTTGTTGTTCTCTTTGAGTAATAACATGAATTTGATCTGCTGGAGCGCGATCAAAAGTGGCATTGACAATGTCGCCATCTTGATAGAGTTTCTTTTCTGATCTAATCGTCACCATTTGTCTGGGTTTTTTGATTACTCTTTGGTAGACATCAGCATTTCCGGCAAAGTGGATACTATGTTCTGTCATTTTGATTCCTTCTTAGGCGGGCTTATAATGTAATCACTCTAATATTTATACACTCTAAAAGGAAAATATGGCAACAAAGACAAATAAACAAGAAACATTCAAAGTTGATGGGGAGTTACTGCTCAAAAAAATTAAAGAGTTGATCAAAGAAGGCAATGTCAGAAGTATTAAGATTTTAGATAAAGATGGCAATGAATTGATTGTCATTCCTTTAACCATTGGTGTTGTCGGGGCTTTATTAGCTCCAGTATTAGCTGCTGTTGGTGCCATTGCTGCTTTAGTGACTCAGTGTACCATTGTAGTAGAGAGAAGAGATTAATTATGTCAAATACTATGTGTCAAAGCTGTGGCATGCCACTTAGTAAAGATCCAGCTCATGGAGGTAGTAAAAAAGATGAGACTAAATTTCAACTTTATTGTAGTTATTGTTACCAACACGGTAAGTTTTTGTCCCCGGAAATTAAGTCAGCTCAAGAAATGCAAAAATTTTGCATTAAAATGATGAAGAAAAATGGAGTTCCAGGTTTTATTGCTTGGATTTTAACTAGAGGTGTTCCTAGACTTAAGAGGTGGAAAAAATAATCAATAAAAAACCCACCAATTAGGCGGGTTTTCTTCTTACTAGTTGCAGGAATGGTTTTACTGCGTCATCGGTTCAAAACGGATGCTAACGGTAGGCTCGTTCAGAGTTGCTACCACGATTCCGGTGCTGAAAGTATCGATATCCCACCAGCCATCTTCTGCTTCTAACAGTGTGTACGACACCATCGTCCCATTGTACATCTGGAAGCCCATCTCGTTCAGAAATGCGGTGCTCCCAATTGACAACTGAGTCTGGTCCCCTACGCGCATCATGATAAACATCGGTGCGTTGGTGAACTCTGGTAATTGGCTGTTGAAAGCCGAGGCTATCGTGCCAGTTACACTACAACCATTGGTGCTGGGTAAATTTCCATTCACCCGATACCAGTAGGTGTTATTGGTGACTTCAGTGTCACCAATACGCAGGCTGATTCGGGCACTGTCGTACCCGTTCGGAGTCGGGGCACCCTCTGGCAAGCAGTTCATTTCTTCCTGTGCATTGACAGGCATAGCTGGTGCAAAGACTGGCAGCAGAACTATGATGACACAGATCACAACCAATAATTTACGCACTTGCTTCTCTCCTAGACAACTAGCTGGTCATTCCATTTTGACCAGCTTTTTAATCACTTGATGGTTAAAAAGCTAGCCAAAATTTTTGCAACTTGTAAAAGAGCTTTAAATTACCTCATTTTTTACTAGTAAAAGTAAAAATGTGGAAATTTAAACAAGAAAAGAATTATACCAAAAAAGGTGTTAATTGTCAATATTATAGGATTATAAGCAGTTATCTAACCGTAAGTTCTTTATCAGGCAAACTACCTTTAAAAAATATTTTTCCTGCCTGGTTCTCCAATTTTTCAATTTTAATAGAACCAGTACTTAAATACTTGTCTTCAATAAAAGATACGGCAGGTGAGCTATAGGTGTTGATGATATTACTAGGAATGGGGAAATTAGCTAACTTTAGACTAGTCACGTTAATTTGGATTTGGTTATTTTCAACACTCCCTGTGGCCTTGATATAAAAAGGAAACTTAGTCGTAGGAATAGGAAATTTTTCTAAAGCTTGATCAATGTCTTTTGATGAAACTCCCAGAGCTAAGGCATACTGTCTAGCTGATTTAAAATCAATTAAACCACTAGCCTGAGCTGTTCCATCCGGATTTATTTTCACTTGGACTTGGGAAAGGGGATTATATTTCCATTTAGAGTTATTAGCCAGTGCAGTGATTTCTTCACTACTTAATGACATTTCAGCATTATGACTTCCTAGATAAATTAAACTTTTTTCAATATTGGTATCACTGGGTAGGGTCTCAATTGTAACTTTTGTTTTATCATTGGCCTGGTTCAGGTTTTCTGGTGAGAATTTGACACCTAAATCTTTAGGTTGGTTAAAGCCAAAGGCAGTTGAAATTCCTGGGACGAGGCCAAAATAACTTAAAACTAAAACTAGAAGAATAATAAGGATGGATACGATCAGTAAAAATTTTTTCATGATTTTATTATGTCATATTTTTTAAGTTTAGATATAATAATCAGGTGACCAAAACTGATGTTAATAACTTAATCAAAAACATGACTAAAGCTGGCATTATCACCAAGGCTTCATCTTGGACAATGGAGGCTGTGGGTAGCACAGAGTATCATATTCGCTATCTGGGATTAAGAATTTTTGAAGGCTGGGAAGAAATTTTTTCCTTAAGTAATAACTTACTGATTAAATTTTCTGTTAGTCGGACTAGTTCTAAAGCTGAACTTTTCTTGGCTAATAAGCCACCGTTTATCAAAATTTCTTCTTTGAAGTTTACCCCGAATACCAAATGGGAGGTAATGCTAGGGGAAATTAAGATGAAACTCAAAAAAGATAAAGCTGATGCTCTTAAACACACTGATAAGATCGATAACCTCTATATGCTAATTAAACCTTATTTAAAATAATTAACTTAATTAAATATTAGTGGTATATTTTTAGTATTATGCAAAAAATTAAAGTTGAACAACAAGCTATGTGTGGTGGATTCTGGTTTGCCGCCTGGATGTTTACCATTGGAATTCTCGATTTAGGTTTCTGGCAAGCTGTCTATGCCATTATTATCTGGCCATATTATCTTGGCCATGCTTTGACAGCTTTACTTTAAAGTTGTTAAAGAACTTAGTTAAGACAATTCCTTAGTTGTGAGTTAAAATAAACCGATCGTTGACTGGTAGTATTTTTATTAGTCAATCTTGATTCGGGAGGGATCGCATAGTGGCCGAGTGCAGCAGTTTACTAAACTGCCATATCGCAAGATATCCAGGGTTCGAATCCCTGTCCCTCCGCCATTGTGTACGAATGGCTGCAAGAGCCTCTGATTGTGCCTTAGTAGCGGGCTTTTTGTTCAGTTCTAACCTTTGGTATTCCTTTTGGAGAGCAGGTGCTTCATTTTTGATGGGTATAAACCATTTCATCGGCTCGATGGTAAGGGTTCCAGCCTTAATTTGGGGATTAATTCCAAAGGCCATCAGGATATTCTTCTTCAGTTCTAACCCTCCATTGAAGAAGGCATCATCAGCGTAGGCGGCGAAGTTAAATGTCTTCTCGGTTAGCTCCAGCCACTTCTCGGCTCGCTCCTCTGTGTGACGTAGTTTTCCTTTCAGGTCGGTGATTTTCATCTGGAGTTCATTCCTCTGTTTGAGGAACATGTCGTCATCGATTAAATCTCGGTAACGCATCTTGGTCAGGTTATCCAGCTCTGCCTGGTTTGTCAGTAAGGTTTTGCACTGATTCTCGTGAATGGTTGTCCTGTCTTGGATCTCTCGGTCGTTATTGTCGTTGAGGACCTCCAGTGCCCAGGTTCTAAAGTCTGGGATCAGGGCAATACTGTTAAGCTCTTGCTCAATTTGTTTCTCAAGTTTGTCTAGTGGGACCACTTTCCTTTGAGTGCAGTTAATGGTCGTTTTCTTCCTGGTGCAGTGGTAGTAGGTATATTCCTCAATTTTGCCGGTCTTCTTGATGAATTTTCTCTTGGTTTCGGCAGTATAGAGACACCCACACTCACCACAGCGGATAAAGCCAGTGAAGGCAAAGGTGTGCTTCTTTGGTCTGGGTTTACCCTTCTTGCCCATCAGGAACTGGACTCGGTCAAACTCTTCCAAGGTAATCATCGGTTCGTGTTTCCCCTCAAATTGCCTGTCCTTGCTCATAATAATGCCGGTGTAAAAGACGTTGTTAAAGATTTTGTAGATACCACTTCGCGATAAAGGGTTGCCACCTAGTCGTTTTGACTTCCTGGTCAGGTAACCCCATTCCTCATTGGCTACTTTCAGGATTTGGGGTGGGGTGTAAACGCCGGTCAGCATCATCTGCCACATCTTGGCAATTAAAGGAAAACGTACCGGATCTTTCACAATTGTGTTTTCGACTCGGTCGTTCAGATATCCGGCTGGAGGCAGGTTGGGTAGCCATCCATGATTGAGCTTTGTCTCTAGTCCACGTTTTACGTTCTTGCTCAGATCCAGGATGTATTGGTTGGAGCTGGCCGCTTCGACACTAAAGATAATCACGTTATCGCCTGGTAAGTATTGCCGGTCATAGGTTTGAATGGACTTGAGCACATTTTGTTGGAGGAGCCAGCTGACACGACCGCTATCGATAGGGTTACGAGATAAGCGGTTTATTTGCCAACAGAGGAGGCCATCAGCTTCGCCATTCTCAATCCGGCTCATCACCTCTTCAAAGATCGGCCGGTTACCTGGTTTCTTGGCTGACTTAGCTTCGGTGTAGGTTTTAACGATCTGAAGGTCTTGATCTTTGGCTAACTCTCTTAGTTTGGTTACTTGGCTTTCGATGGATTGGACTTGGCGGTCTTCACTGTCTGAGGACTTTCGTGCGTAGAGAAAATAGCGGACTGATTTTCTGTTACTGGTTATCATATTCTGGTCTGTATCTGCCAACATCATAAATCAAACAGGTACTAATATCTAGGCTAATAGATGTATTATAGTCATCATTTATCTTCATCGTCATATCCGTATGGCAACATCGGAGGAATGTCAGCCTTAGTTTTCTTTTTTCTGATAAAGGGCTTCGGGAAACGGTTGTATTTCCTTTTGTCTTCGGGTGGCTCTATTTTTCTGGCAGCTTCAAAAAGAATCCTGGCAAAGTTTTGGCTCTCTTCTGTATGTCTTTCCCTGAACTCTTGGGAAACTACTTGGACAATGTAGCCAATTTGTTTGTCCCTGCGTTTTTTCCAATAAAATTTGCTGCTCCATCGCTCGAGTGTTCTTTTTGCAGGTGCAGCCTGGAAATGCCCAAAAACCGTACTCATCTTGTCTCCATCTTGGCTTACTTGTACCGACACCTTTCGCCATAGCTCTTTGAGACTATCTGATTCGCAGTACAGTAGAAAAACGGCGTATTGTAGATTTGTTTCTTCTGGCAATTTGGGAACCAAGGAGCAGAGGTCATCTTTCATGGTTTGCCCTCCTTTCTTTCGAGATATGCCTGGACCTTGCTATTGAACACCGCTCCCGGCTTCTCGATAGTCGGATCCTGCTTTATCTCGCTCACGAACTGATAAAACTTGTCTGGTGGTAAGCCCTTATGAAGAGCGGTGAGATAGGTAACCTGGAAAGCCATGGGGTTGCAGTGTTCGAGCTGGTTCCAGGCTTCGAGGGCTGCCACCTCTCCTTCGGTATTGGCTTGGAAGGTTTTAGGATTGGCCAATTCTTTCCCTTTATTGGGTTCGTTTGTTGGTAGCTTATTTTCGCTTGTATTCTCTTCGCTTATTTTAATTTCTCTTTCCTTAACTTCATTTACTTTCGCTTGGGGAGACGAGTTGTTACCAGTTTGGATACGCTCTGTATCCAAAGTGTCTACAATTTCTTTGTTGTACTTGGGTAAAGTCGAAGCTCTGAACCGATCTTTTTGAATATATTGGTGGTCAGTCCACTTCACAAATTCGATAAACCACTCATTATTCTCCTGCCAACGATAAATGAGCCCTTCGTTTTTAATAGCATCGAGATAAATTTCCATTCTTTTGAGGGACCAGTGCTTCATCGGGACCACTAAGGCTCTGACTGATTCAGCGTCACCCTTAAGTCGTCCTTCGTCATCTGCGTGGGAAATCATCCAAGTAAAGAGAAGCTGGGCCGGTTCTGGTAATTTGTTTACCTGCAAGGAAACCGAAATCTTGGCGTGTAACATTCTTCGTTTGGTCATATTAATTTTCTGTTTTGTTGCCAAGCATGGGACTTGGCTGTTTTAACCCATGGCCAATTGCTTCCGGCGCTCAAGTACTTGGTTGTACCGAGTAACGGTCATTGGCTTATAGACGATGCTCATCATTAGGACTAGTTTCTGAGCCTTGTCGTAGGCATCTTCCTGGCTCAACTCCTCATTAAAGTGCTTCTTATACAGTGTTTTGAATTTGGTGAGTTGAGCCTCAGTAAAGATCATAGTTATATGGCCGATGAGTAAATCCGGTTTTTGAGCATCTTGATGTTTTCAAAGAACGAGCGGGCATCGAGCATTAATCGGCCTGCAAAATACTCCTGAGCCGTTTGTTCTAGCTCTGGAGTGCGCGCAAACACAAACCCTATTTTTCTGGGGTTATCGCGATTCAAAGTGAGGAGCTCGTAATGGAGAGTAGTAAGGGCTGAAGAAAGACCGATGTCGTAATTGAGAAACTGGAGATTATCTTGGGGATCAGACGATATTTTGTTCATAGTATGTTCTGCTGACTAAAGTCTAGGCAAAACACACTGTCCATCTCAATAAACTTACTATCCGTTTATGTTTACTTTTGGCGACAAGGAGTAATAATTGTCTGGTAAGAAGCCGGAGCTTTTGCTAAACTAGCAAGTAATGATTAAAGCAATTCTTTTTGATGTTGACGGGGTAGTTGTTAAAAATAGAGGGCGCTATTTTAGCGAAAAATACTCTGAGGAATATAAAATTCCGCTTGATCAAGTTTCAATCTTTTTTAAAACCGAATTTGGCAATTGTGTTCGTGGAAAAGCTGATTTACGAGACGTGTTACCACCTTTTCTTCAACAATGGGGATGGTCCAAATCATTAGACCAATTCTTGAGTTATTGGTTTGAGAGTGAGAAAGAGCTTGATACAGAGCTTCTCGCTATGATTGATAGATTTAGACAACTTGGAATCAATTGCTATCTTGTTTCTGATCAAGAAAAGAATAGAGCTAATTATCTGATGACGCAAACTGACTTGGCTAACCACTTTGATAAGGCCTTTTTCTCGATGGACCTTGGTTATAAAAAGTCTGAGCCAGAATTCTTTAAGAACGTTTTGAATAAACTTGATTATGCTCCAAACGAGTTGATGTATTGGGACGATGATCCAAAGAACGTTGATATTGCTAAACAATTTCAAATTGACGGGAGAACATATTCGACTTTGGCTGACTTTGAGGAACAGATGAAAGGAGAAGTAAATGTATAACCACGCTCCACAGGATTATAAGTGCCCTATTTGCCTAGGTATCAAAGGGGTTGAAAGTGAAGACACTTTACTAAAGCAGGCCGATCTAATTTACAAAGACGATAAAGTATCTGTATTTATAAATTCATTTTGGATCGATACGGCGAGAGGGCATGTGATAGTAGTGCCTAATGAACACCATGAAAACATTTTTGATATGCCAAGTGAAGTTGGCCATAAAATATTCGATGTGGCAAAGAAGATCTCTCTTGCAATGAAGCAAGCTTATGAATGCGATGGAATCACTTTAAGGCAAAATAATGAACCTGCAAGTGACCAGCATGCGTTTCACTATCATTTACACATCTTTCCTAGGTACGAAGGTGACTCTTACAATATAAACATGACCAAGAAAAGCATCCTTTCTGATCCAGATGAAAGAATCAGTTATGCGAATAAATTGATAACTGCACTTGAAGGAAAATAATAATCATATGATTAAATTTGTTTATTTTGATGTTGGTGGAGTTGTTATTAAAGACTTTAGTGGGACAAATAAGTGGGAAGAGTTAAAGTCTGGGATGGGGATAAAGCCAGATCAAACAAAAGACTTTAATGAAATTTTCGATAAATATGAACCTGATGTTTGTGTTGGAAGAGATGTTCAGACACTAGTTCCCATGCTTCGGGAAAAGCTGGGTTTGAAGTTGCCAGAGAACTATTCGTTTCTTCTCGATTTTGTTAATCGGTTTGAAAAGAACGAGTCTATTTGGCCAATTATGAAAAGGCTAAAGGAAAACAAAAAGATAGGGTTATTGACCAACATGTATCCCAATATGCTGGATGCAATATATAAGGCAGATTTAATGCCAGATGTTGAATGGGATGTAGTTATAGATTCCAGTATTGAAAAAGTACGCAAACCCCAGACCGAAATATTCCAATTATCTCAGGATAGGTCTGGTTTTAAAGGAGAAGAGATTCTCTTTGTCGAGAACGGAGCAAAGCATGTTGAGGCTGCTAAAAAGTTTGGTTGGCAGACCTTTCTATATGACCCAATACACACTGCTCAATCAGGCCATGATTTGGAAAAGCTTCTTGCTTAGAAGGGTAATAGTTCAGACGAATCTACTTTCAACGCCTTAGCGATTTTGTAGAGAGTCCTGACAGTAGGATTGCGTCCACCACGCTCGATTAAGCCAATATAGGTCCGATCCATGGAAACCTTTACCGCCAGTTCTTCTTGCGTGATTCCCTTACTCTTCCTGGTTTGCTGCAGTTTTTGGCCAAACTTCTCTAAGATGTGTTTGTGTGTGATAGGTTTTCCCATTGTTATTATCCTAGGGACTCCTTGTCTTCTTTACCTCCGACTCCTTGTCATCATTTGTGTTAGACTTAGCCTGGTGATGCAACGTGTTTCGATTTGACATCTTGAGGCAAAGGAAGCTAACATCTCGACACGTTAT
>Ga0172379_10003509_pt1 | contig 24848 bp, 28 predicted proteins | sample GrowelOW334metaG_FD_119756 | JGI IMG/M metagenome (GOLD analysis project Ga0172379, IMG submission 119756) | Groundwater microbial communities from an aquifer near a municipal landfill in Southern Ontario, Canada - Groundwater well OW334 metaG | ecosystem: Environmental > Aquatic > Deep...
AAGAAAGGAAAAATATGCCAAGAGTAAAAACAGGTGTTGTAAGACGCCGACGTCATAAGAAAGTCTTGAAACTTGCACGTGGTTTCTATAGCGGAAGACATAAGCATTTCCGTAAAGCGAAAGAGCAATTAGAGCGTAGTATGTATTACTCGTTCCGTGATCGCAAACAGAAAAAACGTGAATTTCGTAAATTGTGGATTATTCGTATCAATGCGGCATGTCGCTTGAACGGTATGAACTATTCAAATTTCATGAACGGTCTTAAACGTGCTAACATCGAGCTTGATCGCAAAATTCTTGCTGATATGGCTATGAACGACGCTGGAGCATTCACTGCTCTTACAGTTCAATCCAAAGCAGCATTAGCATAACTAAACCTCGTACCAAAAGAGCACTTGCTCTTTTGACTACGCTTTAACTCCTCTTTAGCTTACTTCTCGATTTTATACCCTTTACTTTCCAAACATTTTTGACACTCAATCGTGATTGGGGCTTGTGATGCTTTCGCAATCGCATCGAGATCATAATAGTGGCACTCTGCAAAATCAGCTTTTATAAGCTCATCGCTATGACCTGCTGGGCAGATTAAACCATTGATAGTAAACTGTTTTTGGGCACATCCAACCGCCAATACGCTTAATGCTATGATGGCTAATAATCCTAATTTTTTCATGTTATTGATCCTCTTTGAGTGAATTTTCGAACAAATAGCGATGATCTTCAGGAAGGCTGCTGTAAACAAGATTCGCTAAATCTCGGATTTCCCACAGTGCCGCTTTATCACTTCGCAGAGAGATAAAGTTTTGTAATGAGCGCGCATTGATGCTCCAAGTAAGTTCTGTCTTGTAGCTCTCTGGAAGACAGTATTTCGCACGATCATTACTAATGCCCGCAACTAGTACAGTTCTGAGATTTTCGAGGGCACGAATGCTCATATCATCCACCAATTCAACACCCGTCATCGTTAGATACTTTTTGGGACGCTCTTTGTCATCAATAGAGAAAGGTTCTTCGTCTTTGAGTTCCTTGAGGGTATAGCGGGTGCTTTTAACGCTTAAGCTTGCCATACGGTGACGAGCAAGCTCTTGGAGGAGTGCACGGCTAATTCCCTCGATATAGAAGTTGTAAACAATATGTTCCAACGTCGAGGCGTGTTTGAATTTATTGCCAACGCGATCTATTAGGGCGCGATCAAGTTCACCCCCGTTATCGCTTTTATCGAAACTTTGCCAGCAGGTACGAATGGCGTCCGAACAGATAACAAGAGGGGTATAGTGTTGTAAGGTTACTTTCATGAGTGAATCTTTAAGAAGGTATTTTAAAAGAGTATAGCGAAGAAGGGGTTAAAAGAGAATATTCCCGTTCGCCCTGAGCTTGTCGAAGGGTGTTCATGGTTCGACAAGCTCACCACGAACGGATTCTTTTACATCACGAAAACGTGAGGTACGATAAGAGGATATTTTTTCATTTTGCGGTAGATATGTTTACGCACGACTTGACGTAGATCATTTTCTAGCGCTTTGGGGTTTTCAATAAGCCCTGGTTTGAGATTGAGAAGGAAGTGTTCGAGGACATCTTCCATCTCTGCTGCAAATGCTTTGTCATTTCGATCCGCTACGAGACCGAAACTTGTAACCAGTGGTTTGGAGAGAAGGCGTGAATCGTGAACTCCGACTTGAGCTACAAGCATAACCATCCCTTCGCTCGCCATTTTTTGACGATCAATAACAATATCATCTTCAATTTGGTGGTTGTTTTGGTTGTCAATATAGGTTTTACCCGTTTTGACTGTTTTGGCTTTACGCATAAATTTGCTACTTACTTCGATACAATCACCATCGGACATAAGGAGAATATTACGTTCAGGAACCCCACAACTGATTGCCGTATCGCGGTGTTTCATAATATGGTTGTATTCACCGTGAACAGGAAGGAAGAATTTAGGATTAGTAAGACGTAGCATAAGCTTTTGCTCCTCCATACTTCCATGCCCTGATACATGAATGTCACGGTCATTTGCGACGCGAGCGCCTGCACGTTGTAGATAATTGAGCATTCCTGAAATAGAACCCTCATTCCCCGGAATAGCACGTGCTGAGAGGACGATCAAATCGGTAGGTTTAATTTTGATATGACGGTGTTCACCGATAGACATACGGAAGAGGGCAGAGCTTGGCTCTCCTTGGCTTCCTGTTGTCACGATAAGGACATCCTTGTCACTCATACGATTCGCTTCTTCGGCATCGATAAAGATATTTTTTGGGAGTTTGATGTAATCATATTGCATTGCTACTTCAAGGTTGCGCTCCATTGAACGCCCGATGACGCACACTTTACGGTTGTATTTGAGACCGTACTGGATTGCTTGGTAGACACGGTGGATATTGGAGCTAAAGGTTGACATAATGATACGTCCCTCTGCCTTGGCGAAAATACGGTCAAATCCGCTTGCAACGGTGAGCTCACTTGGTGTCCACTCTTTGTTGTATGAGTTGGTTGAATCACTCAAGAGACACAACACCCCTTTTTCACCGTAATGGGCAAGGCGGTGAATGTCCGCTGTGTACCCATCAATCGGGGTAAAGTCTATTTTGAAATCACCTGTATGGATAATGGTTCCCGCTTTAGTTGTGATTGCCAATGACGACGAATCAATGATCGAGTGGGTCATATGCATCCACTCAACTTCGAAATCGTTACCGATTTTATACACTTGACGTTTTACGATAGGGTTAAAATAGCGACGGTATTCACGCATATGGTGTTCGTCAAATTTATTACCGATCATTGCAAGAGGAAGAGGTGTTCCATAGATAGGAAATTGCATCTCTTTGAAAAAGTACGGTACTGCACCGATATGATCTTCGTGGGCGTGTGTGATGATAACGGCAACGATTTTTTTACGAATTTCACGCAAATAGGTGAAATCAGGGACGAGAATATCAACACCGTGCATCTCTTCGCTTGGAAAACTCATCCCGATGTCGATGATAATCGCTTCGTGTTCAGTTTCGATGACGGTAATATTTCCACCAATTTCACCCAACCCACCCAATGGAGTGATACGAACTTTCTCGCTGTTTTCAAGATCAAGTTTGAAATGAGGGTTAAGACGATTCTTATGTGCTTCTTGATTTTGAAGGACAAAGTCACGGAGGTTGGTGTCGATAGGAGTAGCCGGTGAACCACGACGACCACGATTTCCACGATCACGTGATGGACGATTTTCACTCTCAGGAGCTAGGTTGGTTGCACTTTCACCCTCACGTACTATTATCATATTGTCGGTACGTGGAGGACGGTTTTCCGTGCGTGCTGGGCGATTATCGGTGCGCGGAGGACGATTGTCTGGACGTGGTGGACGACTTTCGGTGCGTGGTGGACGATTGTCTTGACGTGGAGAGCGGTTTTCCTCACGAGGACGCTCATCGCGTTCGCCCTCATTCTCACCCTCACCTCTGGTTTCGTTACGTGGGCGAAAAGGACGACGGTTGTTGTTGGGTCGTCTTTCACGGGTTTCTGTTTGGGGTTGAGCCCCTTCTTGGGTAGTATCATCAGCCATAGAAATATCCTTCTACTAAAATTTTGTATTTTTGTTAAATTGAAACGGAACTCTCTCGCAGTTTTAAGCCTAAAAAAGAGGCTATTGTAAAAGGGCGTAGAGCTGGTGAAAGTCAGAGGTGCTAAGCTGATGAGGTCGGATGGTTTTTTCTAGCTCAAGCGTTTCGAACGCACGAGTCAAAGAGTCGCCATCATAGCATGCCGTGAGATTTTTATTGAGGGTTTTTCGTGGCTGTGTAAAGGCAACACGTAAAAAGTTTTCAAACCCTTCATCATTACGATTCGTCCGTTTTGAAATGAGCAGTACGGCAGAATCGACTTTAGGAGCAGGCTCAAATGCGGTTGGCGGAACGTGGAGGACAATTTCTATGTCTGCCACGCTTTGGGCTATTACGCTGAGTGCTCCAAAAGCTTTCTCATTGGGTGTGGCGGAAAACTTCTCTGCCACTTCACGCTGAATCATGACAAGCATATTTTTACACGCCGGATCAGCGAGGGCTTTTAGAATGATATTCGTCGCTATGTAATAGGGCAGATTTGCCACTAAATCATACGGTTCATCCAAAAGCTCACTCTTCCAAGTTTCCAACACATCTCCACATCGGAGTGTGAGTTTACTGGTAGCGATGGCATCGGCAAAATGGTGCTGTAAATGCTTGCATAAATCGGTATCGACCTCAAAAGCAGTAACACTTTTGACATCAACTAAATATTTAGTTAAATCACCTAATCCAGGCCCGATTTCCGCAATGCGGTGAGGGGTAAGGGGCATCGATTGGATGATTTGAGATAAAACACTCTCATCACGTAAAAAATTTTGACCAAATCTTTTTTTGGCTTTAGTGGTACTTTTTTGCATTGGGTAGAGTATATCGAAGAAAGAGTTAATTAGGGATTAAGATAAAAAATAAAATAGGGGGTTAAGTGATGCTGGACTATAATTGTAATAATTAGGCATGGGAGTTTTACGAATGGAATACTTTGCAAAGCGGATTATTCCGTGTTTGGATGTAAAAGATGGTCGTGTTGTTAAGGGAGTCAATTTCGTTGGACTCAAAGATGCAGGGGATCCTGTAGAAGTGGCGAAGCGGTACAACGATGAGGGGGCAGATGAGTTGACGTTTCTCGATATTACTGCATCGTACGAAGAGCGGGACACGATTGTCCATATTGTGGAGCAAGTCGCCCGTGAAGTATTTATCCCCCTTACTGTGGGTGGTGGGATACGAGAACTCAATGATATTTATCGACTTTTGAACGTTGGATGCGATAAGGTGAGTATTAACTCTGCTGCGATTAAACGTCCCATTTTTATTGACGAAGGGGCGAAGCGGTTTGGCTCGCAATGTATCGTTGTCGCCATTGATGTCAAGCGAACGGGAGATCAATGGAACGTCTATCTAAACGGCGGACGAGTGGATACGGGGATCAATGCCCTCGATTGGGCGAAAGAAGTAGTCGATCGCGGTGCAGGAGAGATTCTCCTCACCTCTATGGATGCGGATGGGACAAAAGCGGGATTTGATCTCTCCATCACGGAACAAATTAGTCGTGCCGTGAATGTTCCTGTTATCGCTAGTGGCGGAGCGGGGACGATGGAGCATATCAAAGAAGCGTTTGAACATGGTGCGGATGCGGCGTTGGCCGCAAGTATTTTCCACTATAAAGAGATTGATATTATGGATTTGAAGCGGTATCTTAGTGCTAATGGGATTGCGGTGAGATTGTAAGAGAATCAAGTGATATTTCAAAATAAAAGCAGAAAAAAGGAATTTTATGTGTATAAAAATAGCATTTTTTAATCACAAAGGGGGAGTGAGTAAAACTACGACGGTTTTTAATGTTGGATGGATGCTTGCTTCAAAAGGTAAAAAAGTCATTATGGTGGATGCCGATTCTCAGTGCAATCTTACGGGTATGGTTATGGGATTTCAAGGGCTGGAGGAACTGGACGAAACCAAAGACAATATTAAAGCAGCGTTATCACCCGCTTTTGAATCGAGACCTAAACTCATTGAACCCGTTAATTGTTTTGAAATAGAGAATAGGGAACATTTATATCTTTTACCAGGGAATATCAAATTTGCCGAATATGATATTACTTTGGGGATGGCACAAACCATTTCAGATTCAATTGTGACTTTGAAAAATTTGCCAGGTTCCATTAACTATTTATTGGATAAAACGGCAGAAAAGTATGATGCTGATTATATTTTAATTGATATGAGCCCCTCTCTTAGCTCTATCAATCAAAATTTATTTATGATTTGTGATTATTTTATTATTCCTTCTTCTCCGGACTATTTTTCACTTATGGCGCTTGATTCTCTCTCTAACGTTTTACCTAAGTGGTATAAACAATCATTAAAGTTACAAGAGAATGAAATTCTACAAGATGCGGAGTATAAATTTCCCAACAAGACCCCTAAATTTTTAGGCAATATTATTCAGAATTTTAATGTTAGAAGTAATAAGCCAACACTTGGATTTAAAAAATGGTTTGATGAAATAAATACGCTTACCTCCAATAAGTTTGTCCCTATTTTAGAAAAAGATAGCATGTTAATTAGAAAAGAATGTTATCCTGCTGGATGTCTTCTTGCAGAGATTCCCAATTTTAATAGTTTGATAGCTTATTCACAAGAGCATAATATTCCAGTTTTTGCCTTAACAGCAGCAAAGATTAAGCGAAGTGGTGCGGCATGGACAAGTGCTGAAAAGAATATTACTGAGTTTGAAAAAGTTTTTGCTAAATTAGCAGATGATATTATAAGAATGACTGATGCAGAGTGCTAAAGAACATTTTGAACAAAATATTGTTAGGGTTAAAAACTTAGGGTACTTACATCAAACTATATCCGTAGAAATTACTAACAATTTGGATTCAAGTGATATTTTAAGAGCCCAATATGTCATGTTGATAAGTGCCTTGGATTATTTTATTCATGAGATTATCCGAATAGGTATCCTACAAATTTATAATAAAGAGAGAAAACCTACACACGAATTTAAAAAATTTATTTTTTCTACAGATCAAGAAACGCTCTTAAACAAAGCTATCTTAGAAGAGAAAAATGATACTTGGCTTGATTATCAAATTCGAGTTAGAAATGGCTTTAAAAGCTTTCAACAAGCGGATAAAATAAAAGAAGCTTTGCTATTGATTGATTCTAGTGATATATGGGAGAAAATAGCTACTTTACTAAATGAAAATAAAGATGATTTAAAAAATAGATTAAATCTCATTATCGAACGAAGAAACCAAATTGCACATGAAGCCGATATTGAACCAACCTATAAAGAGCTAAGAGAAATAGAAGCCGAAGACGTTGATGATTCTATTACGTTTATAGAAAAAATAGTTACAGCCATTTCGGATGTAGTAATGGAAGGAATCCTATGATTCTTTGTGCCGGCAACAACGAAATATTCGACTTCGCCCTTCCTATTGGGGTAGGGTTAGTTGAGAGTGCTATGAATCTTACACGACTGTGTTTGTTTGATAAACCTGAATTTATTCTCTTTGTGGGGAGTGCTGGGAGTTATGGGAAACACGCTATCTTTGATATTGTCGAATCGAAAACGGCAGCGAATATTGAGGTTGGATTTTTGAGTGGGAGTGGGTATACTCCTATTGATAATGTGGTTTCTAGCCAAACGCAAAATGTCAAAGATACTTTGGTAAACTCTTCCAATTACATTACGACCAGTGAGAATGCGATGATGCAGTTTCGCTCACTTGGGTTGGAAATTGAAAATATGGAATTTTTTAGCGTGATGCGAGTTGCACAGGAGTTTAATATTCCTGCTGGTGGAGTGTTTTGTGTAACGAATTATTGTGATAGTAACGCCCATAAAGACTTTCTTGCCAATCATGAGAAAGCCAAAGAATTATTAACCCAACATCTACAAAAGCGGAGTGCCCTTCATGTCTAAACCCTCTATCCTCGACTATAGCAAAGCAGAACTTGCGAGCATAGTCAAACCCTCTTTTCGGTCTAAGCAAATATGGGGGTGGATTTATCATCAATATGCAACAAGTTTTGAAACGATGCAAAATCTTCCCAAGGCTATGAGAGAAGAGTTAGCGCAAAATTATGAGATTATGCCCCTCAAGATTGCTCGAAAAGAGTGCTCTACGGATGGGACGATCAAATATCTATTTGAACTGAGTGATGGGAAAACCATTGAGACGGTATGGCTCAAGATGAAAGATGAATCCATCGACGACGAGGGGAATATTGAAAATGAAGCGCGCTATACGGTGTGTGTTTCGACCCAAGTGGGGTGCAAAGTTGGATGTACTTTTTGTCTCACGGCTAAGGGGGGATTTACCCGTGATTTGAGTGCGGGGGAGATCGTTGCACAGGTGCTTGCAGTAAAAGCAGATAATGGGCTGGCTGCTGCAAAGCGTCTCAATATCGTCTATATGGGGATGGGGGAGCCGCTGGATAATCTTGACAATCTTGCCAAAGCGATTACGATTTTCAAAGATGAAGAGGGGCTTTCTATCTCAGGAAAACGGCAAACAGTCTCCACGAGTGGTTTGAGTTCTAAAATCGACAAACTTGGGCAAATGGATTTGGGTGTCCATATCGCAATCAGTCTTCACGCGGTGGATGATGAACTCCGAAGTGAACTGATTCCGATGAACAAAGCTTATAATATTGCCTCGATTATTGATGCAGTAAAACGGTTCCCTATTGATACCCGTAAACGGGTGATGTTTGAATATCTGGTGATTAAAGATAAAAATGATGATTTGGTCTCGGCGAAAAAATTGGTCAAGCTGTTGCACGGTATCAAAGCCAAAGTTAATCTTATCTTTTTTAACCCCTATGAGGGGTCTGATTATGGTCGTCCTACGAGAGGGGATATGGTGAAGTTTCAAGAGTATCTGACGAGTCACGGAGTGTTGTGTACGATACGCGATTCCAAAGGGTTGGACATCAGTGCTGCATGTGGACAATTGAAAGAAAAAGATTTGAACGAGGCGGTATCATGACGGGGATGGATTGGTTTCAAGTGGGGTTTTTAGTGATCGTTGTTGCCAGTGGTTTGGGTGGTTTTGTGTGGGCGGTGATGAAAAAAGATTAATCTACCATCGGACCTTAATCATCGCCTGAAACACATCGTTATCGGTGTGATAACTGTTCTCGTGATAATAGTGCCACTCTGTCCCCACTTCTATTTTCCCCTTAGATATTCCTATACTCGGGGAGAGATTAAATAACAACTGATTTTGGCTCATAAAATCGACAGTTGTCCAGTCTACGAAACCTTCAAAATGCCATCGATCATTCAGTGGCAGATAATAATTTGCTGAAAGCTGATAGGTATCATCTCCGATATTTTGAATTTTTCGGTACAAATTGAGACCAAAAACAGCAAATCTAGGGAGATTTAGATCAATTCCTCCTCCGTATAGCCATGCGTGATAGGTATTGGAACCGTTGTACTGAAACGATGCGTAATACTCTTTTATGAGCCCATCTGCGGTTGAAAATTCTCCAATTTTGTTGAGGCTGAGGCGTGGTGAGATCTCGCCGTAGAGATCATCTTTTTCATTGGTAAATTGAAGTCCTTTTTTCGCGTAGGCATAATCGGCAAACATGAACAAATCTCCATAGTCCCATGTACGATAGTGCTCTGCTGTCACCGTTTGCTTCGCACCACTTTGTGTATCCATAAATGTAGGTCCTTCAAAATTACCGTAGAGGTATTGGATATTGGTGGTGGAAAAGGCACTTAATGAGGCGGCAAGAAAGATACTACTTAAGAGTAATTTATTCATTGGATTCCTTTGCAAACAGGGGAATTGAAATTTTTATTTGGGATAATTACTTTTTTTGGATGAATTATAACTAATTTTTTTGTTAAAACGATTAGGCTGCACGTCGTGTAGTTAACGTAATATTTTTATGGGTTAACTCTTTTCTTTTTCTATTTTTCAGTTGTAATTTAGAACTCTAACGCTATGCTACTCGCAATTAGTAGTGAGCATAAGAGAGGTATGAGTGATGGCAAGAGGAGACGATGTGGGTGAACGTGAGGGGCTGACCTTTCTGGATGATGGTGAGGTGTTATACGATGATTTGTATTTATTGTCGGAGACAGACGAAAAAGGGATCGTGACGTATGCCAACGATGCTTTTTTAAAAATCGCTGGCTGGAAGCGTGAAGAGTTGATGGGTCAGCCCCATAATATAGTTCGTCACCCCGATATGCCTCGTGCTGCTTTTCGATCACTGTGGGAAGATGCTCAAAGTAAAGGCTTTTGGACGGGATTTGTAAAAAATGCCCGAAAAGGGGGCGGGTACTATTGGGTATATTCTACAGTCTTACGATCAACCGATAAAAATGGAAATGTAAAATACGTCTCTATTCGAATAAAACCCTCACGTGATGACATCAAAAAAGCAGAAGCACTTTACGCAACATTGGACTAAGGAGAAATTATGGCACTAGTTAGACGAGGAGAGTCTGCACCTATGGCAGTAGCAGGAGTAGGACCCGATAAGCGCCGTCAGCGTACATTGGCAAAACAGCAACAAATTTCAGAGAGTATCGCAGGGGTTGCGACAACAATTTTGGATAATGCTCAAGAGAGTGTCAGTGCAATTGAACAGCTCAAAAGTTCAATGGAGCAGATTGCTACGGCAGCCGAAGAGAACAGTGGAGCAAGTGAGCAAGCCCTTAAAAATGTTCGCTCTATTAGCTCAAACATTGGACGGATGACCTCCAGTATTGATATGGTTATCTCCTCAACGCTTGCGGCTGGAGACAATATTATGGCATCCGTGGGGACAATCAATACCTCCGTACAGAGGATGGCAAAAGCGGTTGATGTTGCTAAAACATCTTCTAAAAAATCAGAAGAGTTGAAACTCTCATCCGAGAACATTGGGGAGGCGGTTGGATTTATTGCAAAAATCGCCGATCAAACGAATCTTCTTGCCCTGAATGCCGCAATCGAAGCAAGTCGTGCGAAAGAGCACGGAAAAGGGTTTGCCGTTGTTGCTGATGAGACGCGCGCTCTTGCCGGTGAATCAGAAAAGAATGCTGATTTTATCTCTCGACTTGTCAATAAAATCCAAGAGAGTATTGATAATATTATCAAGAGCATTAATGCTACTACGAATATCATTGAGCAAACGGGTGGACGAGGAAGCGCACTGAGTTTCAAAATGGAAGAACTCACAAAAATCGCCGTTTATTCAGTAGAAGCAGCGCGCAGTATGAGTAGTTATACGCAAAACCTCAGTCAAGCGATTGCACAAATCAATGATGGAAGTAAAGATATTGCAGACGCATCGAGTGAAATTGCCCGTTCGGTTGAAAAGACACTTAACAGTATTGAGATGCAAAGTAATTCATTGGTTCAAACAGAAGAGGATATTAAAGAGCTCAATAACCTCTCAGAAGAACTCAAATACTCTACGGATACGATGAAATCGGCGGAAGAGATTGCAGCTTCTGCGGACGCTATTAGCTCTTCTATGGAAGACATCCAAAGTTCTCTCAAAGAAGTAACGACAGGGCTTAACCAAATCGAAGCTGCATCACAGTCGACGAATCAAAGTGCTATTTTAAATAAAGAGCTATTTGAAGAAGGTGTTTCTGCATCGAAAGATATTAGTAAGTTAATCGAAATCGCGCGTCGAAATTTTGATTTGCTCAAAGTCTCTTTCGCTGAGGTTAAAGGGCAAATGGTAGGAATCGGAAACGATTTCAGTGCTTCTATGACTGAGGGTGGAGCGGCTAGGGGTGAGCTTGATGTGATTGTTAAAGAGACCCGTAATGTGGATAAAACAGTTGGTAGTATTTCCAATAGTATTATTCAGCTCAATATGTTGGCGATTAGCGGTTCAATTGAAGCAGCGCGTGCAGGAGATTTTGGTAAAGGATTTGCGGTTGTTAGTTCCGATATTCGGAATCTAGCAAAAGATTCGGAATCCAATACAGAAAAAATTAACGATACGATCGAATCCATGAATGCCGAGATTGATATGGTGCGTACGGAGTGGCTTAAACTTCTGGTCAATCAAGAGGGTGAGCGTGATCAAATTGTTTCATTAGTTCATGAAATTGATAAAATTACGAGTATGTTGATTGATCTTTTGGATCGTTTTACAGGACTTAAAACAATTAATGATCAAAATATCGAAGGGTTAAATCAAGGGTTAATCGGGATTAGTGAAATCCAAAAAGCAGTAGAGCTTTCAGCTCGAAATGCTCAGGAGTCACGTAAAGCCAGTGAATTAATTATTGATACCGTCAACAATATTTCGGAGGGAGTTGAAGAGCTTGCTGTGATGGCTGACGAACTTCAACAAGGATAATTTTTATGATTATCGAAGAAATTTTGATAGTACGTCATGGGGGAGTCGCTTTTGGTCTCTCTACTGATTATATTGGTCAAATTCTTCGTGTCCCAGATATTACGGCATTAGCACTAAGTCCCTTCCAAGTGTGTGGATTATGCGCCGTGGGTGGGGATATTATTACGGTTTTAGATTTTAACTCGTTGCTTGGATTTCCAAAGGCGGAAGGTGATAGTCAAAAAAATCGAGTTATTACCCTCGTCTCCCCTTTGAACTCACTCTCTTTATTGGTAGATGAAGTGGGAATTTCTTTGGGAATAGATCCTGATAAAATTGAATATTTTGATTCCCGAGAAGAAGCAATTGTAGCGATTGTTCATTATGAAAATGAGCTGATTCAGATTGTAGATTTGGAATATGCGATTTATCGAATTCATAAAGTAGCAGTGGATGTCCAAGGTGTAAGTGAAAAAAACAGTGCAGAAATCAAGCAAGTTATGAAAAGTGATCAACGTTATCTCATTTTTAAAATGGGGATGGCGGAGTATGCTATTTTGATTGACAATCTTCGTGAGATTTTGCACCTCAATAGTGCAGTGACCCCTATAGCAGGAGCTAATCCTGAAATACAAGGGATAATGCTTTTACGTGAAGAGCTTATTGTAGTTGCTGATTTACGTCGTTATTCGGGAATAGAACCTCGTGTTAGCGATAAAAATAGGATTATAATCATTGAGCGTCATGGCAAAACGTTAGGGCTAACTATAGATGAAATTGTAGATATTCATGAGTTTGCTCAAGCTGATTTTGATGTTATTCATGAAAGAAGCGATAATAGCCAGAGTTTTGAGATAATTAAACATGGGGAAAGATTGATTTCTCTCATCGGAGAAGCGTTTTTGGATACCATTTTACACCGTAATGAGGAACTGATTGTTACCAATGAAGTTGTAAGCGTGGATGATACCAAGGCGCAAGTCATTGAAATTGTTGTTTTTCAACTTGGAGATACGGAGTATGCTTTTAATATCGAAGAAGTTGCCGAAATCATCGATATGACCTCTGTTACCCCTATCGTAAATGCTCCTAAAATGGTGGATGGAGTCATTAATATCCGAGGTCAGATTGTGACTATTGGCTCTTTGTATAAACGATTGGGGATTACGGCTCCTACTAGTGAAGATCAAAAAATAATTATCTGTCACACATCCAAAGGGCGAGTTGGCTTTTTCGTTGATAGGGTGAGTGATGTTATGGGTATTACCCGTGAACAGATGCATGAAGATGAGAGTGAGGAAGGGATGTTCTCAAACGTCTTACACCTTGATGGTGGTAAACGGTTAGTTCTCCTCTTCAAGCCTGATATATCGAAGCTTATCAAGGGGATAGAATGAAAAAAGTGCTGATTGCTGATGATTCAGCGTTAGTGAGAAAGCAACTTACTGAAATTATTGCAACCCTTGGATTTGAGATTGAGACGGCACGTAATGGTGCAGAGGCTGTTCAAAAAGCGACAGACACGCAGTATGATGTCATTACGATGGATATTAATATGCCTGTGATGGATGGACTTACGGCAGTTGAAAAGATTATGGCAGTCCGTCCAACCCCTATTTTGATGATAAGCTCTCTAACGACAGAGAGTGCTGGAATCACAATGGAGGCGCTTGATCGTGGTGCGGTTGATTATATTGCAAAGCCTGGGACGATGAACGTTGGGAAGAGTGAAAATCGTGAAGATATTCTTCAAAAAGTTCAATCGCTTAGTCGTATTTCTCCTCGTCGTTTAAAAGTGGCTGTTCGTCGTCCTATCCAAAGGGAACGTCCTGCTCGTGTACGGGAGAGTGTCGGTTCTGATTGCGCTGGATCCGGTGAGGTGAATAAAATTTTATTGATTGGGGCATCCACTGGCGGCCCAGGATTGATAGAGCAAATATGCCGAGCCCTGCCAAACGGATTTCCGTACGCGGTATGTATTGTCCAACACATGCCAGAACATTTTACGGCGGCATTCACAACCCGATTGGATAAAGTAAGTACGTTACCTGTTGTGGAGTGTAAGGATCATGTGGAACTCTCTAATGGAACGATCTACATTGCACGAGGAGGAATACATCTTCATTTTGCCAAAAAAGTGACCGGTAAAATAATGATACGGGAAGAGAAAAACAAGAATGACCGTTTTTTCCAACCCAGTGTAGATGAGATGTTTGAGAGTGCCCTTAAGGTTTTTTCAGGGGAGCAGATTACAGCGGTATTGTTGACGGGTATCGGCGATGATGGTGCCAATGGAATGGTGAAAATCAAAAAAGCAGGTGGATTTACCATCGGTGAGAGCGAAGAGACGGCTACCGTGTACGGAATGCCAAGAGCAGCATACGAACGTGGTGGTGTATCGCAACAGCTACCATTTCCAAAAATTATACGTACTTTGCAAACATTGCGTTAGGGGAAATAGATGGCACTGATAAAAATACATACGGCACCTCTTGTTCAAGAGTTTCCTGATTTGGAAACGTTGGATGAAGCGGTGGAATATTATTTAGAGCAAAAAGATAATTTTGATGCGCAGACGTATGCGGTTGATCAAATGTGTCAAATTGAAGGGGGTGGTGAGAAACTAGTAGAGCTATTAATTGACAACCCCTTCATTCATAAAGATATGGCGAGTTATATTGCAGCACTGCTTAGTAATATGGATCCTAAAAATGCTCCGATTGAATCGGTTATGGATTTACTAAAAGTACGTAATGCCTATATACGTAATTTAGGGATTACAATACTTCGCAGTTACGGCAATGCTATCAAATACTACATCGTTAAATTTTTGATTGGAAACGATCGTGATCTTCGTATTTTTGCGATTAATGTCCTTGGTGATGTTACTTTTGCAGAATCAAGAGAGATGCTTTGTGAGCTTCTTGAGCACGAGAGCGATATTAATGTTGCGATGACAGCAGTGGATTATATGGCAGAAATTGGAGAGATGGGCGATATTCCTTTGCTAGAGAATGTCAAAAGTCGTTTTAATGATGCGTATGTTGATTTCGCGATTGATAATGCTATTCGCGGTATTAGGGGGTAGCGGATGGCGTATCTTTTATCAAATGTTGATTTTGGAAAAATGGGTGAATACATCTATCGCAAAACGGGAATATTTTTAGAAGCGGATAAGCATTTTGAAAAGCTTGCTAAATATATTGATAATCGTGCTAAAGTTATCGGAATAGATTCGTTTCGAAAATATTTTTATACCCTTCGTTTTGAAGATAAGGATGGTATAGAGTTCCAAGAACTCATGAATGCTGTTACGGTGAATGAGACCTATTTTTATCGTGAGAAAGAGCAGTTCGAGGTGCTAGTGGAGCGTATCTTACCAGAACTTCATATCTCAAAACCACGGCAACAAACGATTCGTATTCTCTGCGCTCCGTGTTCTACTGGTGAGGAACCTTATTCTATTATTTTGCATCTCATTGAAGAGGGGCGATTGATTGAAGATAGGGATATTGAAGTTGTCGGTATTGATATTGACAGTACGGTTATTGCAAAAGCCAAGGTAGGTAAATATTCAGAGCGTTCTATTCATGCTATTCCTCCAAAGGTTTTAGTGAAGAATTTTAAAAAACGCTCTTTAGGATATGAATTGATTGATGATTTGATCGGTACGGTTGATTTCAAAGTGGCAAATGTATTTGATAAAATGCAAATGCGTCAATTAGGGAAGTTTGATGTTATTTTTTCGCGTAATATGCTCATTTATTTTGATGATGCAAGCAGAAAAGAGGTCGCTATGACTTTTTACGATATGATCAATACAGGTGGATATGTGTTGTTAGGTCATGCGGAGTATATGAGCCGTATTACATCGGTTTTTAAAGCAAAGAAAATTGATTCCACACTAATTTATCAGAAATAGGAGAATAAAAAATGCCATTAGTTATATTTGTTGACGATTCAGAAACAGCTCTCGCCTCTACACGGATGGTTACAGATTCAATGCCCATTACCGTGAAGCAATATTTAAGTGCAGTGGATGCGTTGCGTGAAATTAAAGGGGGGATGACTCCTGATTTGATTATTACGGATATGAATATGCCTGTTATGAATGGGTTTGAATTTTTGCAAGCATTACGTACTGTCCCCTCTACTGCGCGTACTCCTGTCTTGATGCTTACGACGGAAACGCGTGATGAGCTCAAACAACAAGGGAAGGCGTTGGGATTGACAGGCTGGATCGTAAAACCGTTTAATCCAGCACAGCTCAAGCAAGCGATTGCACGCGTTTTACGTTTGGCATAGCGCATGCAATTCGTACAAACCTTAAATGGATTGCTGGAGCATGTGAAGAAAGTGGAACGTGAGACGATTGCACTGACGAAAGACGGACAGCTTCAGTTGGTAAAATTTATTGAGAAGAACTCTTTGCGCCTTGATGATGAGACACTCGAAGTGATGCAATATCAAGATATTATTGCCCAACAGCTTAGTGCGACCATTGAAGCGATTGAGAATATGCAAGGGCATTTGCACCTTTTTACGAATTCTTTCGATCAAGATGCGTCTAATATGGAAGAAAGTTTTGGTGAGATGGATGATAAGCTGACTTCAGTGCTCAAGAATGCACAGGAGAAGCACTCCGCTTTTGGCGGAAAAACACAACATCATGATTATGATGATGGTGTAGAGTTTTTTTAGGAGCAAGATATGGCAACAGTTATGGTAGTCGATGATTCAAAAACGGTACGAAGTTATCATGGAGCTATTCTACGAGATTTGGGAGTAACTGTTTTGGAAGCGGAGAATGGGATGGAAGCCCTCGAAAAGACGCTGAGTAATCAGATTGATCTTTATCTCGTGGATGTGAATATGCCGGTTATGGATGGGTATTCGTTTGTGAGTGAATTGCGACGACAGCCACAGCATAAAGGGACTCCCGTTGTGATGATTACGACGCAAGAGGAATCGACCGATAAGCTTGAAGCGTTTAAAGTCGGGGCGAATCTTTTTGAAACTAAGCCGATTAAGCCAGATGCCCTCAAAGGGTATCTCCAATTATTTCTTAAAATTTAATGAAAACAAAACAAATAAGCTTTACTTCATCGGTGTATTTAAAGGAGAAAATGTGAACCCATTACTCGAACAATTTTTACTTGAAGCCAGAGAAAATCTCGCCTTTATTGATCAAAATATTGATAAAATCGGAGGAGATGACCCTGAATTGCTCAATTGTGTTTTTCGTGCTGCTCATACCCTTAAGGGGGGATCGGGGATTGTAGGGTTTGAAGCGGTTAAGCGCATTACCCATCATGCAGAAGATCTCCTTGATATGCTTCGTGCTGGCAAGATTGCTTTTAGAGAAGAGATGGTGGAATCTCTATTTAACGCATTTGATGAGGTTGTGAACCTAATCGAAGCAGCGGAAGAGAGTGGGGATATTGTTGAGGCGGACGAATCTCGCATTGATGCTATTTCGCAAGAGTTGAGCGGATTAATGGGAAAAACCATTGAAGCACCTAAGTGGAGTTGCCCCTTTAAACTTCATTCGGATGTACGCAGTATTGTGAATCTTCCTATGCTCTTTTTACGTCCATTTTCTCAAACCATCCCTTTTAAATTGGGAGAGATTGATGAAGAGTTGTGCTTGAATCCACAGCTGTATGCTGTTGTATTTGACATTGATGAATCGTGTATGGTGTATGGAAATGATCCCGTTTATACGCTCTCTTTGCTTTCGGATAAAGTTGTGGGTGTGTACTCATGTATGTCTGAAAACAGTGCTAAATCGCTTATTTCAGGACTTGATGATCCAGAGGGGTTATTGTTACGATTGAGGATGACAGCCTTTATTTATGCCACGTATGAAGAGATTAGCGATGCGCTGTTTAATTTTGTCGATGAGCTGACCTTTTATCCTCTTGATATTGTCACATTGTTAGCAATTGATGAGGGTGAGGGGGGTCATACTCTTGATATTCTTAAAGAACTTGCAGCCGAGTGTACTCACCAAATTGATACAAAAAATATTTCATTAATTGTGCAAAAAATCACCAATACCTTGCCGTTGATCGGAAAAGATACGATTCAAAGTGCCCAGCTTCATCGTCTTCTTGATCTTATAGGGACAGTTGAGATGGAAAGTTTGGGTTTATTAAAATCCTTTTTTGCTCAGCTTCCACTGGGAAATGTTTACGTCTATGATCCAAATTTTCAGGATGAGCTACCGTGTAACAGTTCTCTTGAAGAGAGTCAAGATACAGTTAATGAGACTTCTTTCCCTACTTTGGATAAAAATGCACTTGAGAAACTTCAAGCCGTGTTAAAACAACAGCTTCAGGCACTTGAATGGTTGGATGACCCTGAGGTAGTAGAGCGAGTGAAGGGGATGTTGACCCATTATCTTAGTGGCTATTGTGAGACAATGCCAATCGAGTTTGGTTCGAAAGAGACGATGATAACGTGGTTACGACAAGAACTTGGGTTAGAAGAAAAATCAGCCCCTGTTGTTAAAGAGATTCATGCTCAGAACGTACCTGAAGAGATCATTATTGCACCAAAAGCATCTTCCTTTTTTGAAGCTCCTGTAGTGCAAGCGCCAACTGTGGCGACACCAGTACACGCTAATATCAAAAGTTCTCCCGTACCTGCTCAATCAGAAACAAAAGTGGAATTGGAGCTTCATAGTGGTGGAGTCAAAAAAAGCGTCATTGGAAAAACGGTAAAAATTGAGCAAGAGTCTATTGATCATCTTATGAATGTCGTTGGGGAACTTTTGGTCGCCAAAAATTCACTCCCTTATCTTGCCGATGGGGTACATGAAATGACGCATGAAGGAACAAAACGGGCGATTATGGAAAAATATACGTTCATTAATCGTCTCACTGAGCAACTTCAAGATTTGATTATGTCGATGCGAATGCTCCCTATCTCTTATGTATTTGACCGTTATCCAAAATTGGTACGCGATATTTCCAAAAACCTTAATAAGAGAGTTATACTAACAATGGAGGGGGGAGAGACCACATTGGATAAAAATATGATCGAGATGCTTGCTGATCCGATGATTCATATTATGCGAAATTCTCTTGATCATGGTATCGAACTCCCCGATATTCGAGTCCAAAAAGGGAAAAATCCTGATGGGTTGATTGTCCTCAAAGCCTACCCTCAAAGTGATAAAATTATTATCGAGATTCGAGATGATGGTGCGGGGATCAATATTGACCGTGTTGTTCAAAAAGTGTTGGAAAAAGAGTTATTGACTCTCGATCAAATTGAGGGAATGAGTGATGAACAAAAAGCGGAGTTGGTGATGCTTCCGGGACTCTCTACGGCGGAAACGATCAGTGAATACAGTGGTCGCGGTGTGGGTATGGACGTAGTGCGTAAATCGATTGAGGGATTCGGGGGGACGATTCGTATTAAAACACTTCCGAATCAAGGGACGACGATTTATCTCTCTATCCCTGTATCTCTTGCGGTGACATCGCTCTTGCACGTTATGATGCGAGGTGTTCACTATGGTTTCCCAATGGATAGCGTTTCCGAAACGGTAAAAATTGAATCATCAAAGATTGAATATCTTCAAAATGAGCCATTCATCTATTTGCGCGGTGAAGTCATCCCTCTCTTGTTTGCAAAAAGTATGCTCGATGAGAAAGCTCTTGAGAACAAAGCTCTCCCTATCGTCGTGTTGAGTATCAAAGGGAATTTACTTGCTGTTGTGGTCAATGATTTATTAGGTCAGCTGGATGTTGTCCAAAAACCGCTTGAAGGAATTATGGAACAACACCCAATTTTCAGTGGAACCGCATTGCTAGGGAATGGTCAGATTATTATGGCGATTGATCCGCTTGGTATCCTCGGAATTTCTCATGTTCTTGCTCACGATCATGCACAAGCTAGTTAAGTAAAGGATTTTTAGTGAATGACTATATTGTTTTTACAATTGGCGGTAATTATTATGCACTTCAAGTCGCCTCAATTCGGCGAATTGTTCAAGTTCCCTCTATTACCCCTATTCCCAATTCGCATCCTTTTGTCGAGGGGATGATGTCGTATGAAAATAAGGTGAGTAAAGTAGTAAATTTTCGTCAAATGATGGCATTGCCCCCCCATGAAGAGGAGATTGCTGCGTTGTTTGTACGCTCGAAAGACGATCATATCCGCTGGGTTAAAACATTACTTCAAGCTCTTGAAGAAGATCATGCGTTTACGCTAACGTTTGACCCTCATGCCTGTCAATTTGGAAAATGGCTCGATAGTTACAGTACCCATGATGAGAAGGTTTTAAACGTTCTCAAAGTTCTTCGCCCTATGCACGCAAAATTGCATGAGAAAGGGAAAGAAATTATGGCTATTCGAGAAAGTGATCCCAAAAAAGCGATGGAAATGTTTCAATCGGATATAGGGGCTATTTTTGATTTTACCTCCGCCAAGCTGGATGAAATGACAGCGATGAGTCCTTCTATCTCAGGTCAAATGCAAAAATTACTTATTTATCAACGAGATGAGGAATATTTTGGGATCAAAGTTGATAAAATTGAAGATATCGTGAGATTGGATCCCTCTATGTTAAAACATTTAGCGAGACATGATAATGGCAGTGATTTTGTAGAGCTTGAGGGGGTCGTCGAACTCTCTGAGCGATTGGTCAATGTGATTAAATCGGTCTCTATGCCCGTAAAGGAGTAAAAAATGTCTATAGTAATGGAAAATAATACAGTAACGTTTAGTGGGGTTATTTATGAGGATGAAATTGGTGCCTTGCGGGACTATTTGCAACTTTCCTCCCCAGAATCTCTCTTGTTTGATTTTACGGAATGTGATGATATTCATTTAGGGATATTACAACTAATATTTGCGTATCAAAAGCTTTATACGGCACAGTACCGCTTTGGTTTAGAGGTTAAGCTTTATCAAAAGGTATGTGAAGGATTTGATGTGGGCGATGAACATTGTGGGTAAAGAGAGCGCATGAAAACCATTGTTGTCAGTAATCGTAAAGGTGGATCGGCAAAGACGACCACAGCGGTGAATCTAGCTTGTGAGTTGGCTAGGCTTGGTTCCGTGCTATTGATCGATTTGGATACACAAGCCCATGCCTCTATGGGTGTAGGTTCCAGCGCCTCTTTTGATAATGGGGTTCACTCTGTTTTCTTTGGTAAAACACTGAGTGAAACTTTTGTTTCGACCGTCTATGATCAGCTTACCCTCTCTCCTGCAACAGAATTTTTTGATGTGTATGAAAACGGTGATCTTAGGGGGATACTTAAAAATCGGTTTTATGGGGAGAGCATCCATGAATTTTTCGATTATGTCGTTATTGATACCCCGCCTACTTTTGATTCGCTTCTCAAAAATGCCCTTGAAGTTGCTGATGCCGTTGTGATCCCTTTTGTTCCTCACCATTTGGGGGTTGTTGCTGTGGGACAGATGATGAGAGCCATTTATCAAAATGCTTCGTTTAATGGACAACCCACCCCCAATGTGGGGATACTGCCTGTGATGGTTAATCCCCATATACCAGAACATCGTGATGCTATTGCTAAAATCAAAACACAGTTTGGAAAAGAGAAACTTTTTACCCCAATAGGGATTGATATTAAGCTCTCGAATCAATTTGAGGGGGGAAATCCCACGGTTAGTGATGAGGAACGCTCTCGAGGTATCAAAGATTACCGCCGTTTTGTAGAAGAACTCTTAAATAGGTTATAATAGACGTATAAGAAATTAATAAAGTAGTGAGATTATGAAAAAGATACTGATAGTTGATGATAATGAAAATAATAGAATGTTAATTCACGCTCTATTAGAAGAATACTCTAATGAGAAGACCCTACCGATAACTATTGCCGAAGCCGTCAATGGAATAGAAGCGTGTGTTCTTGCCGAAAGTGATCATTTCGACCTTATCTTTATGGACATTATGATGCCAGTTATGGATGGTATCGAAGCAACCAAGCGAATCCGTCAGCAGGACGCGAAGGTCATGATTATTGCGGTATCGGCAATTGATGATATTAATCGACAAAAAGAGATATTAACGAATGGAGCAGAGGATTATATCGCCAAGCCCATTGACGTGAATGTTTTTATGGCGCGTTTGGATCACTATTTTGCTTTAATTGATTCCCGTAATGTGGTACATAAACGATTTAATCCCAGCCCTGCCAATTTATTTACCCAAGAGACCTATAGTCGAAAGCTCCTTTTTTATATCCGCAATGATGATGAGCTTGCAGAGTTTTGGGAATATTATCTTCTTGATCAAAGTGCGGGCAGTGAAGTTCTGAGTGCTGCCGTACGTACGATTTATGCCATAGGGTCTGTTGGGGTCAAACTGGCAATAAATATACAGGTTATTATCGAAGATGCGGACGATCATTTGTATATGACAATGGTTGGACTCAGTGGCATTAATCCCAAGATTGTCAAGTTGCTTCTGATTAAAAATTCGGATGTTACTGATTATAAACTTACCGAAGAAAAGCTTTCAATACGTGTTGCTCGTGAGAAAAAAGCTCCTGTACGTTTGATTCATGAGCACAAAGTAGTCGAGCCGATAGCAGTAGCAGAGCCCATCGTTATGGCAACGCCTTATACTTCGGCACAAACAATTCTCAATGTCTATGATTATATGGATGAGGATGATTTGGAAGAGTTGAGAGAATATATAGGGAGATTAAACTCTCTTATGATGGTTGTTGGTGGGGAAATTGACGCTCATGAAGTGGAGGAGATTGCGTATAATCTTCAACAAATCAGTCGTGTGACGACAGGGTATACCGATAGTTATTTGATTGGGCAATCGCTTGCTTCTATGGGAAACAGTATTGTTACCCATACCGATCAATTTATGAAAAAGGCGCGTGATCTTGCCCCCATGTGTACCGCATTTGGACGGGATTTAAGTACGTGGATTCGTTTAATCTTTAGTGAAGGGGCAAGCTCAGTTAATTATATGGATGATACAATTATTGCTAATGCTCAAATGATCGAGTCTATTTTAACAATGGATGATCATGTAGAAGGTGGAGAAGAGAATTTAGACGATATTTTCGATTTTTAGGAGATCAGGATGACGTATAAAGTAGAAGTGAAAAATCCTTGTCGCTGTTTTATGCGTGATGGAGAGATAGAACAGCAACAATTCGCTACCCATAGTGATGCCGAACAAGAAGCTGAACGTTTACTAGCTCAAATGGAAAAAAACTATTGCAAGAAACATCAGTTTATTTTGACCCAGTTGGCTGGGAATTATACAATTACGATTGCCCCTCGGGGATAGTTATACCCTACGGATACCGTGTCAAGGACGGTATCCCTATTCTGATTGCGCAGAGAGTCGGTGTCGCATCAAAAAGTAAATAGCGATCCCTATACTGCTCCAAACGCCAAAGCGTATCCACGTATGCACTTCAAGTCCTGCCATAATAAAAATCAACAGCGCGAAATTTAGCGGAATAAGAATCCAGAACATAGGGACACGAAAAGTTCCCACCAACCCTTTTTTGCGTAAAATAATAATAGCAATAGCGACGATGAAATACGCAAATAGTGTCCCGATGTTAACCAGTTCCGCCAACACCTTGAGGGGAAAAAATCCAGCCAAACTTGCCAGAAAAAGACCACCATATAATGTGAGCTTAAAGGGGGTATTGGTTTTTGGATTTATTTCGCAAAGTTGTTTGGGTAAAAACCCATCGCGGGAGAGGGCAAACGCAACACGGGTAAATCCAAGCCCCATGACGAGCATAACTGTGGTGATGGTGAGAACCGCTCCAAGGGCGATGATACTAGCAACAAAGGGCTCATCCACTTTCATCATAGCAAAGGCAAGGGCATGAGGAACGGCAAGCTCTTTGTAGCTTACCATTGAGGTGAGGGTGAAGCTCACGAGGATAAAAAACATCGTCGAAAATGCCAATGCGAGCATCAATGCTTTGGGGATTGTTTTGGTAGGATCTTTGGTCTCTTCAGCGACGGTGCTGATCGCGTCAAATCCGAGATAGGCGAAGATAATAAGACTCGTAGCATGCCAAACACCCTGCCAACCAAAAGGGAAGAAATTACGGATATTGTTGATGTCGAAATGTTGCAATCCGACAATGACAAAGATAGAGAGGACAACGATTTTGATATAAACGACGACGTTGTTAACACGCGCACTCTCTTTGATCCCTATGGCAAGTAGGACAAAAATAATGGCGATAACACTAAAAGCACTAATATCAATATACGTTCCCGCAGCGGGATTATAAGCACCACTGAGCGCAGTGGGGAGATGAAGATGAAAATTCGTTTCGATAAAGGTACGAAAATAGCCCGACCATCCCGTAGCCACGGCACTGGTGGCAACACCGTATTCGAGTAACAAATTCCACCCTACAAGCCACGCGAAGAACTCTCCCAACGTAGCGTAGGTGTAGTTATACGCACTGCCTGAGACAGGGTAGATGGAACTCATCTCGGCATAAATAAGCGCTGTAATTCCGACGGCAATAGCTCCAATAAGAAATGCTATGACGATAGCAGGTCCCGCTGTCGTTGCGGCAGCTTGACCCGTAATGACGAAAATACCCGCTCCGATAATCGCTCCGACACCGATAAAGGAAACATCTAGGAGATTGAGGTGTCGCCCAAGTCCTGAGTTTCCCATTTTTGGAATTTTGGTGGTAAAGAGTCCCATAACTACCTACTTTTTTGACAATTGTACTCAAAAGTGGATTAAAATACTGGGCTTTTTTGTTCAAGTATTTCAGGCAAAAAGAATATCCTTTACACTACAATCGAATTTAACTCTGGAATAAAAGTGAAGTTGATTGAAAATGAAATTAATACATCAAATTTTTAATTATAAAACGGTCACATGGGTTATTGGATCTTTTTCCATCATCCTTGGTATTGCTATTTGGTTGGCAACGTCTATCTATTTTGATACCCTTGCTCAACATAAATTTG
>Ga0172379_10003510_pt1 | contig 24844 bp, 29 predicted proteins | sample GrowelOW334metaG_FD_119756 | JGI IMG/M metagenome (GOLD analysis project Ga0172379, IMG submission 119756) | Groundwater microbial communities from an aquifer near a municipal landfill in Southern Ontario, Canada - Groundwater well OW334 metaG | ecosystem: Environmental > Aquatic > Deep...
CGATTTTGAGTCGTGCGCGTCTACCAGTTCCGCCACTTCGGCACATGTTCATCATACTGCCCTCGACGTTACGTCGGAAGCGATGAATGCTCCTAGTGTGATTATTTTGACATTTTCTAATATTTTGTCTTAAATATACTGTCTCTATCGTTCTTTCATAGCACCGATCAGCCCCCACTTACCCTTGTTCTAAGGGCATTGTGCGCTTCCACATCTGTCTTCCGATTAGCCTGTGGGGGAGCACAGGCTAAGAATGAGGATACAGTGGGGGAGCACATCAGTAGTTATGTTAAACAACGTTCCAGAAAACAGGAGGTTTACTGCCATGCGACGAAACCCATTTCAGTTCTTTCCTTTTGATATTCCGCAAGGTGGGCGACTTGCTCATCTGAAGCGGGTTCATGCGCGGGTGGGCAGAAGCATCGAAGTCCTCAGACGACCTTGCTTCGTGGTTTCGGTGCACCACGACATTCGTGCCGGAGCCACCATTGGTGTTGGATTCGAAGGGGAAAAGACAAGATCCAATCAGTTCAGCATCAATGTCGGCAAAGGTATCGAGGCCGAAAAGCACATCACCAACGACGAGATGAAGGTGACGGTTTACGGCACCGTAGTCCTACTGCCCGTCAAGTCTTCCATCAGGAAGCAGTCGCAGCGCGTCGTCATCAACCTGACGGCAACAAAGCTCGGCTTCGTTCTCGCGGAAGTCATCGTCCCGCGAGGGGCAAACTTCAGACTTGACCAGGTGGATTGCGATGGCCAATGGTCCGCAGCTCTTCCTATCGTTCTGGTGAGGAAACTTGCCGGTGCGTTCATCACGGAGGAGGAGGTGCTGGTGCGGGCGCAGCAACTTGGGTATCGGTTCGTTCCCAAGGGGTGCACGATCGTTAAGGCATCACCGCCGCCGCCTTCACCGCGAACCTCTGCCGCGCCTGTCGCCGCGCCGACCGTCCAGAAAAAGAAGCCGGCTGCCAAGAAGTCTCGGCGCACCGCAGTCGGTGCCAAGAAAAAGAAGCCGGCTACCAAGTAGACCGGTGTGGAACAACAGTTCCACGAAATCGTGCTCCCCCACGATTTTTTGATGTACTTCCAATTCGCAACGCTATGATATTTCCATGCGCATTGCTTCTCTTTCGCCTGGGACAACCGAGATCCTCTTTGCGCTTGGTGTCGGCAAACAGATCGTGTGCCTCGATGCGGAGAGCGATGAACCGGAAGCCGCACGTGCTGTAGCGCATCTCGCAGCATCTATCGATTCCGCGGCACTGGTACCGTTCCGTCCAGAAATCATTTTCACATCCGGACAGGAGCAGGAGGTTCTTGCAAAAGAACTTCGAGCAGCAGGACTTGCCGTCGTTCATCAATGTCCGCGTTCGATTTTGACGCTGTACGAATCCATACGTGAAATCGGTGTTCTCCTTCAATGCACCGCGCGTGCACATGCGCTTATCGAGGAGATGCAACAGGGATTCAACGAAGTGAAACGGAAATCCGGTCTCTTCCCGCGGAAGCCTGCGGTTTTTGTCGGTACATGGGAGCAGGGGAAGTGGAGTTCGTTTCCATGGGCGGAAGATGTCACTCGTTTTGCGGGAGGTCGATCCGTACTTTCGGATACATCCGCGCAGACGCTCGGTGAACTGGAGCTTGTTGCTCTCAATCCCGATCTCGTTGTGTGTTGCACGGGATCCGGTTCCGTGACTCCGACGATGTTCTTGGACGAACATCCGTCATTTCGATCTTTGCGCGCGGCGAGCGAAGGTCATTTCTTCATTCTCGAATCCGGCCTGCTCGATCGCACGGGACCGAGGCTAACCGTGGCTGCGAAGAGACTCTTTGGGTGGATGTTCCAGGTGTTGCATTAAGCATTCAATCGTTCCGGCGGTCCAAATTTGTGACGGAGAGGACTCAAGAATCAGGGATGATTCGCCATTCTTGATTCCTGATCCCTAATTCTTGATTCTCGTTGTTGCGATTAAGAATGGTCTTAGGCATCATGCCGACATGTTCGATGTTCTCATCGTTGGTCTCGGGTGTGCGGGATATACCGCGGCAATCTACAGCGCACGATACAAACTTCGCACGTTTCTCGTCGGTCTTGAGGAAGGTGGGATGGGCAATTCGGCAGCGGAGGTAGGAAATTGGCCTGGCAATATCGAGATCAAAGGCCCGGATCTCATGGAGAATTTCAAGAAGCACGCGCTGAGTTTCAAGGATCTCGTGACGTACAAAATCGCGCGTGTCGCAGATGTCTCGCGTCTTCCATCCAAAGGATTCCGCCTTACGCTGGAGAGTGGGGAGACGGTGGAGGGACGGACGATTATTTTTGCTACGGGTTCCGTGAAGCGGAAGCTCGGGGTTCCGGGCGAGAAGGAATTTTCGGGTAAAGGTGTCACGTATTGTGCGACGTGTGATGCGTTTTTCTACAGGGGCAAGACTGTCGCGGTTCTCGGGGGAGGGGATAGCGCTGTGGAAGGAGCGGCCATTGCCGCACAGGTTGCGAAGAAGGTGTATCTCATCCATCGACGCAAGGAGTTTCGTGCGGAGCCGTACTGGGTCGATCGGGTAAAGGAACGCAACAACATTGAATTCATTCTCGAACGATCCGTATCGGAGATTACCGGTGACACGAAAGTGCGTGCGCTGAAGCTAGGTCAGCCGTACAACGGATCTGAGACGCTCGCAGTCGATGGTGTCTTCATCGAGATCGGTTCCACGCCTGCGGTAGAGCTTCCGAAGAAGCTCGGTTGTGCGTTGGATGACATCGGATTCCTCAAAGTGGATGCTGCACAGAGCGCCAGTATCCCCGGTGTATTCGGAGCGGGGGATCTCACGAGTGGAAGCAACCACTTCGCTCAGTTCGCGACTGCAGCGGGGGAGGCAGCCGTTGCATCCAACAGCGTATTCAATTTTCTGCAGACAACAAAGCTTTAAGCTTGGAGCTTTCCGCTATAAGCTTTCGACATGTGGCTTCCGATGATTTTGGTGTCGGCCTTCTGTTGGTCCTGGGTCAACGTGCTCGATTCAGCGATCGTGCGGCAGCATGAGAAACATCCTCTGGTGTTGCTCTGGTTCCAGTCGCTCTTCACAGTGCCCACGCTTTTCATTCTGCTTTTCTTCGTCGACGTTCACACGACTTGGTGGCCACTCCTCGTGCTCGGAGGACTTGTTACATACCTGGGGGATATCTTTTTCTTTCTTATTTTGGATCGTGTCGATGCTTCGATCAGTAACGCGGCATGGTCCATCCTGGCTATTTTTCTGAGCATCATCGGTTTTATTTTCTTTCATGAATCGTGGTCCTTGCAGCAGTTTCTCGGTGCCGTCCTCATTCTCGGTGCCGTATTTTTCCTGACGTTCTGGCACAGCCATATTTTGAGTTTCAAGACACTTCTACTCCTCATCGCTTTTTCACTTTTCTATCTTCCTACTCACGTCTTGCGCAAAGCGGCATTGCTCGACAGTCAGCAGATCGGCGCCGTGTTCTTTTGGCTTCTCATCGGTCGTGAACTCTTGTCGTTTGCCGGCGCCTTGATCGTTCCGTCGCTTCGAAAGCGCACGTTTCAATTGTTCCGTCGCGCGCCTCCGCATTTTTTCATCGGCTCAGGGCTCGTCATCGTGGCATTTTTCTTCGGAGAATACTTCGGAACGCTGGCGTACAACTACGGGCCGGTTTCCCTCGTTTCCATCGTTGCAAACAGCTAGCTTTTCCTCGTCATGTTCTTTGCTTGGCTCTGTTATAAGCTGGCGCCGAAGTTTGCGCCGAAGGAGTTACTGGATACCCATACCGTGCGCATCAAGCTCCTGAGTATCTGTCTCATGTTTTCCGGTCTTGCGCTCCTGGCCGTCTCCCAGTAAAGTGCCGCCACATATGTCACGCGGAAAGCGTACCGTCTATGCCGGCTTTTGCGCAGATTGCGCCGCACGAACAACCAGTGTTCGTGTGCTCAAGGCGAAGAAAGGCGACTTTCGGGAGCTTCACAAGTTCTGCCCGCAGTGCAGGAAGCGGACGAAAGTGAAGTTGAAAGAGGAAAAGCATTCGAGCTAGGCGCGGAAGGCAAACCTGCGGTTTTCCTTCCGCGTGCCATCCTTTCCCTAAGCGGTGCGCTCCAGCGTCGGGGCCCGCGAGACCCGCCGCTTCGCGCGGTTTTTTCATTTTGTAAGGAACTGGTTGAGCTGCTGCACTATACTTGTTGCATGAAGAAATATCGGAGTGCCGTTTCGGCGTTGGTTATCCGTGGAAAAGAAGCGGAGATTCTTCTCGTTCACAAACCGCGCACACACGATGCATGGCAGATGCCTCAGGGTGGGGTAGAGGAAGGGGAGAGCATTGAACAAGCCGCGCTTAGAGAATTGCAGGAGGAAGCGGGGCTGGCTCTTAGCTCTGTGCGATTTACGAGTACCGAACGGTATTGCTACGACTTCCCTCCCGAGTACATTCGACGTTATCACCCGATCAACGACGGTCAGTGTCTTCGCTTCGTTGTCATCGAAGTGCCTACGGATGCGCAGGTGCGTGTGGATCAGGAGGAAGTGGATTCCTTCGTCTGGGTTTCGCCTGAGGAACTCGGAAAATATCTGAAACGTGCGGAGTATCTGAAGATCGTTCGTTCAGTGCTGAGGGAGTACGGACAAATTAAAAATTGAAAATGAACAATTGAAAATTTGGGATGGTCAGTATTTTTTGCCAAGCGGAGAGAGAACGCTAAGATTCCTCCGTGCGACTAATCTCCCTTTCCCTTGAACAAGTTCGTTCGTACGAGCGATTGAAGCTGGATCTGACCGGATCCTTGCGCCAGGTATTTATCGGACCCAATGGCAGCGGCAAAACGAATCTCATTGAAGCGATTTCCTTTCTTTCTTGGGGACGATCCTGCCTACGTTCGCCGGCAGAAGATGTTTTGCGTTTCGGGGAGGAGTTTTTTCGTATACGTGCCGACGGCACACTGGATGACGGTACAGCCAAATCCTTCGAGTATGTTTGGCAACGCTCACCCAGGCGCCAGAGTGCGACGTTCTTAAGCGACATTCGCACGCCGCTTCTCCAATTTATCGGGGCGCTCATGACCGTTGTGTTTCTTCCGGAAGATCTCGGACTGTTCTCGGGTGCACCGTCACAGCGGAGAGGATTCCTCGATGCGCTCCTCTGCCAAGTCGCCGGTGATTATGCCGCTCTGCGTGTGGAGTACGAACGTCTCCTCAAACAGCGCAACGCTCTTCTTCAGCGAATCGCGAAGGGCGAGTCCGGAAAGCAAGAGCTTAGTCTCTGGGACGAACAGCTCGCCGTTTCCGCTGCGGAAATACAGCGTCGTCGCCTCAAGATCGTCGCGACATTTTCGTCGCATCTTCCGGAAGCCATTTCGTCGCTCGGTGAAGAAGGAAAGGATGCGAAGATGGTGTACGAACGCCGAACGACGCTCGAAGAGTCTTCGGCGCTTGCAGAAGAATTCCGTACACTCTTCGAAGCATCTCACGATCGCGATCTGCTTATCGGATCCACAAGCGTGGGTCCACATCGTGATGATTGGCATATCGTGCTTCGAGGGCGGCGCTTGGAACAATTCGCTTCGCGAGGGCAACAGCGTGCGTGTTTCTTGGCTTTACTTCTCGTGAGTGCCCGTATTCTCGAGGAGGCGCGAAGCGAGCGTCCGATCATTTTGCTTGATGACGTACTTTCGGAGCTCGATGATCATCACCAAGCGGCGCTTCTCGATTCCCTACGCAATCACCAGGTGCTCATTACGTCCACGCATACCGTTCCGCTTGCCGATGATGTCGTTCTCTGGAACGTCGGGCAGGGAAAATTGAAGAAGGTGTAAATGTCCACAGCCACGAACGCACAAGGGGCGAGAGAGTCTACCTGCGTTTTTCGAAGGAGACGGGGGACAATCGGTCAGCCGTAAACGCTCCGAAGAGAGCGAGTGCCAGCGCGTCGGCGGCATCGGCAGGGGAGGGGAGTTCCTTGAGCTTCAGTGTCCGTTGCACCATTTCTTGTACTTGGCGTTTGTCGGCGGATCCATCTCCTGTGATGGCAACTTTAAGCTGCAGAGGCGTCACTTCTTGTATGGGAATTCCGTTTTCATTCAGCGTCAGAAGGATGACGCCGCGGGCTTCGGCCGTATCCATCGCCGTGAGACGATTGGTCGCAAAAAACAGCTTTTCCACGACCGCGTGATCCGGTGCCGCTTCCTTGAGATATAGTCGAAGATCCTTTGCGAGTTCTGCGAGGCGTTCAGGCAAGGGCAGCGATTTCTCCGTCGTGATGGTCAGCCACTCGATCACCGTTGGGTTTCTGCCTTTCGTCACTTCGATGAGGCCTAGTCCTGCCGTCGTGAGGCCGGGGTCGATGCCCAGAATGCGCATGGTGAAAGCGTACAACATCCCGGCATGTCCGTGCATTGAAAAAAGTGCCTTTTTCTGCTAGAGTAAGAGGATTATTCGTTCTTATGTCGAAGCGTATCTCCCATCGTCATCTCATCGCTTTGCCTCTCATGCTCCTCGGCATGACAGCAGTCGCTGCCGTGAATACGGTGCTTCCCGCGAGTGCCGATATGCGAGTTACATCGCAAGAATGGTCGTTTCGGTCCGAGGCGGCCGCAAAAGACTTTTCGGTACCTCTTGTCGTTGCAGGCCGTATCGACCCGAATAGCACGCTTTCTTTTGAGAATGGCGGTCGTATCCTTCGTCTCGATCAAGGGGTGATGCATGTTCGTGCTTTTGGCGTTGTAACGCTGCGTGTTCGCGATGCCATGGTCACGACGGTCGCAACGGATATTACGGTGATCGCGGAGCCGGAGGCGGCAACGTTTGTAGCGATCAATGCCCCCGTTCTCGTCACGAAGGGCGAAAGAACATGGATTGTTCCTCCGATGAAGCAATTGCGCCTCGGCGCCTCGGAGGGACGACTCATTGCCGTTCCAAGCGATTATCTCGCTCGTGAGCGAACGATCTATGCGGCCTTACCTTCATTGGACGCAAGCATCTCGATTACAGATGCGGAGGAAATCGATCAGCTTTCCAGTACTTCGTTCAGTGGCGCTCTTACACTTCTCGCATCTCGGACATCGTCGATTATTTCTGCCGATGCCGCGTCACAGCTATTGGCTAAGGCGCTTTCATCGGATAGCAATTTTTCGCCCGATCGTATGGCATTTGTCTTTGCTCTCGCGAAGAAGGTTGATCCGGTGACAGTTCCATCGTTGCTTGCTTTGCGTCTCATGAGCGAAGGACCCCGCGTTCTCCCTGCGTCGAGCCCCATCGTTGTGCAGGAGCTCTTCGCATCGTCGCCCTTTCAAGCTGATCTTCCGACCGTCATTCCTTTTCTTGCTTCGGAGATGTTGAAGCCACTCATTTCCGGAATCCCGAACCAGTGGGCAACGATGCTTCTCGGGAAAGCTACGGTTGATCCTTCTGCCGCACTTGCAGCCATCCACAAGGATGATGTTCTCTCTCTTCCGGATCGCTACCGTACGGCGGGTTATCCTGAGCAGGCACGCCTCTGGGAGGAAGCGATACAGCGAGTAGCCGTCGTGCTTTCGCCACTCCTTTCTCCGGATCAGCGGCAAATGCTAGAGCGGGATCAAGTTTCCTCCCTCCATCGTGAGTTGGAGACAGTGCAGAGTTCCGTACAGTCCAGCGAGCCTTCGATGCCGTCGTTTACTGATGAAGAACTTATCACGCGTACGCATGTTTTCCTTTCCATGCATGCGGTACTGCAGAGCACGCTGACGACCATCGTTATTGATCAGGAGCACATTGATTGCGTTCGCATCGGCGGAGTATTCCTTCCGGAAGGCGGAAAAGATGTGCCATACGCTTTCACCTATGACATTGCCGGTAACCTTGTCCGTGATATCGTCCGCAACGGTGTGCGATTACCCAATAGTCTCACACCGGAAAAGTTTTTTGCCGAGCAATAAAAAAGCCCCGCTTTCGCAGGGCTTTTCCAAGGACAGAATAATTTACTGTGCTTGACTGGAGCCGCAGCAGCCTCCGCTGCACTTGCCCCACATGACGAGCTTGTACACACCAGCAAGACCAACGAGGACGTAGACAATCGCCTCTACCTTGATCCACTTACCAAGAAGCATGTGGACGACGTTCCAGTCGGCACCGCTGCCAACAAGCCAACCCAAGCCAACGAGACCCCAGTTGAGGGCACCGACGATGACCAGGATGCCAACGATTACCGCGATTGCGGACTTCTGACACATAGGGAAATGTGGGAAATGGTAGAAAGTAAGTCTGTTATAGAAATTGTCTGGCTCTTTTGCAAGTTATCGCCTTGTACAAGCGGAAATATTTGTGTCAAAATCATATCTTGTACTAATTATTTGAACACGGTCTTTCTATGGTCGGATTCAGGATAAAGAAAATCTCTTGCCTGCGCGTGAGAGGAGGAGTACTTTTGTACTGATGAAGCAGTACAAGACCCTCTCCCGTCGGCTCGGTTGGTGGCAGAGCATCGAGCAATCCGCTCGACGGTAGGGCTTGTTTGTACATTGGAAATTGCCCTCCCGAGCGGGAGGTTTTTTTTGTGTTTCTTCTTTCTCTGCCAATGTATTTTCCTCTCACCACCATCACTCTGAGGTTGTCTCACGTCGATCCTCTGATGCTCTACCGTATGCTTGGGAAAGGTCGCGACTACTGTGCGCTCTTGGAATCGGCTACCCATGAAGGAGGCAGTGATTATTCTTTCCTGGCTCTCGGAAACCGCGATGTGGTGACTGTCCGCGAGGGCCGAATCACAGGGTCACATTTCGTGTCGGATGGGACGATCCGTGATCCGCTTGAATCGTTTGATCATCTGATGGAAAGAAAACACGATGCGGATCGCCTGCACATGGGGTACATCGGATTCTTGAGCTACGAGTCGGCACGCTTTTTCGAGAACATTCAACTTCAGCCCGATCTTCACGTGCCCGATGCGCATTTCTTTCTTCCTGAAGTTCTCGTGCGTATCGATCATTGCCGTGACGAAGTCAGCTTGATCGCACATGCGGACACTCACGAAGACTTGAAGGCAATCAAGCGGATGATTCTTCAATCTTCAGAGCAACCGGTGAAACAGCGTCCAGATTCTTTCGTGCGGAATGTCGACGCCGATCGGCGATTTCGTCGCATGACGGCTGGTAAAGAGTATGAAAGCGCGGTCGAGGATGCGAAGGAAAAGATTCAGGCCGGAGAGGTATTTCAGGTCGTCCTGAGCCAGGAATTGGAACTTCCCATGGTTGACCCCGTTCTCGTGTTCGAGCATCTGAGAGCGCTTAATCCATCGCCGTACATGTATCTGTTTCGGACACCGGAGCTCACGATCGTCGGTGCTTCGCCCGAGACGCTGATCCGCATCGAGGGCGACAAAGTCCTCTATCGACCGATCGCCGGGACACGGAAGAGAACAGGCGATGAATCGAAAGACAGAATGCTACGGAATGAACTGCTCTCCGACGAGAAGGAACGATGCGAACACCAGATGCTCGTCGACTTGGGAAGGAACGATGTCGGTCGCATCGCCGCCGTCGGTTCCGTGGAAGTTCGGAATGCGTTTCGCATTGAGGCGTACGCGCACGTCTACCATATCGTCTCGGATATCGTCGCGCGTCTCAGGGAAGACAAAACGCCTCTCGACGCTCTTCGCGCAGTTTTTCCCGCCGGCACGCTTACCGGGGCGCCCAAAGTTCGGGCCATGGAAATTATCAGAGATACGGAAAATGCACCGCGCGGCATCTACGGCGGCGCATTCGGATACATTGATCTTTCCGGAGACATCGACTTCGCCATCATGATTCGATCCATGCTTTTTGCCGATCACGTGACGCTCAGGGTCGGCGCGGGGATCGTCACGGACAGCGTCCCGGAGCGGGAAGACCAGGAATGCATGAACAAGGCAAGAAGTTGTCTTCTGGCGGTCGCTAACGCTCTTTCCTCCTCCGCATCATGAAAACGCTCATTCTCGACAATTACGATTCTTTCACTTTCAACCTCTACCAGGCGGTGGCTGAGCTGGGCGGTGATCCGGTCGTGCATCGAAACGATGCGCTCTCCATCGACGATGTCCGAAAACTCAAGCCCGTCAACGTTATCATCAGTCCGGGGCCGGGGAATCCGTACGAGAAGAGAGACATCGGCATCTCGGAGGAACTGGTGAAGTATGCAGAGGTGGAACGCATACCGCTTCTGGGAGTTTGTCTGGGTCATCAGGTGCTTTCGAAGCACTTCGGGGCGACGGTCGATCGGGCTCCGAAGCCTTTCCACGGCAAAGCTTCCCTCGTTGCAATCGACGATCGAAGCAATCTTTTCCGAGAACTTCCGAACGTCATTGAGGTGATGCGGTATCACTCCCTCTGCGCGAGAGAAGAAACAATTCCACACGATCTTCGTGTCATAGCGAGAACCGATGATGGAATTGTCATGGCGATCGAACACGCAACATTGCCGCTCTACGGCGTGCAGTTCCATCCCGAATCGATCGGAACGCCATCCGGCAAGACGATTTTGAAGAACTTTCTTGGAATGAAGAAGAACGTCGACCGTACGGATCCGGAAATCGAGGAACTATTCAGCGAACTGTTCTCCGAAGCAACATCGGAACAAAAACGAGCAGAGCTTTTCAGGAGAATCATCGCACTACCCATCACGCCGGAGTCTTTGGCAGGTGCCGCACAGGCGCTTCGCGATCGCATGTTGCGTGTGGAATTGCCCGGAAACCCCGTTGATACATGCGGTACCGGCGGGAGCGGCAAGCGAACGATCAACACGTCGACGTTATCCGCGTTTCTCGTCGCCGCCTCCGGAGGTTACGTAGCCAAGCACGGCAACAGATCCGCAAGCGGCAACTGCGGTTCCTTTGATTTGCTGGAACATCTCGGCGTGAACGTCATGCTGTCTCCGGAGGCCGAGAGACGGATGTATGACGCACTCGGTATCGTGTTTCTCTTTGCTCCGCTGCATCATCCTGCGATGCGGCTTGCGGCTCCGCTGCGTAAACAACACGGCCGGAAGACGCTCTTCAATTTGGTGGGGCCGCTGTGCAGCCCCGCTTCGGTGCGGCATCAACTTCTCGGTACGGGGAATGCCGATGATGCCAAACTTCTATGCGACGCCATGATGCTTCTTGGAACTTTGAAGAGCTTCGTCGTCATGGGGCTGGATGGACTCGATGAAATCTCCCCCTGCGCGCCGAGCATTGTCTATGAACTTCCCTCCGGAAGGAAAACGTACTTTTCTCCCTCGGACTTGGGACTCTCGGCAGCTCGGACGTCTGAGATAGAAGGAGGTTCTCCTGAGGACAACGTGAAGATTTTCCTGGAGCTTTCTAGGGGCGGAGGCAACGAGGCTCTACGGCGTCTGGTCATTCTGAACGCTTCGCACGCACTCCTTCTCAGCGGCCGTGCGTCCACACTTGCCGATGCCTACGACCTGGCTCGAGAAACACTATTACTCGGCAAGGTACATGATCTTTTTCTGCGCTACCGCGATCTTTCCCATCGACTCTCATGACGATTCTCCGCACCATTCTTGAGCGCAAGAACGTCGAGGTCGCGAGCCTGAAGCTCACTCCATGCAGTACGGCTTCCGTGAAACGTTCTTTGGCAACCGCCATTCAAAGCAGGCACACAGCGCTCATTGCCGAGATCAAGCCTGTTTCTCCGACGAGCGGACGTTTGCTGGAACTCAAAGACGTACCTCGGATGGTCGGAATCTGTAACCGCCACGCGCAGGCAATTTCCGTGCTCTGTGACAAGGCCACGTTCGGCGGCGGATTCGATCTTCTGGAGTCCGTTCGTGCGCAGACCGATCTTCCCTTGCTCGCAAAAGACTTCATTGTCGATGCGCGACAGATCGACGCAGCGGCGTTCTTCGGTGCCGATGCCGTGCTCCTCATCGCGGCCATTCTTACGGACGACCTGCTCCGTCGATTCATCGCTCGGAGCATCGGGCTCGGCATGGACGCACTCATCGAATTGCACGATATCGAAGAAGTCGAGCCTGTCATTAGACTCGTGAAATCTCTTCCTGAACGCGATCAGGCACACATTCTTCTTGGCATCAATAATCGAGATCTGGAGACACAGCATATTGATTTGAAGACAACGGAACGTCTCTCGACGGCCTTAAGGCGGAGTCTTCCGGATCGTGTTCTCATCTCCGAGAGCGGTATCGGACATGCATCGGACATCCGGCGGCTTGCTCCGCACGTCCAAGGATTCCTCGTCGGTTCGGCGATTCTTGAGTCAAAGGATCCCGATACGTTTCTTTCGTCTCTTCTCCCGAAGCCATGAGACCCAAGGTTAAATTTTGCGGCATGACACGGTCGAAGGACATCCTCGCGGCCGAGGCGCTCGGTGTCGAGTACGTCGGATTCGTGTTCGTTCCTTCGTCTCCACGCAGCATCTCGCTTCCGAAAGCCCTGGAACTGCGGTCGTCGGTACGTTCGGCCAGGATCGTCGCTGTATTCGAAACGACGGCGAACGTCGAGCGCTGTGTTGAAGAACTGCGCCCGGATTTCATACAGCTGTACGACGACCGTTGTCTAGTTTCGCATTTGTCGTCGATGACGATCCGTGCCTTTCGTGGATTGCCAAGCGTCGATCGCGTCTCCGAGGCGCTGGACAAGTATCCATACGTGCTTATCGACAAACGACCGGGCAGATCTGAGACGGATTTCACTTGCATCGCAGTTTTGCCCGCTGCAGTTCGAAAGCGATTGTTTCTTTCGGGAGGATTGCATACTGCAAATGTGAAAAAGTTTACGAAGGGCATCCAGCCGTATGCGCTTGACTGCGCGCGCGGTATCGAATCGAGTCCGGGAGTCAAAGACATCAAGCGCATGGCATCGTTTCTTTCCTCACTCTCATCATGAAATCCCTCGGAATCTTCGGATCCTACGGCGGCTGCTACGTCTCGGAGCTTCTCATGCCGCGCTTAAGCGAGGTGGAAGCGGCGTTCCTGGAATACAAGGACGACCGGTTGTTCCAAATGGAACTTCAGTCGCTCCTCAAGGACTTCGCCGGAAGACCGACGCCTCTTACGGAGCTTAGAACCATTGGCAGAGAGATCGGATGCAGGCTCGTGCTGAAGCGCGAGGATCTGCTGCATGGCGGTGCCCACAAGACGAACAACGTTCTTGGCCAGGCTTTGCTCGCGAAGCGGATGGGCAAGCGCGAGATCATCGCGGAAACGGGAGCTGGACAGCACGGAACCGCGACGGCGATGGTCGGCGCGCTCTTCGGCATCCCGGTGAAAATCTTCATGGGCGCCAAGGACATCGAGCGGCAAGCGCCGAACGTGCAACGCATGAAGCTTTTCGGCGCCGAGGTGATCTCTGTCACATCTGGTTCGCAATCCCTGAAGGATGCGATCAATGAGGCTCTGCGATACTGGACTGCAAAGAGCAAAGAGACGTACTACCTCTTCGGCACCGTAGCGGGTCCGCATCCGTTTCCTTCGATCGTTGCCAACTTTCAGAGAGTGATCGGCGATGAGGCCAGGGCGCAGTGTCTCAAGAAGTTCGGCAAGCTGCCGCACACCGTGTGTGCGTGCATCGGTGGCGGGAGCAATGCCATCGGCATCTTCCGTGCATTCATCGGCGATAGCGCAGTTCGTCTCATCGGCGCGGAAGCCGGCGGCGAAGGAATAGAAACAGGGAAGCATGGAGCCGCTCTTACCGCAGGTCGTCCGGGATCGCTGCACGGTTCGTACAGCTATTGCTTACAGGATGCAGACGGCCAGATCCGGGAAGCGCACAGCGTCTCGGCGGGTCTCGACTATCCCGGCGTCGGGCCGGAGCACAGTTTTCTCTTCGACTCCGGTCGAGTGCAGTACCGTGCCGTAACTGATGCCGCGGCTTTTCGGGAATTCCACGAACTCTCCCGTAAAGAAGGCATCATCCCCGCGCTGGAGTCCGCCCATGCGCTCGCCGCCGCACGAGAGATCGGTTGCACTCTGGCACCCGATGACATCCTCCTTGTGAACCTGTCCGGGCGAGGCGACAAAGATCTCGACCTTATCTCCTCCCTTTCTCCCCATGTCCGATAATCCGTACCGAAAGGCTCTCGCTCTGAAGGGCAAACCGCTCTTCCTTCCCTTCACCGTCCTCGGCGACCCGGACAAGCAGACGTCGCTTGCAATCGTGAGGACGCTCCTTCTCAATGGCGCCGATGCACTCGAGCTCGGACTCCCGTTCTCGGATCCGCCGGCCGATGGCCCGGTTATTCAGGCCGCCGACAACCGTGCACTCCGTTCCGGCATCCGGATCGATGATTGTTTTGAGATCCTGCGTGAAATCCGCAGGGAAACGATCATTCCGATCGGTCTTCTGACGTACTTCAATCTCGTGTTGCAGCGCGGTATCGAAAAATTTTACCGGGACTGCGCCGACGCAGGCGTGAATTCCGTTCTGATCGCCGATCTTCCGCTGGAACATGTCGGTGAGATTCTGGACGCCGCAGAGTCCTCCGGTGTTGCTCCCGTGTTCATCGTCAGTGCACTCACGACCGATGAGCGTCTAAAGGCAATTGCTGAGGTTGCGAAGGGATATATCTACATCGTCTCATACGTCGGTATCACGGGTGTCGAACATGCCGTCTTCGAAACAGGCATTCGGGCCGTGATCGAACGTACTCGAAGATTCACCAAACTTCCCCTTCTGGTCGGCTTCGGCATCAATACACCTGAGCAGGCCAAATCCGTTGTGCGAGCGGGAGCCGATGGCGTCATCGTGGCGAGCAGGCTTGTGAAAGAGATTCCCCGTCTAGAGCGCGTTGGCTCGGCATGTGCAGGATTTGCAGGGGTGTTGCGATGACGGGGGACAATACATCGATGGCCATAACAATCCGACAGCCATTCTTTGGATTTGACCTCGAACCCGCTTCTTCGTACTCTTACGCAAGCGTAAGTACTGCTCCTTCTTTTTCTTCCTCACACCACGGTCTCGGGCGATTAGCTCAGTTGGTTAGAGCGCCACACTGATAATGTGGAGGTCGGCTGTTCAAGTCAGCCATCGCCCACCAACTATACAAAATTTGTATATGTGGTAATATGTGCACATGGATTCCTCGGAAAGATTTCAAAGAGGATTAGAGAAGGCATGCAGAAAATTGCACGAAGGAAGAAAAATGCGGCTTTCAATTGGATATGTAGATGCCAATACGATGACGGCTTTTAGGAGGTCTATAGAAGATTTATATAGGAGCAAATTCGATGGTGAGGAACTAATAATCGAAGAGATGCAAAAAGATGCAAGCGGCATGCTGCATATGATTCTCGCGAAAAAGTGATGGAAAAATTCAGTCGATCAGTTCGTGCTCACTTCCGATAAATATCCGTTACGCTTTCGCCTTTCTCGATGTGGCGGATGACTTCGGCGAGAAGGGGAGCGACGCTCAGAACCGTCAGGCCATCGAATGCTTTCGGATTCACGGGAAGGCTGTTTGTGACGATGATCTCCTTGAAGCCGGCCTTCGAGAGGTTTTCGATGGCTCTGCCGGAGAAGACCGCGTGGGTTGCCGCAGCGTAGACATCCTTCGCGGCGCCGCGCTGTGTGAGTGCGTTCTTTGCGGAGGCGAGCGTCCCTGCGGTGTCGATGATGTCGTCGAAGAGGATGCATGTGCGTCCTTCGATCTCGCCGACGACCTCCAAAATCTCCGCCTGGTGATGAGCCGTGCGGTGCTTGTGCATGATGGCGAGATCCGCGCCGAGCAAGTCGGCCAGTTTCTTCGCGCGCTTCGTTCCTCCGGCATCCGGTGTCACGACCACGGGGTTCTTGAGTTTCTTGGCTTTCAGATATTCTGCAAAGGTGGGACGGCAGTCGAGAGCGTCCACCGGCACCGAGAAGAAGCCCTGGATTTGGTCGGAATGGAGATCGAGTGTGATGACGTGATCCGCTCCTGCTTGCTCCAGCAGATGAGCGATGAGTTTTGCGGAGATCGGTTCGCGTGGTTCCGCTACTCGATCCTGCCTTGCGTAAGGAAAGTGGGGGAGGATGACGTGCACTCTGTGCGCGAAGCTCAGTTTCGCTGCCTGGCACATAAGAAAGAGCTCCAAGAGATCCTCGTTCGGATTCTTCGTGCCGGACTGGAGAAGGTACACGTCCTTTCCACGAATGCTTTCCTCATACTTCACATAGCGTTCGCCGCAGCTAAAAGGCTTGAGAAGTACTTTTCCAAGTGATGTTTTGAGTTCTTTTGCGAGAGCTTCTGCGAGTGAGTGATGTGAGGAGCCAGAGAAGAGGTGCATGGTGAGTATTAGTGTAGCAAAGCAGCGAGGGAAGGCATATAGCTTTTGCTTTCAGGTGTTAGGGTATAGAAAAGAAGAGTTCCCTAAAACCTAGAACCTAAAACCTAACACCTATCCTTGCTATAATAATTTCATGCATGTCAGAGCTTCTTCCATCGCGGGCATGCCGGTTCTGGACGATCAGACGCAAGAAGTGGTGGGGTTTCTCCGAGATCCTCTCATCCATCCCGATACGGGGCGGGTCGAAGGTTTTTTTGTCGTGCCCTCCTTCCCTTTAGCCGAGGGTGACGAGCTTTTCCTTTCAGGAGTCGACATCATTGGTTGGGGAACGAAAGTTCACGTTCGTTCCGGTGACAGGCTTTCTCCTCCGCATGAGTTGATTCGTCTTCAGCCTCTCTTGCACGAGCATCGTCAGTTTTTGGGACAGGCGATTATCACGCGCGGATCCAAACGGAAGCTCGGCACGTGTGCCGATGTTCAATTCGATACGCGTCATTTCATGGTGGAGTGGCTCTTTCCTCGCAAATATTTATTTCTTCGACAACCGCTTCCGGCGACAGACATTCTCGAGGTTACTTCTCGTGCCATTTGGATGCGTGATCCTCTCAAGCCTGCCCGTGATGATGTGATAGAGCGAAAAAAAGAGGCCGTTGTCCTCTCCGACGTACTTCCTGTCGCCCAGGGTCCGTGTGAGGGGTGAAGGCCAACAGAAGTAGTAACAAAAAACCCTCCCGGTGAGGGGAGGGTTTCGCTATCGAAGAGAAATCGGTTCAGCCAACCGTCGTGTTAACGAACATGACGATGACGCGAGCGAAGAGCACGACGATGATACCGATAATGACGTAGATGATTGTCTTCTTTGCCTTGTCCTTCTCGCCTTCCTCTCCACCGGAGATGATCAGGCGGATACCGGCAACGATGACGTAGATCACCGCAATGATGAGTACGTAGTCCAGGACTTTCTCGACGATATTTTTCAGCGCTGTCTTAAAGTTCGTTTCAGTCGAGAGTCCGGAGATTGTGTCCGGCTCGTTGAGCGCGGCGACGGCGTTCTGCACGAAGAACATGGATGCGGCAGCAGCACCGGTCACACGCGAGAGAAGTTGTTTCATGGAAAGAGGAGGAAGGATAGCTCGTATTATCCGTGACATGGTCGCCAATCGCAAGAGGTGATTTCAAAATCGCAGATTATCGCATCTGTTAGCCAACAAATTTGTTTACGAAGATCACAATTACCCGCGCTAGCAGTACGATGATGATGCCGATAATGACGTAAATGATCGTTTTTTTCGCCTTATCTTTCTCGCCCTCTTCTCCACCGGAGATGATCAGGCGAATACCGGCGACGATTACGTAAATCATCGCGACGAGCAGAACGTAGTCGAGGATTTTTTCGATAATACGAATGATGATGCTCTTGAAACTCTCAGTGGTTCCACCGGCGGTGAGTCCAGGTACCGCAGCGGGATCGGGAATGGCTGCGAGTGCACGTTCAACAAAGAACAGGAGGGCGGAGATGGTGCCGATCATGCGGGAAAGTAGATGTTTCATGGTGAGAGAGGAGAGGGAGAACGGAGGATCAGTCGTTATGCATGAGACCGGTTACAATGATAAGAAAAGCGGGCAATGTGAACCAAATATCTTGATTGAGAATCATGAGCTGCATGAGAGTGCTGCCCTGTGCCATGGAAATAATAGTCGAGTTCGTGAGAATGCTGGTATCGAGGATGTTTCCACCCGAGACATAGGTGAGGACTGTTGAGACCATGAGTCCCGCGGTCGAAAAGCCGAAGAGACCGGTATAGATCACCCGGAAGACCATTCCTGCATCTTTGTCGACCGATAACTCGATGCCGCTCCGGATGACGAAGATGAGGATGCAGATAGCGAAGAGAAAAATCTTCGCGAGTGAGACGAGCGTGATGTCGAAGGGGAGACCGAAGCTCGTGAAGACCGCTTGTGAATCTCCTATGAACCGGGCAAGAACATTCCCGATTCCCAGCGTGGCGATGATGGCGATGTAGGTGGCGATGATGATCTTCATCGACTGATGTTGTCCGATGATGAAGCTGTAGGACATCACGATCGCGAAGAAGACGACAATGAAGAGATCCCAGCTCAAGGTGAGGTCCACCATGACTACGAGCGTAAACCTTCGCTACAGGAGGTCAATTGTTAAATGGCTAAATGGTTGAATGGTTTGCATGCACGCACTGTCGTTTTCGCTTGCGAGCCGTTCAACCATTTAACAATTCAACCATTTCTTCGTTATTAGTGTTGCTCAGACAGACATTTGTTTCTCCGCTATCCTTTCCCCATGCGTCACGGCCTTCTCCTTCTTCGGAAGCCCCGCGGTCCTACGAGCCACGATATGGTGGCGCGGGTCCGGCGCATGCTCGATGAACGACATGTCGGACACCTTGGGACGCTTGATCCCATGGCAGATGGCCTCCTCGTACTCGCGGTCGGATCCAAGGCTCTCAAGGTTGTGGAACTTTTCTCTCACCTCCACAAGGCATACCAAGCGACGATTGAGCTCGGGGTTACGAGTACTACTTATGATGCGGAGGGTGCACTGACCGCTGTCACACGGAAAGCCGGTTGGTTGCCTCCGGAAGATGCCTCACGCATCCAAGCGCTCATTGATGATCGTTTCCTCGGCAAGATCGCACAGGTTCCACCCGCGTTTTCCGCCATTCACGTCGGTGGCACGCGTGCCTATCGCAAGGCGCAACGTGGCGAGAATGTCGAGCTCAAGGCGCGGGAGATTACCATCCAAGAATGCAAGGTTCTCGAATACAACTTTCCGCGTCTCGCGCTCTTTGTTCGTTGTGATTCCGGAACCTATATCCGTTCGCTTGCCCATGATCTGGGAGAAAGCATGCGTTGCGGTGGGCACCTCTCCGCGCTCACGCGTACCCGTGTCGGAGAATGGAGGCTGGAGGATGCCATTGCTCCGGAAAAAATTCGTTGGACGGATGTCATCCCCCTCAAGGAGGTGCTGGCCGGTTTTAACAAGCGCGAGCTCACTTCTTCGGAATGGGAGGAAATTCGTCACGGTCGTCCGATTGCCGGTGAGATTGTCGCAGACCTTCCGCTCATTGCGTGGTTCGAAGGTCTTCCAGTCGCGCTCCTTGAGTCTGTGCGAGGAGCTGAGGCGAAACTCAAACCCAGGAAAGTTTTGTAGTTTCCAGTGCCGCAAGGCGTCTATATACAAAGAATATTAGTATTGTATAATCTGTATATGTCAGGAAATGATGTTCGTACATTGGCACAAGAAGAATGGATAATGGGACTCTTAGCGCCGGAGCTTGATATTGGTTTTGAGCGAGTTCCGAGTCCAAGGGGTGTGGAAATTCCAAGCGAGCTCATTTACATGAAAAATGAAATACGACAGGAACTCATGGATTTTTTGTCGGAGCATATTCGACTCAATGGTCATGCGATGATCGTTGAAATGGCGCTAGAAGAGATACTCATGAATATCATCCATCATGGGAACAGACGGTTGTCATATTTGGAGGGGAGAATTATTTGTAGCATCGAAGAAACGAGAGAGGGAACACGGCTAGTCCTAGAGGCGTTCGATGAGGGGGACCTATTTGATTTGAATGCCGTACCCGATTGTACGGATCCTGAACGACTGGAAAATCTCTCGGGTCGCGGACTCGATATTATTCGTAAGGTTGCCAGGTTTACGATTGATCCGCCTGTTCCTCTGGAGAGACATGGGAAAGTTGTGCGTTTTTCTCGTCCCGTTGTCAGGGCGGATGATGGTGTATTCGAATTCGAACCTGTTGATCCTTCGAGCGATTCGGGTTTGACGGATGCTGTAGCGGGAGAGAGCGCAGGGAGATAAATTGATAACCTAGGTGGAGTTTGGTAGGCTTCCTCCGCTCAAGTCGGGGTCAGTAGCTCAGTCTGGTAGAGCAGTTGCCTCTTAAGCAATTGGCCGTGGGTTCAAATCCCACCTGACCCACCATTCGACTCACATCTCACTTCGTTCGATGTTTGTTCATGGCAAGCCACTCTTCTGCTTGTCGTGCGCTGTACTTTTTTCACGTCCCGCATACACTGTTTTCCATGACGCCATCCACATCACCCACCGGCTGCTGCGATCCGTTCGATCCCATTCTTTGGCAGGACAAAGAGATTTCGTGGAAGGAAAAGCTTTTCGTAAAAGATCACGTGATGAGCTTTCTCCATATTCCTTTGAACTTCGGGCAGAAGATCGTCAAGAACTTGCGACTGATTGAGAAAGCCGGAGCACAGGGAGGGAAGATCATGCTGAGCGATGAGAAGTCACTTTGGGGGGCGGATATTTTTATCGATGTCGATAGGATCGTTCCGGGAGCCGCGATGGCCACTTTGTCCGGAACATTCCTTACGAAGGTTTTCGAGGGGCCGTATAAGGATGCGGGTAAGTGGGCAAAAGAAATGATCGAGGTTGTGCGAAAGAAAGGCAGGAATCTCAAGAAGATTCTCTTCTTCTATACGACCTGTCCCAAGTGCGCGAAGGTGTACGGCAAAAACTACGTAGTGTTGCTGGGACAGGTTGGTTGAAGCGAGAAGAGAGTCTTTCTCACTCGCACGCATCCTTTCCTCTATTCGTAATTCGTACAGCCTCCTCGACCGCTTGTTTGATGTTGGCGATATTCGTATCGGTATGGAGATACTGGACACCTTCTTTCGGATTGCGATTCTGAAATTGTGTCACCAGTTCTGCATATTCTTGGACAGGTGGAATTCCTTCCGGCGAAGTGAACTGAATAGGATGTGATGTGGAGAGACACACCGTAGGAATGTTCGGTTGTTCCAAAAGATAAGGGAATATGCCCGTAGCGGTATGTCCATCGATGAGTTGCTTTCCTTCATTCCATACACACCGTTGTGTGGCGAGAATGTTCTCGTCGCTCGCCCGCGACGAAGTGAAGAGCGTTCTAAGTTTGCCCAGTGTTGAGGAATCCACTCTGAACAATCCATGCTTCTCCAGATCCTGCATCCAGCCGCGGACGCGAGAAGAATTGCCATTGCATGCCCAGAAAAGCGCACGCTCGAAATTGCTCGAAATCGTGATGTCTTGGGAAGGAGCACGAGTTTTGATTGCACGTGCACGCGTTCCGTCTGGCGCTTGTTGCGGGCGGTAGACTCCGGTCTCGAGGAATCGGTGTAATACGTCGTTTTCATTCGTGGCGACATTGATCTTGCGGATGGGAAGTCCCATTTCACGCGCCCAGTGTCCGGCGAGTGCATCGCCGAAATTGCCCGAAGGAACGGAGAAATCGATCTCATCGCCTTGTCGGATCGCTTGCATCTTCACCATCTGCGCGTAGGCGCGGAAGTAGTACACCACTTGCGCGAGCAGACGAAGAATTTGGATGGAGTTGAAGGAGATGAAATTGTTCGCTTTCTTGAATTCGGCATACTCGGGACTGTTGAATTTCTTTATGGCTGCCTGCGTAATGTCGAAGTCACCGCTCACGAGAATTGTCATCGCATTTCGGATATCGTTTGCTAGCGCCTGCAGCATCTGGACATTGGATGGCCCACTGTCCGGCAGCAAGAAAATGGAGCTCAAGTGTTTCGATCCGTTGACCGCATAGTGTGCTGCATTAATGGTGTCACCGGACGATGCTCCGAGCGCGCGCAGTGTTTCGGTATTCACCATATCGAGATAGCGGCCGAGTAATTCGAGTGCGACGTTCTTGAATGCGAATGTCGGGCCGTGTCCGAGTTCCAGTATGTGAAGATTTTTGCTCATATCCAGCCTCCGAAGAGGCGTAATTTCTTTGTTGTGCCACTGGTCGCCGTAGGCACGGTCAATGACGGTCTTGAGATCAGCTGGGCTCAATCCCAATTCAAACTTCCCCAGAACCGTATCGGCAGTGTCTTGATAAGAGCTTTCTATCATTTGTTGCATCTCCTGTGCGTTCACCTGTGGCATGGATTCGTTCCGAGGCACGAAAAGTCCTCCTGTGGGAGGCTGGCTTAATCGGATTGCCTCCGTCAACGATGACCTGGCATCCGCATCTCTTGTATCGGTCACTTCGCAAAGGCGATTACCCATATTGCTATCTTTGTTCCTAAATTAGATTTTGTCAACAAACGTATTCTTCGTGGGTGGATGCGGTGATTCTTGAAGAGGCAGCTACCTACTTCTGCTGTCCGAGACTGCTCGAGATTTGCTTCTTCAGTTTTTCGGATAGCTGCTTTACCAGCTTGAGTTCATCCGGCTTGAGTCCGCGCTCAATATTCTGAATGGCTTCGAGAGCTCGGGGATTTCCATTCTGTCTCGCGAGATCGAACCATGCGTATGCCTGACCGATATCCTGTTCGATGCCTTCGCCTTTTGCGTACATCACTCCGGCGTTGAACTGTGCTTCGCTGAAATTCCTATTTGCCGAGAGCGTGAAGAGTTCCAGCGCTTTCGCGTAGTCCTGCTTGATGCCCTCGCCGCGGTAGTACATCACACCCAGGTTGAACTCCGCTCGCGCATCTCCGGTATTCGCCGCTTTCGTGAACCACTGCTTCGCTTGCGTGTAGTCCTGCTTGATGCCCTCGCCGAGGTAGTACATCACGCCGAGGTTGAACTCCGCTCGCGCCTCGCCCTGATTCGCCGCCTTCGTGAACCACTCCCGTGCGATCTTCAGATCTTTCGTTACGCCTTCACCATCGTGATAGAGCGCTCCGAGTTCGAACTGTGCCGCGGCATCACCTGCCTTCGCTCGTGTTTCCAGCGATTCCTTCGTTTCCGTTTTCTGGGTACCGGTTCCTGTCGACGGTTCCTTCGGGTTTGACGGTTGTGTCTCACCGCAGGCGGAGAGCAGTACTACGCTTGCAGAAACGATCCAAAGTGTGCGGAGAGATGTCATAGTGGGTGGGAGCCTACACGAGACAGTTTCAAGATGCCATTTTTCCTTGGTGGACTTTCGTCCGGTCGAGTGTGAAATTATCTTGCACGAAGAGGCTATCCGACTATACTTCGCGGCGCATCTCCCCCTTCTCATGTTGGATTGCTTCCTTTCCTCACTGTTCAGCGGCGACGATGATGATGACGATGTTGTCGTACTGGACGACGATGATTTCGATTCTGATAGCGAAGACGAACCGGGTGCGAAACCCGACGCTACGGATGACGAATGGGTGGTAGGCGACGATGATGACAACTACTAGGTAGTGTTCAGGAATCTCTGAACAATCCCTCTTTTCTCATACTGCAATACAACCGTTCAAAGGTTGAATGGCTAAATGGTTAAATGGTTCGCAAGCGAAACGCACGTTGTTGCATGCAAACCATTTAGCCATTTAACAATTTAACCATTTGTTCGTTATGCGGTGGTCTCTCACGTGGATCCGGCGTCCGCTTATTCGGTGATGTTTGCCGTTTCGTTGCGGTCGATGGATTCCATCGCATGGCGTTGGATAGTCCGCCAGTCGTAGGGGAACTTGAACGTTTCGAGTGCGCGGACGAGACTGCCGAAGCATTGCCACATCGTCGATTCCTGATAGATGAACGCATTTCCGCTTTCCTGTACCGGGTTGTAATTATCGAGCAGGGGACTCGGCGGTGCGATCGGAATAGCGCCGTACCGCAGGGCGTTTTCCAGTTCTTCCTTATTCTGATCCGCGAAGAAGAGCGCCATGTCGGAACCTGCGAGAATTTTTCGCATATGTGTCTCGTCATCGGGAACGATCGCCACGCGATGTCCATGAGCCTTCGAAAGTTTCGTGAAAAGTTCGCCGTACTTCTTGGATCCTCGTCCACGAATAACGACGCTCACCTGTAGTTCCAGAATTCCGGGGAGTACTTCCTCGAGAAGAGCTCCACCGAGGGCGTCTGTGATTCCTGTGGGGAAACATACGATCGGTTGTTTCGGTTCGTTGATCCAGCCCAGCTCTTCCTGGAGTGCTGTCTTGTTCTCTCCTTTATGCTCAATGGTGCGCGCGGAGTATTTCCGTGTGATTTTGTTGTCGTAAGCGGGAGAGAAGGACGGCATGAATGGGGTTTGTTATCCTTATATTATAGCGGTTTTTCGTCTTTTCTTCTGCTCACAGAGATTGCTGTATTCCTATATTGTTTTATTATAGATTTAATAAATTTTTCAATGGCTTGGAGGCGCAACATGCGTTGTTGCATGCAAACAATTTAATCATTTAACCATTTAACAATTGGAAGATCACTGTAAGCTTTTACGCGATGCACCCAATCAAGCACCTTGTTATCGTTGACGGCCACCACTTGCTGTACCGCGCCTACTGGGCCATTCCGCGAACCATGAAGACGTCGAAAGGGGAGCAGGTGAATGTGGCATTCGGTCTGGTGTCTATGCTCCTTCAGATCCTCAAGACCGAGGAACCGGACGGGATTCTTTTCTGCTTCGATGCGGGGGACGAAACCTTCCGACATCAGGAGTACGGGGAATATAAGAGTGGACGTGCCGAAACGCCGGATGATTTCTATGCACAGATTCCGCGCGCCCTTGAGTTGATCGACGCATTTGGCATCAGGAGTGTTTCGGGGAAGAAGTATGAAGCGGATGACTATGCTTGCACATATGCCGTTCACGCCGTTCGTCAGGGATCTCGCGTGACGATCGTTTCCGGGGATCGC
>Ga0172379_10003511_pt1 | contig 24839 bp, 32 predicted proteins | sample GrowelOW334metaG_FD_119756 | JGI IMG/M metagenome (GOLD analysis project Ga0172379, IMG submission 119756) | Groundwater microbial communities from an aquifer near a municipal landfill in Southern Ontario, Canada - Groundwater well OW334 metaG | ecosystem: Environmental > Aquatic > Deep...
ACTCCATCATGGATGTGAGCTGGATTAGGAAATATTTTAGTAAAAAAGATATGACCGTATTATTATCCTTTTACCCTTACAATGGGTTTAAAGATTCGCATATACTACTACCTTTTCCAAAATAGAACTCCCAAAGCTGAGGCACGATAATTTCTGCTTTCATTGTTGTCCTTTTAGAAAATTAACGCGGTGCGTCTGGCGAAGCAATTTCATCTTGATTCCTCACCTCGATATGTCCATACTGAACATAGAGAGAAACAAACTTGACGGCAAAGACCGGCCACCCAAGAAAGAACCAAATTTCGGCAAGCTTCCCATCCAAAGAGGCAAGAATTTCACTTGCACCAACGGCACTAAAATCCCCAAAGTATACAATACCAATAAACATCAGTGCGGCGGGAGAGAATACAAATATGGATAACCATTGATTGGGCGTGCTTTTGGCAATCTTTCTTATATTTTGAGCGGACGCACTGGTTAATTGGATTAAAGAAAACACCAATGGGCGCAACCCAATCGGAGGAACGGCGGTTCTTGCTTGGGCTTAATTAATACAATTTCATGGCGCAATAAAGTATAAAAACCCTATCCCTTGTCGATCAATGCTGCGTAATGTCTCTCCGTGAGTTCGCAGACCGCTACTATCTCTCTGAACCGACTTTAAAGCGATGGCGAGATCCTGCAAAGCTACCGCCTTATGGAAAACTGCTTTTTGAATCGATGATCAGGATTAAAGAGTTGGAAAAGAAAACGAAGTTATTGGATGATATGGCTGAGTATTTTAATAATCAAAAAACGAAGCCTTTGTGGTATAATTTCATCGTGTACAAAGGGTATTTCTCTTTCCGCCTAGTTAACGGATAAGAGGTACAGGGTGTGGGCTTTCGGGCTTACACCTTTTTTTTGCCAATTTTTTTGGCAGGTAGGGTGGAAATGGGTAGTGCCTCTGAAAGGAGAAGTCCCCTTTTGTACCACAAAGCCTTGATAGTCTTTTTCGTGCTGGTGGCGTTCGCGCCCGCCCTACATTAATCAAAAACGAGGGAATAACTACCCCTCGGACTATCATCCCTTGATGCGCATGACGAAGACGAAACAGTTTTAGCTTATACTGAGCTCTTTCTCGATCAGCTCAAGCATATTTTTATTACTTAGAGATTCAGCCACATCTCGAAATCTTCTTATCTCCTCAGCGCTACTATTCAGACCACCTGCGGCAATTAAAGATTTTACAATCTCAATGTGTCCACCACGAATAGCCTTTAACATCGCAGTGTCATTGTTTTTTGTTTTAACATTTATATCTGCTCCTAGCGCAAGGCACATCCGTACACCATCAATGTCGCCCTCAAAAACTCTATGCATTAGTTTTGACCACCCGTTGGAGTCAACTAAGTAGTAGTTATAGGATGTTATCTTGGCAAGCAATTCATCTTTGCGTTCGGCAGATTCGCGCTTTTTTGCCTTTGAGATTAAACTCTCCATTTTTAAGACAGCATTTTGACAAGCAACTGCATTGCCTTTTCCAAGCCCTTGAAAAAATCTATTCGCTTTAGCTAAAGTTGTTCCGCCATCTTCATATTTAGATGCGAAAAAATTCATCAAAGGGATTAGATCATCCTCAAAAATATCTACCTTTTCTTTTGGAAGTAAGACAATATCCCCTGCTGTAATAAGAAGCAGAGAAATCAGCGGATTAAAATTATGCTTTTTAATAGAATTTTTAAATAGGCTTCCGTCCCAAATAAAAGAGTCCTCCAATATCACTCTTAAAGCGTTTACTGAGCCCACTTCGATTGCACTCAATGCAAGGCGCTGCCGTGACCTCAGAGGTAGACACCCTTTCTTGTAGTCATTAAGAAAAGTATTCGGATCATTGTTTTCAAGCAACTCTTCGAGATATTCTTCATCATATCGAAGCATCTTGGCATTAACTTCCTCTAAGAATACGTTACTTGTGGATTTTTTTAATTCTTGCTTGATAATGCTCAAAACCTCATCGACACATTCGATATCCATATTCTTGAATATATGCGTTATTATCCTGGTGTCGCTTGAAGAAACGGCGCATTTAACCAAAAGGGCAAGGTGTTGGTATACATTCCCCATCATCGTCTCAATAAATACCCTTTTCTCTTCGCCCAAACCCTTTACAAGTAGGATTTCTTCAAAGTTCAAAGGTATTGAATTTATTTCTATCTCTTTAGTGCTCATTTCCTTAATATTCAAGAGAAATTTATAGCAATTAGGATGTTTAAGGTCGTAGCCCTGTCCTGTAGCAGCTATTGCACTTTCAATCTCGTCACTGCTGGCGTCAAGCTCAAGAAGGATAATATGCCCATTATTGATTCCTTTGGTTATACTACCCTCCGTCAATATGGTCCCGTCTGTAAGGTGAAACCGCATGACAAGGCTATCTTTTGAAATACGTTTTGAGAATGAGCGCTGGAACTTCTTTTTAACGCCATCGACGACATATATCTTATCATCAAATTTGTGCTTGATAAAGGAATATTTTCCCTCATCTTCAGCATTTTGCAAATACGACAAATGCGATCTGGTCTTCCCTCCGTAATTCGAATGCTCCTCTTTAATGTCTTCAACCACCTCTATTGGTTCATTGCGTTCAGCGAGAAACCGAGCGATCATATCCTCTTGTTTCTCCTTTTCGCTCATCGCATCCTCGCCAGTCAGTATCTTGCGTTTGAAATTTGCCATACCTGCTTCTTTAACTTTTTGTCTCTGCGCGAGTTTCTTTTATAAGTTCTCTAAACCGCACTCTTTCCTTTTTTACACATTCAACTGCTTCGTCGTAGCTCATGCCCAATACTGCTGCAACATGCTCAGTCATCATTGTTGGGGATGCAATCAGTTCAGGCCCATAGATTTCACGCCAAGCATCGGTTTCCATAAATTGAAGCCAGTAATCAGATGTGTTTTTATCTGGGTATTCGCAAGACAGCAAAAACGTGTAAGCAATAACCTCTACTTTGCGCTCTGCAACAGTAAACATGTCTTCTGCAAAATCTTCATCTAAAGTAGGCTCAATTGCAGCCCCTCCATATAGATCATAGTGCCATTTCCCAAGTTCTTCAGCATCTTTCATGCTGAAACCGAATGCAAGATACTGACGTGTAAAATCCTTTTCTGAATAGTAATATACGTTTAGATTGCCATTCTTTGTAAGGAAGCTCGAATCTTTTTCTTGTGAATACATGGCGGATTTATTTAGAACAAGGTTTTGTTCTTCAACTTCAAGCATCGCTCTTGCGGTGTTGTAATCTGGATACCCAAAGCCTTTTGAGGCAACATTAAGTGATGATTGGTGGGAAAAATCTATGTTTAGCTCAACAAGAGCGGAGCGAAGGTTTTTTGCGTTTTGTTTTAACTCATCAAGTGTGAGTGTAGGTATAAGAGGGGTCATTTAATTCCTTTAAGGTGTTTTGGTTGCAAAATCTATCAGGGATGTTCTCATTTCACCATATTGCTTTGCAGTAAACATCTTAGAGCAATCAAATTTGGTTTCAAAACAGATTCGCCATACCTCTTGATGAGGTGAGAACGGTCAGGCTACTGTTGGCCTTAGAAAAATTATAGCATATTGACCTCTGAATAGCAAGAAGCAAAAGATCAAATATATCCTCTACACATACCAATCTATCAAACAATCAAACGTAACAAGTTTGCCCAAATATATCAAAAATCAAGAAGAAACTCTATGTATATGGCGGGTTTGTCGCTCCTTCTCTTTATTGTTTGAGACTCAGAAGCGGAATTTACTGCTATTTTCAGCATACTTGTTACGCTTTCATTGCATCCTGCCATCTTTTCACTCAACCTCACACATTTCTACTATTATGCCCACCATGAAAATCAATGCTAAAAATGCTCACGAGGCATCAATACAGATCTTACGTGTTGCTTTTAATTCTGACTTCCTACATAGTGGCTTTATTCGCAATCCGCATAGCTTTGTCTACATCTTCGTTTACTTCAACGCAGAGACGTGCCGGTTCTCTTTTGACTACTCACAAAGAAAGCAATCGAGAGATTTACTGAAGAGGTTTGTAAAAGAAATTAATGCTGATGAGGTGTTAAGAATTGCGGCAACAAAATATACTTTTTCGCAAATAGCGATAGGAGCCACTTCGAGAAAAGTCATTTCGAAGACAGATTTCTTTGATATTGTAAGAGATCATTATGATTGGGTTTGAATGAGGAAGAAAGTGCAGGCAAAAACCTGCACCAAGATAAGAACCACTTGCTTTTTTGGGAAGCTTAACCTTTTATTTTTGAGGCAAAAATAAATTCATCATTTCAGGTTTACTACCAACGCTGATGACATTCGATAAAGTATTATACAAAAATTATCTTTTCCTTTAAATAAAATGTGCTATGATTTTATCAAGGCCGACAGTAGCCGATCCGTTCCCACCTCATTAGAGGTATGGTAAACCTGCTTTTCTACTCCTTGTTGCTTTAAGTGTTTCAGACACTCAAGACCAAGAAACTTAACGGGAACTCGTTTCACTACCTTCATTGGTAAAAAGTTTTGTGTGCAATAAACTCTTAAAGGAGCATGGAATATGCAACCTCTCATCAACACCCTCACCTTCGAAAAACTACGTTTGGCAAAGAAAAATGCCTCAAAAACACTTACTGAACTTAATATTGAGCTAAGTAGTTCAACAGTTGGCAATCTCGTTGCTAATATTCTTGGATATCAAGACTGGAACATTGCAAGGGCAAAGCTTGAAAATTCTTCCGCAAAGGCAAGCTCAGAGGGGATGCCTCTCTTTTCTCTCAATCCAGACATAAATTTCACTCTTCAACCAAGCGAAAGTGATGAAGTAAACACGAAAGATATTTATGCAATCATAATTGTAAAGCGCCATGGATTTTCTCAGCCAGTTGCCAACTACAATCCTAATAGTGATCCTAGAACATATATCTATCAGGAGAGCAAAGTAATTAGGACAACGTATTATGAGCCGGTGATTGTCAAGACTGGCACTATTGCTGCAAAAGCTGTTTTGATGCAGACGCAGGCTTCTCCTCTATCTGAATCACAAGATACTATCCACTGCATTGATATGGACACTCTTGGTTATCTATACCCTATCGTCAAGCGCACAATAAAATTTGATGAATTTCAAGAGCACGCCAGCAAGATGATTGGCTCCCCAAATGGCATGACAGTTCTCTTCCCGGATTTCGGGATGTATAGACTCCTCAGCTATCTTCCTATTTTTAGAGCTCTTCGTGATAGTGAGGCTTCAGAAGAAGAATTAGGAAATATCGACAATGGAGGCTTTTTAGATGAAAAAGAGGAGGCTGAAGCTTTTATTTTATGGTTTATTTCACGATTAAATGAAGGCAAGAAGATTCTGACCATCGAACAGGAAAGACGGATTTTAGAAGAACGCTACGGGTTTTAAATATAAATATCGAAATCGCCTCTTTATTAAGAGGTGAGATTTTTTAGATAAAGACTTTATTAATGACAAAACTGCTTAGTGAGCTATAATGAACACAAAGATAAAAAGGGCAACAATGCTAAATATTGACACCACTAGATCGATTTTCCACGATATTCAAAACATCAAGCCTTCCACTCAGCAAATGCATAATTACGTCAACTCTCTTAGTAAGGAATATTACACTGTACTTGCAACGGTTTTTGAGCTTGGGCGCACTGGATGGGAAAGAGATTACTATGACACCAATAAATACATTGAATTTATGGAAGATATGGCGGCCGATGGTGTTGAAGTTACTCAGAAAATGCTTGACGACACCTTTCTACCAAAAAAATTAAGACAAAAACAGATCGATGATATGTATCACTTCAAACTTGTAGATGCTATCAAGCACGACGGAGTATACAGTCATAATTGGCTCTCGCTAAAAACAAATCTAATCAGTGCGGCATCAGATGGAATTTCAATGTTACACGAGGCCATATAATAATCATTCAACGAAAACGCGTAACAACGTCAATCGAACACTACGTTAATGATTGACTTTATTTTTGAACAACAGTATAATTTTGTATACCGCCTTATAAAGCAGAAAATCCTATCTGGTGGGCAATAAAGCCAGACGCAAGGGCTGTGCAAAGGATTTTCCTATCTCGGCTTTTTTGTCGAAGATAGAACTTTTTACCCTCATTTCCGTTCATCTTCCCAATTTGTTTCACCTATTGTACTTACCAAGTTAATGAGTGCCTTGGCCGGATTAATGAGGATTAAAATATAACCTACGAATAAAGACTTTAAAAAATATACTTTATCATTCTTCTTTACTGAGACAAATCTTCAAAACCAAAATCTCAATAAAGAGAACTTGACTTTAAGTATTAGCAAGAGGGCTTGACCCTCCATGGAAGTCTGAGTTATGTTTGAGATTGTATTCATATTGTCTAATATGGCAATATGTATCACTGCAAGAGTTAACCAACAAAAGATACTCCAACGCGAAGAAGAATTTCATACCCCATATATACAAGAGTAGACAATGTCATTATCGCTGCTGACGCATGCAGTAATACACTGTGGTTACTCTCTTGTACTAGAAGGTTTTTATTATTCATACGTAAAGTTGTTTTTGTGGCGCGGTGTGCAGTTGTATTTCTTCCAAAATAACCAGGTGTAGTTGCGTCGATTGTTAACATAGTAAATCCCTTGTAAGTAATGGTGGCCGGATAGCCCCTTTAAACACTCACTGAGTGCTCAAAGAGACCGTCCGATCATTATTTACAAGCCACATTATTAGTCCCAAAAAGGGACGCTCTATTCTGTGGATACCTAAGTCAGGTATGGTTTGCTACTTAACGATTATGCTGCAATCAGCATATCATCATCTTGTGTATCGAGAAGCATAGCAGCATAAAAGCCTGCACTTGAAAGATCACCGTCGTCCAGTGCATTCTCCATTTTGTTTTCGATTTCTTTAATTGACATAATATCCCCTTTGGATGTAAGTGCGAGCGATGCTCGTTATATTGGTCCAAAACGAGAATATGCTCCCAAAGGGAGTCATAAACTCCCAATGGGCAACTAATGTTTTAAATGTTAAAAAATCTCATACCATCGAGTTAAAAAAGCGATTTCCGCTTCCTTCATATCTAGTGGCTTACCAATAATAGAAAGATGATAAGGTTCGGCAATTGATTCCCAGTCATAGTTTGAACTATTCATGAATCTCAACGCCTCCGTTACCATTAATCGCTTATCAGCAATTTTTATAATCTGCGGAGTAGGTTTGGATAATCCGTAAATATCAGCAAACATATCTAAAGCACGATCCTCAGCATCACAATAGGATTGCATCGCCGGAGAGTGCTTAATAGGGGATGGAATATCCATTCCGGTTAAGCCTTCAAATACTTCGTGTCCTAATGCCCAACGCTTATGTTCAAGATCGTCAAATTGACTCTCCATTACCAAGCAATGTTGAGCTACAGAATAAAACTCAGACGTCTGTCCCCAAAAACGACATGTGCGTCCAAGTGTTTGTGCAATAATACGCGGGTCAAAATCTTCAGCCTTTAAATCATAAGGGTTAATCATTTTCCCACTTGCATTCATTACATCCATAATCCATCCTTTTACTTATTTTTAAACTGCCCAAACACCGCGTTCGACGTTTGTGAAGTGTACTTGTAATTTTTGTCGCACCTTAGCTTGCCAGTTTTTGTTTTGCATCATCAAACCTCCAGCAACTTTACTCACCTCTTCGTAGATACGAGAAAGGGTTGCTTGTCCTCCGAGTTTCATCAGTGCAATACGAATAACTGACCGCCATGTAGCTGCGACTTTATTTTGAATATCCTTTGCCGTCTCATAGCCAATCGCAAAAAGCGATTTAGAGGCTTTTTTCCAAAATAAGCAATATTCGTGTGAAATGGGTACAAAGGAGCCACCGTAATTTTTACCGTTACTCTGACAGTTATGCTGCATTTTAATAGCAACTGATATGAGTTCTGATTTGGGCATCATCATTTGATAATCTGCTTGGAAAGACCAAAATTGACCTTTTCGTCGCATATCACCAATTAATGTTGCATACAGTCCACCATCGCGTGTTGCATCTCTTTGATTCAGCAGCATTACCTGAGACATCTCTAAAAATGCTTCCTTTGATAGGCCTGGATTGGATGTGTCCGTAGGAAGCATTTCTGAACCCCACTGACTACCACTATACGCGATCATATCCGCATACGGCGGATGTGTAAACACCATTTCAGCAGGACGTGGAAGTGAAGTCAAAATACTGTCTCGTGTAAAATCATTACCGTGCATAAGATCAAGTCCTACGTACTGGCAATTCAATCGACGTGCAACATCTCCACTTGTGCCACTTCCCTCGTTCGCGTCACAAAACAAAAAGTCCTGTGCTCGCGCCTTGGTGTTTTCCATTCCAAACAAGATTACATCTTGCATAAAGTTTGCGCCGGCGTTTCCTCGGTAAGAAGATTTTCCGCCGTTACCGCGTTCTGCGTGAGAAACAACCGATGATGATGAAAACTGGGAATTCATTCCGCGCCTCCGATTTGTTTTTTCGTGCCATCAACATCTTTATTGCCAATTTGTACACACGCCAACCAAACTGAATCAAGATTCAATTCTTCGTTGTTGCACAGATCAACAAAATCACTAAGAGAATAAATCCCTATGTGTCCGCCGACTGCCTCAAAAACCATTTGTTCATTTTCAAATGTATCACCATCGATAGCTTCGAGCTGGCTTCGGCAATAGCTTTTAAGCTGTCCAATAATAATTTTTGTTTTCATATTTTTATCTCTCTTTCTTTATTGTTGTTATGTAGAAATAGAGAGAATACACCCCTGTTGGGGAGCTTTTATTCTCCCCAACTAAGGGTGTTTATTTTTTATGTTAAATTTTTGTTGGTCTTTTTTCGTACCAACTCAATTTGTATAACAGCTTTCCCGATTCGTCTTCAATGAACACAGTCTCTCCAAATTGGAGACCTTGTAGTCCTCTGAATAACAAAAGTCGGATGGCTGTGTATAGTGATATTGGGAGAGTAATTCGCCCGTCGATGTCAGACAAGAAGTACATGCCTTCTCCCTAAGCTGAGTATCTAATAATTAGATCTCTTTCAATGGTTTTAATATTTGCTATAACATCTCTCTCCACAGTCAGTCCCTGCTTTTCAAGCGCCCATTTAACGCAGTCGATTGTTTCATTTGTCAGATCTTCGATAAAATCAGCAATATCATCTGTTTCAATGGTCGCCAAAGGGAACATTCCGTGTGGTTCAACAATTTGAGCTTCATATCTATTTCGTCGCTCTTTTGTTAAGAGTTTTATTCCATAAGCTTTAAGGACATCGTTAAATGATTGTTTAATATTTTTCATCATAAATCCCCTACTGCATTACATACGAAGGAAACATTTCAATAGGCTTATCGAGTGCGTCTTTTGCCTCAACTCCTCCAATAATCAGTATTGCTGCCACCATTGAAATAAACATTCCAAACAATGCAGCTTCGCTGTTTTGGCGAGAGAAGGCATAAATACAAAACACGACACCAGCAATCCAAATGCCGATAAATGGCAAACCTAGCGTTGCTAGAGCCCACGGAATAACCATTCCGAATGTAAAAGCCATAATGTGGCGACTTGAAAAATGAATTTGATTAGTATGTTGATTGTTAGTTGTCATTGTGTTTCTCCTGACAATTGCACGAGAAAGCCCCTTGGGCTTAATCGGAAGAAAAAGCCCAAGGGCGACATTGATTGTGTTATAATCCGTCCATTAGAAAGCACAAAAGGTTTGAGCAATGCCATGGGCAGTTATTAGTTTATTTTTTATTGGTTCTTCATACCTTCTTACAACCGCTATAACCGCCAAAGATACCTTTGAGGCACTAGCAACGTTCGCGATCGATTTCGGGCTTGTTTTAATCTTTTGGAAAAAAGACACCCCGTGGATGAAGAGTTTTTTGAATCGGTTTTAAGCTGCAAGGTTCTCCGAGTTTTCCTCTTCAATATCCCCATTAGCTTCAACTTCTTTTTTTGTTCCCAAAATCAACTCAGATGCTTTTTGGGCTTGGCTCGCAGCATAGACGATCATTTTTGTATCATCTTTTAATGCTTTAGACCAGCTCTGTAAATACGCAACTGAATTATCAATGGTATTCTCGATGCCTGAGTGGGCACAAAGAAACGCCGCTGTCATTTCAGCCACCAACTCTTCTTGAGAGTATTGATGACTTCCAAATCCATCGAATTCCGTAATACCTTTTCGGCTTAAACGGCTTTCGTGACCTGTAGAATGACCCATCTCATGAAACAAGGTGGAATAATATTCCTCTGTGCACATAAACACCTCTTTAAGTGGCATTCGTATAGCATCGGATGAAGGGCGATAAAACGCTCTATTTCCACCGTGGTCGAGGGATGGACGGTCTTTGTATGCCTCCCATACTTTCTCTGCTGTTTCAATTGGATTAAATACAACGTTGTTCTCAGCCAGTGGTGGAAATTCAATTCCTTCGATATCCGTCGCACAAAAAACGCGATAGTATTTCAAAACAAATTTTCCGAACGATTTTCCATCGATCATCATTTCTTTTTCACCCGTTTTTTCATCTTCCACTTCAACCAATTTACTTTTCAATGGAGCCCAAAAAACTACGATATAGCTTTTTGCACCCTTCTTCACGTTACCACCAAGCTCTACAGCTTGATTGTAAGTTAGAAAGCGTGGATCTTCAGCGCCGGAAAGAAGCATCGGGTTTACACCGCGATATTCCTTTTTGGACATGAAATTAAACGGCTTAACGGTTTTCCAAGGCTTATGCCATGGCGCAACACCTTTCTCAAGCTGAGAGAGGATTTGCTCTGTAACCATCGAGTAGACGTCAAGTTTAGGTTTTGATGATGTTGGGTATTTTTTTGTCTTAGCGGTTATAGTTGTTTTCATTGTGTTTTGTGCCTCCAAGCACGAGTGACCTCAAAGGGTCCTAATGGAGAAGACACAATACCCCCTATCGGGAGTGTTTGTGTCTCCCGACGTGGTTTTTTGAATATAAAAATCCCTTCCTCAATTAAGAGGCTTCAAATTAACAATGAAGGTTAAGGGGATTTATTTAGTGGTTATACAGGATTTAGAGTGTGGCAGCTTTTCTTTTTATGATCATGTTTGCGATCATGAGAAAAATAAGCACGAAGTGCCCCACCTAAGATAGCTACAACAATAACAATTATTCCAAAGTCATCTATTGACATCTTCTGCTCCTTCTCGAAACTCAATAAAGTCTCTAACTGCTGTGATTGCTACAATATAAATTGCAACTCCTACAGCCATTATAACCAACACTCGAATAATATGATACTCTTCGAGTAACTTTTTTTCAAGCATATAGCCTATAAGTGCAGACAATAAAGCTGCAACAGTTAGTAAAAACTTCGCGGATTCGAGTTTTAGTTTTAGATATTCAATGCTTTCTTTGCAGGCACTATTATCATCTTCTATTTCTTCAACTGGATTATCCACTTAACACTCCTTTTTATCAATTGTCTTCCAAGCACTAAAAACGGATGAACCGTCTTCATCTTCTTGAACTCCAATACCCATACGCTTACACCAACCTTCTAAAGTCGGATGATCCTCGCGTGAGCCAACATAGAAACTATGTTGATGTTCAACATTTCCATCACCAAAAAGATACACAAAGGCATCCTGTCGATTTTTGAATTGATATTGGTTTAACCCTTCCGCGTCAAAGAAAACAGTGTCATCTTCATAGATGTACCCAGTTTCATTAGCTGAAAACCCAAATTCAATCGGGAATTTGCCTTTTTGAGAAGCAAGGGTAAACCATGTCTCCTCTGTTGGGATGATGCATCCTTGGAATGTGTAATTAGTTTGCATAATTTCCTCCTTGGGAATAAAAACAAACCGATCTGCAAAGATTCGGAATGTGGAAAACCACAAAGAGAATAGAGTTACCCAAAGAGGATAATCTATCCCCTAGTGGGTAACTTAATGTTTAAATTGAACCGATTGAATTTCTCAAGCGCTGCAATGCCGGAATGTCAGCTCTTGGTGTAGAGCTTGGATATCCTCCTGTTTCCCATGCATCTCGTAAAATACTTTTCCAGCGATGACCCCATTTCTCAATAAAGGCTTCAAGTGGGCGATTATATTCGTAGATCGTTCTACCAATGGTAATTGTCTCTTTGAATTTTATTGCTTCCTCAATGCCGCTTTTGTCGGTCTCGTTTTTTCCACTTTTTACCGAAGCAGCCAAATAGACTTTCTCAGTATCTAGGTTGTGTATAATAATCATAATGTCCGCCTCAATCTACGATTTTGGAAAATGTTGCCATCTCTTCATCGGTTAGATATTCACTCGCAGAACACATCATGTTTCCATGAAGCTCAATCACTTCATCAAGAAGTGCATCAACTCGATCATCATCTCGGAACTTATCTGTCAGATACCAAGAAAATTCAGAGAAGGCGATACTGCATGCAGCTAACGACAATACTTTCGTATTTGCAACCACATCGCTGTAATTGTTTTCGTTAACAACATGCCATTCTCGCTCTTCTCGCAATTCGAAATACCATCCGGCACCAATCGGCTTAGAAAGCCATTGCCCACCTTTGTAAGGCTTCTCATCGCTTTTAGTAAGCCGATCGACTATGCCATATACAAACCCCTCAAGCGTTGCCGCTTGTGAATGTAGTTGAAAAAGTTCTTCAAATTTAGATGTTCTCAATTTACGCCTCCTTTAACATAGGGAACCAACATTTTCAATGTAAGGTCCACAAAGTCATTAATGTTTTTTGTACAGTTTTTAGAACCAGAAATCTTTTCGTATGTCAGCCCTGTTAGCGGGGTGATTAAAGATTCCATAGAGACAACTAGATTGCGCTTGGCGTCAACCAAAGTGCTTTCCGCCATCAACAATGGGCAGTAATCGTCTTCAACGTCAAATCCTGAGTTCTTGATTTCTTTATTAAGGAGATCAAAGTAGCATCTTGCGTCCTCATCACTCATTAAATATGATTGGCGCGGGTCGATGATATAATCACCATCGCCTCGTGCACGTTCACTCCATTTTGTGTCATATTTATATTTGCCCTCTTCCAATAATTTCTTTTGGATATCTGTAACAATCGGCTTCACGGTTTCAATCGTTGCCATTGAGACGAATACAGCCTTTGCCGCATTAATCATTGCTTCTGTTGGGGTAAATGTTTTCATTTTTTTATTTTCCTTCTTGTGACAAAGCCGAAGCTCTGTATATGAAAGGAGAGAAATTTTCCCCGCAAGGAGAAATAAATCTCCCCGACTGGGGTTGGTCTACGCTACTTCATCAAACAATGATAGCTGTGGGCGTTGAGTATTGACTTCCTTAATGGAAGCATTAATAATTACTTCATCAACCGATTTTGTTTCAACAGATCGCTCTGCTTTATCGTTATCAATCTCTTTCATAACTTCAACAACGCACTGCTCTTGCACCACAATCTCATCGTTAGTGACAATAGCTTCAGGCTTTGAAGGTAATAGATGTGAAAGCGGTGTTTGACCCAAACGAAGTATCCCATCATAAATAGGAGTATAGTTTTTAATGCTACCTTCGAATGATTCAGCAACCACCTTCTCTTCTTCGTCCATAGACTCCCACGGTTTCTCGCTGTAGTCCATTGGCAACCATTCTTTACCTTTACACGCTTCGATGTTAAACCGTCGCAATAGCTCTTTGTCTTTAAACTTGAAGTGGATAGTCCCCTTCTTGTAGACATTGATCTCAAAGTATTTTGTATCTATTTTTGTATTCTGACCTGCACAGATAGCTTCATTTACGATTCTTCCTGCGCTGTTTGATGAAATGTTTCCATCAAAGTACGACATTATTTTCGTGAAGTCATTTAGCATCATTTGTTGCGTGTCTGATACCATATATCGCGACGAATCCCAATTGACATGAAATGACGGAATAATAACTTTCTCGTTTACGATATAGCCTTTATTCGTCTTCCACCCATTGAAATAATGAATGTTTTTATCGCACTCATTACTCCAGCGGTAATCCTTCAAAGCGTATTTGGTCATCTCATTAAACATCCACTGTATCGACTCTTGGATCATACGCGGATAGTCCGCAATGACGTTTAGAATTAATTGGCGAATGTTTGACTCGGTAAACTCCATCTTTGAAAAATCAGCAATCTGAGAATCAATCTTTCTGCTATTAGCGGTTGTTACTCTCACCTGAATTTCTTCAAGGTTGATAGCCGCACGCCAGTAACGTGTTTTAATAAGACTATTGAATTCATTGAGCTTTCGCTTCATGGTCTCAGTAAGAGTCTCATCTTTATGTGAATACTTATCATCTTCATTTGGACCAACCTTAAGAGATAGATACTTGCCAACATATCGATGGTTTTTGTAAAAGTCCATGATTTGGTTGTTGACAAGCTCGCGCTCTCGGTTAAACTGAAGAACGAGGTTGGCAATTTGATCAAAAGTAGCAATTTCAAAGTTTTCGGATATCTCCTCAACTTTTGCATCACCCTCTTCTCTCATGCCACTAAAAATATTTGTTTCGACGTCAGCTTGGATATTGATATAAATCAAAGCTGTTTCAACATTGGTTTTGCGCTGAGAGTCGATATCGTTGAATGCATCTGGGATGTACTCAATATCAGCCTTCAGCTCTTTTAACCGTTGGATAAGTCGCTTTCGCTCATTACTAAACGGGTTCTTAATGGTGTTGGCATTTAGTAAACATACAATTTGGCCTGTGAACATAATATCCAAGGCTTTATGTAGGTGCTTCTCGCCTTCATCAAATGGTGGGTTCATGACAATAAGGTCAAATTGCTCAAGGCCGTTGTAGGATAAGAAATCGCTGTCAATAACATCGATTCGTTTTCCCATCAAGTTAGCCATAAGCTCTTTGTCTTTTTCAATCGCCATAATGTTTATATGACCTTGCGCAAAAGGATTGCGTCCATGACCTCGTGAGGTAGTGAAACCAAATTCCTTCATCGCCTCGATCAAATCACCCTTCCCTGCCGACGGCTCAAGAACCGTTTTTATGGTTCGGTTATAGTTGATTTTACTCAACATGAGTTCGGCGAGGCTTTTGGGTGTTGGGTAGAAATTTTCGTTGTTTTTAGTAAACTCAACGTGAAGTGATACCGCTCGCTCCTTACTTTCGCTTGGTTCGAGATTGATACCATTCAACTCTTCCCATGTTTTACCAGAGAGGAAATTGCTAATCGCTTTGACGCGTCTCAACATCTCCACTTCATCTTTATATCCCTCAAGATCAACATACAGACGTTCGCCGCAATTGGTAATACGCTGCTGCTGCTCTTTATTAAAATACCATTTGCATTCATCTTCACCGAAGATGTTGAATCGGTATTTGACATCGAACTTTTCATTAAGGTCACAAAGGATATCTGCCACTAAAGCATAATCCGATTCTTCCATTCCACTGAAGATTTGCCATTCGCATTTTCCAAGACGTTTCGTAAAATATTTACGAAAGTATTCAGGATCAGCACACTCAGCAGTCTCACACCAATCAAGGTCAAGCTGTGAATGAACATAAATGCGCCCGGTAACTCTGTCAATGCTGGCGAGTTCGATGTTTTTGGTATTGCTTTCCAACCATTGATTGACTTCAGTCGCCTGATCTGCCGGTATTTGGAATTCCATAGATGTACTCATTGTGTTTATCTCTCTTTCTTTTGTTTATAAAAAAAGAGCACAGAGAACCCCAGCGTGAGCCAGAAAAGATTCTCTGGCTCACAGCCTGTTTAATTATTATGTTGATAGACCTGCACCAACCAAACATTTACGTTTTGGCTCATTGCAACTTCTTAAGCCGCAAAAAGTCCGCCAAGGCTGATGTCTTCTTTTGTTGAGGTTTTTTGAATTGGTTTTTCAATGATTATAGAAGGCATTTTGAACTCTTCATCAGCAGCAATAGGCGCATTTTGATAGCGTTGCTCTTCAAAAATTTCATCACACATACCACGAAGGATGTTTAGATAGCTGTCTCTGAAGAATGCTGGAAAGTTATTTCCAAAACGCTTATTTTCATTCAGTACGTCATCGATAAATCGATTAAGTGAACTGTCTGAATGCCCATTTTTTTCGATGAACGAATCAAGATCATAACTACAATGTACAATCATGTTGAATTCGAATTCGTAATGTGTGTTGTATCCCTCTTTTGGCTTCATTTTCCAAGGCAACTTGGTTTTTCGAATGATGCATGTTTCAATCATTGTTCCAGACTCTTTAAAAGCGCCTTTATCAACAATCTCAAACTCTGCACCAGTCTCAACCCAGTTTTTAAATGCCATGCTTCTCTTGTCAGAGTTATTAAGCCAGCCTGTAGGCGCAATCGCAACAAGTTCTCCGTCGTCAGCTAACATTTTGTATGCGTGTTCGATATGAGTCGCAAACGCCAATTTGTCGCCTTCAACAGAGAAAGGAGGATTCATCATAATGAGGTCGTATTTGATCTCATAGTTTGTGTTAAAATCGAGGAATGATCCACAAAATGGTTCAAATCCTTCCTTTTCTAGGATCTCTTGATTGATGTCAAGAAACTCAACTGTATCGAGGGTTGCATTTGGGAACCGTGAACGGATCACCTTTGCAATCGCCCCTTGTCCTGCTGAAGGCTCAAGAACCTTGATTCCATGATTTTCAGCTCTATAGGTTGTATAGGGCAAATCCTCAAGAATCGCGAACATATCGTCTATCAGCTTTTTAGGGGTTTGGAAAAACGCTGTAGGGTTCTTATCGGGCATATAGCCTAAATGAACCACTGCGTGAATCGCAATTTCTGGCTCGTAAGTAAATACGTGTCCGCCTTTGTTTCGATCCCATTTCCCCATCAAACGTACAAGAGTTTCATTTACCTCTTCGTATAAATTTCTTTCAAGATCAGGTGTCGTGAGTTTTGCAATGTTGCCATCACAAATCATTGATTCTAATACCGAAAGTGCTTCTTGTGATAATTTTGTTTTCATATTTAATTCTCCTTATTGTGTTTTAAAAGCACAGAGAACCCCAGCATGAGCCAGAAAAGATTCTCTGGCCTGCCGCCGGTTAACATTTTATTTTATATTCACAATACCTCAATCCCCTCTTTTTGAAGAAGGTTTTTCAGACTACTAAAGCCATTCGCTCGTGTCTCCATTAAAATTGCAGTTGTGTTTTGTACAAACCACGAAATTTTTAGATCGTCGAGCTGTTTAGCCCAGAAAGAAGAATCAAAATGGCTCTCCTTCTCGTGGTAGTGTGTCCATATGTGGAGCTTAAATCCTTTTAGAGCTTCAAGCTGTTCTTGATTGATTTGCTGCATTCATCCCTCCTAAAACAATGTCGGGTTACGCTCTTCGTGCTTTTTGAGCACATCAAGCATATGATCGACCCCTGTCCAATGATCAACCCTTCGCGCTGCGGCTAAAAGTTTTTCATCATTACGATACATTTTTCCAAGTTCAAGGAACACTTCGTGTCCATCTCCATTTTCAAACAAGTCGTCAAAGGTGCGACCAAAGTGGTCACACGGCGTGGATGATTTAGCAGCAGCAAGAATAATCTTTGCTGCTTTTTGGGCTTTCCCAATAATTTCTATAGTGCTCATGCGATCTCCTCTTTGATAGGAAGTTGCGAATAAACAGGGCAGCCGTGCGGGTAAGAGACATAAACCGATTGAAATTCCTTAACGGTCATTCGCTTTGGTTTGATGCTCTCTACTCCCTTGAGATATTCAGATAAAAGCCAAGCAGTATTGACATGATCAATTCCGGCATGCTTTCCTTGTGATCTGTTTTGCATAGTAGACATAAAATCAGCTCCACCGCGATAGTGCGCTTCAGCCAGTCTGTCAATTACAGCATCACGAATCATTGCGTCACCACCTGAGAAATCAAGACTATTGTCATCATTCAAGACAGCAATGCAATAATTTTCAACCGGCGTGCGAAATGTTCGAGTGTAATCCGAAAAGATTGCATATGCGTCATAAAGGTCATTTGGATATTCTCCATAACCTGACGACAATGGCGATTTAATATAATATGCCATAACGTTTTCACGATCCACTTTTTCACCAAGCACTTCATCAATAAAGTCAAAGACTTCACTTTCTGGGGTGTCTAGGGGGAAAATTTTGTCATCAGCAGTGCTATGCACTTGTACGCGGGCTCTACATCTAGCAGTGCCTCGATCGTAGGTTACGTTTGTAGTGTCATTTCCACCTTGAAGGGTAGATGTGATTCCACGACGATATAGTATTACTTTATTTTTCATGGTATTGTGCCTCCAGCACGAGTGATCATTAAGATCTGGTAAAGAAGACACAATACCCCTGTCAGGAGTGTTTGTGTCTCCCGACAGGGTTTTTATCTGATTTTTTGGTTTTAGGCGACTAGAAAGAAAGGCATTTCACGATCGAGAAAAGTATCAATCGAAGCGAAATGTGTATTTTGTTCACAACATTCCTTATGGAATTGAACACTTACCCAATCTTCTCCGGGCGCACAAAACAAACCTTCTGTATCACCAATTACTTCAAAAGCACCATCAAAAGCATAGGGTGTTTGCAGTTCTTGCAATCGTCCAATATAGGTAATGTTGTCATCTTGAAACTCGTGTGTACATAACAATTCATTTGCATCCTCAAGAGAGTTAGCGCCTACCAGAATTGAACCTGCATCGCAATTCCAAACATCAACGTTAGCAAAAAATAACTTTTTCATTTTTTTGTGCCTCCAAGCACGAGTGACCTCAAAGGGTCGTTATGAAGAAGGCACAATACCCCTATCGGGAGTGTTTGTGTCTCCCGACAGGGTGTAAAAATTAGAACAGTGATAGTTGAACTGGCTTCGAACGTGGCACTTGTACAGGTGGGCATATCGGAGCACAGTCGCAATGTAATTCATCATCTTCGTCAAAATCTTCATCATCCGGCACGACTGTACAGTCTAGTCCGAAGTCTTTAATTTCAACGATTGTATCGTCGGCGAAAAACAGCCCTTTTATCTCTCCATTGATAGCAACGAGGCTATTTAGGATGTAACCGCCTTTTTTGGATTCTGGATGAATCATACTAAGTGAATAGCTCTCAAATATATGATCATCTGGACGTTCAATTGGGCGGTAAATATGAGGACCCGTCACAGAGCCAACGATATACTTTCTTGCAGAACAGCCATCATTTAAAATCTCAATGAGCATCCCCGGATGGAGAAGTTCATCTACTTTCTTTTGGCCGTCTGGTGTTTTTCGATAAAGCGGATCAGCAGGTCCCCATGAACCTTTGTTAAGGTCAGCAAGGAACTGATTGACAGGGATGCTCGCACACTCGTTTTCAATCCAATGTCGAATTCGTCCATTGCTGCAACGTCCTGCTAATTGGTTGTAAGACAATGCAATTGTTCGTTCGTTGTAGTATGTGCTGTTTTCTCGTGCTTGACATTCAAAATATATTTTCATATCAGCGTCTATTGGAAATACTGGAGAGGATGGGCTTCTATGTCCACCAAATCGTGCTTCAGTTGGTGCATGTGCCTTTGTAGGCATCGACACCTTTTTATTGCGATTGTCGTATTCCCAACTTGTTGGGGCTTTGACGATGTAAGTTCGATTATCGTACCACACCTCCTTACCTTGAAAGGCTAGAAATGCGAAATAGTCCACTGGTTCAAAGAACACAGTAAAAGCATTCTGCCAAGTGGCAAAAACCTCATCGGTGCTCGATAAGAATTCAGTGAACCGCTCAAGGATTCCCTCAAGGGCATCTTCGGCGATGATTTGTGTTTTATTTCTCAACTCTGCAATAGTTGGCATTTTCATGCTACATATCCGTGTTGAACAATAGCTTGCATAACGGCACGACGAGTAAAGTTCGAAAACTCCATCTTAAGAAGTTCGTCACCGCGCAACCCACCAATACATGAAGTATCAATGTGATGTCTGTGACAAAATTCATTCGTACCGCTAACACAGTTACCGCTATCTATCGAATCTTGAAACCCAACAAATACATTCACTGATTTTTGGATTAGGGCGGTATGCTCTAATTTCTCCATTAATCGTTTTGCCAATGCTACTCGGATTTTAGTGAAGAATGAATCTGCCGATTCAGCATTTAGCAATTCAGCCAGCATAAAGTGATACTCTTCAGCCTTATAAGCGACACAGTGTTGAACATAGTCACTATTAGGTACTGGAGTTTTGGATAGCATGTAGCCGGTTCCCTCAACAAGTGCAGTGAATTGCTCAAAGCGCCCGTCGTCGGTTTTACCGATTACATTTTTTTCAAGCCAAAGCTCGTAAGCCTTTTGAACGGCCTGATTTTCACTTTTGTGTTTGTCATTGATTGCATCATAATTGACAAGATCAATAATTTCGTGGGCAAACTCGATTCGATTATCATACATGGTATCGATAAGGTCTAAATTGAAGACATCCTCGTTATTGTTCCATATATCATAGCCATAATCTCGCCCTGCTAGTTCTCTTAACTCGTTGTAAATATAACCTCTTACTTCGCAATCTTTTACAAGACCCCTAAGTGAATTAGATATCTTCTCCAAAAGTTCTTTATCCTCTTTGTAATATTGAAACTGAGCATATTCACACTCCTCTTCTCCATCTTCATTGAGGTAGTAAAGTTCATACTCTTCAGAATGAAGCGTATAACCGACAAACCAGTCTTTTCCCTTTCGGTGATAAACTGCAATGTTGTCTTCTGGATCGAGTTCTTTTAGGTACTCTTTTTCACAATCGAGACCATCATCCCAAAAGTCACCTACCACACCGTCGTTGTAGTTTGAAAGTTTCCCATCAACCTCAACAACTTCTTTCCAGTCCGGATTCATAACGGATAAACCACCATGAACATGGCAATGGTCAGAATATTTACTGTAGTAACCGCCAGTTGAGCATTCTCCCTCGCCTTTAAAGGTAATATCTTCGTCAAATTCATCATAACTCGAACCAAGAACTTGCTCGGATGTTTTATAGCCCATAAGGGTGTTTACGTCTTTAACAAGCTGATGCATCGAAGCGATGTCGTTGGCGTCGTATTTTGAGAGAGCAATGTAGCCGTAGAATTTTGTGCCTCTTAGACTTAAGCGAATTTCAGAGCACGTTTTTAAAGCTTCACCACTTAGAATATCCTCAATAGAAGGAAATTGTCCTTTGCGTAAATAGCCTCGCACTCCTGCGTCGCCTGTTCTAAAAAACTCTTCTACAAAAATGTTGTTAATATCCACATGTTCTATCTTGTTTTTTAAATTTGTCAAATAGACACCGCTATCAATTGTGTTCGACCATCCAGTTGCCCAGTAGTCTGAACTTGGTTCAAACAGTTCAAGTCCTTTTCCTTTAATACTGTTTCCAACTCTTACTCCCATTGTTGAGAGATTCGCCAAGATGATTTTTTTATGTGCAGTTGTCATGGTATGTCCTTTTATGACTTTAAGCGCAATGCGCGGTCTGCCTTAAGGAGAATACGCCCCCCATTAGGAGAGTCATATACTCCCCTAATGGGCAACAGTAGGTTTTATGATGAGGTAGTATTAAGCGGCTTCGCTCATTCGTACGCTCATCGTTGAGTAGTTGGACATCATTTGCTCTCTTCTGGAGAGTATCTGTCCTTTTTTGTAGCCAGTAACTAAAACTGCACCTAGAGATGATGTGCGACAGCAAATTACTGTTACGGCACCATCGGAGAATTTTGCCATTTGGCCAACTTTTAAATTACACAAGCGCGGAATAACTCTTCCAAGAATGGAGGATTCAAATTTACGCTCTTTTTTACGGCGGATATAGTGGTTAGTCTCGTATAAGGCCACTTCCGCTTTTTTCACTGGTATTGATATAGTTTCAGGATTCATCCTTCTACCTCGTCAATTTTGTATTGGGTAATAAACACGCCGCAATCAAATTCTTCACGAATTGATTTGTATCCGCCAGAGTCTTCACTTAAAATCTCACCTGTGTATCTCATTGCTGATAATACGGCTTGAATTTCAGAGGAAAAAATTCCAATCATACTTCGATCGTTGTTGCTATACCAAACGTCTGTCTGATATGCAACATAAACGTTTCCATTTTCATCTTTAGGCAGGTTTTCACCTTCTAGGATACTAGCAACTTCCGCTAATAGCTCCGATACATCACTGTGTGTATTGTAATCACTTGTGGTAATTACAACATCCGATGTAGTAATTTTGCAAAGCAATGGCCACACTTGAAAGTCAAGAGTAATTCCAATCGGGCTTACTAAGTCTTTTAGTGCTTTTTGTCCATCACGTAGCAGCTCAATTTCACTTTGTGTATAGTGCAGGAAATCCAATACATTGCCACCGATATTGTTCATATCGTTATTGTGGGTAAGGTATGGTTCTTGCTCCATATTCGGCAAAGTTAAGTCGCCTGAGTCAATCCCTTCGTTTTCGCAAAATTGCTCAAATTCTTGAACTTCTTCATCGGTTAATCCACTGTTGTCACTATTGACAATCATTGAAGCCAGGCTGGCTGGTAATTTGTACGTTTTCATTTTTATTTCCTTTTGTAATGCCTTACGGCTAAAAAAGGGAGATTTCCCCCACTGGGGAGGTTTAATCTCCCCAACTGGGTTATTTTTTTCTTAATAGTTCAATCAGAGCAATAACAGGTGACAAACTGAATAAAATCAGCTGTTTTGATACCGTCAATTGCTCAAGATGTTTTCGGTTGAGTAAAACCATTGACGCCGACAATAACAGTGCTAATCCCATATATATTAGAACTAAGGTTTGCATTAAACCCCTTTCCAGCATGTAATCAACTCTGCCGCATTTAGACCAATTCTTTCTACAACTACGGTTATTCCCCAAAGAGGATGTGTATACCGGATTTTTTCACCGGGATTTACTTTTGCCATGGCTTTTTCGATTGTTTTGTCTAAGTGATCGAGATCGGTTTGTTCAAACCGTTGAATAAGACGTTCATTAAAATGAACTGTAGCTAGTTTGATACTTCTGAGCATTTGGTATCCTTGTTTAACGAGGAAAAATGCCCCCTATCGGAGAAACAAATTTCCCCGATAGGTTTTAATATTTTTGTTAATTAACGATCATCCGATCCTCTCTAAATTCAACATGATACAAATCTTCAACGAGTGGGTATTCATACTCATTCCCAACCAATACTGGATTAGTGTGACGATGAATAACAACAGCTCTACTGAGATCCAATTCAAGTTGACCAATTCCATTGTATGGAGATGTATTTGTCACATAGCCGGTTTTAGTTTTATGGATGGGATGTTCGGAGGTTATTAGTTGAGGTGCGACTTGTTTAATGTAAGCCACAAAAATTACGTTGTCCAAAGGACGCTTTGGTTTAAGGTCGTCAAAACTAAAAGTGGGTTGATATTTCATAATGAATCACCAGTCCGTCATCTTAGCGATGGCTACCCAATCTTTTGCATCCATCCTTGCTTGCTGATGATTTAACCAGAAATGATCTGGTTCCTCATACTCGCCGCCTTTTATATAGGTTCGATGGATGTGTACAACAAAGCCCTCTGTTAAACCTTTTTTCTTTTGAGTGATAGTAATTAGTGTTTTATCACCTTTTAAATTCACCACCTCAGTAGTATCGTTTCCTATTTCTTTGACAACTGCCATCTTTCTAGGTTTTTTCTTTTTAACCTTCTTCGGTATAGGCTTTACAGCTTTTATTATTAATGGCATAAAGATATCAAATTTAGGGCGTATTTTTGTGATTTTCATCTCGTCCCCCTTTGAGGTAAGCATACTTACCCCTTTCGGGAGTAAGTAGCCTATGCTACAAACTCCCTTTTTGGGAGAAAACATTAAAAAATTGACGTAAGAATCCCTTCCTCAGTAAAGAGGCTTCATTTTGTGGTGAAGGATCAAGGGATTATATTTAGTGAGAGTGAGGCTTGCGATACTTTTTACTATTGAGATACATCCCAATAAGCAATAATGAGCCAATGGCTATCATTGGCAGAGCTATATAGTCAATCAGTTGCATCGTGTCTCTTTATATAAATGTTTACATTATGTTTTTGGTATAAATTAAAAAGGTATTTCGTCTTCGTTGATATCGATCTCTGGGAGATTGTTTTCGGGCATTTTTGCTGGCGATGGTTTAGAATATGACGGTGGAGGCGTGTACGCTTTTTGAGCGGGGGCATCATACCCTCCTTCATAGCTGCTACTGCTTCCACTATCATCACTGTAACCACCCTGAGAAGCTTCGCTACGTGAATCAAGCATTTGCATTGTTTCAACAATAACGGAGTGCTTAGAGCGCTTTTGTCCGCTTGTTTGGTCAACCCACTGATCAAATTTTAATCTTCCTTCGACGAGTATTTTTGACCCCTTACGAAGGTATTGATTGGCTACCTCACCTGAACGTCCGAAAAAAGTGATATCGACAAAACATGTCTCTTCTTTTTTTTCACCGTTCACAGTAAATTTACGACTCGTAGCAATTGCTGTGTTGGCTATTGCCGATCCGCTTTGTGCATACTTGAGCTCAATATCTCGTGTAAGATTACCGACTAAAATGATTTTATTAAACATAATTTTCCCCTAGTGATCTTCCTCCCTTTCGGTGAGGTTTACAAACATTTGGCGCTGCTTGTCTTGAACTTGGACGCAATTTTACCAAAAAAGGAGAATACACCCCCAAAAGGAGTAATAAACTCCCAATGGGCGACTGTATGATTTGTGGTATTCCTGCCATACGACTGTTAGATATGGTCTTGGTTGTTGTGGTTTGAAACAGACTTGAA
>Ga0172379_10003512_pt1 | contig 24838 bp, 24 predicted proteins | sample GrowelOW334metaG_FD_119756 | JGI IMG/M metagenome (GOLD analysis project Ga0172379, IMG submission 119756) | Groundwater microbial communities from an aquifer near a municipal landfill in Southern Ontario, Canada - Groundwater well OW334 metaG | ecosystem: Environmental > Aquatic > Deep...
CTTTGTGTATTGATAAATTAAAACTGACCGAAAACCAAAGAGAAGCAATTCTTTTATTAAAAAAATATAGAAAAGAAAATAAGATGGATATTTCAGGAATTGTCATTTATAAAGCCGTATTAGAGGGTAATTGCAAGACAATAAAAGAGTTTGAAAAGTATCTCATCAAAAGTTGAATTACACAAAATCGAACCTAAAAAATATCATGCAATTACGGACTTAAATGAAAAAACAAGCGAGTTTTCGCTTGCTTTTTCTATCCTGCTCGCTTGGCAGGACGCGTTTCGAACTTTTGACTGGATTACAGCAGTGGGGGATTTGGAGACAACGACGAAGGAAATCAAATATTTACTCGCATTGGTTTAGTTGGGATTGTGCAAAATATAATAGATCGTTCCAGAATGTCGTCTATGTCGTCAATACAGTAAGTTAATAAAAGGGCGATTAAAGAGAAAAAGTTGCGGTTAGGCGCTTTTTCTACTTTGCTCCGCGCCTGGGACGATGTTCGAACCGCGATTATTGAGGAGGGTTTTTGAAAGAATTGATATATTTGACTTCTTTTTTCAGTAAGGGATAATACTTGATATGAAAGAAGACAAAATGATTTCGCCAGTTCAAAATAATGGATTGGGGGCAAATAATAAAATGTATTTGTATTTAAGCACCGCCGAGGTTTTTGGGTGTGTTGTTCCGATTAACGAAATTTTACAAAAAATATCAAAGTTTAGAAGGGTTGAGATTATTTCTGTTTTGTCGAGGATCAACCTACTGCTTAATATTTTGGGACAGGATGACCGTAAATTACAGCACGGTCTTGTTGCTGACTATTTTTCAAAAGCGACGAGAGATAAATTTGATAAGTATATTTCGGTTCGAATGAAAGAACCCAATCCGGCTTCCGGGTATGTTGTTTTTCACCGGCGACAGTTGCTTTGCATAATGCAAATGGCGGCGATTTTGTGCGTTGATGATAAAAACTCAATATCTTTGGATAATGCTGGTGAAAAAGAACGTTATTTATTTGGTGAAATATGTCTTGAGATAAACGACCATCTTCATCTTGATCAGGAAAAATACCCTAAATCCGCAGTACAACATCACCTTATCGTTGAGCTTTTACCTTCGCTTGATCTTGATAATGAACCATCGTTGATGTACGAAGTATCAAGAACAGATTTGTTAGTGCGCGATTATTATCCCGACAAATCAGGCATCATTGAAAAACGTTTTATCGAAAAATATCAGATGTCGTTGGTGGAATTTAGAAGCTTTGTTTTTGCTCACTGGGGGTTGTATCGGGAAAAGTCAAAAAACGGTGGAACATATCATTTTTCTTTGAACACCAAAACTCTTTTTAAAAATTCCCCTCTGAGTAAAAAGAAACAAGAACGCTTTTGGTCATTAATTAGTCGTGATATTGATAAACTAACAGCACAGACCTACGCCGATAGACGCAGTGTCCCTGAGATGGCTTTTAGAACATTTCGTCAATTTCCAATTTTGAGAAACGGAAATTTCTTAATACCACTTGATGTAAATTTTATGCTCGCAACGTCTGCATCCGATCTTTTTTGGACAATACACAGGTCATTATCAGAGATAGAGAGAGATGATTTTTTTTCAAATTGGGGAAAGTCTTTTGAAAAATACGTGACTGATGTAATTAAAAAAAGACCTCAAACCGGAAAAGAAATTTTCTTATCAAATCCTACTGACTCAAATGGCGAAGAAATGGGGGATGGACTGTTGTATGACGGAGAAAGAATTGCTGTGCTAGAATACAAAAGCAAGGTAATTTCTCTTGCGGAAAGATATTCTGGTGCCCGCAGAGAACTACTTCGTGCTTTTGATAGCGCATTTCTTCTTAGGAAAGGCAAATTACAATTAGTTTCACAAACGGAACGACTTTATGGAAAAAAAGGAGAAAAGTTTTTATCAGATAATGGAATAAAGATAGAAAATATAAAAAGAATTTTTCCAGTTGTCGTCACTCTTGATCGGACATCGCAAGCGTTTCTTGTTCCTGATTATTTGAGAGGTAGGTTTGCTGAAAAAAATAAAAATTCAACTTTGCCAATAGTGCCGTTGACCGTTTGCCATATAAGTAGTTTGGAGATGTTTGAAGGGTACACAGGAACAAAAACTTTGTTGGATATAATCGAGGAAAATAGTAATCTTTCTATAAATTCGGGTGTTACTTTTTCAAGTCAAATTGAAAAGTACTTGCACGAATGTGGTGTGCATCCGAATAATAATATCTTGCTGGGTAAACGATGGACCGATATCGGAAAAGAAATGATGAAGAAATTTTTTCCAGGACAAAAACAAAAAGAGGGGGAATAATCTAATGTTGGATTGTGAGCATATTTGCTGTGAAAGGGGATTCTCTCTATCTTTATTTCTTATTTTGAGTTTATATACGCGCCAACAAATAGCTCTTGAAGAAGTGCTTTACTCTCTGTTAAATCTTTCTTTGTGAGTCGAAGGCGGTATTTTTTCCACTTTCTGTCGTATCCCATATCTTCTAATCCGGCTTCTTCGATTTTCCTTTGCAGTTCGTCTTGGTAATTTAATTTAACTTCAATATTTATCGCACTTTTTCTCGGAACGAAAGAAGTAAAATTATTGGCTCTTCCGTCTTTTGAAAGTCCAATATAGAATTTATTATATTTAAGTTCGTACTTTTCTTCTCCTGAAACTTCGTGAATCATTTGGAGCAAGTGGTCCGCCATTTTTACGGACTCCTCATTAGACTTGGTTATCCAATAATTTCTATTAGTAACTTCTTGCACCTCTTCATCTTCATCAACCAGCCCGAGTGTTAATTCGTCTAATACTGTTGTGAACGTGAGCATAACGTCATCTTTGTCTCCGACTTTGTATGCGCTCATTTGAATTGCAATCAAGGGAATGTTTCCGTTGAAGAGACTGATGACGTTCAGAAATCTTGCCGTAATTTCTTCCGCGACGATTACTGCGCAATGATCATATTGAGGATATCGTTTTCTTTCAATGTCCCAGTATTCAAGAGTTCTGATAATGTGGCTTTCATTTGTTTTTCCAAGTTGAATTTCAACTTCGTATCTTCGCTTGGTTTCAGGGTCTTGAAGAAGAATATCAAGGCGACCGGCAGAAGGTTGGATGCGTTCTTTGTCGCGGAGCAATAATTCTCCGAGGCCAAGAATGGTAGGATTTTCCGCAATTTGTTTTTGAATGACCGATTCGTTTATGTGCGGATTATTTAAGAGACTTATTTTTTCGGGGTGAATAATATTTGGCATAATTTTACTTTATTGTGTAAATATACCGCCTATCGTATCACAATACAGTAATAAAAAATAGTCTAGTGTTGAGGCAAAAAGATAGGATTAGTTATTATTGTTGAGCGTTTTCTTTTTTTACATTTTTTGCAAATATCTCCTCGCGGCGTTTTTGTGTTACTTCGTACTCTTCTTTTGTCATTGGTTTATAAACAATCTGCATCAGGCGCACAAGCTTCGATGCTTTTTCGTAGGCTTCTTCTCGGTTGATTTCTTTTCCAAATCTCTGTTTATAGAGGGCTTGGAAACTTGTGATGTTTTCGTCTGTAAGCCTCATAGTGTTTGCTTTTAAGTTTTTTGTATATCTTTTTGGTCCGACTCCCATTTATCAAAAATAAACTCCACGAGAGCAGTCACATCATCTCTAATTTTGGCGACCTGTTGGTCCGAAAGGCCTTCGCCGTTGTTTTCTAGATTTTCTCGCGCTTGTTGGATTGATATCATTTATAATAAATTATTTTTTTTAACTACCCGTGATCTCGCGCACGACGTCGTCTAATGATAGTGCTTCTATTTCTGCGTTACGGATGGGGAAGAGATATCCCGTCGAAGTAGTAATTTGAACAAAGCGAATGGCTCTTTGTGATTTTTTGTGCGCCTCTTCGTTCTCTTGTTCTTCTTCTAAAATTTCTTGAAGTCGTGATTTTCTAAAAATCCAAAATTTATCATAGTCACCTATTAGAAAATATTTTGATTTATCATCTTTCAAAATTCCGGATTTTATAAATTTTGTATTTTCAGAGCGAGATTTTTCCCCGTATTCAATATACAAATTTCCCGTTTTTTTATACATCATATCAAGTTTAATCTCTATACCTAACATATTTTCTCCTTCAACATATTGTCCGTTGGCCGTATTGAATTGCCCAAGGTCTAATCCGTATTTTTGCTTAATGAGATTAGCGAGGTAATTTTCAAACTCAAATGATGCTTGGAGTTTTTCTTTGTAATATCCGGTTTTTATTCGATCACTCCATATTTCAACTTTTGATTTGAAAGTTGTTCCGAATTCTTTTTTGAATTGTATCACCTGGTCCGTGTTGATTTGATGCCAGTCCTGGATTCTGTTGTTTACAGAAGGTATTTCGGTTTGCCAAACATTAAAATCGTTTACGATTTTATCAGTTAGTTCAAATGCCGGATAATCCCATATTTTAACGGCAGAAATGTCTTTTTTTTTCAGGATAAGTTCAGCATATAAAAAAATTTGCAATGCTTCCACCCAGGTTCCTGAGTGCGAATAGGGCTCAATTTTCATAATGATTTCTGTTTTAGTTTATGAAACAATAACAGAGATATCAAAGAAAGTAAAGATAGAAAACGTGGTTTTTACGTTTTTTGATTTTGGCAATAATATGAAGAAATACGAACCATTTAGTCGATTTGCTATGTAAAGCATAGTCAAGTATAATAAAATACATTATGAAGATAAATAACGCTCACCAACTGATTGATTTGTACCATACTGAAAAATATCTGTTTGATGTTGTTGGGCCGCAAATTAAAAAAAGGGGTTTTTTAACTTTTGAAAATTTCTATAAAATCGGAATGTGGAAATCTGCGAGGCAGAAACAAAATTATATTCAAAACAAAGACATAGTTGAAGAAGTTACTCGTTTGGCTTTTTGCGAGAAAGATGAACAGAAAAAAATCAAAATTCTTTGTAAGTTAAAGGGTGTTGGTATCCCAACAGCATCCGCCATACTTACGATCGTAGATCCTAATAAATACGCTATTATCGACATCCGATGTTTGCAAGCACTAAGAAGAATATTACACGTTAAAATTAGCGAACGAGTCTCGCTAAGCACTTGGGTAACTTACTTGTCGGTGATGAGAAATTTAGCCGAAGAAAATAAGATGACACCGAGAGAGCTGGATATGGCTTTATTTGCAATGCATAGAGAAACATTGGATGGTGACGGGTTTAGAAACCTATATCAAAATTTATGAAAACACACGAAAAAGAGTTTTATAAAGCTGAGGAACTCGCTGAGGTTCTTAAAGTAAATATAATGACGATTTATCGATATATAAAAGCCGGTAAGTTAAAGGCATACAAAATAGGTAAAGAGTTTCGTATCGAAAAAGATGATTTTGATTTGTTTTTAAAACAAGTAAGTTCAATAAAGTAATTTTATGAAAGAAATAAACACTGAATCGAATAAGGAAGATTTTATAATAAAACTTCAAAAAGAAATTGAAAGACTTAAACGATCTATCAAGACCCAGAGATATGGCCTTGTGTGGGCTGATGTTCCAGAGGCTTTTGATGATGATGCTGAAAATAAACTTCCAATTCTTACTGAGGTCCCCAAATTAGCAATTTCTAACAAGGATGGAAAACCGACACATATTCTTATCGAGGGTGATAATTATCACGCTTTGACGTGTTTAAACTATACCCACAAAGGTAAGGTTGATGTTATTTATATAGATCCGCCGTATAATACGGGGTCTGATGGTTTTCGATATAAAGACAAAAGAATTTTAGATCGCTTTCCCGACGGAACAGAGGTTCCGAAAGATAGCCCATTTCGGCATAGTTATTGGCTTTCGTTTATGAGTAAAAGACTTGAATTAGCAAAAAATTTACTTAAACGGTCAGGAACAATTTTTATTTCTATTAATGAAGACGAATTTGCTCAACTTAAACTTTTGTGTGATCAAATTTTTGAGGTAGAAAACTATCTCACAACATTTACAATTAAAGTTCGCCACGAAGAACGTATTCTAAAAGGAGATAAAGATTTTCACGAAGTTGTGGAATACTTATTGATGTACAGGGGTGGAGCTGAGTATAAAACTATTAAGAAAGTTTACGACAATACCTCTCTCGATGATTATCTTTATCAGGTTGTAGAAAAAAATAAGAAACCAAGTATAATCAAGCTTGGAAAAAAAGAAGTACAAGTTTTTCAACCGGGAGAATACGAAGTTATTAAACTGGCCCCAAGTGCTGATAATTTTAAAAAAATTAATATTCGGGGAACATTAAAAGAAGGAAACAGTAGTGGTCGGTTTTATATGGCGTACATAGACCCGCTTAAAACAAAAGGGGTTTTGTATAAAGTTCCATCAATGGGCAATGATAAATTTGGAGACAGATATTTTTTGACACCACAAAAAGCAACAAGGGTGAATGGTGACTACTTTCAGGGGGTTCCTTTGGATATTAAGGACACAAAAGAAGTGCCATATCCAAACTATTTTGATTTTGAAAAAGAGTTTAACTCTGTTGGGTATGAGGGTGGTGTCAGTTTTGGAGGTGGAAAGAAACCGGTTAATTTTCTCAAACATTTTATAGGTATCGGTAGCCAAAGTAAAACTGCGTTAGTGCTTGATTTTTTTGCAGGCTCCGGAAGTACAGGTCACGCCGTGATGCAAATGAACGAAGATGACAACGCTACGGGGTTACGTCAGTTTATATTAATAACGAACAATCACGAGCTCGTAAAAGGAAAAGTTTATCGACCAATGACAGAAGCTTGTCTCCCGAGGATGAAGAATGTAATTAATGGGTCAAAGATGGAACCTGGGCTAGGAGGGTCAATAAAATACTATAAAACGGACTTCATTGGGAAACACAGTGTTCTCGACGCTGATGATAAAGATAAAATACAACTTGCTTGTCGAGCTGGCGAGCTTTTAGCTATTGCAGAAAACACACTAAACCAGGTTGAAAAAAATGATTATTGGCAGATATTTAAGAGTAATGACGAAAGATATACCGCTATCTATTTTAGAGAAGAATATGAAAAGTTCGAGGCGTTTATCAAGAAAATAAAAAAAATAAACGGCAAAGTTTCTGTATATATTTTTAGCTGGGAAGACGATCCTTATCTTTCTGATTTTGATGGAGTTGAAAATATCACAATAAAAACGATTCCACAACCGATACTTGAAATTTACAAGCAAATATATAACTTGGTATGAACCTTAACCCACTAAGATTTCAAAGAGAAACAGTAGATAAAATTTCTGATGTTTTTGTTAAGCTTTGGAAAAAAGATCCTCGGCAACTTCCAATTGTTCTTAAAGCTCCAACCGGAAGCGGTAAAACATATATTTCAGCATTATTTATTCGGGGTCTCAATCATCTGCCACACTGGTCCGAAGATAAAGCTTTTATTTGGATAACTTTTAGTGATGATCTCGCTATGCAGAGTAGGGATAAATTTAACGAATATTTTGAAAATACTCTTGAAAATAAATTGCTTACGGTCCAAGACATCAATCGGGGAAAATTACATTCTAACGATATTCTTTTTTTAAACTGGCAAAAGGTTGTATCTGTGAGTGCGGAGAATAGAACTTTACGTAGACCCGAAGAGGAATCAATGAGAAAAGAGAGTGGAAAATACTTTGAAGATGTAATTGATGCCACTCAAAGTGATGGCAGAGAAATTATTCTTGTAATTGATGAAGCGCATACACACGTATCAACTGTATTGGCACAGAAAATTATTGATTATATCAATCCCAAAATAGTTCTTCACGTGTCGGCGACACCAGATACAAGTATTATCGCAGCTGCCGCCCTTCACGACAGTTTTGTTAATATGGACAGAGAGGCGGTTATCAATGAAGGGTTAATAAAAGAAAGCATCGTTCTTCAAAGCGAAGAAGATTTAAAAAAGGGTGGTCCGAAAGATTTGGATGAGATACTGCTTCGCCTTGGTATCGAAAAAAGAAACGAGTTGTTGTCTGAATATAAAGGACTAAATAAGCTTGTTAATCCACTAATGCTCATTCAATTACCTAACGACGACAAAGAGTTAGTCGAAACCGGAGAAAGAACAAAAGAAGAAATAGTAATGAACTTTTTAGTAAAGAATGGAATTGAAGAAAGTAAAATCGCGCGTTGGTTTGATGGAAAGAAAGTTAATATGGAAGGAATTACTGATAATGAAAGCCCTGTGGACTATATGCTGTTTAAACAAGCTGCTGGAACTGGCTGGGATTGCCCCAGGGCGTCAGTCCTCGTTATGTTCAGAGAAGTGAGATCGGATAAATTTTATACTCAAACGGTGGGACGCATTTTACGAATGCCGGAGCCTCAATTAAAAGATGATTATAAAGAGAACCCTTCTTTGAGGTGTGGCTATTTGTATACTAATTATAAGCGAAATCAAGTTACTATTCCCGATCAGGACGCAAATAATAAGGCACGAACACAGGTCAGTCACATCAAGAAAAATATTGATAATATTTCTATTCAGTCAGATTATATTTCGCGTGTTGATTATGGGGATATTCCGCGTTCATATAAGTTTCAAGAGAGCTCAAAAAAATCCTTGAATGCATATTTTAAAATTCTTACTAACGATAGCGTTAAAACAGCACAAGGAAAATTAAAAAAAACGGGTTTGGATATTAGCGGTCTTCTAACTAACGAAATTGTTGCTAGTGCAAAATTTGAAGATTTCGATCAGCTGTCATTTGATTTTGCAAAAAAAGGTAAAGATATTTCTCTTGAAATGTCTGTTGGTGATGTTGAAAAAACGTTTAATTATCTTTGTTATCAGTTACTAAAAGAGCAACAGGACGAGAAAGCAAAATACTCAAATATTGCTCGTTCGTGGAGCGTGCTAAAATCCGCTCTTCGTATATGGCTAAGAAGTGTCTTAGGAGAAAATAGCGACTATTACTATCGAGTATTTATTAAAGATATTCAAAAAGGAGATGAGAGTATTTTTCGTCCGGCAATTACAAAAGCTTTAAGAGATTTTAAGCCACTTGCAACAAAACTTATTGAAGACAAAAAGGTGGAAATAGAAAAAATAGAAGCCCCATTGTTTTCCTTACAAGCAGAATATAAATATACTGATGATTACGAAGAGATCCCTCAAAAATTATGTGCGCTTGATAAATTCTTTTTATTACCCGCTTATAATGGAAGAGAGAATGAATTAAAGTTTGTAAAATATCTTGAAAAGAAAAACGGGGATATTTCCTGGTGGTTTAAAAATGGCAATCAGGGGAAAGAGTACTTTGCGGTTCGATATGTTAATTCTGAAACAAAGGAGGAGGATCTTTTTTACCCTGACTGGATCATTTTATTTAGTGATGGTCGCATAGGAATTTTTGACACAAAGAAGGGGCGCACAGCAACGGATATTGTTACGTCCGATAAAGCGAAAGGATTACAAATAAGATTAAAAGAGCTCGGTAAAAATATTATCGGGGGTATCGTCATTGAGGAAGCAGGTGTTTGGTATTATAACGATAGTCAAAATTATTCGTTCAAAGACAACCAGTCGGTAAACGATGGAAAAGAGTGGAAACAATTTGAAGGTCTCTTTAAGAAATGAGATGAGTCACTAGTATTATGAATATTACTAAAATAGTTGTAAAAAACTTCCGAAGTTTTGATAAAGAAGGAATAGAATTAGTCTCTCCTGATAAAATCAATTTGCTTATAGGAAAAAATAATTGCGGAAAATCTAATGTTCTCCGATTTCTTAATCTATTAGGAAGTCGTGAGTTGCATAATTCATTTAACAATTTCGACTATGGCGTGGAACGAGGTTTCTCAGAGCTACCGATCACTGTTGATGACCATAGAAATTATTCTGAAAAAACCCCGTTTCAATTTTCGGTGTATTTAGAACCATCAAAAAACCTAAAAGATTTAACACTTGATAAAATAAATCTCGATAAAATTTATGTGACGTATGAACTTTGGAAAACGAATAATGGATATAGCCTTAAATCTATCGATAGTTTCGTGTCGCAAATATCAGAGAATGAGATAAGAATATTTGAAGAAGCGAATATGCGATTAAGAGGGGGTTCATCGGGCGGAACTATTGTGCAGGCTCGTGAAAGAGTTGCGCGAACGTTGAGGGTTACGAGCGAAGTTGTCTTTCCTAGGGTTGAATATCTTAGTGAATTTAGAAAACCAACGGAGAATAAACCATTGAGAGTTAAATTGAATGAGATAGTTAACCCTGATTATCGACATCAGGAAAATCTAAAAAAGAAAGAACTTCTTTGCTCCTATTTTAAAAATGTTTTTGATTTTGAAGTTGATGTAAAAATACCTGATCTGGATAAAGAAATTGAGTTAACAATAAACGGAAAACAGACACCTTTATCTTCTTTGGGGTCTGGGTTGCAAGAAATCGTATTAATCGCCTTCACGATAGTCACAACTGATGCTGAAATAATATGCATTGATGAACCCGAGTTGCATTTGCATCCGGGCGCACAAAGAGAGTTATTATATTTAGCGTCAGAAATTAAGGACAAAGTTTTTTTCTTTGCCACACACTCAAATCACTTTTTGGATTACGAGGTTCCAAATAAAAAAGTTTATCAACTTACGAAAGATGGTGACCACACAAAAATCTCATTAGCGAGTACACAAGAAAATTATATAGATGTTTTGGATGATCTCGGTATTAGAGCCAGTGAAATTTATCAAACAAATGGCATTATTTGGGTTGAAGGTCCTTCCGATCGTGTTTATATCAAGAAATGGATTGAATTATTAGAGCCGGATTTTAAAGAGGGGTTACAGTATACTTTTCAATATTATGGTGGAAAAATTCTTTCACATTATTCATTAGATGATTATGACTTCAAGGAGTATCTAAACGTACTTAATGTAAACAAAAATGCATTTGTCGTTATGGATAGTGATATGTCAAAGGCGTATTCCATAACAGACTTAAGACAAACAAAACAGAGAATAATTACTGAGTGTGAAAGCAATAATATTGGTTATTGGGTTACCAAAGGTAAGGAAATTGAAAATTATCTTACCAATTCAGTTCTTACTGCATACCTTGGTGTCGCGGTAAAAAGGAACATTCACCGTTCGATTAGAAGCTACTGTTCTTCATATGATGCTACTTCAAAAGTATCTTTCTCTCGTGAGATAGTAGAACTAATCTCAATTAAAGATGTCAAAGAAAATGGTGATTTGGAAGAAAAAATTCGAGAAATTATAGAAGCAATCCGAAGCTGGAATAAGTAATTCTTATTTTATGACCAAAAAATCATCTTCAAAAAAGGACCAAACGCGGATTGATTACGAATTTGTCGGCGTGTCGGACGAAGAAAGTCATAAATGTTTAATGAAAGCATACTCTATTTTGTTTGATGAGGTTGTCCGAAGACGTAAAGAGAAAAAGCTGAAAGAACAATCCTCCTAACTATGGGAGACCTTCACACGCTCCACCGTCTTTGTCGGCATCTAATCGGTGCACATCGTGCGTGACTCCGCCACACGCCTCATAGACAGCTTGCGCTTCGGCGTGGGTTTTGAAACTTGAACAATTGTACACGTCTGCGGTGCAAATATAAACAGAGTTTGTCGGAAGAACTGGAACCGCCGGAACATTTTGGACCGGGGTTATATTTTGCTCTACGCACGCGCCATCAGCCCACAAACCTTTCTTTTGGGTTCGGGCTTCATTTTCTGCCGCCTTAAATTCTTTCTGATATTTATATGGGGTGTTGTAAGTATACTCGTGTCCGTATCCTTCGCGGATCATCATTTCATTAAAAAGTGTGTCATCTGCAAAGTAAACATACACAAGTAATCGGTTATATTTATCGAGCCGATCCTGTGATGGGTCCGTTTCAATTCGGACCAACTGATTTGTTAGTTCACTTTTCGCCTTATTGGATGCCTCAATACCGAAACATTGTACCGGCTTTCTTGGGTCCACAGTTTCTGGGGTGTCTAATCCGATCAAGCGCAATGTTTGGGATTTACCATCCATTTGGATAGTAAGAGTGTCTCCGTCCACAACTTTAATCACCGGATAAAATATAGGCCCCGATGCTGTTATTTTTGGGGTAGCAGGCGTCTTTGTTGTTGAAATGATATTTTGCTCGTCTTGCGTTTTTGCTTTGGCAACAGGGATACTTTGAGGCTGTGGTACTCTTTCTTCTGTAGAGGTTTCGGATTGTTCAGAAATTGTCTTTTGGGTTTCTTCAACCTGTCGCGAGGCAGACATTTTTTCCGGTATTTCTCTTTCGTGGTGTGAGGATAAAGACAGTATCGAAATTATCGCTACACCCAAAAGAAATGCTTTGTTTGTGAGAAATGTCATAAATAATTTGTAGTCGGTAAAGGTTTGTTGTTTGTCACCATCTCAATTCTCACAATCTGACTTTTGCTTATAATCATTCCCTTGTCTTTGTCTCGAAGTCTGACATTATCGTCATTTACTTTAAGAAGTGTTAAATTTTGAATGGGCTCATTAACCCCCACAAGGTAAACATTAACTATTTCAGTTTTCATCTGTTTGAGGCCGTATGTCGCGGCAACGCAAATGAGACCCACATACATTCCCGTAAGCATATATGATAGAAATACAAGACTATTGCTCTGGTATGCAAGAATAAGAAAATATATCAATATAAAAATAAACAATTGTGAAGGAACAAATGGGCTACTTTTTCGAATAGTATTTTTTACTGCTTCAACGTCACAATTCTTTCCCGCAAAGAGAACAATAAGGTAACGAAGGAGGGGAAGTTCTTTCTCGCTAGATTTTTCAGACATCGCCATCATCTCTACAAGAAACCAAGTTAAAATTCCCGAAAAGAGAAAAATACAAGCGATGCGTACAGGTAAAGAAAATGCTATATGAGGAAGGCTTATCGCAACTGATGCCGGAAAAAGTATATAGGTAAGAAAAAACAACGATCCATTCAAGGTAATATCAAAACTTCTATTGTCACAGAATTGCTTATGGTCCGCGATAATACCCCCAAAGAGACGAATAAAAACACCCGAGATAGTTAATATCGCGGCCGCCGGAAAAATATCTACCAGGTTAATATTTATTGGATCCATAATAATCATATCCTACTCTAACAAACGAAAATTGCAAAAAGTTCCAATATCTGGCATAATTTAAGGACAATTGAATACGTATGACCTAACCCGTTCGGAACCCGCCGGATGGTATGGTCGAAGTCAGGTAATGCATAAAGAACCCATCATATGGGGTCGCATTACCTGCCGTACAGGGAAACTTGTACGAGAGACTTCGGTCTCTACCTATGTGGTGGGCTTTTTGCGGCCAAAAAACGGTTAATGATTAAGTCACGCCACGTCAAAAACAATTCGCTAAAAATTTTTATCGAAAAATATTATGGATCCAAAAAAGATAGGCAGCGCGAATCATACCGATGAAAAAGGGTTACCTTTGCCCCCGTTACCGCCGGCTGTCGAAATAGCGGATTGGACAAGACATTTTCGTGGTGAAAATCTTCTCATAAATTTTCTTATTGTGCTTTTGCCTATTTCAATTTTGCTGGATATTATGAGGCACTCTAGCGAACACGGGGTACTCGGCGCTCTTCCGTTTTTTTTAATTTGGGGAGATTCTGTTTTGGTCGCTGGAACGATAAGAGAAAAAATCAATACACAAAAACAAAACGGCAATCAGTTGAAAGTAAAAAAAGAGGGTTTGGCGATAGCAAGTATAATGTGTGTCACAGTTGGTATCTATTTTCAAATATTAAGTATTGTGGCTATCGTGTGCGGTTATAAGGCGCTTAAAAGAACACAAAAAGAACCTGATGTTTATTCTGGCACGGGATTGGCAATGACGGGGATACTAGTTGGTTCACTTATTGTAATAATCAATCTCCTGGCAATTATTAACGCTTAAAAAACAAAAAATGTTTTACGAAACATCTCTTTGGTGGGCATTGCTTGTGATGGCGAGCTTAACCGGTTTTGTTCAGTTAGTTGGGTACTATGGAAGAGGACGAAGTAGTGCAAAAATTGAACGTTATAGTTATTTTACCGGATTAATCTTTTTACTATTGTCATTTTATTATTTTGGTTTTTTGGGCGGTGTGGCAATGTTTATTGTTTTTGTTTTAATAAATTCAACGATAGTAAAATACCTTGTGCAAAAATATTTTATAAAAATTTCGGGGCATGTTCCTATGGAAAAAGCGGAGATGTATAATATTGTGATGAGAGAGATCATGGAAGGTAAAATTAAAAAGAAGATGGATATTGTCGAGATTGAAAAAGAGGTGAATAGGAGATTGGGGATAAAAGACTAAACAGATATTTAAAAATAAAACATAAAGAAATGTCATTTTTTCTCCAAAGAATGTTTAACCGCAAAAAAACGCCGGAACCGGTCAAACTTAAACCGGGGGAGTATTTTACTTTGAGCGATTATTATGAAAAACAATATCCTATCGATTTAGAGGAGTTTAAAAAAGCGTGTCCTTTTGATAAGAATACAACTGATTTAACAAAGAAAGCGTTTATTCCCGCAGACTTACAAGATTTAAGGAAGTCTGACTATCCGCTATTGAAGAAAAAACATTTTTTGTATTTTTTGGCTTTGCATACAGCGCTTCTTATGGAAGTATACAAGCATTTTTATAATAACTATGACGAGTTTAAGGAGAGAAATAAGGGAATGATTTTTGAATACGGCTGTTCAAATGTTTATCTTTATCCCTGGGATATCTTGCGCGCATTAAGGGTTTCTTTTGATAAGGATCTATTTTGGGCGTGTTTTCGCGAAGTGTTCACTAAATTACGAACGGACGATAATTTCTGTGGAATTAACGAGGAAGATTTTATGGAAATATTCATAAACGATCCCGATATGAATAATGAAAAATACTCATACGGTAAATCGTGGAAGAAAATGTGCCAGATCGAATGGGATGAAATAGTTTTATCAAGCATTCCGAGGTATCATGCTCGGTCGTCTGAGTAAAAATTAATAAATTTATTGAAGAAAAAACGCCGCAAAAATCTATATTTTGCGGCATTATTGTGATATAATTGATTTATGGAAAAGACTAAAAACAGAGGAAAAAACACTGGTTTTAGAAACTTAAAGCCGTGGAAAAAAGGGGAGTGTCCAAATCCTAATGGGAGACCTAAAGGGCAACGAAACTATGCGACAATTTATCGCGAGGCTATAATTGAAATCGCAAACAAGAGGAGAACGACGCCGGAGGCGATTGAGGTGGAAATGGTCGCGAATGCCATTAAATTTGCCGGAAAAGGCGCTTTCAATTTTTACAAGGATATCATGGACCGTATTCATGGAACCGCGCCGCAGGAGGTTGATCCTGAACATAGTTGGATACGGGATCTATCAGACAAAGAACTTGATGAGCTTATTGCTAAGAATATGGCGAAATTTAATAAAACTGACTAAAATAATAACGAAACGTAAAAAAGAAAGTTGCATAAATTTTGGGAAATGCTATACTGACAAAAAATAAGATAATTCTCCGATAATTTTAAGATAATAAATAAGATAATTTTCCGATAATTTTTTCTCCTCAAACATAATTCAAAAAAAGATAATTCTCCGATAATTTTAAGATAATAACGCCGACAAAACAAAAGAATATTAGATTATTCTTTTTTGTTTTTTCAAATTTACTATTATGCGGGGAAAACGACCACTTTTTACTTTGTGGGTCTCTATTCCCCGTAGGACACACAAAGCAAAAAGTGGTTTTTTGTTGTCTTAATTAACTAATTTATGAACAATACAAAATCGAACGACACGCCCACATCACTCGAATTACTAAAAGCGGGATTGTCTCTTATTCCGATTGAAGAGGGGTTAAAAAAGCCGCACCCTGTGTGTTTGGATAAAGATGGCAAGCATAATCTTTTGTATGTCCGCGCGAATCAAGAGGAAGTTGCAAGTTGGGTTATTGCAGGCGTTGATTCTTGGGCTATTGCCGGAGGGATAGTCTCGGGCAATTTGGTGACACTGGATTTTGATGAAAAACATCAGTTCGGATTATACGACCTGTGGTATTCAGGTCTTTCCGAAGAGTTAAAGAGGGTTGTCGATACATGTTACAAAAATAGCACTCGAAACAAGGGAACGCATCTTCGTTACCGAACAGAAACCTCTCAGCCGACGGTTAAATTGGCTAGACGGGTTGAGTGGAATGAGAGCGATCAAAAAAATGTAATTGTGACGACTTTGGAAACAAGGGGTGAGGGGAGCTACGCCCTGATACCGCCATCGGACGGATACACAGCTACTCAGGGTAGTCTTTTGGATCTTCCACTTGTCTCTGACTCTGTGCATCAAGAACTTATTGAACATATGCGCTCGTTTAACGAAGTTAAAGATAAACCGGCGACCGAGTATGAATATATTCCGGGTACACCTACTGGTGACCGTCCCGGAGACCGGTATAACGCTTCTGTCTCATGGAAAGATATCCTTTCTCCTTTTGGGTGGGTCGAGGAGTCGAAGGGGCACTGGCGTAGACCCGGAAAAAGAGCCGGGGAAGGAATTTCTGCAACCACTGACTTTGAAGACAGACCTATTCTTTATGTATTTTCGACTTCCGCCGATCCTTTTGAGGGAAGCACGGGTTATTCTAAATTTCGCGCATTCGCGCTGTTAAATCACGACGGTGATTTTAAACTGGCGGCAAAAGCTGCGGCGGAAATGTTTCCGCAAGGAAATGGAGATGCAAGAAATACACCAAACAAATATTTGTTTCTTAATGACGTTTGCGACAGGAAAGACGTCACGCTTTTTCACGATGACCAAAATGATGCCTACATTGCGATGGAGATTTCAGGTCATGTAGAAATACACCCATGTTCGGGGAATCTATTAAAAAAATTAATTGCTCGCGATGCTTGGAATAAAACAAAAAAAACTGTTTCCTCTGAAACGACTAAAACAATCGTTATGACCATAGAGGGAAAGGCGTGTTTTGAAGGTCCGACAATTAAGCTATATAACCGCGTTGCATTTTGTGATGGGAATCTTTGGTATGACCTTACCAACGAAAAATGGCAAGCGATAAAAATAAATATGGACGGCTGGGAGATTGTAGATAACCCGCCTCTTCTTTTTAAACGATATAGCCATCATAAATCTCAGGTGACGCCCATTCATAACGGTGATATAAATTTATTTTTGAAGTATGTAAATGTCGCAAATCCAGAACACCGACTATTACTTTTGGTTTTTTTGGTAAGCTCATTTATCCCTGATTTTCCTCACGTTATGTTGGTGGTTTTTGGGGCTCAGGGTTCCGCAAAATCAACTTTGTCAAAATTAGCTCGATTTGTTGTGGACCCTTCTGTTCTCGATGTAGTAGCCTTACCGAACAAACTAAATGAGCTTGTTCAAGTACTTGCACATCATCATTTTCTCTTCTTCGATAACGTGTCGTATGTGACCAGAGATGGATCAGATACGCTTTGTAAAGCGATTACTGGTAGCGGTTTTTCTAAAAGGGGGCTTTACGAGAATGACGAAGATATTATTTATAAATTTCAGAGAGTTGTCGGTCTTAATGGGATTAACCTTGTTACTATTCGACCTGACTTACTGGAAAGAAGTCTTCTTATTGAGCTTGAAAGAATTGATTCAGAGAAAAGAGTTTCGGAAAAAGAAATATATGATGCTTTTGAAAAAGACCTTCCTTCAATTCTGGGAGGGGTACTCGATGTATTGGTGCGAGCGCTGGATATTAAGTCTAGAATCAAGGTCGCACACCTTCCTAGAATGGCAGACTGGGCTCTTTGGGGTTGTGCAATAGCAGAGGCTCTTGGGTACACAAAGGAAGAATTTTTAGCCGCTTATGAAAACAATATTTGTCGGCAGGCGGAGATGTTGATTAATGAGAATGTTGTAGCTACAGCTATCATCACTTTTATGAAAGATAAAGAAGAATGGCGAGATACACCGACAAAGACATTGCAAAGACTATCAGTTCATGCCTCTTTCGCGAATATTGATACAAACGATAAATATTGGCCCAAGGGTGCAGGCATACTGACGCGAAGGTTGAATGAATTAAGCACGTACCTTAAACAAATTGGAATATTGGTGACAACAACCACGACAGGCGCAGAGAGAATTATTCATATACAGAAAGTTGCAAAAATGAAGGGGCTGTCTTCTTCTGTGGGTAAATCTGTTCCAACAGACAGTACTGACGACACTGACGGTGTTTTTCAGGCTTCAATAGTTCTCTAATATTTCGGACTGAAATGATTAGCAAAAAAACCATAATTGAATTCCAGGAAGCATTAAAAGAAGATTACGGTAAAGACGTAGGGTATGCTGAGGCTAGCCGGATTCTTGTGGATACGGTAGACTTCCTTGATAAGTTGGCGGAAATACATTATAAAGACCTTAATCCAAAAAAAATGTTTTAGGAATGAAGTAATAAAATCATGAAACCAAAATCAATTCTATTTTGTAGGGTATCCTCAAAAGAGCAAGAGGAAACGGGCTATTCTCTTGATGCGCAAGAGAAGCTTTTGAAGGAGTATGCCGAAAAAAAAGGATTTGATATTGTGAAGATTTTTCGAGTATCAGAATCGGCTAGCGGTAAACAGGTTCGGAAACTATTTCTCGAAATGTTCGCATATGCTGATAAAAACAAAGTAAATGTTGTTTGTGTTGAAAAAATTGACCGGCTCACTCGAAACTTAAAAGACGCCGCTTTGGTTCAGGACTGGATACTAGTTGACAAGAACCGGGAAGTACACTTCTTAAAAGAGTCGTTTATCTTGAACGGCAGTACGAGAGCCCACGAAAGTCTTGTGTGGGATATGAAAGTCTCTATTGCCCGGTTCTACACAAACAACCTCTCCGAGGAGGTGAGGAAGGGTCAGAAAGAGAAGCTTGCGCAGGGGTGGCTCCCCACGAAACCGCCACTCGGATATCAGACCACGGGAGAGAAGGGGCATAAAATTCATGTTATTGATCCGGCGAAAGCCCCTTTCATTAGGAAGATGTTTGAACTGTATTCTACTGGAAATTACTCGACGCTCGCACTTGTCGATGTGATGAATAAGGAAGGACTAAAAAATCATACAGGAAAGAAGGTCGGCAAGTCCCGAATGTATGATCTTCTTTCCGATCCTTTTTACTACGGTCTCATGAAATGGAATGAGGAGGTATATCCGGCAAAGCACGAGCCGATCATTTCCAAGGAACTTTTTGAAAAAGTTCAATCAAAACTAAATCGAAAGTTTACCGCACCACAGTATCGAAAGCACTTGCCAGTCTTTAAGGCAAAAATTAATTGCGGTGAGTGTGGTGGCATTATCACATGGGAAATTCAGAAGGGGCATTGGTATGGGCATTGCAACCACTATAAAAGCTGTAGCCAAAAAGCGTGGAAAAGACAGGAAGCTGTTGAGGAGGAACTTTTTCCTATGTTTGATCGAGTTGCGCCCAAAACACCTCGGGTGTTAAAGATTCTCGAACAAGCACTCAAAGAAAGTCACGGCGCGGAAATTGAATACCACGCGACGCTGGTAAGCGAAAACAATAAGAATCTTGAAACGGCGCAACGGCGATTGGAAGCGATATATGAAGACAAGATCGACAAAAAGATCTCGCCGGAGTTCTATGCCCGCAAATTTAAAGAATACACAAAACAAAAAGAAGACGCGATTGATGCTCTCAAAAAAATAAGTGAAGGGAACTCAAAATATTATGAAACCGGATTCGCTATCCACGAACTTGCTTTAAAGGCAACAGAAATTTACCAGAGTACAAATGCGGAAGTTGAGGATAAAAGATTACTTTTGAGTAAAATATTTTCGAACCTTTCGTTAAGTGCTGATAAAATAACGCCAAATTACACCTTAGCGTTCGAATTTCTCTATAAATGGATACCCATACTAAATAGTACTTTCGAACCGGAGGTTCTTGGCTCTAATAAAGGAAAAGAGAGCACTTTCGTGCCCTCTCACCCTGTATTGCTCCGCGGGTAGGATTCGAACCTACGACCAATCGGTTAACAGCCGATTGCTCTACCGCTGAGCTACCGCGGAATGTGATTCTTTGATAATTGCTTGTGCGACCACCTCAGAATATGTGTAGCTCTTTGTGCTTTTGGCACTTGGAAATAATAACAAATAATCTTGCAAAATGCAAAGGGTTCGGCGTTGGCGGGTGCTTTACAAGTACATTATAATATTATATTGTAAAACTCTATTGGTTTTTTGATTTTTATCGGTTATTTTTTTGGGAGACAAATTATGTCGCATGAATTTATAATTTTGCTAATCACCGCCGCAACGCTTGGGTTTACTCACACACTGCTTGGTCCGGACCACTACTTGCCGTTTATTCTTATCTCTAAAGAGAAACGATGGACGCCGGCGAAGACTTCTTTTTTTACTTTTGTTTGCGGACTCGGGCATGTCGGCAGTTCCGTGCTTATCGGCTATCTTGGTCTAACTTTTGGGGTTGAGCTCTATAAACTGAAATACCTCGAATCTTTCCGCGGAAATATCGCCGGGTGGATGCTGATTGCTTTTGGTCTTATGTACCTCATTTGGGGTCTTCGCAAGGCGTGGAAAAATCGCCCGCACAAACACGAACATATTCACGAAGACGGACAGCACCACGTTCATGTGCACACGCATGTGAAAAGCCACTCTCATTTTCATTTTGGCGATTTGAAAGAAGTTTCTCCGTGGTATTTGTTCATTATTCTTATCTTTGGTCCGTGCGAGGTGTTGATTCCGCTCGTAATGTATCCTGCGGCTCAGGCGAGTGCCTATACCATGATGTTGCTTGTCGGGACGTTCAGTCTTGCGACAATTGGAACAATGGTCATGGCCGTGGCTCTCGGAACGTACGGGTATCAATTCTTGCGGTTTAAATTCTTGGAAAATCATGCCGGAATTGTCGCGGGATTTTCGATCATGCTCTGCGGAGTGGCAATACAATTTTTGGGGTTATAATGATCCGCTGTTTTTTTTAAAGCTCTCGTTTCCGGGGGCTTTTTTGTTTTTATGCGAATATACTCTATAATAATACATATGACAGAAAAAATTTTTTCTCATACGGAAAGCAGAGAAGGGTTGGTAAATACTCTTAAATCCGAGCATCTATCGGAGGGAGTAAAACCCATCATGTTTTGCGTCGGGACCCCGGATGATTTTAAAAAAGATCCCGGTCCTGTTTCGAAAATATTCCGTCAGGGAAATGATAGCACTATTGATAATGTCGATTTTTCGGAAGGAGTTCAAGAAATTCTGACGAAAAATGGTTTCAAAAATCCTGAATTTGAATCGTATGTAATTTCTCCCGTCGACAGCAAAGACAAGCTTTCTGCAAAGTTTAAGAATTGCACCGGGGTTATCGTTTCAGGAAAGGATAAAAACTCGGAAGAATTCATATCGTTTTTAAGCCATCAGTCTCCGGAATATTTTTTGTCGGACGATCCCGAGTTCGAGATGTTTCTTTCTGATTTAAAAGAAAAGGCAATCGAAATGAAAAACAGGTGTATAGAGGGAACCGTCGATGCGGTAATTCTCGGAGGAAATTACGCCGTTGGAGATGAAAAAGTCGATCAGTGGAATGACGCGCAGAAAAATAAGACTTTTCGAGAAGATTATTTTGAATCGATTCAATTGCTCGTTGATGAGATGTCGGGAATACTTGGATTTGAGCCGCCGATTATTACCGGTCCGCAAATAAGCCTCGAACATGGGGATGAGGAGGATGTGTACTATGACAACAAAGAGAAACGGTTGTATATAGTGAAACCCGAAGTCGGTGATTCCTCGACAGAAAGTTATATGGCAGGAAACATAAAAGAACAGGAGAAAAAATGGACAGCGGATGTTCTCGCTAAAAAGGCGGCGAAAATTGAAGAAGTTTCCGAAATGAAAAAAAAGATTCGTGAAAAAAAAGAAAAAAAACAAGCGGAAACCGTTTACGAAAAAATCAAGAAACTTTTTCAGTAATCGTTGCAAACGGATTCCACAAAAAAACTCGCGATTATCCTGCGAGTTTTTTTTGTTTTACTTTGTGTGATGGAAAAATCTTTGTGTGGTAGGGACTCCGACGACGGTGGTGTCTCTCGGTACGTCTTTTATGACGACGGCACCGGCTCCGACTTTTACGTTTTCATGCAAAGTTATCGGTCCGAGTATGAGGGAATGTGCTCCTATAAGGACACCGTCTTTTATGGTGGGGTGGCGTTTTCCGCTGTGGTGTCCTGTACCGCCGAGTGTGCTTCCGTGGTAGAGAATGACGTTGTCGCCGATTTCCGCGGTCTCTCCAACGACGACCCCCATACCGTGATCGATGAATACGCCTTTGCCGATCGTCGCGCCCGGATGAATTTCGACGCCGGTAAAGTGGCGCGCGATCTGCGAAATGATACGAGCCAAAAGTATCCAGTCGTTTTTATACAATCTGTGCGATAGACGATGGATAACGAGTGCGTGAAAACCCGGATAACAGATGATTGCTTCAAGTTTGCTTCGTGCCGCAGGGTCGTTTAACGTGATTGCGTTTAAATCGGCTTTGATGTTTGTTAACATATAATTATAAAATAATAGAAAAATAGAAAAATAGAAAAATAGAAAAATAGAAAAATAGAAAAATTTAACAATCGGATTAATTCTACGATCCTACCAATCTATCAATTATAGCATTATTTTACTTTTGCGTCAAATATTTTTTATCTTTTTATTTTTCTATATTTTTTATAATGTTTGTTATTTGATTTTTACCGGCGTTGGGATTATTATTTATATTATGAATCCTAACACCGCGAACGTGGAACGCCGCCGTCATCATTCTCTTCGGCGGTTTCTTTCCGAGTCAAAACTCATCGTACGGGCGTATGATCGCGGAAAAAGAATTTTTCCCGCATTTTTTGTTGTCGTTTTTTTATTTTTTCTTGTAAAAGAGGCAAGGAGTTTTGAGGGGGTGGATATTCTCGGTATGAGCGTGCGGCTTCTTGCCGGTCTATCCATTTTTCTTTACGGAATGTCGAAGATGGAAAGTTCGCTGAACCGTTTGGCCGGCAGCCGAGTTAAAAAAATGCTTGAGACTGCGACCGAGAAGAAACTCTCCGGTCTTGCTACCGGTGCCGCCGTTACCGCACTGGTCGGATCATCTTCCATTACGACTGTTTTGCTTATCAATCTCGTTTCGACAAGTATCCTTTCGTTTGCTCGTTCCGTGCCGGTTATCTTTGGAACCAATATCGGATCAACCATTACCCTTCAGTTACTCGCGTTCAATGTTGATGCGTTTATTCCGTATTTCCTCACTTTCGGATTTCTTCTCCTTTTTCTCAATAAGAACAATAAAAAATGGCAGAGCGTCGGAAATGTTGTTTTCGGGTTGTCTCTGGTCTTTTTCGGACTGTCTCTCATGAAAGCCGCAATGAGTCCGCTTCAGACATTCCCGCCATTCAGCGCCATAATGATGAATTTGGAGAATCCATTTCTCGGTATGCTCGTCGGGTTCATCTTTGCCGGTCTTATCCAGTCGAGTGCGGGAACTGTGGCTATCGTCATCGCTCTCGCCGCAAACGGTCTTGTGACGCTCCCCGCCGGTATCGCTCTTATTCTCGGCGTTCATATAGGGAAGTGCAGTACCGCGCTTTTAGCGGGTCTTGGAAAGAACGGACTTGCGGCGAGAGTGGTTGTGGCAACTACTATTTTTGCAGTTTCAAGTTCTCTTGTTTTTATTTTCTTTATTCCGGAACTGGTGTATGCCGTAGAGTGGATAGGTGGGAGCATACCGAGACAGATCGCGAACGCTCACACTATTTTCAATGTCATCGCCGCTTTCGCGTTTCTTCCTTTTACTGCACCGTTTACCGCGTTTATTGAAAGAAAAGTTCCTGCGAGGAGGACAAAAGAAGAAGAGGAATCGATTCCGAAATACTTGCGGAGCGATGAGGAAATTCATAGTCCTCTCGGAGTATACTTCGGATTGCTCGGCGTTAAACAGGAACTTCATCGTATGGGGGAGATCGTCCTTGATATGTATGATCAGGTTTTGAAAGGGATGCTCCATGGAACGGAAGAAGAATTGGAAAAGATAGAAAAAAGGGATAATAGTGTCGACACCCTGTATGACCGGATATATGAAAACATTATGGTGATCAGACTTGCCGATATCACAGAAGAACAGCTTGAAATTTTAACGAAGCTCGAGCAGTTCGGGGACGAGCTTGAACGCGCCGGAGATACGGTGAAGCGTCTTGCTCATTACGGCATCGAAAGAGCGGAAAAGGAGGTGGAGATCAGCGAAGGCACTCAGAAAAAGATCACTGAAATGCATGAACATATCCACGAACAGTTCTTGCGCCTGCTCAATATCATTTCCGGCGTTTTGTCCAAAGAGGAAAGGATAAGCACGGAACAGGAGATCATCGACGAAAAAAATCTCATTATGAAACGCAACGATGAGACCATTCAGTATCTTGAGAGGATCCGAGGGGAAGGGGAAATGCCTTTCCGTCTTGAAGCATTCAAGGTCGAACGCGACATGTTGCGATATATGGCGAGATTTTACAAAAAGATCCATCACATGGCGTCTTTGCGTCTTTCGAATTATGAGATAGAAGAGGAAGAAGGAGAGAATAAATAAAATTTCTAATACCTAATTTCTAATTTCTAATTTCTAAACGAGCGAGAGAAATGGAAGTCGCAACTTACATTTCCGAGCGAGAGCAAGAAATATAAGAGTGAAACTGCTTTTATTTCTAAACGAGCGAGAGAAATGGAAGTCGCA
>Ga0172379_10003513_pt1 | contig 24836 bp, 14 predicted proteins | sample GrowelOW334metaG_FD_119756 | JGI IMG/M metagenome (GOLD analysis project Ga0172379, IMG submission 119756) | Groundwater microbial communities from an aquifer near a municipal landfill in Southern Ontario, Canada - Groundwater well OW334 metaG | ecosystem: Environmental > Aquatic > Deep...
GGAGACCGGCGCTCCGGTCGCACTGTCGTTGCGCGGGGCGCACCAGCGGCGGAATGCCGCGCTGGCCGCGGCGGTGGTGCGGGCGTTGCAGGACACGCTGCCGGCGGGCGAGGCGGCGCTGCGACGCGGGCTGGAATCGGTGCGGTGGGCGGGGCGTTTTCAGACGGCAACCGTGGGCGGACGGGAGTTCGTGCTCGATGGCGCACACAATCCGGACGGGGTTCTTGCGCTGGTGGCGGCATTGCGAGGCGAATTCCACGACAGGCCGTTTTCGCTCGTGCTGGGAATGCTCGCGGACAAGGACTGTGAACTCATGTGCCGGGAGCTGGCACCGCTGGCGAAGCGCATCGCGGCGGTGCGGGTGAGCAGCAGCCGCTCGCTGGAGCCGGTGGCGCTGGCGGATTATTGCCGGCACGCGAATCCGGCGGCACAGGTCACGGCGCACGAGTCCGTGGCAGACGCGCTGTCAGCTTTGGAAGGCGTGCAGCCCGTGGTCATTGCGGGATCGCTCTACCTGATCGGCGAAGCACTGGAGCGGCTGGGCCTGGACGCGGCGGCGGGGGAGAGGGAGCTGAACGAGTGGCAGGCGAAGCCGACTCCTGCGGCAGCCTGAATCTCGAACTCCGAAGTGGACGGCAACCGCCGGCGAGGGGCGCGGCCTTCAGGCCGCATAAGCGTGCGCCAGCCAATGGTGGTCCGATCGCACCTTTGCTCCCGGGGCTTTCTGCGACGTCAACGCCGCGCTCCTCGAACCGTCACCGTTTCATCCGCGTTCCCTGCTTCGGAGTTCAGGTTGAATCTCGAATCGAACACCAGGCGAGGACGCTTGGCGGACTGGCAGGCGGGACGCCTGCCCCACTTCGTTCAGAACCGGATGGTCAGGTTCAGCCCGGCTCCGATGTCGAACTTCTGGTAGTCCGGTTCGGCCGGGGCGTCGGAGTCCTTGACCTCGTAGGAGAGGAAGGCGCGCAGGCTGACATTCTCATGGAGCGTCACGTAGGCGGAGAGGCCGAAGCTGTGCAGATAGTCGAAGCGCGCCGACTGGCTGCCGTAGCGCGTCGTGAGAAGACGGTAGTAAGGCTGCACGGCGAGCTTGGGCCCGAAGACGTGCGTGTAGGCGGCGAGGAGGGAGTTGTCCATCCGGTCGTTGGTGTTGCGGGTGACGCCGGAAATGGCGGTCGGCACCAGCGGCGCGGAGTCGGTGACATGGTAGTTCATCTGCCACCCGAAGGTCAGGGTCTTCGTCTCGCTGAAGGACACGTTGCGGGTGAGCCCGACGCGCGGCACCCACTCGCTGTAGAACTGGCGGTAGGCGGTGTAGTCCGGCGTGTGGTTGATGAGCCGCGACCACTCGAAGCCCGCCTCGGCGGTCCAGTTCGGGAGGAAGGCCCACCGCAGCTCGCCGAAGAGCGCCTGAAGGTCGAAGTCGTTGTCACCCTTCGTCGCGGGGCGGTCGCCGAGGCCGTAGTTGAACCACTGGTGGCGGAAGCCCGCGCGCGGGGCCACCGCGCCCCGGCTGGTCTGGAAGGCCGACGGCGCATAGGCGATCTGCGCGGTGTTGACGAAGAGCGTCGTCCCGGCGGCGTCCTCGGCCAGATACTGGTTCGAGGTGTGGAAGAACTGGCTGTCGAACGACACATCGAGCCAGGTGGATTTCTGCTTCACCTTGAGAATCGACTGCGGGCCGACATCCTTGAGTTCCCCCTGAAAAAGCTCCGGCGCGTCCATCTGCGAGCCGCCGGGCGTGGTGGCCTCGCGGAGTTTCTTGTCCAGCTCCTGCTGGCGTTTGATGGCGTCCGCCTGGTCGATGCGGGGGGCGTTTTGTGCGGAACCGGCAGCAGCGGTGGCCAGGCAGATGGCTCCGGCGAGGAGCGGAAGTGAGGGGTGCTTCATGCGGTGGGAAGTCAGCGGGCGCCAACGGTGCTGATGTTGATGCCGTTGCCGACGTAGAGTTGCGCCGGATTGCCGTTGTAATTGACGTTGATGATGAAATTGACGTGGCCGGGCACGGAGGCCGCACCAGTGTTGGGATTCGCGGCAAGGAGGCCAAACTGGGAGGTGAGGTTCACCGTGCTGCCACCGGGGAAGTTGACGTTCGACAGGTTCATCGTGCGCGCGCTCATGGAGATGCTGGCGACGCTGGCGATCGTGGGGCCGTTGACCGTGAGAGTGTCGCCCGCTGAAAAGCTGGCTGCAACGGTCGGCGCTCCCGATGCACCGGTGAAAGTGCCGCCCGCAACGGTGAGGTTTCCATCCGCGCTGACGTTCAGCGTGTTGAAGGCCCGGGCCTGCACGTTGTTCAGGACCGCGTTGTTGACCGCAGCCATCTGGATGGTGTTGGCCTGAAACTGCGCGCTGCTGCCCACCGAAAGGTCGCGCCCCGCCCTCACCTGCAAGGTTCCGCTCGCACCGGACACGCTCGCCGAGCCGCCGGTGACGTTGACATCCTGAGATGCGGTTACGGTCAGGGAGGAACCGGCGCTGGCCGTCACGGCGTGCAAATCCGCCGAGGTGTTCGCTTCGAAGCGGACAGTGTCACCGCTGACCGTCGTGCCGATGGCGTTCAACGTGGTGCCGTAGGCGCTGACAATGGCGCTGCCCGTGGCGCTATAAGTGCCGCCGTTCAGGCTGACCGTTCCTCCTTCCAGCAGGAACGCGGGCGTCGGCGCGTTGATGCCGCCGCCGGTCAGATCAAGGGCCTGGTGGCCATCGAGGTCCACCTTCCCGTCGCCGTTGACGAAGCTCACGTTTTGCAGGCTCAAGACCGCGCCGCTCTCCAGGGTGAACTCGCCGATGCCGGACGCGCCGAAGGACATGCCCGCCGGGACGACGACGTCCGTCTTGCCCAGCAGGGTCACTTCGCGCAGCAGCGGTGTCTGTCCCGGATCCGCCACGGCCAACAACGCCAGCGCCGCCCTCTGGAAGGTGAGAGTCCCCTGCGCGCCAAGGACGAAGTCGGTCTGCTCAAGGAACGGCGAGAAGTTCAGGGCGAGCGTGTCGATGGTGATGTTATTGCCGACGAAGCCACTGAAACTAAGCACGCCGCGAACGGGGATGTCCGCAGGCACAAGGCTGAGGAACAGATGCGCAGGGTAGTCACGCAGGTTCGATGTCGTGATGGTCACGTCCGTCGTCTTGGCCACGGCGAGCCGGTCCACGCGATTTTCAACGATCTGTTCCAGCACGGAGGAATCCACTATTTCCAGGGTGTCTTTGGTGGCTTGGTTGCCGACAAGCTGGTGGGTGTCCTCCGCCTCACCCGTGCGGATGAGATGCAACTGCCGCTCGATGGCTTCCAGAATGGAGGGTTTGGAGGGCAGCTCCTGCTCGAAACCCTGCACGAGGCGGGAGTTTTCCACGAGCTTGCCAAGGTTGATGTTCAACTGCGGGCCGAACGACCGCGCCCCGGGGAGGACGAACGTGACCTGGCCGGCGGTGAGGATGCGGAAGTTGCCGTTGGGGAGTGTAATCTGCCCCCTGCCCTCCAGCATGATCGCCTTGAATCCGCCGTCCACCGTGGCCGTGACCATCAAGGTGGTGCCGAGCACGGCGGCGGAGGCACCCTTCGTGCGGATGGTGCCGCCGCCCTTGCCCTTGGGTGAGTGGAACAGGACGCTGCCCTGTTCCAGGTTGATCGCCCGCCCGCTTTTTTCGAACGAGAAAACCGTGTTGGCCCCGACGCGGGTGACGGTCTTGTCGGACGCCATCAACTCCGCCAGCGAGTCAGGTCCGGTGCGGATGACGTCGGGCGTCTTGAAAGCATCACCAAGCCTGGCCTTGGCGGAGGCACGCGTCTCCATGCTGACGATGCTCACGTCCTTGATGACCTGGCTGAAGGTGGCTTCCGTCAGCGATGCGGCGGGCAGGGCAAACGGGAAGGCCAGGCCCAGGATGAGAGGAAAAAACTTCGTGGTCATGGGGTCGGGACGTCACTAGTGTCGGGCCAAGCTTTTATGTTCTCGAAGGCCAGAAGTCAATCTCGCCAGCAGCCCTGGGTGCGCACGGGATTGTGCCTGGTCGTCGGGATCATCGTCGTCGTCGCGCTGGCGAAGGAATCTCCCTGGCTTTACAAGGCCGAACACTACCTTCAGGACCGTCTGGCGCGCACCGGCCGCACCACGGCCCGCAACCCCGACCTCGTCCTCATCGGCTTCAACAAGGGCCAATACGCCCAGGGCAGGGAAGGCGACACCGCCAAGTCGCGCGCCCTGGAGCTGCTTCGCGCCCCGTTTCCGTGGTCGCGGGAAGTCTGGGCCGACGTCATCGAGCGGGTGATGGGAGCCGGCGCGAAGGGCGTGGTGCTGGACCTGGTTTTTCCCGGCGCCCGCGACGGCAACGATCAGCTTGCGGCGGTGCTGAATAAATACAAAGGCCGCGCGGTGGTCGGCTATCAAGTCATGGAGGCGGACAAGGATTCGGGCGAGGGCACGGCGTTGCTCCTGCCGGATGAAATCGTTCCCGCCGGCGACCACGGGACGGAGCACGACGTCCGTTCCGGGTTCGTCAACATCTGGCCGGATTCCGACGGCGTGGCGCGCTCGGCACGGTTCCGGATTTCAGAGACCAGTTTTCTCCGCCGGCTCAAGCGCGACGAGCCGGCCCGGCCCGGCGAGCCGCACATGGAGTCCCTCTCCGCCCGTGCGCTGCGCATCCTGGGCCACGCCGACAAGATTCCCGAGGGTGAAGAGTCACTGCGGTTCCGTTACACGAGCACCGGCAAGGAGGCCGATGCCGCCTTCACCGTCATCGAACTGGACGACCTCTTTGCCGAGAACTACTGGAACGGCAACCTCAAGGGCGGCCAGTTCTTCAAGGACAAGCTCGTGCTGGTCGGACCCACGGGAGACATTTTCCATGACACCCATCCAACACCGATGTCGGACACTCAACTGCCCGGCCCCATCATCCACTTGAACATCATCAACGCGGCCCTGCGTGGAGAGTTCATCCGCGTGGGGATGCTGGATGTGAGCGTGTGGATCGCCGCGGGAGCACTCGCAGCCGCGATTGCGTTGTCATGGCTTGTGCGCTCGGCCCTGCTGCGATTCGTGCTCTCGCTGGTTTTCGCTGCGGCGATTTTTGGGGCGGTTGCGTGGGTGTTCGAGCATCGGGACATGCTCGTGCTGACCGCCTCACCCATGATCATTATCGGGCTAAGCGGGATGGTGACGATGGGCTACGACTTCCGCGTCGAGCGGGAGGCCCGCAAGAAACTCCGCGCCACGATGGACCTCTACTTCTCCCCGAAGGTCAGCGCCTACGTGCTCGCCAATCCCGGCTCGATGGAGGCGCGTTCCGCCGAGGTCACGCTGCTGCTCACCGACCTGCGCAACTCCACGCCGCTGGCCGAGAAGCTCGGCCCCGCCGGGATGTTCTCGCTGCTCAACCACGTCTTCGAGGTGGAGACCAACGCCGTCATGGGGCAGGACGGCGCGCTCGAACACTTCCTCGGCGACCAGTTCCTCACCTACTGGGGCGCGCCGCAGCCGCAGCCGGACGGCCCGAACCAGGCTCTGCGCGCGGCGATGGAACTCATTCGCGGCATGGAGGTCTTGAAGGCCGTGCAAACTCCCGAGGTCAAGGCGCTCTTCGGCTACGGCGTCGCGCTGCACTGCGGCTCCGTGCTCTTTGGCAACAAGGGTTCCGCCAGACGCCTCGACTTCGGCCTGGTCGGCGACACCATCAACGAGGCCGCCCGCATGGAATCGCTCACGAAATACTACGGCGTCACGCTGCTCGTCTCCCGCGAGTGCTTCACGCAGCTCACCAGCCCCGGCCCGCACCGGCTGCTGGACCGCGTCATCGTGAAGGGCAAGAGCACGCCGGTGGAGCTGTTCGAAATCGAGAACCCGCGCACGCCGCCGGACTACGCCGGGCTTGTGAAGGAGTGGGACGTCGCGTTCGCAGGCTACACTGCCGGGAGATTCTCGGAGGCGCGGCCCGTCTTCGCCCGGCTCGCCGAGCAGTTCAACGACGGGCCGAGCAAGGTCATGGTTCATCGCTGCGACGAACTGACGGCCTCCCCGCACGCCGATTGGAAGGGCGTCTGGAAGATGGAGAGCAAGTAGCGGCGTTCCTCGGCCGAAACCATGCAGTGGGAGCGCGGCCTTCAGGCCGCAGCAAGGTGGAGTGCATAGGGGATCAACAAACTTCCGCGACGCCCGTGCGAACGAACCAAACAGTGCGGCCGTTCCGCCAATGCGGCGGGAAGGCGGACGTCACAAACAGTCGGACGTTCCTGCGGCCTGAAGGCCGCGCCCCTCGCGTTTCAACTGTATCGTTCCGGCTCAGACACCTTGATTTTCGCGAGCCGGCCATCTTGCTTCGCTCCGCGTTTCCGGCACTCTCTCGCGCACATGAAAGCCGACATCCTTCGCTGTGCCGCGGCGGCCTTCGCCGCCGGCTTTCTGTTCAGTTGCGCCGCCCCCACGGTCACTTCACCCAAACCCACCCGCAAAATGACGACGCGCCTTGGTTATCCCGAAACCGTGAAGCAGGATGTCGTGGAGGATTACCACGGCACGAAGGTCGCCGATCCGTATCGCTGGTTGGAGGATGACAACGCCCCCGGGACCAAGGCGTGGGTCGCCGCGCAGAACAAGGTGACGCACCACTACCTCGACCAGATCACCGAGCGGGCGAGGCTCAAGGAGCGGCTCACGAAGCTCTGGAACTTCGAGCGCTACGGCATCCCGTTCAAGCAGGGCGGGCGTTACTTCTACTCGAAGAACGACGGCCTCCAAAACCAGTCCGTGCTCTACGTGGCGGACACGCTGGAGGCCACGCCGCGCGTGCTGCTCGATCCGAACACGCTGACCTCCGACGGCACGGTGGCGCTCTCCGGCTACAAGATCAGCGAGGACGGGAACCTGATGGCTTACAGCCTTTCGGCGAGCGGCTCGGATTGGAACGAGTGGAAGGTGCGCGACGTGCGGACGGGCGCGGACCTCGGCGATCATCTCAAGTGGGTGAAGTTCTCCGGCGCGAGCTGGACGAAGGACGGCAAGGGCTTCTTCTACTCGCGCTACGATGCGCCGAAGGAAGGCGACGCGCTCAAGGGCGTGAACAAGTTTCAGAAGCTTTACTTCCACAAGCTCGGCACGCCGCAGGGCGACGACGTGCTGATCTACGAGCGGCGCGACCAGCCGGACTGGGGCTTCGGCGGGCAGGTCTCGGACGACGGACGGTTTCTCATCATCTCGATCTGGCAGGGCACGGACCCGCGCAATCGCATCTACTACCGTGATCTCACGCGGCCCGACGCGCCGGTGGTGAAGCTGCTCGACGACTTCGACGCGGACTACAGCTTCGTGGACAACGACGGCGGCGTGTTCTGGTTCTACACGGACTTGAAGGCTCCGCGCGGCCGCGTCATCGCGATCGACACGGCGAATCCCGACCGGGCGCACTGGAAAGAAGTCATCCCGCAGGCCGCCGACACGCTCAAGGGCGTGAACCTGCTCGGCGAGAAATTCATCTGCACTTACCTGAAAGACGCGCGCAGTGCCGTGAAGCTTTTTAGCCGCGAGGGCAAGTCACTCGGAGAAGTCGCCTTGCCCGGCCTCGGCAGCGCAGGCGGCTTCGGCGGACGGCGCAGCGACACGGAGACTTTCTACTCCTTCACGAGCTTCACCACGCCGGGGACGATCTACCGCTACGACGTGACGGGCGGCACGAGCAGCGTCTTCCGTGCGCCGACGGTGGACTTCGACTCCGCGCGCTACGAGACGAAGCAGGTCTTTTTCAACAGCAAGGACGGGACGCGCGTGCCGATGTTTCTCACGCACAAGAAGGGCGTGAAGCTCGACGGCTCGAACCCGACGTATCTCTACGGCTACGGCGGCTTCAACATCTCGCAGACGCCGGGCTTCAGCGTGAGCATGGCGGTGTGGCTGGAGTTGGGCGGCGTCTATGCCGTGGCGAACCTGCGCGGCGGCGGCGAATACGGCGAGGAGTGGCACCAGGCCGGCACGAAGCTCAAGAAGCAGAACGTCTTCAACGACTTCATCGGCGCGGCGGAGTGGCTCATCGCGAAGCACTACACACGCCCGGACAAGCTGGCCATCGCCGGCGGCAGCAACGGCGGCCTGCTCGTGGGCGCGTGCATGACGCAGCGGCCGGAGCTCTTCGGCGCGTGCCTGCCGGCGGTGGGCGTGATGGACATGCTGCGCTTCCACAAGTTCACCATCGGCTGGGCGTGGACGAGCGATTACGGCAGCGCGGACAATGCGGACGAATTCCCCGCGCTCCTCGCCTACTCGCCCTACCACAACCTCAAGCCCGGCGTGCGCTATCCCGCGACGCTCGTGACCACCGCCGACCACGACGACCGCGTGGTGCCGGCGCACAGCTTCAAGTTCGCGGCGCGCCTGCAGGAGATGCAGCACCGCCTCGGCCCGCCCGTGCTCATCCGAATCGAGACCAAGGCCGGCCACGGCGCGGGCAAGCCCACGGCCAAGCTCATCGAGGAGGCGGCGGACCGGCTGGGGTTCGTGGTGCAGGAGCTGGGAGTGGAGATGAAGTGAAGCAACTGAAGTTCTCCAGAACGGCGGATTGTCAGCCCGTGTTCACTCAACTACACTGCCGACATGGTCATCACGCTGCCCGACCACCTGAAGCCGCTCCAAGGCTTGAGCGAATGCCAAATCCTTGAGGACTTGGCCGTGTCCTTCTACGCCGCGCGCCGGGTCACGCTGGTGCAGGCGGCGGACCTGGCTAAGAAGAACCTCTTCGACTTCCAGGCCCTGCTCCGTGACCGCCGCATCCCTCTGCATTACGACGAGGCGGACTTGGAGCAAGACCTCGCCGTCCTCCGCGAACTGCCGCCGAAGTGATTGTTGTAGCGGACACCTCCGTCATCCTGAACCTGTGCCGCGTCCGGCACGAGCACCTGCTCCCGTCGCTCTTTGGCCGGGTGCTCATCCCGGACGAGGTGGCGGGAGAGTTCACCCGGCTTGCCGGGGCGGATGCGCGTTTCGCCGGCCTCCAGCTCCCGGAGTGGATTGAGATGGAGTCGGCGCCTCCCCTGCCATCCGTCGCCGTTCGGGCGAACCTCGACACCGGCGAGTCAGCAGCCATCGCGCTCTGTCTCGGAAAGTCCGCTGCGGCGCTGCTGATTGATGAATCGCTGGGCCGGGCGGTGGCGGCCCAGCTTGGCCTCAAGACAATCGGCATCCTCGGCATCCTGCTGGAGGCGCGGCAGCGTGGCCTGATCAGCGAAGTCACGTCCGTGTTGAACCGGCTCGAGAGCGAGGCGGGTTTTTGGATCGCGCCCAGCCTGCGGCGGCGTGTGCTGGCTCTGGCGGGCGAGTGACCTTGTGCTGCGGCACCGGGAAACCAACCTCGAAGCGCACCGAGGAAGCGTCGGACAGGCTGGGATGATGCGAATTGCGAGCGCGGCATTCATGCCGCAGAGACGGGCGTGTGCAACCGGCGCGCACGGTGAATCCAATGGTTTCCTGGTTCTCCACGCTCCTGCGGCTTGAAAGCCGCGCTCCTGTCGCTCCAACTGCCTCGCTCCGGTTGAGAGGCTCGGCAAACTCATCGCGGGCGTGGCGACGGGCAGAAACCTCCGACTGGCTGGCGGTTGCTGCACGAGTGCCCGGCACAAGGCTGTTTCCTTGATTTCAATCAAGGTTCAACCGAGACATTTGGGCATTGTCACAGTAACTGTGAATCCACGCCTTCAAGATCGGGGAAGATCATGAAACAGCCCGGGCGCATGAAGCTTGAACATTTCCCGGCGATCCACGGTTTGCGGTTGGTCTTCCTGTTCGCGCTGCTGGCGCGCGGCGTCGCACTGGCTGAACCGCCAAAGACCAGCTCCGCCTGCGAGGACAACCCCGGCCACGCCTTCACCCTGCCGGCGTGGACGTTCGACCGGGGGAACGCGAAGACGTTCACGAACGGCTGGGCTGATGCCGGGCCGATGATCGCATTCGGCGGCGAATCGCCGGTCGTGGTGGAGTATGACGTCGAGTTCCCAATCGCGACCAACTACCGGCTGCGCGTCCAATATGCGGCGAAGGACAAGCGCCCGCTCACGCTTTCGGTGGACGGCCGCACAATCACGAACATCTGCCGGAGCGCAACAGGCTCGTGGAACACAAGCGACGCGGGCTGGGAGGAAGGCGCGCATCTCCCGCTGAGCGCCGGAAAGCACACGCTCAAGCTCGAACGCGCCGGCAGTTTCCCGCATGTGATGAACCTGCGCTTCGACTCCGAACTGCCGCTGCCCGCCGGGTGGGCGGTCAAGCGGCCCAAGGCGCGCAAACTTTCCAGCCCGGCGCCGGCCCCGGCCCTCACGCTTCACGAGCCTGCGGTGAATCTGCCCGCGCTGCGCCGGGCGGTTGAAGACCTCGCACGGACGTTTGGTGGAAGCTACGCAAATGGCAGCCGGTTTCTGGCGCGGCTTGCGGAGCTGGAATCCGCCGCCGCCGTTGAAAAGGACATCCGCAAGGAATTCACAGCCCTCCAACGCGAGGCCCTGCTCGCAAATCCGCTGCTGGATTTCGACGATGTCCTGCTGGTGAAACGCCCGGCCCGCTCGCCGTCGCTGGGACTGCCGCGCAACTGGGAGAGCAACTGCTCGCTTCCCAAAACCGGCTACGACGACGAACTGTGCCGGTGGTCGCTGAAGGATGCGGCGGAACTCCGCACGGTGTTCAAGCCCGGCGGGAAGTTCATCGGCGACGTGGACCTGCACTGGGATGCGGACCGCGTGCTGGTCTCGATGCCCGGCACGAACGGTCGCTGGCAGGTGTCTGAACTGGCGCTTCAGCCGGGAGCCCTGCCCCGCCAGCTCACCGGCGAGCAGCCGGACGTGGACAGCTATGACGCCTGCTACCTGCCCAACGGCCGCATCGCGTTCACCTCCACGGCGATGTTCGTCGGCGTGCCGTGCGTCAACGGCAGCGCGCACGTCGCCACCCTCTACGTCATGGACGCCGATGGAGGGAACATCCGGCAGCTGTGTTTTGACCAGGAGCATAACTGGTGTCCGACCGTGATGCACGACGGCCGGGTCCTCTACGCCCGCTGGGAATACACCGACACGCCGCACTCGAACACGCGGATGCTCTTCACGATGAATCCCGACGGCACGGGCCAGGCCGCGTATCTTGGCAGCGGTTCGTATTGGCCAAACTCCTTCTTCTACGCGCGGCCCATCCCCAATCACCCCACGAAAGTCGTCGCGGTCATCGGCGGCCACCACGACCACCCGCGCATGGGTGAACTCGTCGTCTTCGATCCGCAACAGGGCCGGCATGAGGGCGAGCCCGCCGTTCAGCGCATTCCCGGCTTCGGCAAAAAGGTGGAGCCGCTCATCCGCGACGGCCTCACGCTCGAGAGCTGGCCCAAGTTTCTCCACCCCTGGCCGCTGAGCGAAAAACACTTCCTCGTCGCCTGCAAACCCTCGCCGCGCGCGCCGTGGGGGATCTACCTCGCGGACGTGTTCGACAATCTCCTGCCGCTCAAACAGCTCCCGGACTTCGCCCTGCTGGAACCCATCCCGCTGCGCAGGACCACCCGCCCGCCGGTCATTCCCGACCACGTGGACCCGGCCCGCACGAATGCGGTCGTCGTGTTGCAGGATGTTTATGCCGGCGACGGCCTGCGCGGGGTCCCGCGCGGCACGGTGAAGTCGCTGCGCCTGTTCACCTATCACTACGCGTATCACGGCATGGGCGGACTGCTTGGCGTGGTCGGCATGGACGGTCCGTGGGACATCAAGCGCGTGCTCGGCACCGTGCCGGTCGAGGCCGACGGCTCGGCGTGCTTCCGCGTGCCGGCCAACACGCCCATCTCGATCCAGCCGCTCGACGCCGAGGGCAAGGCGCTCCAGCTCATGCGCAGCTGGATGACCGCGATGCCTGGCGAAACCGTGCAATGCACCGGCTGCCACGAACGCCAGAACTCCGCGCCGCCGGCGAAATCGTTCCTCGCGATGAGCAGGCCGCCGTCGGACATCACGCCCTGGCGCGGTCCGGTTCGCGGCTTCAGCTACGCCCGCGAGGTGCAACCGGTGATTGACCGGCACTGCGTGCGTTGCCACGACGGCAAAGCGCAGCCAGACGGCGGCAGGCTTCCCGATTTGCGCGGCGACGTGAAGCTGGCCGACTGGAGTTCCGTCACGCCCGGCAACGGCGGCTTCGCGAAGACGGCGGGGAAATTTTCCGTGAGCTACGCGACATTGCATCGCTACATCCGGCGGCCGGGAATCGAAAGCGACTTCCATGTGCTCGAACCGCTGGAGTTTCACGCTGACACGACGCAACTCGTGCAGATGCTGAAGCAGGGCCATCACGACGTCCAACTCGACACCGAGGCGTGGGACCGGCTCGTGACATGGATTGACCTGAACGCGCCGTATCACGGCACCTGGGGCGAGGAAATCTCCACGCCCGGAACGCAGCGCGAGCGCCGCCGCGAACTGCTGAAGCTTTACGCGAATGTGGATGACGATCCCGAGGCGGTGCCCGCCGTCGCCGTGCTCCCCGCAGAAGCGAAGCCCGCCCGGGAAATCCGGACTGAGCCGCGCGCACCTGCACCGGCGGTCGCAGTTGAAGGCTGGCCGTTCGACGGTGCCGAGGCGAAGCGCCGCCAAGCTGCGTCTGATCCGGCCATAAAACGCCGCGTGGAACTCGCGCCCGGGATCAGCTTCGACATGCTGCGTGTCCCGGCAGGCGAGTTTCTCATGGGCGACCGCGACGGCGCGGCGGATGAGCAGCCCGTTTCTCCGGTGCGCATCAAGAGCGCCTTCTGGATGGCGCGCTGCGAAATCAACAACGCACAATTCGCTTGCTTCAACCCGGCGCACGACAGCCGCGTGGAGGACAAGAACACCTACCAGTTTGGCATCCACGGCTACCCGGCCAACGAACCCTCGCAGCCCGTGGTGCGCGTGTCGTGGGAGGAGGCGATGGCGTTTTGCCAGTGGCTAGGCGCGCGCACCGGCATGAGGTTCACGCTGCCGACCGAGGCGCAATGGGAATGGGCCTGCCGCGCCGGCACCGCCACGCCGTTCAATTTCGGCGGACGCGACACGGACTTCTCCGGCCACGCCAACTTCGCCGACGCCAAGCTGCGCGAGTTTGCCAGCGACCCTTACACCGTGGACAAGCCGCTCACCAACGCGACGCCCTACGACGACTGGATTCCAAAGGACGCGCGGTTTGACGACGGCGCGCTCATTGCCGTCGAGTCGGGGCGCTATGCACCAAACGCATGGGGCCTTCACGACATGCATGGCAACGTCGCCGAATGGACGCGCTCGCGTTACGCGGCCTACCCGTGGGCGGCGGATGGTCGCGACGAGAGCGGTGCCGGACAGAGGGTGGTGCGCGGCGGCTCGTGGCGGGATGTGCCGGCGCGGGGGACGGCGGGCTTTCGTCTGAGCTACAAACCATGGCAGCGCGTTTACAACGTCGGCTTCCGTGTGGTGTGTGAAGGCGAGTGGAAGGATGGCGACGCGACCGTCAGCGCCGCCCCGGTGGAACAAAACCAGAGAGTTTCCAAGAGGTGACTATGAAAATGAATCAAGGAATGCGACCGGAAAATGGTGTGAACACCCGCGGACGATTCGCGGCGTCGGTGTCCCGATGCTGCCTGGCGGGAGTCTTGATATTTGTCCCGCTCGCCGCGTGGACCGACGGCGTTGCCGCGTCCTTCGAGCCGGCACGCTACGTGCCGGCAAAGAAGAACGTCTTCCTCGCGCCCGGCGCTGTCGCCGTTTCGGCGGATGGCACCAGACTTTACGTGGCTTGTGAAGCAACGGCCGAGGTCCTTGTTTTTGACACGTCTTCCAGAAAGGTCACCGCCCGCATCTCCGTCGCAGCGTCCCCGTCGGGGATGGTCCTGTCGGCGGATGGCGCGCGGCTTTTTGTGACGTGCGCCGGGCCTGCCAGCACGGTGTGCATCGTGGACACCGCGAAGCGGAAGGTGGCCGCACGCCTTCCCGCCGGCTACCAGGCGCAATCGCCGGTGCTGAGTCCCGACGGTCGCACGCTCTACGTTTGCAACCGCTTCGACAACAACGTGAGCGTCATCGACCTCGCAACCTCGAGGGAACTCCGTCGCATTGCGGTGCCGCGCGAGCCGTATTCCGCCGCCGTCACACCGGACGGCAGGCGTCTCCTGGTTTCAAACCACCTGCACTCCGGCCGGGGGGATGTCGACGTCGTCGCCTCAACCGTGAGCGTCATCGATCTCGCGGCAGGAAAGGTGCTCAAGGAGATCGCCCTGCCCAACGGCAGCACGTTGCTGCGCGACATCCGCATCTCACCGGACGGGCATCACGCCGTCGTGGCGCACACCCTGGCGCGTTTTCACCTGCCCACGACCCAGGTCGAGCGCGGCTGGATCAACAGCAACGCCGGGAGCATCATTGATCTCACCGAGTTGAAGCTCCTCAACACCGTGCTGTTCGACAGCATCGACTCCGGGGCCGCGATCCCGTGGGCCGTGGCGTGGAGCGCAGAGGGCAGCCGGCTGCTCGTCACGCATTCGGGCACGCACGAACTGAGCGTGGTCGATTTTCCGGCGCTCCTCGCGAAGCTGGCGAAGGTTCCCCTCACGCTCGATCCCGGCAAGCCGTCGGATTACACCGCCTCCTCGCGCACGGCCGCCGACGTGCCGAACGACCTGTCGTTCCTCGTTGGCGTGCGCCAGCGGGTCAAGCTGCCGGGAAACGGACCGCGCGCGCTGGCCGTCACCGACAACCGCGCCTGGGTGGCGAACTATTTTTCCGACAACCTGAACGAGGTCAGCCTCGCCTCCGATCCGCCGAAGGTTGAGTCCGTTCCGCTCGGGCCCACGCCGCAAATGACGGCGGCGCGGATCGGGGAGCTCCACTTCAACGACGCAACGATCTGCTTTCAGGGCTGGCAGGCGTGCGCAAGCTGTCACTCGCACGATGCCCGCGTGGACGGCCTGAACTGGGATCTCCTCAACGACGGCATCGGCAACCCGAAGAACAGCAAGAACCTTCTCCTCGCCCATTCCACACCGCCGTCACTGGCCCTGGGCGTCCGTCCCAACGCCCACGTCGCCGTCCGCGCCGGCATTCGCTACAGCCTCTTCACCGTGCAGCCACCCGAGGTCGCCGACGCCCTGGACGATTATCTCAAGTCGCTCAAGCCGATGACCAGCCCGCTCCGGGTCAACGGCAACCTGTCCGCCGCCGCCAAGCGCGGGCGGAAATTGTTCTTCAGCAAGACCGTGGGCTGCTCGACCTGCCACAACGGCGCGCTCTACACCGACATGATGAGCTATGATGTGGGCACCGTCGGGAAGTTCGATCAGAAGACCGACATCTTCGACACGCCCACGCTCATCGAAACCTGGCGCAGCGGGCCATATCTGCATGACGGCCGGGCTGCGACCGTCCGCGATGTCATCACGACGTTTCACCACGCGGACAAGCACGGCAAGACCTCGGACCTGACTCCGGCGCAAGTCGACGACCTGGCTCAATACGTCCTGTCCCTATGAAGACGCGTCCTCTCGGAAACTCCGGTTTGCAGGCCTCGGTCGTCGGCCTCGGGGCCTGGGCGCTTGGCGGCGGTTCGGTGTGGGGAGGGGACACTGACGACAAGGAATCCATCCGGTGCATCCACGCAGCCCTGGATGCCGGGATCAACCTCATCGACACCGCTCCCGCGTATGGCTGGGGCCGGAGCGAGGAGCTTGTCGGACGGGCCATTGCAGGCCGACGGGACAAGGTCGTGCTCGCGACAAAGTGCGGGTTGTGGACCGACGACGACCGGGGCTCGTTCTTCACCGAGTTCGACGGGCGCATCATGCGGCGGAGCCTCCGGCCGGACACCATCGCGATTGAAATCGAGCGCAGCCTCAGGCGGCTTGGCGTGGACTGCATCGACCTTTATCAGACGCACTGGCCGTCGTGTCCGCCCGACGCGACGCCCATCGCGGACACGATGGCCTGCCTGCTCAAACTGCGCGACGCCGGGAAAATCCGGGCCGTTGGCGTCTGCAACGTCTCGCCCGTCGAGCTTCAGGAAAACATCCGCTGCGGTGCCGGAGCGCTCGTGAGCGACCAGTTCCGCTACTCCATGCTCCATCGCGATCCGGAGAAGGACATCCTGCCCTTCTGCGTCCGGAACAACCTTGCCTCGCTCACCTACATGTCACTCGAACAGGGGTTGCTCACCGGCAAGGTCGGCATGGGTCGCGTCTTCGGCAAAAATGAGTTTCGCAGCAACGAGGCGTGGAATCCCTGGTATCTGCCCGCGAACCGCCGCCGCATCCTGGATCTGCTCGATGGATGGCAGGACCTTGCCAGACAGCATCAATGCACGCTCGCCCAGCTCGTCATCGCCTGGACGGCGGCGCAGCCCGGCGTGACGCATGTGCTGTGCGGCGCGCGACGTGTCGAGCAGGCAATGGAGAACGCACGGGGCGGCGAGCTGAAGCTTGATCCGGCCGATGCCCAGCGGATGCGGCGTGATGTCATCGCCCTCGGGCAGCCTGCGTGCGAACCGGCGGCCGCTGCCTGACAACCCCTCAGCGAGGCGTGGTCCTCATCCGCCCCCGGATGCGTGCTTCTCGTCCTGGGCGAGCGCCCCCGTCGGACAGGCCGCGATGACTTTCGCCGCGGTGTGGCCGAGGCCGTCCTGCAACGACTTGTCGAGCGGCACTCCGATCTTCACATCGAAGCCGCGTCCGACATAGGTGAAGCCAAACGCCTCGCCCTCATGCTCGGTCACGCGGACGCACAGGCCGCACTTGATGCACTTGCCCGGCTCGTAGAGCGCGTCGGCGTTCTGGTTGACCCGGGTGAACTGTCCGCGCTCTTCACCGGCAAACTGTGACTGCTTCGCATCGTATTCGTCGCTGTAAGTGCGGAGCAGGCAGTCATCCTTGGCGCGGCAGTCGCAATGGAGGCAGCGGCTGCACTCGGTCACGGCCTCGGTGGTGGCGTAGCCGTTCGCTTCCAACGCCGGCGGCTTGACGCGGGGAATCGGCTCGGCACCGCTCAGAAAAACCTCCATCTCGCCGTCCAGAAGCCGCCCCATGATGTGGTTGTATTTCTCGGCGATGCCGACGATGGGCACGCCGCGCAGGAACTGGTCCACGCACGCCGCAACCTCCTTCGCGGCACCAACGGATTTGATGAGCGGCTGGGCCGGCTTGAGGATGCTGCCGGCGGCAAAGACGCCCTTCACCTCTGTCTCGCTGGTCGCAAGGTTCACCTTGAGGCCCTTCTCGGTGGCGGGCAGGCCGAGCGCCTTCAGGCTCTCCGGAGCAGTCCTTCCGCAGGCCAGCACGGCGGCGTTAAACTGCTGCTGCAGCCCGGCAAACGCGGCTGCGTCCGCAACGGGTTTGTCGAAGTGGAGGGTCACTCCGAGCTGGCGCAGGATTTTCAATTCACCCTCGGCAACCCAGTCTTCAATCGGCTTCTTGAACTCGGCCTCGATGCGGCCTCCGATGCGCCCGGTCTTCTCAAAAACGGTGCAGGCGTGGCCTTGCAGCGCGAGGTAGTAGGCGGTGGACAGACCCGTCGCCCCCGCGCCAAGGATGGCAACGCGCTTGCCGCTGGACGGTTGGGTCGCCGGAGCGTAGGGCGTAGCCCGACGCAAATCCCAGTCCGCGACATGCCGGACAAGCTCTCTGATGGACAGCGGTTCGTCGTGCTTGCCGCGGCGGCAGCCGCGCTCGCACGGCACGTTGCAGAAGCGCTCAAGGATAGAGGGAATGGCGATGTCCCGCCGGACGGTGCGGATGGCCTCGTCCATCTTGTCCGTCATGGTCTCGCGGATCATGCGCGGGATCTCCATGTGGATGGGACAGAGCCGCTGGCAAGGCGCCTCGCAATCGCCGACGTGGTCGCTCAACAGGAGTTCGAGCGTGGATTTGCGGAACGCGCGGATCTCGTCGTTGATTGTCTCGATTTCCATCCCGTCGGCCACGGGTGCGGAGCAGGCGGGCAGCATGCGGCCGGACTTTTTCTCCTTCACCATGCAGATCATGCACGAGGTGAAATGCTCCGTGCCCTCCTCATAGCAAAGGGTCGGGATGTGGATGCCCAGCCCGCGCGCGGCCTTCCAGATCGAGACCGGCCCGGCCAGCTCCACCTCATGGTTGTCGATCTTCAGTTTCACAGATTGGGCAAAAGGATTTCTGGCTTAAATCGGAGACGGAGAATCCCAACGGGATTCCGGCACAAAGCCCAGGATTGGCGCACCGCGCCTACCCTGGGAACGCGATCACATATTTTCCAACCCCAACGGGGTTGCGTCCCGCCTTCAATCGTCGCCCGACACAACCCCTTCAGGGTTGCTCTCTCTCCGACGAACTGACCCAGGGTAGCTCGTGCCTCGCAACCCTGGGCTGAGGGACACAATCCCGTTGGGATTGCTGAGTGCGACGTTCGGAAAGCGCGCGACTGGATTGTTTCTTGCATGAGTCAGGATTTTGACGCGGCAGCTTGGTGAACTGGCGGGGACTGCGTTGTCACACTCGTAGTTGGTTTCGCGGCAAGGTCGATGATTTCAATCGCGCTCACCGGACAGACCTGCCGGCAGATGTCGCAGCGCGTGCAGGTCGGCTCCTCGATCTCGTGATGATGATACGGGTTCATCGGAATGGCCTGCGAAGGGCAGAATTGCGAGCAGCGCGTGCAGCCGAAGCACGCGTTGGTGACGTCGTATTCGACGAGCGCCTTGCACTTCTTAGCGGGGCAGACGCCGCGCAGATGCGCCTCGTATTCGCTGCGGAAATATTTGAGGCTCGAACGCACGGGATTCGGCGCGGTCTTGCCAAGCCCGCACAGGCTGCCCTCGATGGTGAGCGTGGCGAGCGCCTCCAGTTTTTCGATGTCGCCCTTGCGTCCCTTCCCGGCGCAAATGCGGTCCAGAATCTCCTTCATGCGCATGGTGCCGATGCGGCAGTGCGTGCATTTGCCGCAGCTTTCGTCCTGGCAGAAGGAGATGAAGTAGCGCGCGATGTCGACCATGCAGTCCGTGTCATCAAGCACCACCATGCCACCCGAGCCCATGATCGCGCCAACGGCCCGGAGCGCCTCGTAATCGACCGGGGTGTGGGCAAGCGCCGCCGGCACGCATCCGCCCGACGGCCCGCCCATGAGCACGGCCTTGAGCTGCCGGCCGTTGGGAATGCCGCCGCCGATGTCATGGACAATCTCGTGAATGGTCGTGCCCATCGGCACCTCGATGAGGCCGCCGCGCGCGACCTTCCCGGCGAGGGCAAACGTCTTCGAGCCCCGGCTCTTCTCCGAGCCGAGCGAGGAAAAGGCCGCGGCCCCGTTGCGCAAAATCCACGGCACGGCGGCGAAGGTCTCGACGTTGTTGATCAGCGTGGGCTTGTGCCACAGGCCGGACTGCGCGGGAAACGGCGGACGAAAGTGCGGCATGCCGCGCCCGCCTTCGATCGCCGACATCAAGGCCGTTTCCTCGCCGCACACGAAAGCGCCCGCACCCTCGACGACGTGCAGGTTCAGGCTGTGCCCCGTGCCGAGGATGTTGTCGCCGAGATAGCCCCGCGCCTTGCAGAGGTCGATGGCCGCGCGGATGCGCTTTGTGGCCAGCGGGTATTCGGCGCGGATGTAGAGAATCCCCTCGTGCGAACCGACGGCCCTTGAGGCGATGACCATTCCTTCCAGCACGCGGAACGGAAACGACTCAAGAATCATCCGGTCCATGAACGCCCCGGGATCACCTTCGTCGCCGTTGCAGATGATGTATTTGACCGGGTCCGCCGCCGCACGCGTCGCCTCCCACTTTTGTCCGGTTGGAAAGCCCGCTCCGCCCCTGCCCCGCAGACCGCTCGCCTTCATCTCGGTGATGATCTGCTCGGGCGTGCGCTCCTTCAGGCAGGTCTCCAGCGCCTTGAACCCGTCGTGCGAGAGATAGTCCTCAAGGCTCAACGGCTCCATCAGCCCCGCGTGCTCGGTGCAGATCCGCTTCTGCCTCCCGGTGTAGCTGTCGTCCATCTTGTGACGGACGTCGGCGGAGTAACGGGTCGGGGGCGTCCACGACTCGTCGGTGAAAAAGGTTTCGAGCGCGTGAAACACCCGGGCGCCGATGCGCTTCGTCCAATGCGCCGGCCGGAAATGATTGAGCAGGAGCTGGCGGCAGTCGCCCGGCTTCACCTGGCCGTAGCGATGGCGGCGGTCGCCCTGCACCGCCACTTCGACGAGCGGCGTTTGATACGAGATGCCGGTGCAGCCGACGTCCTTCACGCGCGCGGGCAGCTCCAGTTCGCGGACGAGCCGTTTCAATTCCGCATGCACGACCGCCGAGCCGCCGGCCACGCAACTGGAGCACAGGCAGATTCTCACTTCGCCCGCGACTGTTTCGCCATTGCGGGATTCGCCGCCATTGTCGGCGGACTTCGCGTTCTGCGTGGCAAGAAAATCACGAAGCAGGTCGGGAATGTCCCAGGGCCGCACATGGCCGTAGATGACGTTGTCGATCTGCACCACGGGCGCCAGCATGCAGCAGCCAAGGCAGGCCACCTTTTCGACGGTGAACAGGCCCTCGGCGTCGGTGTTCTGTCCGGGGGCGACCTTCAGGTGCGTGCGCAGCGTTTCGTCGATCGTCTGCGCACCGCTGACGTGACAGGCCGTGCCAATGCAGGTCTTGATGATGTGGCGGCCGACGGGTTCGTGGCGGAAGAGATGGTAGAACGTCGAAACCCCGGTCACGGCGGCGGGCTTGATGTCCGTGATCTCGCAAAGCCGCTCCAGCGCGGCGGGCGGGAGCCAGTTCCAACGTGTCTGCATCGCCTGCAGAAGGGGGATCAAGTCACCCGGCGCACGACCGATGCGGGCGACCATCGCGTCCACTTCCGACACGTCCACCGCCGGCGCGCCGGACTGGCAACCGCACGTGTGGTGTTCGCATGAGCTCATGTGCCGATTCGGAAGAGATGTTTGGCACCCCGGTAAATCAGACTCTCACCATAAATTGCCGGAGTCGTGACCGCTTCCTCACCCAGCACGGGCTGGGCAATCAATTTGAAGCCCTCGCCGTTCGCCTCAAAGATGAACATCCTGCCCGTGCGGTCCATGAGGAACACCCGGTTGCCCGCGACAATCGGCGACGAGTAGAAGGCGTCGTCGGTTTCATGCAGCCAGAGTTTCCTGCCGGTCTTTGCACTCCAGCAGGCGATCCCGCTCTCGCCCAGGCCGGCGAAGAGAAAGCCGCCCGACGCAGCAGGCGTGCCGATGCCGGGAGTCTCCTCCTTGTTCTCCCAGACAATGCTCCGCGTCTTCACATCGATGGCGGCGAACTTGATGTGCTCCGCCGCGACGAAGAGCAGCCCGTCCGCGAACACCGGCGTCGGAACGACTTCGGCATTGCCGAGGCATTTGAGCCGCCAGAGCTCCAGCCCGGTCTTCGGGTCATACGAGGTGACAAACGCGTCGGCCACCAGAACCAGCTCCGTGTGGCCACCTGTTTCAATGAGCGCGGGGGATGCCCATGAAGGGCCGAATTTCCGCGCGGTCTTCCAACGGGTCGCTCCGGTGCGAACATCGAGCGCGGCGACGAAGCCGTCGCCCTTGTGGTCGAATTGCACGACCAGCATGTCCCCGAAGACTTCCAGCGAGGAGCCGTAGCCATAGGGAATGTCCGGCGTGCCGAGGTGCTGCGCCCAGACCGGGTTCCCATCGAAATCGAACGCGGCCAGATCGCCGGTGGCGAAGATCGCAAAGACCCACACGCCGTCGGTCGCCATCGTCGGCGCGGCGAAGCCGGTGTCGGCCGTCACATCGGGCATTTCGCCGGGCGGGGCCATCTTGGTCGGAACGGATTTCTCCCACAGCAGCTTTCCGCTCCTGGCATCCATCGCATAGACGGCGCGCTTCTGCTTGTTGCCGCCTGAAAGGAAAATCCGGTCCCCCCAGACAATCGGCGAGCCGAAGCCCGGCAGCGGGATCGCAGTCTTCCAGAGAATCCCCGCGCCGGACTTGCCGTCCCACTGTGTCGGCAGGTTGCTTGCAGACACATGACCGGCGGCCGCACCGCGGAATGACGGCCAGTGCTTCAGTCGCACTTCGCGAGTCGCAAGCGGTGGGGCTGCTGGGGCGGGGACGCCTGTCGCGACCGGCGCGAGTTTCTTCGCAGCCGGCCCTGGTGCACCGGCCAGCTCGCGCTGCGGCTGATCAAGCGGGCTCTTCCACGGGAGCGCGAGGCTCAACGCCATCCCGACGAGGATGAGCCCCACGGTCGTCACCGACTGCCGGGCCCAGAGGGCGTTGGCGGCAAGGTCTTCCTTGGGATCCTGCGAGTCGGGATACGGAACCTTCCGGTGATACGTGCTGATCGTCTTGAAGGCGATCACGGTCACCGTGACGCCGCCCAGGAGCAGCCAGATTGCGACCTGGTTGAAGTGCTGGCTCGTGAAGAACGCGCGGCGGGCGAGCAAATCCAGCTCCCGAATCTGCTCCTTGAGCGCCTCGTCCTGCGGGCTGCCCTTCATGTCCTGAACCAGCTTCTGGAGCGCCGGAGCGTGAACGGGGTCGGCCGCCCTGAGGCGAAGCGAGTTCGCGATCATCAACGCACAGACGACGAGCGAGAAGATGCCTGCGACGACACCGAGCGCCCACAGGGCGCGGTAGGCGGGCGACTGCGTGTTCTTCTTGTAATCAACGACGCGCATCAGGCCTTGCCCGCGGGCTCCGGTGCGAGGGTTGCAGGTTTTGCGTCCGTGGCGGCGCCCGGTGCCGTCAGGACGAAGTTTTCCTTGTAGCCCGGATCGTTCGGACAATAGGTGCAGCAGCGCGCGCAACTGAAGCAGTGGGTCCGGTCAACCTCGTAATCCTTCTGCATCCGCACCGTGGAGAAGCCGATGAGCTTCAGGCCAAACACGAGGCCGATGAACCCGCCCACGAGCCAGCCGCCGAGGTTCATCTGCGAACGGATCGTGAGCGCATTCTGGATCAGATCGGCTTCGGTCGCGCCCTTGGACCGGAACGTTTTGGTTTCCAGCGTCGGCTCCGTCCCGGGGTTCCGCTTCTCGGAGAGAATCTGTTCCGCGACGGCGACGGTGGAGTTGTAGCGGGAGAGCGGCACCGAGAGCCGGTGCCCGACCCAGCCGCAGAGGGCGATCAGCACGGGCAGCATCAGGACCAGATGCCCGAGCCGGCGCACGCCGGCCTGCCGGTCCTCACGCGCCAGGCCCAGGTTGGGCTTGTGGATGTAGTCGAACGGACAGGATGTCTCGCACAACCGGCAGTTCACGCAGTTGGTCGGCGTGATGGTGAGATGCCAGCGCGAGAGCCGCGACATCCATCCGAGAAGCACGCCATAGGGGCAGAAGAACCGGCAGTAGGGCCGCGCGATGAAGACGCCCACGAGCAGGAAAGCCGCGCCGAGATAGAGATACGGCGCGTTGCCGGTGAGACGGAAGAACCCGATGAACGGATCGTAGCGGCAGATGAGGAATCCGGTGTTGGTCGCCGCCAGCAGCACAGCGATCCCGAGATAGGCGTAGGGAATCACGCTCAGGCCGATGGTGACCTTGCGCGGCAGTTGAACGGGTTTGATGGCGACGAGGTCCTGAATCGCCCCAAGGGCGCAGACCGACGAGCAGAAGACGCGTCCGAAGAAGAGCGCGAACAGCAGCGGCAGCCCGAAGAAGATCAGCACCGTGACCGGCAGCGCGTAGTGCGAGTTGAAGACGGAGAGCGCAACGTTCTGGATCGAACCGATGGGGCAGATGCAGCCCTGCTTGTAAAAGCCGAAGTAGAGCAGGCTGAAAATCATCAGCCAGAAAATCCCGCGACGCGAGTGGCGCTTCACCGCAAGCCACGCCGCAAGGCTCAGCGCGGCCGCGAGCACGGCGACATCGATCCACTGCCGCGTCTCCGACACGGCGGGCGGAACGGTGGTGTCGGGAAAGGTGTAGCCGCTCCTGAACTCGGGCGCCGGAAAACGCATTTCCTGGTCAGCGCCGGCCTGCGCAACGGGTGTGATGAGATGAAGCGCGATGAAAAACAAGACGAGGCGCACGACAAACGCGACAATGGAAGCGCGGCCTTCAAGGCGCGCGCCCGAGACGCTCCCGCAGTTCGGTTCCTGCCCTACGAGAGCCATGCCGGACGCTCCTTCTTCAGTTCGGCGACGGCGTTCGCCGGCGCGGGCTTGTGCTTGAGTTTGTAGGCCTGGTCGGCGGGCACGCGTTCCCAGGCGCCGGACGGACACTTCATCGCGATCGAGCAGTTGTTGCAGTTGAGGCAGCGGTCGTGGCGCACCTGCAGGTAGAACGACGCGTTGCCGAACATCTCGCACGCCTTCACGCATTTCGCGCAGCCGATGCAGGCGTCCTCGGTGATGTTGTATTCCCAGTAAGGCTCCTCGACGAACAGGCGTTCGATGGCGCCGGTGGGGCAAATCTGGTTCTCCGCCGCAGACGTGAGCTGCGGGGCGTTTGGCTGGAAGTAGCCGAAGCAGAGCTGGCAGTAGCCGCAGATGGGATACGACTGCACGCACTTCACGGCCGAGGGGGTGACGACGCATTCGGTGGCGCAGCGCTCGCACTGCACGCACTTCATCGGGTCGATCTGCCAGACGGTGTTTTTACGGCGTCCGCCAAACAGGGTCATTCCGCCCAGCACCCCGAGTGCGAGCGCCGCAAGCCGCGCCGCCCCCTGTTGCAGGAATTCGAAGCGGCTCGGCGGGACCGGTGCTGGCGGGTTGGGGTTCATGTCATTCGTGGCGGTGGGTTGGACGTTTTACATTTTACGGACATCAAGGCAGATCATCTGTTCCGAATCGCGCAGCAACAGCCTGCCGTCCACCAGCGCCATCGGCGCCCAGGCGTCGCGTCCGTGCAGAACCCGGGCCCGGGCA